>CEQE01144869.1_pt1 | contig 42613 bp, 43 predicted proteins | sample 356201 | NCBI WGS metagenome assembly CEQE01 (sample SAMEA2619970, study PRJEB7988) | marine metagenome | biome: marine biome (ENVO:00000447); feature: mesopelagic zone (ENVO:00000213) & marine oxygen minimum zone (ENVO:01000065); material: "saline water (ENVO:00002010), including plankton...
GATTGGATTAGCCTGGACTGTCTTGGAGAGGGCGATTGGCGGAGAGGCAGGGATTCGAACCCTGGGACGGCTCACACCGTCAATTGATTTCGAGTCAACCCCATTCGGCCACTCTGGCACCTCTCCGTGGATCTAGCTTATCTATTATAGAACCATTCTGGACTGGATATTATCGCATTAGAGCAAGGAATGAGCGGGAAAGTGTCTGTCGCTCGCAGTGCATGCATCGGCCACCTTGTTCGCGCATCCGTAATAGCGCGCAGACTGCCATGTAACGGGGATCCTTTTTTGGAGGCCATGCAGCCCATCTCAACCTCCCAAACAGCCAAGGTAAGCCGCAGATATGTCATCCAGACGACTCCTCTATGGGCACATACTAGGCATGGCGCCTGATGTGATTTATCCTACCTCAATGTTACTCAGTCGCTATAGTCCGATCCTGTTGTTGCTGATGTCACCGAGCCTCGGCCTGGCCGCGGATCACTCCACCGTAGAAGCCGGTTTCAGTTCCATTCTGCCACCACTAGTGGCCATCGCGGGTGCATTGCTCTTTAGGCAGATCATACCAGCGATTTTTCTGGGTATCTGGGTGGGTGCCTGGGGGGTCACCGGATTTACGCTAACCGGTCTATGGACTGGACTGCTGGACTCAGTACAGATTTACGTTGTCAGGGCATTAGCAGACGAAGATCACGTTGCCATCATCGTATTCAGCATGATGATCGGCGGCATGGTCGGCATCATCGCGAGAAACGGCGGCATGCTGGGCGTGGTCGAGCTGTTTGTAGTCTGGGTGAAGAATCGCAAACGGGCCCAGTTGAGCACCGGCCTTATGGGCCTCACTGTTTTTTTCGACGACTATGCCAACACCCTCGTGGTAGGCAGCACCATGCGACCCATTACGGACCAGATGGGCGTGTCACGGGAAAAGCTGGCATACATCGTCGACTCTACCGCCGCTCCCGTGGCTTGCCTTGCTTTGGTGACCACCTGGATCGGTTACGAAGTGGGCTTGATCGACAAGGCCATCGAATCTATCGATGGATTGCAACAACCCTACCTTATCTTCCTGAATTCTCTCGCCTACAGTTTCTATCCCATTCTGGCGATCGTATTTGTGCTGATGATCGCTTCGATGGAGCGTGACTTCGGTCCCATGCTGCAAGCCGAACGGCGTGCGAAAAGTGAAGGTACGATAGACAAAGGCGGCCCAGAGCCCGCCGACTCGCAGGACAACATGGCCAAAGAGGATATTCCCCATCGCGCCATCAACGCAGCGTTACCGATCCTGTTGCTGGTGGTATCCGTCCTAGGTGGCTTGTATGCAACGGGTGAAGGGGATAGCTGGCGCGAGATTGTCGGCAGTGCCGACTCGTATAAAGCACTGTTGTGGGGATCGCTCCTCGGTGTCATGGGTGCTGTTGGTCTCTCCATCGGCCAGGGCGTGCTGAGCATCAGCGAAACCATGGATGCCTGGATGACAGGAGTGAAAGGTATGCTGGCAGCCATTGTCGTGCTGGTGCTGGCCTGGACGCTCGCCGCCATCACTGAAGAGCTCGGGACCGGTGATTACCTGCTGGCGTTGCTGGGTGACCGCATTTCCCTGCCATTGCTACCCAGCTTGATTTTCCTGCTGGCTGCAACAACCGCATTTGCCACGGGGTCCAGTTGGGGCACCATGGGTATTCTGATGCCACTGACGGTCCCATTGGTTTGGGCGATGGCAAGCAGCCAAGGTTCGGTGGATCCGGCAGACCAGCACATTATCCACGCCGCCATTGCCTCCATTCTTGCTGGGGCCGTATGGGGAGATCACTGCTCACCGATCTCCGATACCACCATACTCTCCTCCATGGCATCGGGGTGTGATCATATAGCTCATGTGAGAACGCAGTTACCCTACGCCCTGGTGGTCGGGCTGGTTGCCCTTATCAGTGGGACTCTGCCCACCGCATATGGACTGCCTTGGTGGGTGGGACTGCTGCTCGCCGCGGTAATATTGTGGGGCGTTGTGCGATTCTACGGCCAGCGGGTGGACTGAAGGCACATCACGCTGCTAGCCGAGGGTACGATCCTCTCGCTTGAGAGCAGCGACGATTCGATGGCTGTCGTGGCCATCGTAAGTGGCGTATAACTCCTCCATGGCGGGGGGCCGATGGCTCTCGGAAAGCCCCTCCTCCTCCGTGGCATCGCTCTGATTATCGCCGCTGAGGACATAGAGCAGACCCATGATAAGCATGGCAGTGATTGCCGCAGCGAACGCCAGCCAGAATTTTGCATCGCTGCCCCAGCGAAGCAGACCTGATTTGAATGGAATGAAGAGATCCATGCTGCCTGGATCGCGTCCCCTCAACGCCAGGTCTCTGCTAGCAGTTTGACCGTTAGCGGGCGACATCGGACGCGTAATGTCGTCTTCAGCATTCAGGATCCGTTCTATCAGTTCTGCTCTTTGCGTTCGATAGGTTTCTCTATCCAACAGCCCGTCTGCATAGTCTTGACTCAGTCTATGTAACAGTCCTGCCATGCGTTCGCATCCTCAAAGATCTCGTACCGGCTAACCGGTTAGCATAGCCATGAACGTACTCAATATCCAGACCACTCATCGGCTTCTAGTAGTAGCTGTCTTCAGATTCTGGAATATCTCCTCTTTGGGGTACTGTCGCTGTGCCCTGGCCAACAGGCGGCTCGACTGTTCCGGATTGCTCTGTCCGGTCGTGACTATTCGTTGCGCTTGCCGGTAGATGTCCAATCGAGTTTGCAGCAGGTTTGAGTCTGCTTTATAACCCAGACCGGTTTCCAGTAAAGCGATCGTTTCCGTGAGAGTCGATGGCGATGCTTTTAGGGCAGCGAGTCTCAAGTAGGCTCGTTCAAATTCGGTTGGTACGGTGACGGCAAAGAACGCATCCGTGGATGGCAGACTCCCCTTCTTCACTGCGTCCAGCGTTGTGGCCGCTGAACGAACATCCAGAGCTTGTACCTGGGTGATAAAGCTCTGCTGCAAACTTGCCAGTCTAGCCTGTAATCTCTGATCCTTCCTGGCAGACTGATTCTGCAGATCTTCCCGGCGCACCTTCTCCTCAACGAGCCGGATCTGTGCATAATCCGGATCGAATCGACGCGCTTCGGATATCGCTTCCTTGGCATCGGCAAAACGAGCGCCTTCTATGTGTGCGTCGGCCAGCTTCACAAAGGCAGCAGCAGCCTTGAAGCGCACGTATTCTGACAATCCGTCACTCTCATGACTGGCTTCATAACGTTGCAGGGTTTCGACCAAGTGATCAGGATCGGTAGTCAAATCGAATTTCTCGCTCAGACGCGTCAGCTCGTCCTGCAGCTGGGCAAGCTGCTGTTGCTGATCGGCCACCTGCTGCGCCGTGATGAGACCCTTAACTTCTTCGATTCCGGCTGCAAGAACGGCCTGATCCGGGAGCAGATTAAAGCCCAGCTGGCTTATCTGTAGCGCCTGCTCCAGTTTATTTTCGCCGCTAAGTCTTCGAGTTTCCTCTTGGTATCTTTGCACCAGTTGTTTCTTGCCGCTATCGATCAACGCGTTGCTGGGGTCTTCGATCTCCAACTGATCCAGGAGGTCAAGGGCAGCCATGGACCCCGCTGATGTCAATGGGTTGTCACTGATGGCCGTCCGAGCTGCCTCCTCCACCTGCTGAACACGTTGTCTCTTCTGCTGTTGCCTTCTGGTGGCTTCCGCCAGCTCAAGTTGTTTACCGGCACGCTCCTTGGACCTGTCGATGTCCACTAACTCGTTCTGCAGGGCTTTCCTAAGATCGTCGCCTTCAGCAATCTTCAAGCCATTTTGAACATACGATTGGGCGCTTTGCCACGCTTCATTCACCTTCTGGATGCGCGCCTGTTTCAACCAGCCTGTTCCGATCAGCTCTGCCGATGCTGCAATTTCAGGAGAGTCGGGATCAAAATCCTTCAGCTGATCCAGAAAGCCAATGGCTGACCCGGGATCATCGCTTCGGGCCGCCCGAGTAATACTGCGAACCAACTCGGCTGCCCGTTCCTGATATGCAGTGCGACGACTATCGATATTCGCCTCGAGCAGTTCGCGCTCCTTCACGCTCAGCGCCTCGGCAAAGGGCTCAATGTGTGACTGCGCTTTCTGCCACTGTTGCGTTGTTAGCTCCTGTTCGATGACCTCATTCAGTCTGTCCTTGACCATCGATCGTATCCGCAGCAGAACTTCGCTGTCCGGTGACAGACCGCTGAGCGTTACGATCTGTTCGCGAGCGGCCTGCAGTTCGGCCAGGCTACTATCTTGACCTAGACCGTTGAGGGTTGACTCGACTTCGGCGAGCAGTTGGCTGCGCTGCTGCCGGCCCTCCTCACTTTCAATTATGCCGGTCATGTTCTTCAAGGCAGCCAGTTGCGCCTGCATCTCAGGATCGCCGGCAAACAGCGCCACGCCGAATTGGACCATATCTGTGGCCGCTTCATTATCCCCGTCTGACATCAGTCTACTTGCAGTATCTTCCAGATTTAGGATGACGGAACGCGCGCTGATATCGGTGGGATAGTCGTCATCCACTTTGGCAAAGGTTTGCCAGATCTCCTCGAGTTCCAGATACCGAGATGAAAAGTCAGCAGGATCCGCAAGCAGGCTGTTGAGTTTGCCGTCCAAATCGTTGATGCGTCTGTTGCGTTTTGCATTGAAGTCATTCAGCAGCGTGTTTACCCTGCTTGAGTCCGGATAAAGCGCTGTGGCTTGATCAATGAGCGGTTGCGCCAGTTCGAAATCGTCTCGTGCGATCAGATCATCACTGCGTCGCTGATAGTAATTCATCAGATCATTCTGGCTCATGGGAGCGTGGAAATATGCGAACTGATCTTCGGCATTCATCTTCTGAACGTCGCGAATCCTGAGCTGAATCAACTCATGTTCAACTCCCTGATTCACCAGAACGTTGAATTCCCCGATGTCCCTCTGCTTGACATATTGCCACCCCACAAAAGCCAACGAAGGAATCAGTACCACGACAGCCGCAGCCGCAGTCAACTTCCTGAGATCGACAGCTCTGCTCTGCTGCAGAAACTGCTCGAGGAAAATATCTACCTCGATCGTTCGCTTACTACGCTCAAACTCCAGACACCCTTTGAGGGCGTTCCATTGCCAACTCTTCAACCTGGAGATTCGAGCTGGTTTCAGGCCTTTCTTTCTTGCTATGTTGGCAGGGACTTTCACGCCATCCTCAACAAACGGATGTCTTCCGGTCAGCATCTCATAGGACAGACAGCCCATGGCAAAGATATCATCACGGGGATCAGGTTCAGCAGAGTTTTCAAGCGCTTCAGGACTTGCGTAGGCCGGTGTCAATGCATCGACATCTCCAGGCTTGTAGCTCTCCCTTCTGGTAGTCTCTGCGCCACCTATTTGGATCGCTTTCGCCATACCGAAGTCGAATAACTTGACCTTACCACTAGCCAGGTAGATGTTTCCGGGCCTCAGGTCTGAATGGATGACGCCTCCTCTATGGGCATTTTGCAGCGCGTCTGCCATTTCGACGATGTAGCGTTTGGCGTTTTCAAATTCAAATCCATCTGGATTTACGTCGAGAGCGTCATCCAGTCTAAGCCCGTGCATCAGTTCCATCGTCATGAAGATGGTGTTCTCGTCACGGTCACAGTCGAACACGTTGACGATGTGAGGGTGAGCCAGACTACGGGTCTTGAGGGCTTCTCTGTGCAGAATCTGAAAGGCTTCCGGATGCTCATGAAAAGACTTGTTCAGCACTTTCACTGCAATTTCTGTGCTCTTCTCCTTGGCATCAACCATCAGTTGATCTTGGGCCTTGTATACCGAACCCGTGCCACCATGGCCAATCAGTTCTGTGATTCGGAATCGGTTCTGGAGCACAGTTCCGATGCTGACAGCTCCCTCATCCTCGCTCGGCTCACTCCACTTGGAGGGCGGCGCGGATGGCGTACGCTCGACGCGAAGACTATCTTCCTGGGTCTCTTCGAGTTCTTCCTGTTTCTCTGCGGCACTGTCCCCCGTTAACACCGTTTCATCGGACGCCAACGCTGCTCTATCCAGGGGCTCTTCAGCGTCCACCCGAGCCAATACCGTATCGTCCGATACTGGTCCGAGTTCCTCCTCAGCCGTATCGTCCGATATCGGTCCGAGTTCGTCCTCAGCCGTATCGTCCGATATCGGTCCGAGGTCGTCCTCAGCCTCTTCGATATCGTCCCGAGCCAATACCGTATCGTCCGATATTGGTCCGAGTTCGTCCTCGGCCTTTTCGATGTCGTCCCGAGCCATTACCGTATCGTCCGATATTGGTCCGAGTTCGTCGTCGGCCTCTTCGATATCGTCCTGAGCCAATACCGTATCGTCCGTTGTTGATCCTAGTTCGTCCTCAGCCTCTTCGGTATCGTCCCTAACCAATACGGTATCGTCCGATGGTGGTTCGAGTTCGTCCTCGGCCTCTTCGATATCGTCCCTAGCTAATACCGTATCGTCCGATGGTGGTTCAAGTTCTTCCTGGGCCTCTTCAATCTCTTCCTCAGCTTGCTCGAACTCTTCCTCAGCTTGCTCGGACTCATCCTCAGCTTGCTCGAACTCTTCCTCGCCCGATGAGACTGTTTCTATCGCTGCCATCAAGTCGGAAAAGACTTCCTGACTGATAACTTCCTGTCCGACCAATTGCTGCAGCGCCGACAGATATTCTTCGTGGCTAGACGGATCCACATCAAGATCCTCGATCAACCCCTCTTCCAACTCTGCATAGGCAAGCATGCCATGGCTGAAATTCTTCAGTAGAGTCTGCTCATAAAGTATAAGCCATTGATATTATTATGGAATATATGATATTTCAGGTATAATATCAATGGCTTATAGTTTATGAGCAGACTCTAGGTACGACTTTCACTATTCTGTTGCCTCGTGGCGAGGCTACTCAGCAAGTAGACCAGGTGGGTACCGACATCTCGTACAGCGGCACCGAAAGAATCCTCTTTGTGGATGACGAAGAGACAATTACTCGAGTGTCCAAGCAATTACTGGAGTCGATCGGTTACACGGTAGTGGATACCACCAGCAGTCAAAAGGCGCTCGACCTGTTTGCTTCTGAGCCGGACGAATTTGACCTGGTTGTAACCGATCAAACCATGCCCAGCATGACTGGCGATGAACTGGTTACTGAGCTACTGGCGGTTCGACCCGACGTGCCCATCATTCTGTGCACAGGTTTCAGCGACAGGATAGACGAAACCGAAGCACACAGGCTCGGAGTCCGACATTATCTGACCAAGCCCACATCCCTCAGTACCCTAAGCGAGACGATCCGTGCGGTTCTCGACTAGACCTGATCTGAGCTCGTACAACCAGGTCAAGGGGCAGTGGTCACGAAAGTACAATCCAATCCAGCCCATCTGACTGGTCCGCCACCCACAACTTCACGTCCCACGGCTCGCTCACCACGCGAATCTCATCGCGTGCCAACGTAGGATCGTTGTTCTTTTCACTTACGTGCGCAATGACAAGGTGTTGAAGCCGATTCAGATCAGTCTTGGAAAGCAGCGATGCTGCCTGCTCATTACTCAAATGACCATAATTGCCAGCCACCCTCTTCTTTAGCCGGTTGGAATAAGGTCCGGTGGCCAACATCTGAAGATCATGATTGCACTCAAGAATGAGTGCATCACATTTGCAGTATTGCTCCTCAATAAACCTGGTTACATGACCAAGATCCGTGAGCACACCCAAGGTCTTGCCTTGATTAGAAATCACGTACTGACAGGGCTCTCTGGCATCGTGGGGAACAGGAACAGGCTTTATTTCAAACGTCTCGATGCCGATGGCGTCATGGCTGCTAATGAGCTGCAGCCTGGGCAGATGCCCCATCTTCTTTCTGTTGTAGGAGCCAGATGTCATATAAACGGGGACGCTGTGTTTGCGCGCAAACGGCGCTACCCCGTGAATATGATCTCCGTGTTCATGCGTGACCAAGATGGCAGTCACATCGGAAGGGGATCTACCCAACCTACGTAGACGCCTTTCAGTTTCCTTGACCGTGAATCCCAAGTCTATTAGAAGGCAGCAACTATCCTGTTCCACCAGGGTCCCATTGCCGTGACTACCGCTGCCTAACGACGCAAAGCGCACTTGGAGGGTCCTTGGTGTGCTGTCACACTAGGTAGAGTATTCCTTGATGATCTTCAGAATTCTCTCAGCCGTCTCTGCACTGGCTAACGTGGTTGGATCTTTTAGGATAGTGACATCGACACCGTCATCCGCCTGATCAAGGTGAATCATGTATCTATCCTCCTCTCCTGCGGGCCGCTCGTCTTCATCCATGAATAGTCTTCTGATGAACCCCGGCTGGCCGTCGTCGCCGTCTCTGTAATACACAAAGTAAACAGCTGAAGTGCGGTCCAGGTCTTCAACGTTAATCCTCGCATTGTCTAACGCCGCACCAACAGTTGCCCAGGCCCTATTGAAGTCCAACTTATACTTTAAAACTGGTTTGGTTCTATCCGGTACCAGCACGGCTCTCGATTCGTTGGTAATCGAACCAGCCAACAGCGATATGGAGGTGCTCTGGTCAATTCTCTCGCCCAGATGATATGCAATTGCAGACAAGACTGTATCTTCAAGCTGTATGTCATCTGACTGTTCTGACCAATCGAGCTGTAGAACCTGCCTTGAGCCGGTGACTACTTGCTTGTAACGCAGATATATCTCTGAACTGCCAGCACGAACACCTGGTTCAATTCGCATCTGAAATTTGCTCTTAATCAGATCCCTTCCACTTGTTTGACTGCGCCCCTCTTTAAGACTTTCAAATATCTGTTCCGCATCCCCGCCCTGCGATCCCAACCACTCGGTCTCGATCAGTCCTCTGCCGGGGTCGACGATGGCGATGGTCAGGTTGTTACTCTGCCAGAAGTCCCGTAGAGCAGACCAGACGGCTGCCGGAGGGACGTCCAGAAAAATCCACCTGGCATCTCCCAATCGTCTGATAACGATCCGCTCGACACCGAAGTTGGTGTTGAGTGGTACCGGCACAGGTACCTCGAACTCCTGGCCAGCGATGCCCCTGGAGTCCACAATCTCCGGAATCACCATCAGATCTTTGAAGGGAGGCGAATCGAGCTCCTCCGGTATCTTGGTTCGGGGAAGCGTATTCGCCTTAAGATAGTCGTTTTCTCTGTCTCTGAACAGGCCAAATAGACTACAACTCGTAACTGTGAAGGCAATGATAACTATGACTATCGCCCGAATCCCAAACCTCATTAATTCTCACCTCGCCTAATGAAACACCTTTGTCGATTGAAGCTAGCCACAAACAGAGGCGTGCAAGCACACAGTCAAGTGCCTATGCCAGCCTTAAGAAGTGCATCCCTGACGACTCCGTGAAATTGATCCGACAATTCCGTTAGTGGCAGTCTGATTCCCTTGCCTATTCTGCCCATCTCATGCAACGCCCATTTAACCGGAATGGGATTCGATTCGACGAACAGCCCCTTGTGTAGGCCCATGAGTTTGCTGTTCAGGTCGTGGGCCTTGTCTGCATCCCCACCAATCGCTGCCTGACAGACCTCTGCCATCAGATCGGGCGCCACGTTTGCGGTCACACTGATGGTCCCTCTGGCGCCGTTCAGTATCAGATCCACAGCCGTTGCGTCGTCTCCTGAATAAACGACAACGTCAGATCCACAAAGTTCCAAGATGTCGAGCGTCCGGCGAACATCACCGGTCGCTTCCTTGATGCCGACGACATTCTCAAGAGCAGACAATCGGGCTACGGTCTCAGGCAGCATGTCGCAAGCCGTTCTACCCGGTACGTTGTAGAGAATCTGTGGAATATCGACAGTTTCAGCGACCAGCTTATAGTGTTGGTACAGCCCTTCCTGGGTTGGTTTGTTGTAGTAGGGTGTGACCAGCAAACAGGCATCCGCACCGGCATCACGAGCCATCTGAGTCAGTTCGACCGCTTCCAAGGTCGCATTGGCACCGGTGCCGGCGATTACCGGAAGTCTGCCATTGACCTGATTGACGACTCGCTCGATTATCTGAGCGTGCTCCTTCACATCCACAGTAGCGGACTCGCCGGTTGTGCCAACGGGCACGATACCGTCGGTTCCCATCGCAACATGCCAGTCAACCAGAGCATCGAGACTGTTCCAGTCCAGGGAACCATCCTCGTGCATGGGTGTAACCAGTGCAACAATACAGCCTGATATCATGGTCGATCATCCCTAATGAAAATGGGTAAATATACTGTCGGGGCAAAACGATAACAAGCCTGGAGCCGCCCTCAGGATTCGGCCGCAGCTTCCTCCTGAGAGGTGTGCTTGGGCCACGCTGTCATGATTGCCTTGATCAGGGTTGCCAGGGGAATTGCAAAGAACACGCCCCACAAGCCCCACAGCCCACCGAATACCAGAACGGCAGTAATAATGGCGATCGGGTGCAGATTGACGACTTCGGAAAACAGCTTGGGAACAAGTATAAGTCCATCGAGCGCTTGGATTACACCATACAGGAGCATCACGATGAGCAACTGACCGCTCCAACCCCACTGAGAATAGGCGATAAGTACCACCGGAATTGTCACCACAGCCACACCAAGATAAGGGATGATAACCGAGAGCCCCACCAGGAATCCCAGTAACGCCGCGTAATTGAGGCCGACGATGACAAAGAGGATGTAAGTGGCACTGCCGGCTATCAGGATCTCGATCACTTTGCCGCGCATGTAGTTGGCCATCTGCTCACCCATCTCACGACCGATCTTATTCATCAGCGGCTTCTCCTTGGGGAGAAAGGACAGAAACCAATTCAACAGCAGATCCTTGTCCTTCAGGAAGAAAAACACCAGGATCGGAACCAACAGCGTATAGACCAGAATTGACATGAGTAACGGCAACTGCGACAGAGAATAGGAGACCAGCCACTGCCCAAATTGGGCTACCTCAGCACCTAGCATATCAACCCACGTCGCGACCTTTTCCGAAGTGATCAGATCCGGAAAACTCTCCGGTAACAACTCCAGCAGGGCCTGACCTTTTTCGACCATATTCGGCAGTTCATTGAACAGATTCGTCATCTGCCGCCAGACACGGGGGATCACAAACAGAAAGAAAGCGAAGAAGATGCCCAGAAACGTGAAGAACGTGACAGGAACCGCTACGGAATTAGGTACGCGCAAGCTCACGAGGTAGGTGATCAGCCCCTGCATGACGAACGCGAGCACTAATCCGGTCAAGACCGGTGCCAGCAGGTTTCCCAAGGTCAGGATGACAATGAAGACGAGCAACAGAAGCATCGAGAACAGAACTGCTTCTTCGTCGGACAGATATCTGTCCAACCAACCTCTCATTACATCCAGCATTTAGCCTTCCTCAACCGGGCACCATCAGGCTTTCTGCAGCCAGTACAGGTACTTACCATCGTCCTCTTTCGATTCGAGTAACGGGTTGCCGCTCTGCTGGCAAAAGACCTGGAAATCCCTGACAGAGCCTGGATCCGTGCAGGTTACTTTGAGTACCTTGCCGGACGTCATCCCGTTGAGTACCTGCTTGGCTTTAAGCAGCGGCAGTGGACAGGTCAGACCCGAAGCATCCAATTCCTCATCTATTTGGCAGCCCTCGGCCAGCATGACTCTCCTCCGTAAAACACCTCATTCTCTGGCAGTTAGTATATCTTGAACGTCCTTACAAAACCTAAAATAGCTGGTAGCCGATCGTGTGCTGCAGGGCCTTTTGAAACGGAATCGCTCCGCCACGGTCTTATAAGGATGTTGACTGGTAAAACCCTTCAGTATGGTCAACCCTGCTGAAGCCGGTTAGAGTAGCGTTTGGAACTCTATATCTGTCCTCATCGATGAGCGATCCATGGATAAACTCTTTGCAGTTCTGATCGTGGGAACTTTGCTGTCTCCAGCTCTTTCGCTGGCAGCACCCAAGCAGGACCTTCCTGTCATTGGCGACACCAACTCGGCGTTGATCTCCCTCGAGATGGAAAGAGAGCTTGGGCAGGAATTTCTGAGATCTCTGCGAGGTCAAACGCCCACCGTGTCTGATCCTCTCCTAAAAGACTATATGGAATTCCTAATCTACAACCTTGCATCCCATAGCCAACTGCAGGATCGACGTCTGGAACTGGTCATCATCGATAGTGCTGAATTGAACGCATTCGCCGCCCCCGGTGGTATTGTCGGAGTCAATCTTGGCCTATTCCTGAACGCAGATACAGAGAATGAGATTTCGGCCATCCTCGCTCACGAACTCGCCCATCTAAGCCAGCGCCACTTCGCCCGCCAAGCAGATGCCGGTCGACGCAGTGCTCTGACCACCATGGCCGGTTTGCTGGCGAGCGTGATTCTGATCGCAACCGCTGGCAGCGATGCCGGACTGGCAGTCATGACAGCCAGCCAGGCGATTGCTCAACAATCGGTGCTGCGACACAGTCGTGCCCGCGAGGCCGAAGCGGATCGAGTCGGCATCCTCACACTTGTAGCAGCAGGCAAAGATCCCCGGGCCATGGCCAATATGTTTGAACAGTTAGCCAGACGCAATCGCTATCTGGGCAATCACATGCCGGAATTCCTGCTGACCCACCCGGTCACTCACACACGAATCGCTGATTCATATGACCAATCGCATCAGTATCCCGTCAAGACGTTCGATCAAATTCTCGACTATCAACTGATGAAGGCGCGGGTGATGGTGATGCAGGAGGAATCTCCCGAAGACAGTGTCAAACGTATGCAACAGGACGATACAAAGGCGCGACACATGCAGAAACTCGCCAGGCAGTATGGGCTGGTGCTTGCTCTTACCCGAGTCGACCGGACGCAGGAGGCCACCAGTTTCCTTCAGCCTCTGTTAGCCGAGTTCCCCGGCAAGATCGCGTTTATCCTGGCCCAAACCGAGATTGACTTCGCGGCGCAGCGTCACGAGCAGGCAATCGTCGTGCTGGAGGAGCATCTCAAGATCAACCCGAACAATTTTCCGCTTTCAATGCAGTATGCGCAGGCCCTGCTCAAACTCGAGAGACCCGCGCAAGCTGAGCAAGTACTGGAGAAGCTGACTGCCACCAGACCAACGGACCCGGATCTGTGGTATCTGCTTGCGGAAACCTACGGGCTTGCCGGCAACATCACCGGCGTTCACCAGGCAAGAGCGGAGTTCTTCCTTTTGACCGGCAGGCTTGATCAGGCGGCCAAGCAGCTTCGCTTTGCGCTTCCCCTGGCTGCAGATAATTTTCAGATCACGGCACGCATCAATCAGCGTCTTCTGGACATTGGCAAACTGCTGCGGGATCGTCGCAAAATGGCGAATGGCAGCTAGTGTGATAGTGTTTTGTCTAACGGTTCGCTGCTAGAAAGCTGACCATGCGCTCGAGCGGAATCAAGGCCTTGCGGCCGGTTTCGGCATCGACGTGGATCTCATCAGTGCCTCGTTCCAGGGTCCTCAGCAAATTCTCAAGTGCGTTCATTCCCATCCAGGGGCAGTGTGCACAACTTCTGCAGGTCGCACCTTTGCCGGCGGTAGGTGCTTCGAGAAAGCTCTTGCCTGGTGCAGCTTGCCGCAACTTGTAGAAGATGCCACGATCCGTCGCCACTATGAATGTATCGTTGGGAAGATCTTGGGCAGCGTGGATTATTTGGGTAGTCGAGCCAACGACGTCGGCCAACGCGATCACCGGTTGAGGCGACTCAGGATGTACAAGTACGGCAGCACCGGGGTGCACCCTCTTGAGATCTGCAATACCCTTGGCTTTGAATTCCTCATGCACGATGCAGGATCCATTCCACATCACCATGTCGGCACCCGTCTCCGCCTGAATGTAGGAACCAAGGTACTTATCCGGAGCCCATAGCATCTTCTCGCCCTCATCCTGCAGGTGCTCAGCTACCTGCAAAGCAATGCTGGATGTGACCACCCAGTCTGCTCGAGCTTTAACTGCCGCAGATGTATTGGCGTAAACAACCACTGTGCGCTCGGGATGTTGATCGCAGAAGGCGGAAAATTCATCTATGGGGCAACCTAAATCCAGCGAGCAAGTTGCATCGAGCGTGGGCATGAGCACTCTTTTTTCGGGATTTAGGATCTTGGCGGTCTCGCCCATAAATCTGACGCCGGCCACCACTAGGGTGGTAGCCGGATGGCTGTTGCCGAATCGTGCCATCTCCAGCGAATCGGACACGCAACCGCCGGTTTCGTCGGCCAACGCCTGCACCGCATCGTCCGTGTAGTAGTGCGCAACTAAAACGGCATCTTCGTCTTTAAGCCGTTGCCGAATCCTGTCCTCGTAATCCTCCTTCTCTACATCGCTGAGCACTGAATAGGAGTGTGGCGGGACATCGACGGAGATGGTGGCGGGATTATCTGCCAGTGACATGAGCATCCACTTGTGGCGTCAAACAATTAGGGCCATTTTACCACACCACACGAATACGCTGAAAACTAGGCTTCTGCCGGGCTGCCAAGGTAAACTGGGGCATTTCGGACGAGGCCGAACATGGCAAAGATCGGATTCCTAATTGGCGAAGCAGAAGTCGTTACCGAGGGCAACTGCCTTTACTTCACCAATGTTCTGATTGCCAGGGGAGATGCCGTATTCCTCTGTCTGGTGGAGTCCCTCTCCCTGCACAAGTCCCTCATCAAAGCGAGAGCGGCCGCCGTTGAAACGCCGTTACAGGCAGGTCAGTCTCTCGCTGATCTCAACTTCCAACCCACCCCGCTGGACGACATGGATCTGGTGTGGTTGCTGGCACTGGGATACAGAACAACGTTTCTCGACAAGATCCAACTACTCTACAACCTAAGTACAAAGGTGCGCATCGTCAATTCCGTCGATGCCATCATGTATCTCAAGAGCAAATACCTCCTCAGCCATAACGACCTGTTTTCCTATCCGGAATCCTACGCTTCTAACGACTGGGAATACCTATGGGAGATCATAAGCACAGAGGGGGGCAAGTGGATTCTAAAACCCCCGGCCGGAAGTTTTGGTCGCGACGTGTTCGTCGTTGGACCTCAGCAATCAAATACCAGAGCGTTGCTGCAGAACATGACAGCCCATGGCACTGGGCAGTATTGCCTGATGCAACGGTACGTGGAGGAGATAGCGGAGGGCGAGAAAAGAGTGCTGTTTGCCGGCGGCCAAGCCGTGGGACAATACAAGCGCAGAGCAGGGACAGACCACCGCACCAATGTTATTCAAGGTGCTCGAACCGAGGCGTGCGATCTATCTGATAGGGAGATCGACCTATGCCGGGAGATCGGACGGTATCTTGTGGGTATGGGCGCAGAATTCGCCGGCGTGGATATGGTCTTCCCCTACGTGATCGAATTCAACGTAATCAACCCTGGTGGGCTCCACACCATCCAGGAACTCACTGGCGTTAATCTTGCCATCGAGGTAATCAATCTGATCTTGGGGGAATGAGTCACTATTGCAGGGCGTTGATGTCTGGCTGGGTGTGGTCATCTGCAGGTGCGGATACTTGTTTTCTGGTCGCGAATCAGTATCATAGCGGCCTTCCACGGGGCCGTTAGCTCAGTCGGTAGAGCAGCTGGCTTTTAACCAGTTTGTCGTGCGTTCGATTCGCACACGGCCCACCAACAACAGATCCACTTCCCCTTACTCAAATCGTTGGATGTCACACATGACAACGCTGTCTTTCTGTGCAGTGTCTGGTAGTGTAGAGAATACAGATACTTAAAGAGAACGTGATTTCTCGAATCGCACCATACTCAGGAAACTGCGGCCAATATGCCAGCGGCTCGCTGCTTCATAAACATGATACTGTAGTTTGGGTTGTATTTACCCGGCCGCATCATCCGTTTTAGGTACCCCTTTTCGTACAGTTTATTGAGCGTTGAGAGTCGACAGTAGCCAATGTCGGCGACAGCAAGCCACTTGTTCTCGGGCTGGATATTGACCAGAGCATTGGCTTCATATTTCGACAAGATGCGCATACAGATTCTCCTAATCCCTGGCTCAATACCACGCTTACCTTACTGTGTTTTTTCAACCAAGTGGTCCGGCTAGACGTGATGCTCCATTCGCTGCCCCAAGCGGCGATGACGTTGTCCTTTCCCGATGCCCACATCGAGAATCGCAAGAGAGTTCCTCTGTATGCATCGGTCGTGCCACCTCAAGGGGAGAATGTAAGTGCTTGAATTAACTACGATATCCAGAAGGCACCTCATCTCCTGCAGGCTTCTGTAACCGGTGTGTGACACATAGCTTGGCGCCTGTCCCGCGCGAGAGCCAGAATTCTGACGCTCACACGATACAACTGACTGAAATCTTTGGTCTTTTGGGTGTGTCAACTCAACGTTACAGGTAAGTTGTTGGCAGTTGACATGCGCCAGGCATTCTATCGTAGTCGGTCGCTGAGTTGCCTTCAGGCCCTGCTCGTTTCCCGAAACTCGCCGGCATCGATCTGCAGCCTCTGCATTAGTCGATAGATGGACTGCCTGGACACGTCGGCCATGCGTGCGGCAGCGGAGACATCTCCCGCACATGTTCGCAACAGTGCGACGATGTAGTTATATTCAAATTCTTCTATGGTCCTGGCCCGCTCCTCCATGAAGCCGGACCCCCTTGCATGGCTTTGGGTCTCTAATTTGCTCCTGATGGCGGCCGGGACATCGTCGAGCGACAATGTCTTGCGCCTGCTCATGGCCAGCATTCTGCGCACTACGTTGATGAGTTCACGAACGTTGCCGGGCCATGGATGAGCATAGAAAAGGTCTACCACCTCCGGCTTCATCACTCTGCCCGGTCGATTCATCTCCTTGCCAAACTTGTCCAGAAAGTGCTCCAGCAGCAGTTCGATGTCGCCTGCACGTTGTTTTAGCGGCGGCAATGGAATTTCACCTACGTTGATACGAAAATACAGTTCTTCACGAAATCGCTTCGCCTTGACCTCTTCGCTCAAGTCTCTATTGGTGGCTGCCAGCAGACGGATGTCCACGTGGACCTCCTCCCTGCTGCCGACTCGACGGAAACTTCTCTCCTGCAAAGCCCGCAACAACTTTGCCTGTTGCGGCAGGGAGAGTTCGCCTATCTCATCCAAGAAGAGCGTCCCGCCATCTGCATACTCCATCAACCCGGGAATTCGCTCTGTCGCTCCGGTAAACGCCCCTCTTTCATGGCCAAAGAATTCACTTTCAAAGAGCTCAGCCGGTATAGCACTGCAATCCACGGGGCAGAATGGTTTATTACAGCGTGGACTGCTGGTGTGTATGTTTCTGGCAACCAGCTCCTTGCCGGTTCCGGTCTCACCCCAGATGAGAACATCCACGTCTGTATCTGCAATCCTGGCAATGGAATCTCTCACTCTTTGCATCGCTTCACTATCGCCAAGGATTTCACCCATGGACGATTTGCGTTCAAGCTGGCGTCTGAGCAATCGATTCTCTTCGTGTAGGCGTCGTTGCTCCAATACTCTCGTTACAGTTGCTAACAGGTCGTCAAGTATCAGGGGCTTTAGAACATAGTCAGCGGCACCAAGCCTGAGGCACTCGACCGAATTATCCAGACTGGGATAGCCGGTCATGATGATAACCGGTACTTCGGGATCGGTCTCCTTGGACAGACGCAGCAACTCAAAACCGTCGACTTCAGGCATATTAAGATCGGAGATGAGCAGATCGAAACTCCCGCTGCTACAAAGCTTGACGGCTCTGCTGCTACGAATTTCAACGGTTACCGATACATTGGGAAGCCGGGAGAGAGCCTGTTCACAAATGGCGCAGATGGCCTTTTCGTCATCAACTACCAGTATTCTGATGTCTCGCATTGTTGTTCCTTATCATGCACTACAACGGCAGCAGCCTGGCGGCTCTTGTCCATCCATATCATAGCAGACCTTTAAATCTTCAGAGATGGAAAATTCGACTCCCGAGGATGCCTATGGTGGTTGATCACTCTGGTGCAGGATGGCCTTGCATGTATCGAGTCGGATCTTCCACGCCGGCAGACTGAAAGCCGGCCGTTCTTATTCGGCAGCTATCGCATCTACCACAGGCGCGGCCATCGGAATCCGGTTGGTAGCAGGAGACTGTCACACTGTAATCGACGCCGAGCTCCACCCCTTTGCGAATGATGTCGCTCTTGCTCAAGTGGATCAGTGGCGCCACGACACTGACGGGATTGCCTTCCACGGCAGATTTTGTGGCCAGGCCCGCCATCCGTTCAAAAGCCTCGATATATTCCGGCCGACAGTCGGGATAACCGGAATAATCCACCGCATTGACTCCGATGTAGATGTGGTCAGCCGACAATACCTCTGCCCACCCCAAGGCAAAGGAAAGAAAAACGGTATTTCGGGCGGGAACATAGGTAAGGGGTATTCCCTCTGAAGCCTTGAGCGGCACGGGGATATCCATATCGGTCAACGCCGAGCCACCGAACTCGCCCAGATCGAACGAAATCAGTTTCCACTCTTTAGCGCCGATCCGGTCACTTATCGCCCTGGCTGACGCCAGCTCCACTGCGTGGCGCTGGCCATAGTCGAAGCTAAGGGCATAGCATTCGTACCCTTCGGATATGGCGATCGCCAACGTCGTGGCGGAATCCAAACCACCTGAAATCAAGACGACGGCTCGTTCTAACATATCCGATTCGGGTGGTTCTGGCCCAGGAGGTCAGACACCAGTTTTCTCCCCCCAAAGGTGCTTATGCAGCTGAATCTGCAAGCGTGCCCGCAGCCTATCCTGCAAAATCCACTCTGCAAGTTGAGTCGCGGACAGTACCCCATAATTCGCAGAGAAGAGCACGTCCGCAACCTTATCGGCAAGCGCATACCGCTTGGCCTTGGCTTTCGACCATTCGTAGTCCTCTCGATCACTGATAACGAATTTCACCTGATCACGCTCACCCAAGTGGTTCAGATTCGTATACAGATTCCGATGTTCCTCACCGGACCCGGGTGTCTTCAGATCCATCACCTTGACAACACGTCTATCGACCCGCTCCACATCCATGGCGCCACTCGTCTCCAGGGATACTGCGTACCCTTCGTCACACAGTTGCTCAAGCAGAGAGAGGCATGCTCCCTGGGCGAGCGGTTCGCCTCCAGTCACCGTTACCAATGCGGTTTGGAACGTTTTCACCTCTGCCAGGATGCAACCGATCGTTAGCAGTTTGCCACCACTAAACGCATAGCTGGTATCACAATAATGGCAGCGTAAAGGGCAGCCGGTCAGACGCACGAAAACTGTTGGCAGACCTGCAGTATTGGCTTCGCCCTGGAGGGAATGGAATATCTCGGAAATCCTGATCTGCTTCGACATGGGTGAAAGTGCTGGGTGCCAGTGTCATGTCCCATAAATACGTTAACTTAAGCGTGCCCCACAAGTTCTCTGGCAAGGCGCGGGCTGCAGGGAATATCGAGAGTATTTCCAAAGCACGCAACGCAGTCCAGAGGGCTTGTGGGGCGCGCCTTGATCTGACGAATTCTGCGCTTTCTTAAGTAAACGTATTTATGGGACATGACACTAGATTCTCTTACGGCTGCGATGCCGACGTGTCGGTGTCGCCAGCGCATTCACAGGAATCACACAGAACTTTATCCTGCAAGTAGGACTCAGCCAGTTTTGCTACCGATCTGCCTTGGTACGTCCCCATTACCTGATTCAGCAATTCCTTTGCTCTGGTGCAGTCACTCATCAGGTGGTAGACCTTGCCAAGCTTGAAAGCTGCGTCGGGCACCTTTCGATGCTCGGGGAAAAAGGAGATGACCTGTGCGAGCGCCTTGCGGGCCATCTCATAATCAGGTTCCGGTTTGGCTGCGTAGATCTCACCCAGCCAATAGTATGAATTGGGCGCGTACTGTCCCTCAGGATATTGAGAGATCACTGCCTGCAACTGGGTGATTGCCAGATCATATTGCCTGTTGCGAATCAGTTCCAGAGAGGTGTCATAGAGCATTTTTTCTGTCTGGCTCTGACTGCGATCATCAGCCAAGGGGTAGGTGAGATTCGGGAATTCACCGGTCTGGGGAACATCAGCCGGACGGCGAGCCGTTCGTTTGTCGTTCAGGAGCTGCCGAAATTCCTCCAGCCGTCTATCCAAGTCCTGATAGCGATCGGCTTGCCGGTCTTTCATTACCTGGATTTGCTGTGCCAGTTCCTCTACCAGGCCACGCAACTGCTGAATCTCTTGCTGTAGCATCTGTTGCAGGTAGACCTCTTCCATAGCAGAGGAGGCCTCATCAACCACCGGCTCACGAAAGGGCAGCTCCGCTTCACCACCGGCGGACGTCACTTCGATAGGGTTTTCAGTTGCAGACAGGCTAAGGGTGAGAACCACCCCTAACATGCCAATGAGTAACGGGCCGAATCTCTGCAAAATTTGAAGCCCGAACAGTTAGATTTATCGATAGACGAGCTCTACCCTGCGGTTCTGAGCCCAACTAGCCTCGTCGTGGCCAGCGCCAGCCGGCTTTTCCTCACCATAGCTAATGACTTCGATCTGCCTGCCTGAAGCTCCCTGAGCACTCAGGTGTGCTTTGACCGCATTTGCCCTTCGCTCTCCCAAAGCCAGGTTGTACTCTCTTGTACCGCGCTCGTCCGCATGTCCTTCCAACCTGAGCATGCGAGATCTATTCTGGGCCAGGAACTGGGCGTGCTGGCTCAGTTCAGGATGTCCGGCTCTCTTCACAATCGCTTGGTCGAAATCGAAGAAGAATTTTCCACCTAGTCTAACGAGGTCGTTGTCATCGCTACCCGCTACCGGTACCCAGAGGTCGGTACCACGGGTGGCCGGTTGCTGAGGTGTCACGGTAGCTGGCAACTGCGCGGGCGGAACCGATCGTCTGCCCGTCGTTGGAGTCTCGCCCCCGGGAGTGGCAGACGGATCATCCGTGTCCGGTTCTTCCGGTTTGTTACTGGCACATCCAAACATCAAGGTTGCCGCCAACCCCAACGCACATAATCTACCGATTTTTGTTGTTGCCATAATCAACTCCTGTATTGCTGTCGCTATAACCGGATTAAACCACAAAATTGGACACCAATTCACATAATTGGATCCCATTTCACATATCTGTTTTCACACATCTGGATCCCATTTCCCACATCTGGATCCCATTTCACATGTCTGAATCCCTCTTCACGACACCGGATGTAACGATTTGCATGCCATTTCACGCATTTGGTTTGAGAATCCTACTTGTTTGGTTCAAATATCCGACGCTTGCGGGGCGACCAGGCCGGTTCCCTGACATCCCCTTCGCTGGACGGTAACCTGAACTTTACCCCGCCATCCACTGAAACGGCAGCAAGTATACCCTGACCGCGATGCAGGGTCGCATAAATTAACATACTTCCGTTGGGAGCGATACTGGGAGACTCATCCAGCGCCGTTTCCGTCAGAACCCTCAGCCGTCCTCTCTTTAGATCCAGAAGGGCAATATGAAATACACCGTTCCTGCGATGCACCAAGATCATGTTTTTCCCGTCGGGCAGTATTCTAGCACGGGCATTATAGTCCCCTTCAAAGGTTAATCTCTCGATCTTCAGGTTCGAAAGTGTAATCTGGTAGATCTGCGGTTTACCCCCGCGATTGGATGTAAATACCAACGCCTTCCCATCGGCTCGCCAGCTTGGTTCGGTATCTATGGCATAGTGTCTGGTAACTCGTCGCAGCTGCCGTGAACCCAGCTCCATGATATAGATTTCGGGATTGCCGTCCCTGGATAACACCATGGCCATGCTTTTGCCATCGGGTGACCACGCTGGAGCACCGTTCAGGCCGGGAAAATTGGTCAGCTGCTCTTTGGTACCAGTGGCTAGATCGCGTATATAGATGGCAGGTCGATCGTTTCTTTCGAAGGAGACATACGCTATCTTTGTGCCATCGGGAGCCCAAGCAGCGGAAAGAATAGGTTCGCTTGAACTCAGCAGGGCTTGAGGTCTGTGGCCATCCGCATCGGCGATATTAAGATGAAACAGTCGATCCTTGAGTGATCCGTTCACCGTAACGTATAGAATCTGAGTAGAGAACGCCCCTTCGATGCCGGTGAGCTTTTCAAAGATGACGTCGCTGACATGGTGTGCCATGTCACGCAATTCACTGACGTCCCCGGTGATCTCCTGGGTCACTTCCACAGCCTGCTTGAATACGTTGTACAATTCAAAATGCAGTATGACCCGATCGCCGTCTGTATTCTTCGTGTCTCCCGCCCCTGTCTGTTTGCCTCCTTCTCCGTTCGGCTGTGACTTGATCGGACGGTTCTTCTTCTCGCGCTGAAGATGGCCGATGACCAGATATTCCACATTCAGCATACGCCAGTCACGAAAGTACACCTCGGACGCGGAGTGGGGCAGGCTCAGCATCTGGTCCGCCGGCAAGGTCCTGAACCGGCCGCTCTGCAGGAGATCGGACGTGACAACCCGGGAGGGATCTTCAGGCAACATGCCTCGGTCTCGCCACTCAAATGGCACGATGGCGATGGGCACAGCGTTGTCGACGCCTTTGGTCACTTCGATTCTGAGTTCCGCGAAAGTCGGATTACAGACCAGAATCAAGATCAGATATTTCGTCAACTTCATTAAATCCTCTGCCCTGTGCACGCCCATACGCAATGTTCACTTAGCCAGGCCCGTCTCGGTTTATCGACTGCAAACCTAACACTTTATCTGTACTCAGTCACTGCACTCGGCCGTCCAAATTGTGCCGAGGTGCTGATGGGTGATTCTACAAACGTAAATCTTCGGGGCGGAACAGAACGGTAAACTCTCTAAAATTGCGCTCAAACTGTCGCGCGTCCGTAGGAACCAGGAATCTTTCCGCTTTCTGCACTGCAAGCATTGCGGAGCGATCGAATGCTTCACTGCCACTGCTTTCCAGCACCGAAACATTCGCCACTTCACCCGTTGGTGCGAGAAACACTCGCAAGATTGCTTCCATACCATTGCGAGCACTGGGGGGCCGGGACCAGTTCTTGATGATGTCTCGGGTAATCTGGGCCACGTAAGCCTGTGCCTTTTCATCATCCGTTATGGCACGCCGGTATTCCTGTTCATCCAGTATTGCTAACGAGAGGCTTAATTCATTTCTGTTCCGCTCCAACCGTTCCCGTTCCAGCCGTTGGTTGCGTTCCAGCTCCCTTGCAATTTCCTCCTCCATCGCCAGCCGCTGTGCATCAATCAGCAATTGCTCCTGCTCACTGCCCTTCTCAACCGGTTCCGGTATGACCGACTCCAGCGCTTTCTTGGCTATCGTCTTCTTGTTGGCGTTTTCACGCTCGCGTTCCTGTTCCTTCTCTTCGAAGGGATTCCTCTCTACCAACATCGCGTCGAGATAGAGGAATTCATCGGAGCTCATCGTCTCGAACGAACTATCCTCCCATCTGACGATCATAGCTGTGACCACCACCCCGTGCAGGAGAGACGCCAGAATAAAGGGAAAAACATAGGAGGTGTTGGTATTCACTGAAGCTAACTCTCCGGGGGTTCGGTGATCAGCCCCACCGTTTCAGCACCAGCATTTTGAAGCACATTCATAGCGTCGACCACAACGCCATACTGCAGGCTTTGATCGGCCTCGATCAGCACCTTGATGGTAGGATTGGCCTTGATGATCTTACTCGATTTCTCACCGATCAAATCCAGATCAACCGCCTCTTCCTCTTCTCCTACATTCATATAGTAGCTGCCATCCGCTCTAATCGAAACGACCAGCAACGCCTCGTCATCGCTTACATCCAGCACTTCGGAAACGGCCTTGGGCAAATCGACTTTGATGCCTTGACTAAGTAAGGGTGCCGTCACCATGAAGATAACCAGTAGCACCAACATGACGTCGATATAGGGAACGACGTTAATCTCTGCCATGGGTTTGCGGCGGACGGATCTGGCCATGTCGACCTCTGTTTTCAGCTAACCTGCATATTCCGTTCGATGTAGAATGCTGCTGAATTCATCGATGAAACCTTCACACCGTTTCACTATGATTTCCACCTGGGCAGCGAAGCGATTGTAGGCAATCACCGCCGGTATGGCCGCAAACAAACCCATAGCCGTCGCAACTAACGCTTCCGATATACCCGGTGCGACAATAGCAAGGCTTGCCTGTTGCACCGTCGCCAGCCCTCTGAATGAATTCATGATGCCCCATACCGTTCCGAACAGCCCAATGTATGGACTGGTTGAACCCACGGTCGCCAGGAATGCCAGATGAGTCTCCAGCCTTTCCTCCTCCAAGGACATGGCACTGCGCATAAACCTCTGCACATTTTGCATGATCGCATCAGGATCTGCGTCCTTCTGCTTCTTCATGCGCGTATACTCCTTGAATCCGGCGGCAAAAATACTCTCCATGCCGACGTGAATCCCCTCGTCGCGAGCCTGCATTTCCACATAGATATTTCCCCAGTCCTTGCCGGACCAGATCTCATCCTCAAACTCGGTATTTGAGCGACTGGTAGCGTTGAGGTTGAACCCCCTTTGAAAGATCATGATCCAGGACGCCATTGAGGCGACGAACAAAAGGCCCATCACTAATTGAACCACTAAACTGGCACCTACAACCAGATCCACGATGGATAAGGACTCAGTCACGCATCACTCCTCTTTAGCTGTGCCACCACTGCCTGTGACTTCATTATAGACCCGGACATTAAGATTAAATTCCGTCATTAGGACGTTGCAGGGCTACTGATCCGGACTGAACAGGTCGTCTTCTCTCGGCATCTGCATGCCGAAGTGAAGATAGGCGTTCTTGGTGGCCATCCGGCCACGCGGCGTACGCATTACGAATCCCTGCTGGATCAGATAGGGTTCGTACACTTCCTCAATGGTGTCGCGCTCCTCGCCAATGGCGGCAGCGAGATTGTCTACGCCGACCGGCCCGCCATCAAACTTTTCGATCAGTGCGAGTAGCAGGCGTCGATCCATGTGATCAAATCCGTTGACATCCACATTCAACATGTTGAGTGCCTGGTCGGCCACCTCCCTATCAACTCGGCCATCGCCTTTCACATCGGCAAAGTCACGCACACGACGCAACAGACGATTGGAAATGCGCGGAGTACCCCGGGATCGCAGGGCAATCTCATGGGCGCCCTCCCTGTCGATCGTGACGTGCAGCAACTCAGCCGAACGCTGTACGATTTTGGTCAGATCCTCAACCTGATAGAACTCAAGCCGCTGTACGATGCCGAATCGATCCCTCAGAGGCGAGGTCAGAAGACCGGTACGGGTAGTTGCCCCAACAAGCGTAAATGGGGGCAGGTCCAATTTGATCGATCTTGCCGCGGGACCTTCGCCAATGAGGATGTCTACCTGATAGTCCTCCATTGCCGGATATAGAATCTCCTCAACGGCAGGATTCAAGCGGTGGATCTCATCGATAAAGAAGACATCCCCCCTGTCTAGATTTGTCAGCGCAGCAACCAGATCGCCTTTCTTTTCAAGTACCGGTCCGGATGATGATTTGATCGCCACCCCCATCTCATAGGCAATGATATTCGCAAGCGTCGTCTTACCCAGACCGGGGGGCCCAAATATCAGGCTATGATCCAGCGCCTCACCCCTACCCTTTGCGGCTTCGATAAATATGAGCATCTGGTCAGTAACCTGGGGCTGACCACCGTACTCTGCAAAGCTCTTGGGACGAATAGTCCAATCCTGCGAGGCCTCAGCCGGATCGGTTTCTGGAGTAACGAGTCTATCTGATTCGATCATATTGATTCAGGTACGGATGTCCAAGATTCATAACGAAGGGCTCAACCGAGGCTTTGTAGCGCTTTCCTGATCAAACCCTCAACGTCAAGATCTTCTTCCTGCACTCGGGCGATGGCCTTGGCCGCTTCCTGGGGTTTATAGCCCAGCGTCACCAAAGCTGTCTCTGCATCCCTGACCAGATTCCTTCGGTTGGCGACGATCTCACGACTGGTGGCACTATCATCTGCAACAGTCGCACCCCACTCTTGAAGACGACCGTCCAGCTCCATTATTACACGTTCCGCTGTTACTTTACCCACCCCCGGCACGCGAACCAACGACGCTACGTCCTTACTCTGCACACACTTTACAAATTCCAAAGCTTCCATGCCTGACAGGATGGTGAGTGCCAATTTGGGTCCCACACCATTGACTCTTATCATCGACCGAAATAGATCCCGCTCCTTTTTGTCGGTGAACCCATACAGAAGTTGCGCGTCTTCTCTCACCACAAAATGGACATACAGCGTAAGTTGTGCACCGACTTCTGGCAAACGATAAAAGGTGGTCAGTGGCGCTTCCACTTCGTAGCCGACGCCACCTACGTTCATCACCAACGATGGCACACTCTTTTCAATCAGCGCTCCCGTCAAGCGGCCAATCATGTGCGCCGGCTACCGAGTCGTCCACGTCGAAACGAATCCGCGCCAGCGATCTTGATTAGGCTCTGCTGGGTATTGATGTGACAAATTGCGATCGCCAGGGCATCCGCAGCATCCTGTTGGGGAGCTGCATCCAGATTGAGCAACACACGCACCATATGTTGCATCTGTTGCTTCGTCGCAGCACCGGTTCCCACGACTGCCTGCTTAACCTTTTTTGCAGCATATTCGGTTACCACTAATCCCAACTGGGTGGCGGCCAATATGGCAACGCCTCGAGCTTGTCCAAGTTTCAAGGCTGAGGCCGCGCTCTTTGCCATGAAGACCTGCTCAATCGCCAATTCCTGCGGACTATAGCTTTCGATAATCTCGGAAACGCCGTTGAATATCTCGTCCAGTTTTTCCGGGAGAGAGGATTGATCGGAGGTACGAATGCACCCGCTGGTAATGTACTTGGCACCTGAATCATCCGCTTTGACGATTCCGTAACCAGTGACTCGGGAACCCGGATCGATTCCTAGAATGAGTGACATATCAATTCAGGTCTGGACAGTGTGCTCATGTTAACCAAACCCCGTGCAATGAGCAATCGATCAGCGATGACCATCCCGGATGGCGATTGCCGATGGCGGAAAGCCGCTCAAACCTGCATCAATTCTTCCGGCAGTTCAGCGTTTGTGTACACGTTCTGCACATCATCCAGATCTTCCAGTCGCTCCAGTAATTTCAAAACCTGCTCACCGGACGCCAGATCCAAGTCGATGTAAGATGACGGCAGCATCGCCAATTCAGCTGACACGGGTTCAAGGCCGTTAGCCGTCAAGGCATCCTTCACGCCTATGAAGGTCTCTGCCGGGGTTATCACATCGAGGCTGCCGTCGCCATGGGATTCAATGTCCTCGGCACCGGCCTCGAGGGCGACCTCCATGATCTCTTCCTCGTCGACTTCCGCCGCAAAACTGATGAGTCCCTGTTTGGTAAACAGGTACGCGACGGAACCGTCCGTGCCCAGATTGCCGCCACCCTTACTAAAAGCATGCCTGACCTCAGCCACCGTCCTGTTGCGGTTATCGGTCATCGTCTCGATCAGAATCGCCACTCCTCCCGGTCCATATCCCTCGTAAGTTCGCAGCTCCAACTGCGCACCATCCTGCCCTCCGGCGCCCCTTGCTATGGCTCGATCAATGGTGTCCTTCGGCATATCGACGGATTTGGCTTTCTCTACTACGCCGCGTAGCGTGGGATTGTCCTCTATATTTCCACCCCCATCTCTGGCAGCCACTGTGAGCTCGCGTATGACCTTTGTAAAGAGCTTGCCACGTTTTGCATCCTGCCCGGCTTTGCGGTGTTTGATGTTCGCCCATTTGCTGTGTCCAGCCATGCAATACTCCAACGAGTCTGTTCTGTCTGCTACCCCAGGCGACCGTCTACCTTACATCTTGTCTTTACGTCTTGCTTGTAAGTCGGATGTTGAGTTCCCGCAATTGCCATTCATCCACTGGGCTAGGGGCTTCCGTCATAAGGCAGGTCGCTGTTTGCGTCTTTGGAAACGCGATTACCTCACGTATGGCATCAACGCCCGCCATCAACATGATGAGCCGATCAAAGCCAATGGCAAGGCCACCATGAGGAGGCGCTCCGTATTTAAGCGCGTCGAGCAAAAACCCAAACTTGGCTTCCGCTTCATTATCAGAGATCCCCAGCACATCGAACACAGCTTTCTGCATGGTCAATTGGTGGTTACGAATGGAGCCACCACCTAGCTCGTAACCGTTTATGACGATGTCGTATGCATGGGACAACGCGCTTTTAGGATCTGTCCGCAGTTCTTCAACGCTGCACTTGGGAGCTGTAAAGGGGTGGTGCACAGCCTGCCAACTGTTGTCGGCTTGCTCGAACATGGGCCAGTCCACTATCCAACAGGGCGCCCAGGGCTGATCTATCATCGAAAGATCGTCCCCAAGCTTGCTGCGCAGGGCACCCAGGGAATCGTTGACAATCTTGCGTCGATCCGCGCCGAAAAACACCAGGTCGCCACTCTCAGCATTCAATCGAGACAGGATCTCTTCAACCACCTGCTCCGGAAGGAATTTCAGTATCGGTGACTGCATGCCTTCGTAACCCGTACTGCGGTCGTTTATCTTGATATAGGCAAGGCCCTTGGCTCCATAGACTGCCACGAACTTCTGATAGTCATCCAATCTCTTCCTACTCAGACGATCAGCGGCCGGCACTTTCATGGCCGCTACCCTGTAGTCGGGATTGTTTGCAGCCGCGCTAAAAACCTTGAATTCAACTGTAGTCAGCAGATCACCTACATCCACCAATTCAAGCGGGATGCGTAGATCCGGCTTGTCACTCCCATAGCGACTAACCGCTTCGTCATAGGTCAGTAGCGGAAAGTCCTGCAGTTCGGTATTCAGCAGATCCACGAACAGTCCCTTCAGCAGGGCTTCGGTCAGGGACATGATGTCCGACTCATCCATAAAGGAGGTCTCAATATCTATCTGCGTAAATTCCGGTTGCCGGTCCGCTCTCAAATCCTCATCTCTGAAGCACCTGGCAATCTGATAGTAACGATCGAATCCGGACATCATGAGCAACTGTTTGAACAGTTGCGGTGATTGCGGCAATGCAAAGAAACTGCCGGGTTGGGTACGACTGGGGACGAGGTAGTCTCTGGCTCCCTCAGGGGTGGCCTTTGTCAGGATGGGTGTCTCAACGTCCACAAAGCCTCTGCCATCGAGGAAATTCCTCACGTAAAGGCTCGCCTTGGCTCGCAGGCGAAGATTACTTTGCATTTCAGGTCTGCGCAGGTCCATGTACCGAAAACGCAAGCGGATATCGTCGCCCGCCTCTGAGTACTCATCCAACTGGAAAGGCGGTGTGTCAGATCGATTGAGAATCTCAAGGGTCGCCCCAAGTACTTCCACTTTACCCGTAACCATCTTCGGGTTGACGGCGTCCGTTCCTCTGGCACGGACGCGTCCCTCGATCATCAGGACGAATTCATTCCTCACTTCGTCGGCCAGGGAAAAACTCTCCTTAGTATCAGGGTCGAACACGACCTGAACAACTCCCTCCCGGTCCCTAAGATCGAGAAAGATCACGCCGCCGTGATCCCTGCGCCGGTGCACCCAGCCGCAGAGAACCACCTCTTCACCAATATCGGTATCTCTTAACTCTCCGCAATAGTGGCTACGCATCATTCCATTCATCTGTGGTCATCCAAATCAGCACGCACGGAGTCCATCGGTCGTTTCAGCAGGCACTTAGTTGGCACTGTCGGATTTGCCTGTGGAAGATTCCGCTGTGCCCTTATTGGAAGGTTTGGTTTCAGTACCCGTGCCATCTGAGCTTGTGGCACTGTCTGAGCTGTTTGGGCTGTCGACACTGCCGGAATCAGAGGAGCCGTGCTCGCCTTTACCATCTTCTACCAGGTTCCTCTTGGACCCTGTCTTAAAATCGGTCTCATACCAGCCGACACCCTTCAAACGAAAAGCGGCGGCCGATACGAGCTTTGTCAAAGCCGTTCTACTGCACTCGGGACAGTCCAGCAGAGGCTCATCCGCCAGTCTCTGAAGTTTCTCCAGCCTGTGCCCGCAGGCTCCACACTGATACTCGTATATCGGCATAAACAGATCTCTTAAGCTAGTGTCCAGTTCCACACTAGGTCGAGGCTGGTCCAAGCTACGTCACTTCGGTCGTTTATCGCTGTTGGTCCACGCAGCAAAGCCGCGCATTATACCTCATTAAATCATAGTTCAGATAATTCGATGCTCTTAGGACAGGTCCAGATACCGGGGTCGGACCGATAACGCTGCCTCTGCTATGCTTGAATAATCAGCCGACGAAAGCAGCATCGCATCAGTGGATACTTCAGCTCAGGAACCTGTGGATCGCGAATTATTGAACGAGTTCTATGCCGAGTTCAAGAACTCGCAGGAGGACTGTGACGATCTGCTCCTTGAACTGGAGTTTCGACCTGACAATCAGGATCTGATCAACGGGCTGTTCCGCTCCATTCACACGATAAAGGGAAATCTACACTATGTCGGCCTGCAGGATCTTTCACCGCTCATGCAGAACATTGAAGGGATCCTCGACAGACTGAGAGAGAAGAGTATCCACTACGATTCAGTGTTGAGTGACGTGATCCTACTGGCGCTTGAGTTTACGCGAACTCAGATCGACCGTTTCCTCGACGACCAGCCGATCAAGACGGAACACTTCTTTAAGGTATGTCACGCTGTGGCACAGATAGGTGAAGAGAGAGAAGAGAACATCCAGAACAATGCCATATATGCCATCGGTCTGCTGGATCCTGACACCCATCTGGCTGAGCACGGTCACAACGGCATAGATCATCTCACCAGGCAATTCCAGGTATCCAGAACGCCGGACTATGACTTCTTTGTCGGTCTGATAGAACCACTGGAAACCAGATCTGCTTACTGGCAGGGGCGTACTTCCAGAGTGTTGGACCTCAGCCTCTTGATGAACCAGCAAGCGGGAACTCCCGTAGACGTCACTCAACTTGCCGTAGCAGTCATCACGCATGATCTGGCCATGTCATTCCTGCCACTGCAATTGCTGCACAAGAAGAACGTGTTAAGCAGTGCTGAAAAACGTATCATGCAATCGCATGTCAGAACCAGCTACGACATCCTGCATCGGATGGGAGAGTGGGAGGAAGCGGCCGAAATTGTACTGCAGCATCACGAGCATATCGACGGCCGCGGCTACCCCAAAAGACTAACCGATTTGGAAATCTGTGATGGTGCAAAAGTCCTAGCCATCGCCGATACGTTCGATGCACGTACCCATGAACGTGCTCACACTGTAGCTGCAAAGCGGCCCTTCATTCGTGCCGTACTTGAACTCAACAAGTACAGTGACAGTCAGTTCAGTCAATACTGGATTGACATCTTCAATGATGTTGTCAACCAGGGAAGCTATGCCCCAGATCTGCTCACGGCAAGACGTCATTAAGCTCATTCAGATCAAAAAACGCACGAAAAAAAGCCACACAAAAAAGCTCTTGGAAGTCTTGCGGGGGTTATATCAATCATATATAAAGTGCAACACGACGGAGTCGTACTATTTACCCATTCTTCAAGTGTAATTACGTGGTGCTTCGTCCTCACCATCAAAATTCGTTATAGATAAGGATGACCCCATGGCTGCTACAAAGGCGAAATCAAAGACGACACGTGCTAAGAAGAAGGCTGCACCACCCGTAAAGAAGCTGGTTGCGATAAAATCCAAATACACTAAGTCCGCCATACTCAGTGAAATTGCCAGCAATACCAGCCTAACCAAGAACCAGGTCAGTTCCGTCATTGACGAGCTGACAGATCTCGTCGCACGCCACATTAAAAAGAGAGCAGTAGGCGAATTTACGCTGCCTGGACTGCTAAAGATCAAGACCGTGAAGAGACCTGCAAGAAAGGCCCGCAAAGGAGTACCCAATCCTTTCCGCCCCGGTGAATTGATGGATGTGGCTGCCAAGCCTGCCAGCACAAAGGTCAGAGTGTTACCGTTGAAAGGGCTCAAGGAAATGGTAGAGTAGGTCCGCTGCAGATCGATGGAAGGGCCGCCGATGCGGCCTTTTTATTGACTTACGATCTTCTTGCACGGTCGCAGGCCCACGCTTCAGCCCACCGCAATTCAAGCCCCGCTCGTTCGCCACCGCAAGTTTCTGTTTTGAAAGCAAACATTTCTACCCTGTCGCATCGTGTCGGTACTAGCCGGAAAGGTGTGCCAGCAGATCGGCGTTGCCTTCCCAGTTGCTACCATCGAAATCCTCCATTACCACACGGTCGATAGTCTTCCGGTCCACACAACGATAGTTGACGCTTACACCATCCGGATTTGACCTTGGGGTGTAGAACGACTTGATGCCGCAAACCCGGCAAAACTGGTGCTTGGCAACATGGGTATTGAACTCATAGCGAAGCAGCTTCCCATGGCCCTCGAGCAACCTGAATTTACGTGCAGGAAGGATGATGTGAAGAAAATCGGTCATTGCGCAGATGGAACAGTTGCAGCGATAGGCGGTAATCTGAGCTGGCGCATCGAACTCAAAACGGACTGCGCCACAATGGCAGCCGCCACGATGGATCAATTCATGGGAGTCCATATCCGTTTTCGCGTCGAAGTCTGATGTTGTGGGAATACGTCACCGCTAGGCGTTTTGAATCGTCTAGTTCAATCCTTAGGCTGATAGTAGGTCCAACAATTTCTGCCGTTTTCCTTTGACTGGTACAGTGCGGTATCTGCTTGACCCAGAGCGTCCTCGTGCTCCTGCAATTGTGGATCCATTTCCACCAGGCCGAGGCTGACTGTAACCTGTATTTCCAGTTCGTCTAATTCGACTGCCGGCGACGATATACTCTGGCACAATCTTTCAGCCACCTGTTCAGCGCCCGCTCTCTCCGTTCCGGGCAGTATGATTCCAAACTCTTCTCCGCCGTATCGACCTGCTACATCCGTATCTCTCAAGTTGGCCCTTGTGCGCTTGGCAACTTCTCGAAGCACGTGATCGCCGGCCAGATGCCCATGGTTGTCGTTGACCGATTTAAAGTGATCCAAGTCGAACATAATCAACGTGCATATACCGCCGTATCTCTTTACACGATGGAATTCCTCAGACAGCCTGGCTTCCCAGTGCACCCTATTGAAAAGTTGGGTCAATCCGTCGATGCGGCTACTCCTCTCCAGCTGGGCAAGAGTCAGCTTGAGCAGGGTTTTTGAAATACCTTCATCGGTAACGTCCTGCAAGATGATACAGACCGATTCCACCTCTCCTTCCTGATTCTTGAAGGGCATGAAAGTACAGTTCTGGTACATGTACTCCACGTGGCCACCGGTGATCGGTCGATGGTGCGTGAACCGGAACAAAAAGGGCCGCTGCTCCCACGACGTAAATGCAAAGTTCTTGAGAACGAAGACGCCATCGATTTTCTTGCTGAGCCAATCTTTGGGTAGATCTGGAAAACACTCAAACAGATTGGTTCCCATCACCGACTCAGACTTCTTGCCGCTGTTCTTCACCATAAACTGGTTCCACAACAGGATCTCTTTGTCGCGATTCACCACCAGTATGCCGAGGTCTACCCGGTCAAAGATGTAGTTCAGCGCGAAAGAGGTATCTGTTAGATCCATCTACAGCTTTTCCAGAATGCTATCAATCTTCGAAACCAGGCTCTCGATGGCTTTTTCGGGCATGAGCAGTAAGAGATCGCATGTAAAGGACCTGTCCTCAACTCTGTAATTTACCTTCAGGACCAATGCGTGTTCCCAATTCAGGTTTTCCTGATCCAACAGCTCATATATGGGAATCTCCTGACCGATTACGCATGGGGCAGAATACCCCAAAACATCATCCAACTGATCGGCAATCCCATTCAAGCATGCGCCATTCAGAAGATTGCTGATGTCCAGCAAGAGTTCTTGCTTGCCCCGTTCCGTCAGGTCGTCGTCAAAGGCCAACAGCACGGTAAGCTCATTGAAACTGGTATCCGTGAATATGGTTATGGCTTCGCCATAGATTCCTGTGTTTCCCTCTGCACCGAAGAATCCTTGACGCACGCCGGAGACGGTGTCCACTCCTATCAAGTCGTTTAGCTCAACGCCGATATTGTCAGACAAGATAAACCTGATTGAAGGTGCCGTTAGTTCTACAAAGACACCTAACAGTCGCGCTAGGGAATCTCCTGCCCGCCCCATGCCAATATTGACAATCTCTTCAAATCCGTCCTTTTGGTCTGCTGTAAATTCGATCAGTTTTTGCATCTCACTCTTCTCTGACAATTGGCACGGCCGTGTCTAGATTAGGCCATGCACGCGTAGCCTCTCAAGCAGGATCTCTTTATCGATTGGTTTTCCAAAGAATTCAGCTGCACCCATTTCTTTCACTCTGTCAATCGCCTGCGGTTGAACATCAGCCGACACGACGAATACCACACACTTGTGATTCTCCTTTTGCAACTGAGCAAGGACTTCATAGCCGTTCATGACCGGCATGGTAAGATCCAGGAATACCACCTCACCCTTGCCGGCCCGGATATACTCGAGGGCCTCTTTGCCGTCCGAGGCATAGCTGATGTCCACCTGCCAATTCTCCGGTAGATTTTTCCTAATCTGCCGTTGCGCCATGTTGGAGTCATCGCAGATCAGTAGGGGTATTGCCATCACTACACCTATCACAATTCATGGTCTGTCGCAGTATAGTCTCCCATAATCACAATCGGACCGCCAACGGAGTGAAGTGACAGAATACGAGGACAAAGAGCGGATTTCGGTTCATCTACCGTCTTCAAGCAGCGATATGATCGATTTTAGCGTCTGCGGGCCCAACAGACTTCGCACCAGTTTCCCCTGAGGATCGAACACATAGGTTGTCGGCAGGACTTCCGGTCGTGCGTACCCCAGAAGAGAGGCAGGGTCGTCCTGGAGGACGGCGAATTCGATTCCCATGGCTTTCGCCTGAGTCCCCATTTGATCGATGCTAACAGCGTCAAAGTTGACACCAAATACCACGACGGAGTCCGCTAACTGCGACGCTACTGCGTTCAGTTCCGGGATCTCTTCACGGCAGGGCTTACACCAGACGGCCCAGTAGTTGATAAGGACCCACTTGCCCTGTAGGTCGGCGAAGTCGCCCTGATTTCCACCAAGATCACGATAGTCAGGTGGCGAGCACGCTGCCAGCAAAATAAGCAGATTCACATGGAGTAGCTTTCGCTTCATACGCAGTCCCCACCTAGGCGGCCCCACCTAGGCGGCCCGCCTAACCAGCCGCCATATTCTTGCCAACCGGTTCCTCTTTGCGGAACAGGCTGACGAGCGATAGGTCAAGATTCGCTTTGCTGTGGTCAGTAACGGACTGCAACAGGCGAGACAGATCTTTCTTCCAGTAGGTGTCCAACAGAATTCCCCGTTCGGGCAAGGGCCAAGGCAAGCTGCTGTAAAAGTCCCACAGGCTGATATTGCCGAGATCCTGGGATAAGACATAGCCGCCACCGTCCACCGGTTGGATGATATTCAGATCAAGCAGTAGAGCACGATACTCACTCCAGTTGCCATGACTGATGCGTGCTGCCCCCTCGAAGATGCGCCTTTCAGTCAGCACAACACCACTGAGGTGCGCTCTATAGAAAGATTCCAGAATCGAAAGAATTTGAAAAAGGTGAGGTTCCGCCGCAACTGTTTCGTCGTCTTCGTAGACAGACAACGCGCGTACCAGCTCGGCTCCCCCAAGAAGGATATTCCACGAGAGGTAGATCCAAAGCAGAAACAAAGGTACGGCAACAAACGCCCCATATATGACTTGCCAAGAACCCATAGACATCACCGTTGTGAACAGATTCTTGGCAATCCCGAACACAAGAGCTGTGATAACCCCACCAGTCAAAGCGTGCTTTATGGGTACTCTGCAGTTTGGCACAGCCGAGAAAATCAGGGTAAACACCACAATGCTGAGAATCCATGGCACGAAGGCAAACACACGCACGAAAGCGGCAGTTGTAGCCATTCCTTCTATGAGCGGCAGGGAGAAGATCAAGGTGGTTATGGCCAGCGCAAATCCGGCTAACAATGGCACCATACTCAGGACAGCCCAATAGAGGAGTAGTCTCTGCAGCCCTTTCCTGACCTCCTTAACGCGCCATATCTCGTTCAACGCACGTTCGACGGTAGATAGCATCAGATATGAGGTGACAGCCAGAAAGAGGACACCGACACCTGTAAGGTTACGTGCCTGCTGGGAGAAGTCATGTAGATACTGCTGTATTAATGCACCGGTTTCCGCGGTCTCGGGGATAAAATTGGTGAATATGTAATCCTCAATCTGACTCACCCAACCACGGGAAGCAGGAACGGCTGCAATCAGAATATAGAACACCGTGAGCAGAGGAACCAGTGCGAACATAGTCTGATAGGTCAATGCAGCAGCGGTATCTTTGCAGTCATCTAGACTGAACTGACCCCAAAGATAATAAGCAAACCTTCCGGTCACCGTTAGCCTCTTCCGAAAAGTCTGCAACGCTTCAGCCATGATTAGCTCCTTGTGCGCCACTCTCTGTGAGCCACTCTCCGTGAGCCGCTCTGTGCGAGCCACTCCCCACAAGCCGCTCATCGGCTCAGACTACGGTATATAACCAGGATAAGGGTGAAATGCAAACAAAAGGGGAAACAATGGAGAGGTGTTGGTGCAGCGAAACCTAGTGGATTATCTTCTCAGACTGTCCTGTCTGCTTGACCCGGGGTTCATCTATGACCTCGCCAGGTACCCTGACTTCGTAGCGTCTGGTGGACACTTCGCCGTCCAGCACATCGGGCAATTGCTTGAGAAACTCCGCCATATGCTCGGTTTCGAAGTGGCTCTGCAGTGCGTCTACGGATTCCCACTCCTGGAACAAGAGCAGGCTGTTGGGCTCGGATAGTCCAACATAAAATTCGTAGCTGATACAGCCTTCTTCAGTCTTACTTGCCACAGCCATCTGTCTCATGAGAGTGAGTGCTTCATCACGTAAATCAGCTTTTACAGGGAATGTCCCATGTACAATGATCATGCGCTGCTACTCATTGGACAATGTGTATCCTGGGATTATACAGTTTCTCCAGCATCTGACCAGCCTGAAACGATAAATGGCTCCGCTGCCCGTCCGGCATCGGTTTATTCGGTTTTTCTGTCAACTGCGAAGGGTCCCCACGCCTGACAGGTCGGCATCACCTCTAGATTGTTGACATTGATATGTTGGGGCAGAGATGTAACCCAGTAGATAATCTCCGCAACATCGTCACCTGAGAGCGGCTGTGTCCCTTCATATACCTGGCTGGCTCTCTCACTGTCCCCACCGAATCGCACCAGGGAAAACTCAGTCTCCGACATCCCGGGCTCGACGTTGGTTACCCGAATGTTCTTTCCAAGCAGATCAGACCGTAGGTTGCGCGAGAATTGCTGCACGAATGCCTTGCTGCCGCCATATGCATTGCCACCCGGGTAGGGCCAACTGGCTGCTACCGAACCGAGGTTCACGATATGCCCCCCGCCTGCAGATACCATAAGTGGCAATATCGCCCGAGTACAGTACATCAGGCCCTTAATGTTCGTGTCCACCATGGTGTCCCAGTCATCCAGATCGACTACGTCAGCAGAACCTAGGCCCAGCGCCAACCCGGCATTATTGATCAAGACATCAACGTCTCTGAAATTCTCTGGCAACTGCCCGACAACCTGGCCGACGGCTTGTCGATCTCTCACATCGAGGGCGAGGGGGAATACCTCGGTGGTGGCGGACAGTTCCTCGGCCAATCGCTTGAGGCGATCTGTTCTGCGTGCGCTCACAACCAGTCTTCTTCCCTCACGGGCAAATCTCTTAGCGCAGGCTTCACCAAAGCCAGAGGATGCACCGGTTACAAATACTGTTCCTGTCATCTCGTATTCCCTTTCCTCACTCGATGAATGTGCTGGACTGTCTCTGAAGCGATTCGTTTCCGAACGAAGTAATCATACCTTAGGGCTCACTCGAGCATAAGTGCACTGACCTTCCAACATGGCCAATGTATCTGCCCAAAAAAAAACGGGATGGTGAATCCATCCCGTTCGTCTATTGCTGAGCAGCTTTATCTGCGTTTCTTGCGCTTCCTCTTCATCGCTTCCAGTGCCGCCTTCGTCGGTTGAGCAGATAAGAGCTGCTTGTAGGTCTTTGTGCGCTTGCTGATCTTCTTGTGATCGATGTAGAAGTCCACCGCTTTCCGCCAGGCGCCCCCAAGCCCATGAAGGTTGATTGAAACCGTGGTATTGACAATCTTGCCGACCTTGGCCGACATGATCCCGATCTGGAATACAGGAGTACGGGTGCCGCTTTTCTCTGTCTTCATTCGAAACAGGATGCCTCTCACTTTGCCGTCCTTGTCAAACAGGGCGGTCTTCGCTGCCTCAGCCTTCGCCTTCTCCTGTTGCCTACGGAGCACGTCATCCCTTGCCTCAGCTTTCTGTTTGATGGCTGCTCTCTTCGGACCGCGCAGGCGCTTGCCATTTTCCTTCAGTGAAAAGTATTCCTGATAGGTCTTGCCAGCGATCTGGCGTCTGACTCTAAATCCGTGGAATCGGGTTGTATCCAGTAGTTCTACGCTCATTTTCTCCAACCTTTTCTGTTGTTAACGGGGGCTTAACACTCTTGCCTAAGCAGATCCGATCAATCTCACAAAGGCTCGTACTAGGCTAACACTGGGTGTTCTCAATCGTTGTTGATGCTGTCGATCCTGCCTACAGCGCCTTTTACCACTTCGGATGTCAAAATTTGATTAGAAGACCGAACTTTGGGTCCCGCCATACCGCCCCAAGCCGATTCCGATATGGCGCAATTCTACATCAAATCAAGTGCCAATGTATGCTAATTCCAGCAACTTGCAAGCAAAAAATGAAATTCTTTCTGAACCAAGACTCTATCTATCTGTTCAGCAAGAAACTTCTTGACGAATGTACTGAGTTTGGGCCCGCCGCGTCAGACATGACTAACAACCCTGCCCTGAATGGCGGATCCAAACTGAGGCAAACAGCTCTCGACGCAATACGTCCCTTTTTCTGGCAATAGGGCTTACAACTGGCACCCTATGGAACCAACGGAAACACACGTGCCGTCACGTTTCACAGGCCTTAGGACTGTCCCCCCCATCAAGCAGGTTAGTTCGCAAGGCAAGCATCATGCCACCGGAACCGAGATTCCAACCAGATTGAGGGGCGCAACGGGCCTCAATCCCTGACGAGTGATCAGTGCAGGTCCGTGCTAACGACTTGGGGAGACCACCATGTCCCGCGACCTCCCTCTTGACGACCAGCGCGTCATCGAGCCCGTCTCTGTTTCGCAACATACGGACATCGACTCAGCGATCAGTCACCCATACGTGCAGCAGGATGGGCGTGAGCCGATGCGGCCAGCCAGAAGGTCACGGCTCCTATGAGTCGACTTTCTCCACCAGAATCTGCACTTTTTATTTGAAGTTTTTCGGAATGCGCCTAGTTTTTATAGGTGAGAGTCCTATAAATAGCGGACCTGGGCCAGACTCCGGACGGTTCTCAACTCCGCTACTGCAGGTTTGCTAGACTCTATATAGAGGTCCAAATTAACTGGCACCGGATAGGTGCCTGCCCAGCTTGAATTCACGTCGGCGAGGGGCTAAGAGGAAGTCAACGTGGCCGCTACTCCAGAGACACTGGTCAAGTACACAGACGCTATCACGGCCAAGAAGATCATCGAAAACGGGTCTCTGAGATGGAGTTCGCCTGAACTGTTCGGAAACCCCTGGGAACTGAAAATGAGCCCTGATCTCGGCTTTAATGAAGCTGCAGTCAATAGGGCCATGCTCAATATGGCGACTTCGCTGATATTCACCCGAGATCTGCCCGCCGGCAACGTTCAGCATCCATTGTACAAAGCCATAAGACGATGGCGATCGGAAGACCGGTTTAACACCGAAGAGGAAGCATTTGAGGCGCTTTCCGAATTACTCGGTTCCACACCTGAATTCCTGCAGGAACGGCTGAAGAATATGACAGATGCATGGGCCGACCTGATTACCCACGCTCGGGTGATCTGTCTGTCGGAAACCCACCAAAACATACTGTCCTGGGATCGGTATGCAGCGAACCATGAAGGCGTTGCACTACGCTTTTTGAGCAACGATGACGGCAGCATAGCGAATCCACAAGCGGTGACCTATTCCGCGATTCGACCGCAGATTACCAGTCTGAGAGAACAGGTAGACGACCTGGTGGGACTGAAACAGGCAGCGGGGCCCGATACGCTCATGGAAAAAATGCTGCTGAAATCCAAAACAGATGCATCGGAGAAAGAGTGGCGCTGCATAAAAGTCATAGAGGAAGATGATTTGGACTGTGGCGAGGATGTCGAAGACTGGTACTGTGATGAAGCGTTTCATCCCGGCGAACTGCGCAGCGTCTATTTCGGTTTCAACATCGATCCTAACGACCGAGAAGAGATCATCGCCCTTATGGGAAGATCATACCCCAGTGTTCCGCTCTTTCAGGGTAACCAGGCAGAAGGTGTCTACGAACTGAACTTTGAGCGGATAACCATTCACTAGGCGTTCCGAGGGCGAGTCACTCGCGCGAAGCGACCTGCGCCGGCCAACGAATCCACAAAAAAACTTCCACAAGATTCAATTCTAGCTGGTCCTAGCAACCCCATATTCTATATGATTCCACACTGTACGATTCCACGTCAGCCCAGGGGCGTTGTGATGAGTGAGGAACTCTTACCACATATTGAGATTGAGCCGCCCAATCCAGCCAACGCCAGCGTAATCTGGCTGCACGGCCTTGGTGCAGATGGGCACGACTTCGAGCCTATCGTTCCTGAACTCAAGCTACCGGATTCAAGCGCCATTCGATTCATCTTCCCTCATGCACCCAAAAGGGCGGTGACCATAAACGGCGGCGAAGAGATGCGGGCATGGTACGACTTTGTGCCGCACTCCGAGTATGCCGGTAGTGAAGATATCACTGATTCCGCACGATCCATCGAGGATCTTTTGCAGCACGAGATGGATCGAGGCATCGCCAGCGAGAGGATCATCCTGGCAGGTTTCTCCCAGGGGGGCGTTATCGCACTCTACACAGGTCTCCGGTTCCCTCAAAGACTTGGTGGAATCCTGGCAATATCCACCTACCTTCACGATGTCTCCGCTACAGAGTCGGAAAGGCACGATGAGAATCTGGCGATTCCCATCATGATGGCTCATGGCACCATGGATCCGATGATACCCGTGATGAGAGCAGCCACGTCGCGAGAAAACCTGATTCGCCTGGGTTACGATGTAAGATGGTTCGCATATCCGATCGAGCATCAAGTCTGCCTTGAGGAGGTGGAAGAGATTGCGAATTTCTTTCAGGAAGTTCTCGGCAATGAGTAGAATTCCGATCGATGTCCAACTTTCTCGCCAAGTACCTGCATAGCTACACGGAAGCCGAAGTCGCTCTGCTGAGCAGAATCCCATTTTCCCACTACGCATCCTGCCTGGTCATTCCCGTATTCAACGAAGCTCCGGGCAGCATTGACAGGGTAGTCAGTAGGCTTGAGCTGTCTGGAAAGATCCTGCTCGTTCTGATCGCCAATGCCCCATCTGGTTCAGCGGACAATACCCGTCGAATGGTTCATCAAATCAGACGACACCACACACTTATGTGGGAGGGCACCCATCTCAATTGCCTGCTGAGCTTCAATTCAGCCATTGATCTGCTGCTGATCGATCGTTGCAGTCAAGGTTGCGAGATTCCGCCACGAAGAGGCGTCGGTCTGGCTCGAAAGATAGGTGCGGACATCGCAACTCAGTTGATCTGTGAGGGAATAGTGACCGATCCTTGGATCTACACGACGGATGCCGATGTCTGTTTGCCTGCAGACTACTTTGACGCGATCGGTGAGCGGGAACGGCGTGGCGCTGTGCTGTTTCCGTTCCGCCACAAAGCTGACGCCGGCTCTATGGATGCCGCCATGCTGTATGAATTATCGCTTCACTACTACGTCAGAGCCCTGCGGTGGTCCGGATCTCCCTACGCGTACCACAGCATAGGAAGCACACTGGCGGTACACTTTGAAAGCTATGCCATGGTGCGCGGATTTCCACGGCGCGCGGCCGGTGAGGACTTCTATCTTCTCAACAAAGTCGCCAAGGTTGCCGACATCTTCTCCCTCCCCATTCCCGACATAGAGATCGAAGCACGCGAATCCAACAGAACACCTTTCGGTACGGGTAAGAATCTGGCCAGCATCAAGTCGCTGCAAGCACCCCTGGATCAATATGGCTACTACCATCCGGAGATCTTTCATCTGCTCAGACTATGGCTTGCACGCATGAACACTGTCTGGATCGATCGACCGGAGACACTTGCCGGGTACGTCTCCGTCGGCTGTACAAGTGAAGAGAGCGGCGCGATGCACGGCTGTCTGTCTGCTCTGAAGATTCCTCAGGCTGTGGCAAAGGGCCTGCAGCAATATCGCAGTGCGCAAAGCTTCGGACGTTTTCTTCACGGATGGTTCGACGCTTTGAAAACATTGAAATTCATTCACTTTATGAAGGATCATGCTTATCCTTCAGTAAACTTGAGGGAGATGCTAGCCGCGCCATTTATGAACATCGGCGGGGCAGATCTTTTGGACGATCTGCCACGGGACGTCAGCAGAGCGCATCTGCATGATGTGCTACAGGAAATTATCGAGAGGGTCAGGCTATCGGCTTGATTGCGTGTGGTACGGCCGCGCTCG
>CEQE01120239.1_pt1 | contig 42573 bp, 35 predicted proteins | sample 356201 | NCBI WGS metagenome assembly CEQE01 (sample SAMEA2619970, study PRJEB7988) | marine metagenome | biome: marine biome (ENVO:00000447); feature: mesopelagic zone (ENVO:00000213) & marine oxygen minimum zone (ENVO:01000065); material: "saline water (ENVO:00002010), including plankton...
GATGATCGTCCGTGTCGCAGATGAGCATGACGCGCCAGCAGAAGTTCGACACAACAATTACTGGATTCTGGGCGCGCATCTCCTGGCATCCGGCGACCCCAAAGGGGCCAAGAAGGCATGGCAAAAGTCCATGGAGTTGCATGCAGACCATGAAGGTCTCGGTATGCTTGCGTGGATGTCACTGGCCGATGTGGTGAATGGCGACAGCGCTGAAGCGTTAGATGACTATCTTGCCAAGCTGGATGCCAAGGGTGGGCCGCTGGCCGGCACGGCAAGTCAGATTCGTACGGCTCGCGGTGTCTTTCTGGCGTCACAGCATGGAGAGTAATCGACCCCGCACTCTGACATGATCGAATCCTTTGCAGTGAGCAACTACAGGTCTTTGCGTTCGATCGTTGCGCCGCTGTCCAAATTGAACGTTGTCACGGGCGCAAATGGAACCGGGAAGTCGAACTTATACAAAGCGCTCAACCTGTTGGCTGAAGCTTCTTCAGGTCGCATGGTGAATGGCCTGGCTAAGGAAGGCGGATTGGAGTCTGCGTTCTGGGCCGGCCCCGAGTCCTTTTCCAGAGGTATGAAAGAGGGCGGAGCACCGGTACAGGGCGGGCCAAAGAAGAACGCAGCGCGCCTCAAACTCGGGTTTTCCGCCGACGATTTTGGATACTCGATATCATTGGGTCTGCCTTCCCCGGCGCCTGGTGGCCCGGACCCGTCAAAATTCCACCTCGATCCTGAAATCAAACGAGAGTGCATTTGGGCGGGACCCTATTACCGACCGGCAAGCTGTCTGGTGGACAGAAAAGGACCCGTCGTTAGGGTTAGGGACGGGCGTAAGTGGGATGTGTACGCGCATCACATGAATAGCTTCGACAGCATCCTCAGTGAGCTTGCAGATCCCGTCGCCACGCCGGAGATCTTCTCGGTGAGGCAGGCCATTCGTAGCTGGCGGTTCTATGGCCACTTTCGCACTGATCGCGAGTCAAAGATCAGGATTCCCCAGATCGGCACCAGAACACCGGTCTTGGACCACGATGGTCATGAACTGGTGGCTGCACTCAGAACCATCTACGAGATAGGCGACCGTGATGCGCTGTTTGAATCTATCGACGATGCATTTCCAGGTGCAAGCATCGATATTGAAGTTGACGCCGGCACCAGATTCACTCTCACATTCCTGCAGCAGGGGCTGCTCAGACCGCTGACTCAAGCAGAACTGTCTGATGGGACGCTGCGGTATTTGCTCCTCATGGCTGCTCTATTGACGCCGCGGCCCCCGTCTCTGTTGGTGTTGAACGAACCTGAAACCAGCCTGCATCCGGATCTGTTCCCGGCTCTGGCTCGTCTGATTATCAAGGCTTCCAAGCAAACTCAGGTTTGGGTGGTGTCTCACGCTGCCAGACTGGTAGCTGCCCTGGACCAATGTGACGACTGTCACTCGATCCAACTGGACAAACGCCTCGGTGAAACGGTTATATGTGATCAGCGGATGCTGGATCAACCGGCCTGGCATTGGCCGGACTAACCACAGGCGCGCAGTGCACAAGCCCGGAAGGCGAACCGATCGCGCCGGACATGGAGACGTATTTACTCTCCCGGCAGGAAGCCGAGGGTAAAAACGCGCTGGAGGAGCAGCCATGAAGGCAGTCAAGATGCTCGGAGAGGAGCACGTCACAGTTGTGGATCTCCCGGACCCCGAGGCCGAGGGCAATCATGTCGTCGTAAAGATCATGGCGTCAGCCCTGTGTGGCAGTGAACGCCACGCTTACTATGGCAGTAATGAGTTGCCTGGAAACGCTGGGCATGAAGCCGCCGGTGTCGTACATGACGCGGGAAGTTCGCAGATCGTCAGCAAAGGGGATCGGGTAGCCCTGCACGCCTCTTCAGCCTGCGGTCGCTGCCGGGAGTGCTATGCCGGCAACTGGGTGCGCTGCCAAAACCCGAGCCGGTCAAACCGAACCCTCGGCAATCACTCTCAGTTCGTGCAGATACGGGATGATCTGTGCCTTGACCTGCCGGACGATATCTCTTTCGATACGGGTGCACTGCTGGGTGATGTGATGGGCACGCCGTTCCGAGCGATCAAACGACTGAGGATCAAGGGATTCGACCGCGTGTTGATCATGGGGCAGGGACCCATCGGCCTTGCCGCTACCATGCTATGCAAGTTTCTGAATGCCGAAGTGACGACCTCGGACAGCAATGATTACCGTCTGCAACAGTCCCTTCGTTGCGGTGCCGATCGTGTGCTCTCGCCAACATCGCCCGAACTTGAAAGTCTGGCGCCGGATGTTGCCCTGGACTGTTCCGGTAACGCCGATGCGCAGACCCTTTGCCTTGACGTGGTGAAGCCCGGAGGCCGAGTCGCATTGATCGGTGTGAGCACAGATGGCCCGCGCATCAATACGACCAAACACTTTATCCTGAAGGAACTCGAGGTGATCGGTACTTGGTATTCGACTCCGGCGGATCACCTGGAACTGATCGATCTGGTGCGAAGAGGACTGGCACCGGAGACGATGATCACCCACAGATTTGGCATCGAGGAAGCCCCCCGGGCTTTCACATCGTTCTTCAATGGTGAAGCCGCCAAGGTGATGCTGACGCCTTGGGATCAATGATTGTCGAATGCTAACGATATCATCATGCCGGAGCGCACTGGTGGACGTGGCTGCTGTCATCAGAAAAGCGACGACCTTTGCACGATCTTGAGTGTATCGTAATGTATGGTTCTACCTGGTCCCTGATTCTGTCGGCAATCCTTGCTCTACCCAGGCCGCCATGCCACCGATCATGGGATAAACCCGGGAGATTCCGCGTCGCTTTAGCTTGAGCGCCACACGGGCGCTGGATGCCTCGTCGGGTCAGCTACAGTAGAGGATAATGTCGCTCTCCTTCGGGATTCGATGATAGTGCCGATCGATCACTTCCATCGGCACGCGAACGGCGCTCGGTACCATTTCCGGCAGTGCCTCATAGTCATACCCGTGACGGAGATCGATCACATACACCTCGTCATCATCGTTCAGCCGTTCATGGACTTCGGCAGGATGCATCCTTCGCATGCGTAACGATCGAAGGAAAACACGGCGTTGCTGGAATTTGTACCCCACGTAGAGCAGCAATATGGCGGCAAGAATGAAGCCTGCCCAGGCGCCAAGTGCCGCGATCACTGCTGCTGCAGTTTCCAATTGGCTGTGAAAGGCAAAGCCGATGCCCGTATACAGTCCCGCCCAGATCACCGCTCCGAGTCCGTCGAGAACAAGAAATCGACCCAGCGACATTCGCCTTACGCCTGCCATGGGTGGGGCCAGCGTCTGCAGACCCGGTACGAACTTGGCAACAAGCAGTGAGAAGAGTCCAAGACGGTCAAACAGGGCTTCCGTATTGCGTACGCAATAGTCGGGCTCTAACGAAACCCCGCACAGCACGTTCAGCACCTTGCCTCCCCTCGCCTTACCCATCAGATACCACATCAGATCACCGGGAAGGGATGCCAATACGACTGTGACAACAACGGCAAGGAAGGACAGTTGACCGGTTCCCGCCAATGCACCGGCCGCCAGCAACAACGGTACCGCCGGGAGCGGAAGTCCCACCTGATCGAGCATGACCCAAACGAACAGTACTACGTAACCGTAGCTAATCAGAAACTGTAGTGATTCAGCCATAGCTTCTCACCCCGGACACGTGCCGGGTGGATAGATCACTTGTTGAACTCGGCGTCATCCCCATCCACCAAGCCGGCGACTTCGGCGAGACGCGAGTTCATCATGTAGGTGCAGATGGAGTAGACGAACTCGACGATCTGCCTCGTTGTGAACCGCTCACTCATGCCTGTCAGCACCTGCGGCGACGGTCGACCGATCTGCGCGACTTCCGTTGTGAACCGAAGCACCAGTTGCTGCGATTCATCGAACACATCAGCCTTGATATCACGAGCTCTAATCAGGGCATCCAGTTGCTCCTGACTCGCCCCAACTCCCAACGCTGCCCGGCCGTGGTTGCCCCATTCGTAGGACGACTCGGAGAGCACCGACGCCTGCACGATGGCCAGTTCCCGCAACAGCGGCTCCAGCGTGTTGGCGCCATTGGACGCGCCATTGAAACGTAGCCACGGCTGGAAGACGTCCTCCGCGTGAGCGGTGACGTGGAACAACGCCAAATCGAAGGGCAGTGCATTCCACGCTTCTACGGCATTCTTGCCGGCATCCTCTTTACTGATGAGTGGGATCTTATCCATATCTGTGTCCACCTTTTGAGTATGAGAGATAGTGGTTTGACGCTCGGCAGGGAGCTGCTGACTTAGCTCGTTGTAGAAGCGCCACCATCGCATGGGACGGTGACACCGGTAACGAAGCTTCCCGCCTTTGAAGAAAAGAATATCACCAGACCCGCTGCGTCTTCCATTGCTCCGGACCTTCCCATCGGTTGGGCAGCCATTAGCTGTTGCTCCATCTCTTCAGTTTGAAACAGAGGCGCCGTCATTTTGGATTTAAATAGCCCAGGCGCCAGCACGTTCACGTTGATGCAGTCCTGCATCAGGTCCCGTGCCATCTGCACGCTCAGTTGACCAAGTCCTGCCTTGGCCGCTACATAGGAGTAATTCTGTAAGCCGCTCGGGCGAAGACCGTTTACCGACGTTACATTTACGATGACCGCCCGATCGTCCGGGCTGGCGGCACTGCGCAACAGCGGTAGCAACTGTTGGGTGAGAAAGAATGGCCCTTTGACATCAAGATCGACCACCTTATCCCAGGCTTTTTCGTGGAAGTCATCGATCGGCACACTCCAGGTCACGCCTGCGTTGTTCACCAGAATGTTTAGCTGCTGTTCTCTCTCTTTGATTTCGTCGGCGAGTCGCGTACAACCTTCCATATCTGAGATATCGGATGGAATGGCAATGCACTCGCCATATTCCGACAGTTTCGCTTGGGTCGCTTCACAAGCATCTACTTTGCGAGACGCCACATACACTCTGGCACCCGCCCGAACCAGCCCTTCCGCGATCATCAGCCCAATGCCGCGGGTGCCACCAGTTACTACGGCAACCTTACCGGTTACGCCAAAGAGATGCTCATAGAAAGAATTGCTCATACGAAGACTCCTTCAAGTGACTCAATCGATTGCTACACAGTGTGCTGTTTTGGATCTGCCGCTCGTGAACGAGGAACGACTGTTGCGGGGCGCAAGCAGATGTCGATCGTTAGTTGACGAGATCGAGATTACCACACCTTCTCCCATCGGCGACTCTCCACGGACCGGTATATTGCCAGCGCGGTACGCAACTCGCCCAGTGAATATTGCGGCGATGCCTGCAGGGGTTTGCCCTGCAACACCGCCAGAGAGAAGTCGTGAAGTTCGAAGCCGTAACTGTCCACCTTGCCGGGAAAGAGTTCCATGATGACCTTGCCGTGAGGGTGATCCTCGTCATAGAGCAGCAAGCGCCCCTCGCGGCCCTGTTCGATCACAAGTTCTCCTTTCGTGCCGGTAATGTGGAAGTCATCGTCCGGACGCACTACACCATCGGTCAGCAAAGCGTCAAAGGTGGCAGTCACGCCGTTCGCGAAACGAAGTATGGCATGAGCAGCCGACTCGCCTTCCATGTTGGCGACTGGGTGGCCAAGGACTGCGATGACCTCGTCGATCTCACCGAACCACATGCGTAATGGCCTGATCCAATGAGCTCCACCGTCTATGCAGATACCACCGCCGGAGCGCCGCAACTGAAAGCGCCAGGGAATGGGGTCGTTAGGATCCGTACGCAGCGGATCGTAAAAGGACGCACGAGCGGAAATGACCTCGCCGATAGCACCGGCCTCGATCATCTCCCCTGCCTTGACGACGTCGGGCCAGTACTGTGACTGTTCAGCGATCATGAATACCGTAGCGGCCCGCTCGGCGGCAGCGAGGATGCGGTCACAGCTTTCCAGATCCATTGCCATCGGCTTTTCCAGCACGACGTGTTTGCCCGCAGCAAAGGCTTCCACTGCGGCTTGCTCGTGCAAATCGTGGGGCAGCATCAGATCGACCGCATCGAAATCGCCTTTCGCCAACGCCTCACCAAGCGAATCGAACGCGGGCGCACCGGTCCGGTCGGCCATCGCTGCAGCACGCTCGGAATCTGCGTCCACAACCGCTGTGACTTCCATATGCGGGGCGTGATAGCGTATGCCGCGCCAGTGGGCCCGGGCGATATTGCCACATCCAACCAGTGCGATCGTGACGCGATTTGAATTTGCCATCTCTCTCCAGGCGTTCGCTAACGCAAGACGTGGCTAGCGTCTCCGTCGATAACGTCTAAGTAGCCAGATTATGCATCAGCGGGTGTGGGTAATACAGAACGCCACAGAAAGGTAGCCAGTGGGTGTTAGGCATCCATCCTGCTAGAATAACGGACCCGATATCCGCGCGAAGCTGATGGATATTGGATCATGTCGCTAGCCACCCGACATCGTTCGACAAGAGGAGTGGTTCGATGACATTCCACGGCAATCGCCCGGTTCCGCCCCTAGCAGTTCTGTTCGTCTTACTGCAGGCTTGCAGTGGCGGTGGCTCGGGCAGCGATCCGATGCCTACCGTTCCCACAAACAATCCACCAACCACGGCTGTTCCCGACGACGTTTGCACGGGATCCGGAACGCAGCCCACGGTATCGAGTCAACTTCAGTGGCCACACTATGCCGCTGACCAATCAAGTTCCAGATTCGCACCGACGACCATGCTAACGCGCGACAACTTTGCAGACCTATCAGTCGTCTGGCGATGGTGTTCTCCAGATGACTCAATAAACGGATTCACGCCGAACAAGCACGAATCTACCCCCATTATGATCGATGGCGTTCTATTCAACAGCACGTCCTTGAGTCAGGCAGTGGCCATAAACGCCATAACGGGGGAGAGCATCTGGGTGTTCGATCCGGCCAGCTATATAGCGGGCGTACCGCCAAATCTCGGATTCGTCAATCGAGGAGTGGCTTACTGGGCCGATGATTCTAACAAGCATGTCTTTCTCGCAACCGGCGACAGCAGACTCATCGCTCTGAATGCCACAACCGGTGTCCCGGTGCCAACATTTGCAGATAGTGGCACAGTCGATCTGACCCGAGGGTTGGGAAGAACTGTTTCCAACCAGCATTACGGAATTAGCTCAGCCCCTCTGGTCTGTGGTACTACTGTAGTGGTAGGCGCATCAATATTGGATTATCCGTCAGTTGTAGCGATGCCGCCGGGAGATGTCAGAGGTTTCAATGTTCTAACAGGTCAACTAAAGTGGCAATTCAGATCGATTCCTCAGTCCGGTGAGGCAGGCAACGAAACCTGGGAGAATGAATCTTACCGGGATACCGGTGGCACGAACGTCTGGACAACCATGAGTTGCGACGCCGAGCGAGGCATTGTCTACCTGCCTTTTGGCACTCCAACCAACGACTACTACGGGGGAGACCGCCTGGGTGACAACCTTTTTGGGGAATCGTTGGTCGCCGTAGACGCTGAAACAGGCGCAAGAGTATGGCACTACCAGATCGTTCACCATGGCATCTGGGACTATGACCTACCTGCGGCACCCAATTTGATGGATGTCGTTCTTGACGGTGAAGACGAACCGAGGGCGCTGGTGGCACAGGTCACTAAACACGGGTTCACCTTCGTCTTTGACAGGGCCTCCGGCGTTCCCATTTGGCCGATCAGTGAGTTGACCGTAACGGCCAGTACTGTTCCAGGTGAACGTGCTGCACTCACCCAACCGTTTCCCACCAAGCCGCCGCCGTTCGAGCGACAAGGCACAGGGGACGAGAACGTCATCGACTTCAGCCCCTCTCTCAGGCAAACAGCTTTGGATCACCTTGCCCAATTCGACGTCGGACCGTTATTTACCCCACCTACCGAAAGGGGCACGTTGATACTGCCTGGCATAGGTGGTGGCGCAAGCTGGTCCGGAGCGGGCTACCATCCGGCCAGACAGCTCCTCTACATTCCTTCGTTTTCTCTGCCGTTCGTTATCCGCATTGAAGATCAGGGGCAGACCACAACCCGTTTCGTTGGGAATCCCGATGTGATCTTGACTGCAGACAACGGGGTGCCTCTATTCCAACCACCCTACGGTCGTATCACGGCCATAGATATGGCGAGTGGCGAACACGCCTGGATGACACCGGTCGGCCGCGGCTATGAGGCCCTTCCGCAACTGGCGGACATGAACCTCGGCACGCTTGGCATGCCGCGGCGGATATTCGTGGCGGTCACGGAGAATCTGCTGCTGGCAAGCCAGGAAGGTAGCGCCGGCAGCCAGGAAGCCCTTCTAAGAGCCTATGACCTGGACACCGGCGAGCTGATTGGCAGCGTCCCGCTCCCCGGACACCCGATGGGAACACTGAGCGTGTACGAAGTGAACGACCAGGTTTTCGTGGTCTTACCCATAGGCAGGTCCGACTCTCGAAGCGAACTGGTAGCGCTCTCCCTGTCCACCTGACGTCATCTCGAATTAAGTAAACTGCCCCCATAATTCCTGGTACCATAATTCAGCCACGTAACCCCCTTACACCAAGAGACGATGTGCCAGAGTGCAGGCCAGCATGAAGGGCTTGCCGTCGGAGAAGAAGCGTCATGGGTGCCCTTGCCAAGACTCGGATTCTGGAACTTTCCAGCAGCATCGCCGCCGCATACTGTGCGCGTCAGTTCGCGCTGTGGGGCGCCGAGGTGATTACTGTGGGGGACGAGTGGCGCACATCTCCACGGCAATACCCCACCTATTCGGTGCAGGGCACTGGCCATTCACTCCTGCAAGAGTTCTTGCACATTGGCAAGCGCTTTATCGAGGGACCGGAGGTCACTGCAGATCTGATCGAGCATACAGACATCCTGATCACCGACCGGCCGAGAGAAGATCTGCAGAAGTCGCCAGGCTTCCGCGAGGTATCGCGGTGGCCGATTGTGGTGGACATCTCGCCCTTCGGCAGAAGTGGACCCTACGCCAACCACGCCGCAACGGAACTCACCGTGGAAGCAGTCTCCGGATTCCTTTCCATCAACGGCGCTCGAGACCGGGCTCCGCTCAGGATGCCGGGTAATCTAATCGGCTACATCTGCGGCGTCAGCAGCTTCATTGCCGGTCTGGCAGCGTTGCATCGGTTTCACCATTCAGGTATTTCAGAGCAGGTGGAAGTGAGTTGGATGGAGACACTAACCACAATAGTGCCCTTGTTGCGCACGCAACTCGAATGGCGACCTGAACAGAGAGACGGGGGTCCGGGCGTGAAGCCACTGGGCGTGCGCCTCTACAGGGTCGGGCAGCGGTATCTCTCTCTCGGGCTGAATTTGCCATCTGCGCTTGAGGTCCTTTTGGATGTCCTCGGTCTGGATGAAACGGACATTCCCGAGCATTTGGACACCCTCAAGAAGAGACAGGACTACAAGGCCCTATTTGCGTTCGTGGAATCACTGAAGACACCATTTGATGTCGATGAGCTGTTCAAGATCCTGTCCGAGCTTCCCCACCGATCAGTCGTTGGTAAAGTACAGACACCCATGGAACTGATAGCAGATCCACAGTTGCAGGCCCTTGGGTTCCTGCATCGAGTGAAGCATCCCAGTTTGGGTGAGATTACACTCACCGGGCCGCCCGCACGAATGTCGAAGACACCGGCCAATCACCCATCCCCGGCAACGCTAACGACTGTTTCGGGCGCGACCTGGTCACGCCGAGAAGAAGTGACCTCTGCAGCGCCGGTCCCGTCAGACCGTCCCCTTGGCAATATTCGGATCATCGATCTGACCCAAGCCTGGATTGGGCCTTACGCAAGTCAACTACTGGGAGATCTGGGTGCTGAGGTGATTAAGGTGGAGTCGCACCTCAAGCCTGACGTCTGGCGCATGTTGCCGCCCACCAAACCCAAAGCGTTGGTCAATCATCGGGCTCAGTTGGCGAACACCAGCAATAACTTCAATAGCGTCAATCGAGGCAAGAAGAGCCTCACACTGGACCTGAGTACGCCGCGGGGACGTCAGTTGTTTCTGCAACTGGTGGCAGACGCTGATGTGGTGATGGAGAACTATACGCGCAACGTGATGAAGCGTTTCCGTCTCGGCTATGAGGACCTGAAGAAGGTTAACCCAAACCTTATCATGATCTCCTTTTCCGGCTATGGAAAGGTCGGGCCCTATGCCGATTATCGTGCTACCGGTACCACTATCGAAGCGACGGCTGGATGGGATAGCCTTTTTGGCTATACCGACGGTCCTCCTTTGGTGATGGGATTCTATCAGGCAGACGCAATCACAGGCCTGCAGATGGCGGCGACTACGCTTGCCGCACTTAACCACCGCGATCGAACCGGCGAGGGGCAATACGTGGAAGGTTCCATGCTGGAAGCCGCAACAGGATATATCGGTGAGCTGATACTTGAAGCCGGTCTGGGCAGTGCGCATACGCGATTTGGCAATCGGCACCCCGATATGGCGCCACATGGTGTCTACCCCTGCAGTGGACAGGACCAGTGGGTGGCCATAGCGGTCAGAGATGACCAGGAATTCAAGCGGCTCACAGAAATTCCGGGTATCAACGTCTCGGACCCTGCCTTGCTGGAGACGGCATACCGACTGACACAACAGGATTATCTTGATCAGCAGATATCGAGTTGGAGCAGCGATCTCACACCTCAGGAGGCAACCTGTGCGCTGCAGGAGGTCTCTATTCCAGCGGCGCCGGTGCAGCGAACCGATCAGGTTCTGGCTGATCCTCACCTTCGAGAGTGGTTCCAGCGGCTATCCCATCCCGATCTTGGCAGTCATCTGTACGACGGATTTCCGTGGCGATTCTCGGATAGTGAGCTCGCATCCACGTCAGCTTCCCCCAGGCTCGGGCAGCACAGTCGTGAACTGCTGCGTGAATTGTTGGGACTCAGTCACGTGGAAATCGACCGGTTATTCAGGAGCGGTGTCAGCGGCGAGGCGTTTTAAGACCATTTCATCAGGTTATCAGCCGGCTGATCTGATTGTGTCGCTAACTGGGTGCCTATGCTAGGCTATACTGATCCCTGTTCGCCGCCCGGCACCCATACTCGCCGCCTGGCGCGATGTTAGCCGTACCGAAAGACAGATAATCCATGCCAAGAACAAAAGATCAACAATTCAAGTGCCCACTCGGTGATCAGGACTGCCAGTGGCAAGATGAGATTGTCAGGCTGCAAAGCCAGGTGGATGAATTGGCTGAACTGGTCTCGCAGGACCCACTAACTGGTCTCTACAACGTACGGCATTTCAAACAGATTCTACCGCAGATTATGGAACGCGCCCGGCGCATGCGCCACGTCAGTTGCCTGATTATGATGGACCTGGACAACTTCAAGAGTGTCAACGACAACTGGGGGCACGAGGTCGGCAATCTTGCCCTGAAACAGACCGCTGAGATCCTGACTCAGCATGTGCGCATGATCGATACCGTGTGCCGCTATGGGGGCGAGGAGTTTGCCATCGTTCTGCCGGATACTCAGCTACGGCAGGGCGTCTACGTCGCGGAACGCATCCGTACTTCGCTAGAAGAAACACCGTTGACCTTTGTTGATAGCGAAGTTCGCCTTACCGCCAGCCTGGGCATCGAAGTCTATGACAGTGACACACAGGTAACCCCGCAAGCACTCATCGACGCTGCCGATAGATTTCTCTATCAGGCAAAGAACGACGGACGCAATCGGATAGCTCACCGCGACCTGGCCGACGTAGAATCGAGTACGGCGGTCAGTCAGGAAGAGAGAGAAGCTCTGTTCACCCGGTCCGATGATGTCGAGGAGACGTGATCGCAAGCTCAGCGTCGTGCTCCTGACGATCCGCAATCAAGGGCCCTTTGCAGTCTCGGGTCTATCTGGCAGTTATTGCCACAATTCAGATGAAACCTTCATCCAACGGGTGAGATGGCGCATCTCAGCGACCACGTCACCGCTCTCCGTATCGGTGAGTTCTGAATCCACCCAGGCATATTCCGTCTTCGGGCTTGCCCCAACACAGATGACCCGCCCCGTTCTGCAATACGCTCTGTTTAGTCGAATGGGTCCATTGCGCAATGCGATCTCGGTCGCGCCGAAGAAACCGACTGCCTGTTTGATTACGCCCCCTGGAAAACCGGCATTGAGCACGCCGTACATAGAGGCTGGATAGGCCAGGATTCCTTCATATTCGCCTTGACCACCCCCCTCTTCGACTTTTACATCGTCTGCCGTGGGGCACTCTGCACCGACTTCGAGATCGGACAGAATCCTCAACTCCTCCGGTCGGGAACTCTCCAGTACCATACTGCGCACATAGTCCTCCTCCTTGGGATTTCCCACCGAGAGAGAACCCTTAGCCACGATGGTACCCTCCGGCGTTTCAATCCAGCCGTCCACCTTGACATCGTCACCCTCTGCCGGCGTCGTGATGCCCGCCCTGACATCTTCCTTGTGAGTCGTTGCATAGGTGTAGTACATGCTGACTGAACCGCGTTGGAACCACCTGAGCCCCCACGTCTCCTGAATGATCGGTAGGAAGTGATCCAGGTGCACGGTGCCGGGAATGGTGCCGCCCCGCATTCCTATTTTGGTGGCGACCGCATCGTTGTGGATGGATCCCGGTTGATCCATCCAGTGATTGATCGGTTGTTGCCAATCGGAATACAGCTTGCCGTCTTCTGCTTGAATTGCGCTGGCCATTTGTCCGCCCTCTTGGATGTGTTATGCCGGTATCACGGTAACATATCTCACTATTTCTGCAATCGCCTGCTGGCCTTTGCGGGGCACCCGAGGCGGACCACTGGCAGAGGTCCGGCAGGTCGTCCTATGGTAGACTCGAACAAAAAAAGGGGTACTGAGTTGGCGCCGCTCAAGGGTATTCGTGTTCTCGATCTGACTGACTCGCGCGGTGAATTAGCCGGTCGAATGCTGGCGGATCTGGGCGCAGAAGTCCTGAAGGTAGAGCCTGCTGATGGTGTTAATTCAAGGCAACTTGGGCCGTTCGATCAACGCGGCAACTCTCTCTACTGGACCTGTTTCGGGGTAGGCAAATCGAGTCTGCAGCTCGACCTCCACAGCAGCGATGATCGCCTTAAACTGACCAAGCTGGCGGAAGGCGCTGATCTTCTGATCGAGAGTTTTGAGCCAGGCTTTGCCGCCAGCATCGGCATCGGCTATGACAGCCTGCGTGATTTGAATCCCGGTCTGATCTATATCGCCATCACTCCCTTTGGTCAGGAAGGACCCAAAGCCGATTGGCCGGCCACCGATCTGACCCTGGAAGCTGCCGGCGGCAGGATGGCGATGCAAGGGGACAAGGATCGAGCGCCGATACCAGTCGGTTTTCCGCAGACCTACCTGCAGGGCGGCGCACAGGCCGCAGCCGACCTCCTGATCGCTCTCAACGAGCGGGACAAGTCGGGCTTGGGACAGTTTCTGGACCTTTCGCTGCAAGAAGTTGTCTGGTGGACCCTGATGGCCGCGCAGGGCAGTCCGGTCTGTGTCGGAGAAAATCCGGCCGGGTCCGATGATGATCGCGCGACCGAGGTGCGAAGCCGCGCCCGCCACGTGCCCAACGTCGCTGAAGCCAAAGATGGCCTTGTGATCCTCGCCGTAGGCGGAAGTCCGCCGGGCAAGAAGGGCATGGTGACATTTGCCGTGGATGAGGCGCGCGAGAAGGGCTCGCTGGAAGCGGATCTCGACGGCTATGACTGGGATGATTGGGTGCCCATGCTGAGGCAGAACCTGATCAGTGAAGATCAGCTACGCCGGGTGATGGGTCACGTACGCGCATTCATCAAGCGCCGCAGCAAACAGGAGCTGATCGATTGGGCATTGACGAATGATCTGCGCCTTGGACCCCTCAACACCACCCGTGACTTGATCGACGACCGTCACCTTGACGCGCGGGAGTTCTACATGGAGTTGGATGGCGTGAGACAGCTTGGGCCGTGGGTGAAAATGAGCGGCACACCCCTTGAGATATCGCGACCAGCGCCAATTGCAGGGCAGGATGAAACGCCTCAATGGGACAAGCGGACGATTCCTGATTCTCCCGCGCCGCGCAGCGGCAATGCTTTCGAAGGACTGAAAGTGGCTGACTTTTCCTGGGTTGCTGCCGGACCCACCATAGGCAAAGCGTTAGCAGATCATGGCGCCACGGTGGTGAAACTGGAATCCGCCACACGTCTTGACCTCTCCCGCACGCTTGCACCGCACCTCAATGGGGAGGCAGGCGTCAACCGCAGTTACTGGTCATATCTCTACGCCACTTCGAAATTGTCATTGCAGTGCAATCTGGGGACCGATGCAGGGCGCATGCTGGCACGCAAGATGTGTGACTGGGCGGATGTGGTGATCGAGAGTTTCTCCCCGGGCACTATGGATAAAATGGGCTTGGATTACGCTACTCTGAGCCAAGATCATCCCGATCTCATCATGCTAAGTACCTCCATGCTGGGCCAGACGGGCCCTCTCCGGGAGTACGCAGGGTACGGGCAACAGGCGTCGGCCTTCGCCGGATTTCAGAACATCACCGGCTGGCCTGACCGGGAGCCCTGTGGTGTGTTCTCGCCCTACACCGACGTTATCGCCCCTAAATTCGGAATCTCCGCGATAGCTGCAGCCTTATACGAAAGAGGCAGGTCCGGCAAGGGGCAACTGATCGACCTGGCCCAGGCCGAGTGCTCCCTTTACCTGCTGGCACCCATTATCATGGATGAATTCGTCAATGGTGCCACGGCGGTTCGACCGGGGATGGATTCCATCTATGCCTGCCCACAGGGATCATATCCAACCGCGGGTATCGAACGGTATATCGCCCTTGCAATAGAGACTGTAGAACAATGGCGCTCATTACTGGCATTGGCACCCCTTAGTTCCTTCGTTGATCGACGTTTCGATGATATGGACGAGCGACGAACCGTACGAGATGAGATCAACTGCGTGCTTGCAGAATGGTCCCGTGAGCAGGATCCCTGGATTCTTGAGAGGGAGTTGGTTGACGCAGGTGTGCCTGCTTCGGTGGTACAGCGGCCATTGGACGTATACAACGATCCTCAAATCGAAGCCAGGCAGTTGAAGCAGACGTTACCGCAGAGCGAAACCGGAGACGTGGTCCACTTCGGCTTCTGTACTCGTTTTTCCGCCAAGGAACAGATGGTGAGAACTGCGCCACCCTCGTTGGGTGAACACAACGACCACGTACTGCAGGATCTGCTGCGACTCTCGGAAATGGAAATCACTGAGCTGTATCGCGCGGGAGCCATCGAGTAAGAGAACACTGGTTGACGTTCATAAAGGCTAAGCTCTGCTAACAAGTCAATCCGGTCGTGGTGAGGAGGGAGGAGCTGTCGCCGGGACGCGCTCCGCATGCGGCCCAGTAACACATCCATGTGCGCTCTGCTGGACGCTCCCGGCAACAGCTCCTCCCTCCTCACCGCCACCGTCATGCCAGAGAATGGACTGATCTAGTCGCCCGCATGACTGACTTCATGTGACGATGGGGTAAACTGTCCCCAAATTTCGGAGAGAAGATATGAGCGAACAGGCAAGCGATGGCGGATTGGCCGCCTACTGGCGTTTTTTTGAGTTCTTCAATACGCGCGATAGTGAGAAGTTTACCGATGCTCTGCAGTTTCCCCACTTGCGGGTCTCGGCCCGCGGGCCTGCGCCACGTATCATACCTAAGCCGGAGGACCATGCCGAGGGTATGAATTACGAGCGAATCCTGGCGACTGGATGGGACCACACGGTTGGGGCAGAGCCCGAGGTGTTGCACGTCTCCGCGGACAAGGTACATATCAAAGGGGGATGGACTCGCTATAACGGGGACGATCAGCCGATTCTCACCAATTTCGTCACCTACATCACGACACGCGTGGCGGACCGTTGGCGTATTCAGTCTCGGTTTGGCGTCGACCCCGGCCCCGATGGCGAGACGCCGGCGACGGCGAGCACGGCGGTCGCTGTGGTTGAAGGCGCCCTGAACGCAATGGCGTCAGGGGATCAAGGGGGTGCCAGGGAGTTCTTTAACTACCCACACTTCAACATCGATCCGGGAGAGGTGCAGACCTTTGCCACTGCTGCAGAATTGGAAACGAACCTGCCCCAAGGGGGCGTCGAACCCGGAGAGGTGCGGGCACTGCAGAGCGGTCCCAATTCAGTCAGCGTGACCTTCGATGGCAAGCTCAACGGCCGCGACATGCACGGCGTCCTGCTGGTAACAGAGCGCGATGGACACTGGGGCATCGAGAGCCGCTCGATTATCGTGGATTAGCCGATCCCGTGGCGAAACTAAGTAGATGTCCCCTAATTCCCCGGGGTGTTCAGTTTTAGGAACTCGGTGATTGTGTTTATTGTTTGGTCAATCTGATCAGGTTCTTTCCACTCTTCTACGAGTTGCGCATTGGGGGCCAGGTCGGCTACTTCTCTGGAGGTGACCTCGGGGTGGTAGAGATCGCTGCCCATCAGGACCAGCAAAGGGGTGGTGCAGGAGCGAACGAAGTCGCGGCTGACGTTGAAGACGAAGTCGCCATCGTACATATTGCTGCGGAAAGAACTCCAGGCCGCCTCTTCCACTTCCGGTCTGCTCTCCTTTAAACCGGCGGCCCAACCGTCGAACATGTCGTAGAACGCCTGCTTGTTGTCGTCGTAGCCGATGGTCTGCTGCAGAACGGCGGCGGCGACTCTGTCGGGAGCGGCTTGCATGACGCCGAAACAGTAGGGCCCCCCAATACAGCCACCGAGCAGATGGCAACGATCGATCTGGAGATGATCCAGCAGGGCCAGGTGATCGGCCGTATAGCTGTGCCAGCCATCTTCCGCGCTGACTGGCGCAGTAGACTGGCCTGCGTTGCGTTGATCCATGGCGATGACGCGAAAGTGGGGCGATAGGAAGGTGATCGGATTGAAAGGTGAGCCTTCCCAGAAGCTTATCGCCGATCGCATTCCGCCGGCAGCGAACAGCAGCACTGGAAACCCTGCGCCGCTCTCTTCGTAATGGATCTTCGTATCCTGCTGTTCGAAAAATGGCATCGTAGACTCCCTGGTTTTGCTGAGGATGCTGCATATGTTCTTGAACTTGCGCTCAAGGTTTAAGAGGAAGCTGTTGGCGCCTGCAAACTGAGATGTACGAAAGCTGAGAACAGCACAGGCGGCTGTTGCGCCGGAGCCTAACAGTGAAACCATGCCGCGAATGCTGTGCTTATGCACGGAGATCTGACACATATTTCGATTATGGCGTCAAGAATACGTCCTTTTCCTGTGCCGCATTCACGCTCGTAGCCAATGGCACAAGTTCATGCATTACAGCTGTCTATACTTTTAAGGAGAAAAGCGAACACGAGTGAAGGACGTAACCGATGCGACAGGTTCTCGCAGCATTTCTATTTGCATGGTGTGGGTTCGGCTGGGCTGACTGCTACAGTGATGGTGAAGATGCCGTCAACAGTAACCGAATCAACGAAGCCATACAGCACTTCACCACATGTATCGAGGATCGGTTCTCAAGTGAAACGACCGTTTTCCAGTCGCGACGTTACCGCGGCACGCTAAGTCTCAGCGCCTGAAAGGGTTCCGTACCGGTGGTACCTTGGGCGGTGTCCACTTGCCCGCAGCGATCTTGCCGCCAGCCGCAGACGTTGCCAGTTCCATGATCTTATCGGTCACGTTCGGCTCGTAGCCTTCTGTGTGTCCCTTCATCAGTTTGACCACATCGGCAACGACACGGCCGTCGCTGCAGTTGGGATACTGATAGACCTCCGCACGTCCTGATCTGGGATAACGACCCCAGCCATCGGATCCCGGATCCTGACGAGTCGAATCCCAAACATAGCCCGCTTTGGGATCGAGCACATCCGCGAACTGTACGCGGGCATCACACTTATATTTATCTGCCAGTGGGGACGCTTCGCCCGGAACTGACTCATACTCGCCATTGGCGAAGATGAACGAGTAGTCACAGTCCCCACCCGGAGGGCCAGACGTGGCAGTGCGGGGGAACCTCTGTGCGGGGCTATCGGCAGGGGTTTCGCCCGTCCTGTAGACAGGCAGACGACCGAAACCGAACCCACCTGCCGGTCGCGTAACGGGACCGATGCGGCCACCGGACAGGCTGATGCGCACGTCGACTTTGTCTCTGAAATAGTCGCTGCAAATAATACGATTCGAAGTCATTCCGCCTTGGCTATGGCCCGCCAAGATAAACCTTTCGACATTCTGCTTGCCAACCGCATCCACGACCAGGTCAACGGTATTCTGCAGGTACTGATCGTCTTCAGATTGCCAGAATCTCGTCGGCGAACCCGGCGTGATCACAACCAGCTTGTATTTATCCTTTACGTCCATCACCGGGAAGTAGTTGCGCTGCCAATTGGCATAGGATCCGGCACCGTGCAGGCTCATGACGATGCTGACCTTGTCCCCAGGGCTGTAATCCGATGGACAGTCGAGAAAAAACGTACGGCGAGTTTTTGGCTCGACGGTGTTGCCGGGTTGGGTCACCACTGCACTCTCGCAAGCACTGTCAGGGCAATGCCACAAGGGTGGCACGGCACAATTCGTACCCAGGAGAGTGTGCGATTCCTGCCCTAACGCAGCAGCAGCGATCAGTATCTGCAGCCCAGCCAGTATGATGTGTGATGTGCGGGTCAGTGGTCTAAACCGAGTCATGGCGATTCCTCACGTGCAGTTACGCGGTAATGGTTGAGGCACAGTGGATTTTATCAGTGATCCACACCCCAACTCACCCCTAACCGGGCCTTACAGCATGCCGGCCAATTGCTTCAACACGACCTGACCGTCTCTGAAAACCGGCCATCCGTCCCCTGGTAAGATCGCATCGATTGAGGATATCTTGGCGAGGTGCAGCGCAGACTCCACAGCCAGTTGTTTGTCCGTAAGCTTGGCATCGGGCAGCATGCAGAGCTTACCACCCTCGTGAGCGCGGATGAGATCACCGGTTACCAACGTGCTGTCCTCAATGGACAGCGCCAGTTCTCCTGCTGTTTTTGAACCGTGCAGAGCGTAGACCTTCAAGCCCGGCATAGGTGCGTCACCCTCTCCTAACCACTTTGAACAGGGGATGGGAAAGGTATCCTTCTCTCCTTCCGGTCCCCACACTTCTGCCCCTGTCTGCAGTGATAACTGCTCCGCATCACGTATGTGATCCGAGTTGGTTATTATGATGTGAGTGACTTTACCCAGGCTGTGAAGATGCGCCGCATCATGTTCCGTCAGCGGGAGCGGGTCGATGACCACATTACCGTCATCTCTCACCCATAGGTAACTGTGAAAATCGATATTTCGATCTTCGTCAAACTCGCTCCAGCAATAGAGATTCTGTTTATGTAACTTTTTCATATCAGTCCGACTCCAGACGATTACTATTGAGCTTGTTCTGGGATGAATCGACCCGTGATGGTACGGGTCGTAAGTGCAAGATGTTCCTTGCACTGAGTGTGTTCTGAGTCTGTCGGACTATGTTCTATGTCTATCGAGCTGCTTTGTATGCCTAGCGATTCTCGTAGAACCTATTCAATAGAATCAGCGTTCGTACTGAACAGTCAATCACTCTGTTCGTCCCCTTCTTCCAGTTATCCGACAGGGGAAAATAGTGGCCCTTGGGGGTCTTGCGGCCGAAATCCCATAGGCCGTTCTCATCGCGCTGCTGCCATATCCACTCGATCGCCTGCTCCGCGAGCGCAGGCCAGGTGACGAATCTGGATAGGATCTCGTGAGCAGCAAGCCAGCCTGGAAAGCGGCGCTCAGTTACCACCGGTAGGTTCTGTAAGCAGCCATTGTAGGTGTAGTAGATGCCGTCGTCTTTGTGCAGAACGAAATCAAGCAGTCTTGCTTCGACTGCCTTTGGCAGCAGTCGGTCCTCTGACGACAGGAGCAGCAAGCCGTATTTGGTCAGGCAAGAGCCGTGAGATGCGCTTTTGATTCCCGACTCATTGACACGAAACGCCACCTCCTGCTCACGATCGTACCTCGCCGTACTGAAAGCGGCCCCCGTCGCACCTGCAATCACCTGTGCCTGTTCTGACACGAGGGGATGGCTACGCTCGATCAGTGACAGGTTGGCCGCAGAGATCGCCTTGATGGCATACTCCCACAGGCTCGGATTGTCGTGCTTTTCCGGATTATCAGACCAGGTAGTCGTACCCTCCAGATGTGCAATGACAAAATCAATAGTACGCTTGAGGATGCTGCTATCCTTATCCAATCCCACCGCCAGCGCGCGCGCAATGGCCTGTTCAGTAGTGGCGAACTTCCTCTTTAGTTTGGTGTTTTGCGTGTGGAACCTTCCCCAGGTACCGTCCCTTTCCTGGCTGTCATCCAATTCTCTGGCAAAGCGCGTATTGAACGCGGCCTTTTGGGCAGATCGGTATTCGGAATCCCGCCCGGAAATGTGGAGAATGTCCCTCAGTATTCGGAATCGAGGCACCGGGTGTAGGGGCGAATCCAGCAGCCGAAGGGCTGTATCTCTAACCTCGCTGTCTCTATCGTTGTTGACCATGTGGCTCTACTCCCGGGACCGGTCAGTTATCCTTTTCACTGCTTCGTCGATCAGTTCTTTGTCTGCTGGATCCAGCCGCTCCGCTAACAATTCTGCCGTCAGCACATAGAGGTCCAATCCGGCCTCGATCTCGGCATGCAGGGAGGTCTCCCCCACGACACCAAATGCCTTTCGGCACAGAGAACTCCACTGGGAATCCTCGCCCATGCTGGCAACCGTTTCCGGATAGGCGCCATTGTCCCCGGAGAGCAGCACTCCCTGGTGCACCCGCATGACTTTGAGAAGCCCCCAGGTCAATCCATGCTTGCCGTTCAGTAGTCGCCCAAGGTCGTTTTGCCTAAACCCCTGCAGCGCCTTCTGGACTTCCTCGATCCAGCCAACCATCATCTTGCTGACGAACGCATCGGCTTTGGCTTGCATATCGCTGTCCCAGACGAAGGAATCCGCGCGTTTCTTGATCGCCGCGAACTGACCCTCTCGGTCCCACAGTGCCTTAGATTGGGTCACGCCTCTGATGAATTCCGTCGCCATCTCCGGTGACGTGAACCACTCTTCAACCTGATTTAGAGAAACGTCACCCACAACTACGAAGTGATCTTCTATGAGGTAGGTAACTGCCTCGTGTTCATCCGGCATTTCCTGCCAAAAGCGGACGATATCGATATCACTGTTTGGACCGAAGTCGCCGCGGGCATGACTTCCCATGAGTACGATCGAGGATACCCCCTCGATGAGAAATCTGTTCGCCAGTGCCTGGTAATCGATATCCTGCATCTTGACAACTGAGACCTGTGTGAGCAGTTACTTCATACTCAGCTTCTTGTTGGCAGCAAGCAACTCTATCGCTTCCGCCAGTCTTCTTAGCATCGTTTCCCGCTTCTTCGCGTTCGTTAGCCAGCGTACGTATTGCTTCCTGTAGCCAGGGGCGAGGGCGTTGAAATTCTCCCAAGCCTTGTTATTTGCCCTCAGCGCCTTTTCCATTTCGGATGTAAGCGGAACTTCCTTTGCATCAATCTCTTGCAGAGTCTCCGCAGTGTAATCTGTCCTCTGATCGAATGCGCCCAGCCCCGCTTGGGTCATCATTCCCTCTGCGATCATTTTCTTGGCCAATTTGACGTTGAGCGGCGACCACTTACTGCCTGATCTTCGCGGAGTAAACCGATGGGTGTATCTCTGCGCGTCAATCCTCTTCTTGATGCCATCGATCCAACCGAAGCACAACGCTTCCTCAACTGAATCACGGTACGTGACGCTGGGCTTGGTCGTGTCCTTCTTGAAGTAAACCAGCCAAATCTCTTTTGCTTCGGAATGATGTTCGCTCAGCCACGAACGCCATTCCCCCCGATTGGCTGCATACAGTTCCGGTTTCATGTTTCTCTAACTGGTGTTTGGGATTCGCGTCCGCGCCAATATGCCGAATCCGAGCATTACATTTTTCCGGCGTCCGTCTTCTCGATCATGCAAACCCGATGGCCGCTATGGTCGAGGGCCCAGAGATTCCGCCCGTCGAAAGCTAAACCGGCACAGCCACCTTGAAAGGGCGCGGTGCCCCAGTCGAGCAGCTTCCCACTAAGATCACTTCTAAAGATGATCTCGGTGAGCAACCAGTCAGTGTGCCACAGAGTCTGGTCCTGTGCGGTCAGCTCAATACTGCCAGGCGCGCCGAGAACGCGAAGCCGCTCCAGCTTCAGGTTGGTATCGAAGAAAGCGACCGAGTTCAGGAAACCGTCCGCCACCACCAACTGATCACCTACCTGGGCCACTCCCTTGACTTCAAAGAGCCCATCAAGGAGCTCTTCCTTCTGCACCTCGCCGGTCATGGCGTCAATCGTCAGCAGTCGACGTGTCTTTTCGTGACTCATCCATCCCTGCTCCGTGGGGAGTTGCTGCGTCAACAGCAGGTCTCCATCTCGCCAGCCGATGTATCGACCGTGTTCGACGTCAAGTTTCAGTCGCCGCTCAATAGTCCCGTTGGTGCTCGATAGTGCAACGATATCATTCGCCTGCCTGTCATAAACCCAGAGCTTCCCGTCGCCCCAGGTCATGCCGGTGGCGTCAACACTGCCAATCGGAATCTCGTGAACGATGCGCCAGTCAGCCGGAAGGGGCAACGGCTCGCGCAACGGCTCGAACAAGCCGTACTTGGTGAGTGCTCGGAGCACCTTCACGCTGTGCTCTCCCCATCCTCCGTCAGGCGTCTGCGAGCGAAGGATCATAGGAACCTGTTTGGCCACGATTTCACGGCCGAGCGGCAGATCGACGCTGCCGGCAGCATCCAGATACCCCCACGGGTCGTTGTATTCGGCACAGCCGGCAGCATTGAGCGGCTCGCAGATGTTGCTGAAGCCACGCTCGAGCGTAGCCATTGAACGATCGTCAAGATGGCGATTGCGCCACAGGGACATGAGCCCCTTCACCGGAGTCCACGGACACTGCAGGTGCAGGTGGATCCACTCTTCGGCGTCATCGATCTGCTTGCTGACTTCTCCCTGCAGGCCGGGAATGTCATCGCGATCGAAGCGCGACATGGCATCGTAAACGCTCGCCGGGATCGACTCGAGACCTCGGTCGTAGCCACGCTCTGAAACGAGATAGTCCAAAGCACGTTTTACGCGCGGCTCCTCCGCGCTAGCACCGAGCTTGGCGACTGCAACCAGCGCTTCAGAGGTGATTAGAACGGGATGCAGCGGATGGGTGCCGATACTGCCGTCGTCCTGCTGCTCAGACAGCTGCGCATCGATCTGCTCTGCGAACACTTGCTTATCTTGCGGTTTCGGTGTTTCAAAAACCAAGCGACGCACTTCTGCTGCATGCAGTGACGGGTCGTTTTCCACCCAGTGCATGGGGTCGTAGCGGAATCCGTATTCGAACTGAGTCTGTGACATGTTTCGTGCTCCTTCCCTTTAACGTGGTGTTAAGTGCAGAACAATACTAGTGCCGTTAACTTCAGGTGTAGTCCTTGGATAATACAACCGCTTGCTGCCCGGAATCCAGCTGGAATTCCCTGACTTCCGTGTAGCCACGAGCCAGTAGAAAGGAACCGAGCCGGTGGTCCTCGGCATACTCCACCAAGCGTGACTCGACGGCGCTTAATTCCATCAGTTTCCGTTCTGCACGGTCAAAGATGCGAGCGCCACATTCTTGCAGATGCTCGGGCGCTGTCACCACGAATATGCGATAGATATCGGGGGGCGCATCACTTGCCCGTTCAACGGAACCGTAACCTAGGACGCTGCCATGATCCGTCAACACGAAGTGATGCTGGAAGCCATGCTCGGAAAAACCACGCCTGTTTACCAGCCATTCGTCCTGTACACCGGCCCCAGGGACATCGGCGACAGACTGATTGGCGATCTCCCATATGACCGGCCAATCGTTATCCGTGGGAGGTCGGAATTTCATCGCGGGCCCATCACAAATTGCATTGGTCGTCAGTCACCTGTACGAAGGCGAGTGCCGTGGCGAAGGTAGTGATTGAGATGCCTTTCCCAATCAAGCATGAACTGTCGATAGTATTCCTCCGTAAATGAGGCTATGAACCGGTCACCTTCAGGCCCAAGGCTGGTGTGCACATAGGTGACTGTCGCCTCAGACCCGTCCTTCACCGGGCGCAGTTGTATGGTGAGTTTGCACGCGGTGACCCCAGGGGTGATCTTGATCATCTCCAGGAGGCCCTTGTCAGACTCGAGCCTGGTGATGTACCAAACTGCGCTGCTCGTGTCCGCTTCCGTGAGGAAGACACAATCAGGTTCCGCCAGACCAGATTGGCTGTAGACGACAGAAGGGTCCCAGTCTTCGAGCCAATCCACCTCGCGGACTGGACACATTAACGGGAGCACTTTCGATGGGCCAGCTACCAGCTGCTGTATAAAGGTGCGCGTGACTCGATTGGGTTTGGTAACTCTCATATCCCTGATACCGTGCTGCAACCCCGCCTACTCAAGATGCATCATCGAGAGGACTGCGACGAAGCAAAGAATAAACGCAACCACTAGGTAACACAATCACGCCCAACGGCAGGCTGACGGGAGATGCTCATGTCTACCGTTCGTCGGTTACTGCTGTGCAAGGCCAAGGGGTTTCTTTATCCTGCCGGTACTCATATAGATACGAGGATTGAGCGTGAAGAAAGTACTGACAATATTGGGTTGTGCGGCAATCACACTGGTTTTATCGACAGACACTTGGGCAAAGGGCGGCAAGAATGAGTGCACCAGGATCCAGGACGGGGTACTGGAAACAAGTGACTTCAGGACGATCGAACCGGGCTATGACATATGGGGCTACAACTACCAAGCTCGTTTGTTCAACGGTCTCTACTGCGATGCGTACCGAGATGCGGCCTGGTGTCAAGCATACAAGGATGTCGATCTATCGATGAAATGGAATGATGCTTGGCTAGACAATAAAGACTGTGACGATGACGGCCTTCTGGATCGTCATCATGGCTTCGGTTCTTACATCGGTTCGGGTGCCTGGCTGACCAATCATATGGCTGGGAACTATGATGGTGAAGGTAAGAAGTGCAAGTGGACCTACTTCGTAAAGATTGTGGCTGCCCCGGCCGACGCGACGATATCTGAAGGAATATGGTACAACGCAGACGGTAGCGAGATCGGTCCCGTCATCTGGGGCGCGTTCGCCACAATACAAGAAGTCAGCAACGACCCATGTGCAGGTGAACATGGAATCGGATACAAAAGCCCAGTAGGACCTGGCTTCGGAAAGTACTAACCGGACCACTCGCAAGATCTCTCTCAGGGCAGGGCCAGAAGCTCTGCCCTCTATTTCAGGGTTTGCCTGGCCACAATGCTGGTGGTGCCACGGGAGGGTCACCCTTTCCCAATCACCATGCTGAGAGCGTTCCAATCGCTACTGATTCGACGGCACATGTGCCCCAAACCACTCCACATTCCCTTCCATCACCCGCAAGACCTGCCGCGGTTCCGCCGGCCCGTGGGGTGAACGGGGATAGATCACCATCTTGACCTCGACACCTAGCCGCTTCATGGCCCGGTACAGTTCGATGCCCTGACTGATAGGTACACGCCTATCCGCCTGGCCATGCTGAATGAGGGAGGGTGTTTTAGCCTTACTGATCTGAAAGAGCGGCGATCGTGCACGGTAGAGCTCGTCCATTTCCCAGAACTCGCCGCCGAAGTAGTCGGCGACAAAGTCGGGTATATCGCTGGTACCGTTCATGCCCATCAGACTGGTTACCGGTGCGCCGATGGAGGCCGCCTTGAATCTGTCTGTCTGGGTGATGGTCCATGAAGTCAGGAAACCGCCGTAGCTCCAGCCCATAACGCCCAAGCGATCGCCATCCGCAATCCCAAGTTCGATGAGATGATCGACTCCTGCCATCAGATCGATGTAATCCATGCCGCCCCAGTCAGCCTTGTTGAGGCTCCTGAACTCGAAGCCATATGCACCGGATCCACGGGGATTGGCACGCAGAACCGCATAACCCTCAGCGGCAAAGGCAGCGACTGGATAGAGACTCGATGCGCCGATATAGATGCGTGCATAATGACTGGCAGGCCCACCGTGGATAATCAATAGCAGCGGGTACTTCTCACCCTCCTGGTAGCCCACCGGCAATGTCAACAACCCCTCTATCTGAAGCCCATCGGTAGACGCCCACGAGATCACACGGGTGTTGCCGAGCGGCACGTCGGGGATATCGGCGTTGGCGCGGCTCACCTGAACCGGGTTGAAACGATTGACACGACTCACGTGGGCTTCCGCCGCCCGATCCGTATCCATGACGATGAGACCGAAACGCGTGCCGGTCTCGTTGAGGGACACGGCAGTCACATAGGCCTTCGGTTCGGCCAGTACTTTGGCCTCCTTGCCGTTGCTGGGTATGGAGAGGATGCGGGACGAGGTCTTATAGAATTCGAAGGCAAGGATGCTCTTCCCGGACGATGCCCATCCAATGGGAGACAAGTCGGAGTTGAAGTTCTCGGCCAGCAGTACCGACTCACCGCCGTCCGCCGGCATTAGCGCCAGTCTCGTCCTTTGCGTCCACGAAGGGGGATCGTCGGTCTTCACAAACGCGATCTGATCGCCGCTCTTCGAATAAAGGGGTGCATATTCCGACGCGTTACTGGTCGCGAGTGCAGTCACCTCACCCGACTCGATGTCGACCATTGAAATGTCGGATTTCGTCCAATCATTCAGCTTGGGGGTCGGCGTGTGGGAGAAGACGATGCTACTGCCGTCCGGAGACCAATCCAAGCCAGATGCATAGGAGAGGCTCACGTTGAATTCGCCTTTGGTTAGCTGTTTGGGTTCGGGTTCTTCACCCTCGGCGGGCAGCCCAACGAGCCAGATATGTTGGTAGCGGTAATCTTCATCGACGGTGACTTGATCGTCCCGCGCCTTTGACTTCTTTTTGTCCTCATCCGTCGGCTCATTGACCATCAGAAAGGCAATGCGATCACTCGCCGGTGACCAGATGAAGTCCCTCAGCGCCGACTTTGCTTTGGTTAACGGTCTTGCTTCGCCACCGTCCGTTCGAATGACATACAGGTTGGTCCAGCCGGCGCGACCGGAGGTAAACGCCAACCACTTGCCATCGGGTGACCACTTCGGATTGCGGGAACTGTATGCATCCAAAGTAAAGGGGCGTTGCTCCTTGCCGTCACTATCGGCCATGAATATCTGTGTGATGTACCTGCTTTTCTCATCCGTCATCACCGCGCGGGTCTGCGTATAAACCACCCGCTTGCCGTCGGGCGAGACACGCACATTCCCCACTCTGTTGACCTGCATCATGACAGAAGGTGTCCACTTGGTGACCTTGTCCTTCGCCTCGCCGCCGTCAGAGCGTGCACCAGCCCCGTTCTCATCGGCAGCAGTCTCATCCGCGTCGGCAGCATATCCTTGGCTAAATGACGTAAGTACAATCAACAACCCCAAACAGCCTGAGGCCAGGGAAGGAGGACGGAGTCGCATTCGGGAATTCCTTTGCTCTTGCTTTTAATACCTGCCCATCATCATATCACTTCCAGGATTACTTCGAGCCATCACTAGACAGCGCACCCCCGTTGAGGGAGGATAGAGCGCAGGTCCAACCACGGCATTGGATCCGGTAAAGGGAGAGCTACTTATGAAACTGGAAGGGAAGACCGCCATCGTAACGGGTGGAAGCAGGGGCATCGGCAAGCAGATCTGCCTGACACTGGCAAGGGAGGGCGCCAATGTGGTGGTGGTTGCCCGCACGGAGAACGAAGGAGAACGATTGCCCGGCACTATCCACCAAACGGCCCAGGAGATCGAAGCTGCCGGTGGTCGAGCTCTCGCTGTACGGACGGACATAACCGTCGATGAAGACGTGGAACGGATGGCGCAAGCCTGTCTGAACGAATTCGGCAGAATCGATATCCTGGTGAACGACGCCGCAGCTAACTACAACGCTATGGTGAACGACCTGACGATCAAGAAGTGGGATGTGATGATGCGGGTCAACCTGCGCGGCACGTTTGTCTGCACCAAGGCCGTGCTGCCAGCCATGATGGAACAGAAGAGCGGCAACATCATCGCCATGACCTCCATCGCCGCCAAGCGGGGAGCGCCCCCTGGAGAAGTCTGCTACAGCATCACCAAGGCCGGAATTGAACTCTTTTGCTGGGGGCTGGCAAAGGAGGTGGAGGAATACAACATCGCGGTCAACGATCTGTACCCTACCGGCGGCGTGGCCACTGACGGATTCAAAGAGGTCTTCAAACGCCGCAACCTAGGCGAGGATGCTCTGAAGAGCATGGCGACGCCGGATCAGATTGCGGAAGCCGCCCTGTGGATTGCGCAACAGGACGCAGCATCGTTCACAGGCAGGTCGGTAAATCACGGGGAAGTCTGGGATTTTATCGAAGGCAAGTCGAAGCCTTGATCCCCATAGAGGAAATGTTTGCATGAGTGATTCGAGCAACCGCGACCACTACAAGCCGCTGCAGTGGGATTCAGTTCACTGGGGCACCCACTGCGTCGATTGCTATCCCGGTAACTGTCCCATGCGCGTTTATGTGAAGGATGGCAAGATTGTGCGGGAAGAGCCAAGCGGCACTATCCCAAGCATTAGCGATGCGGTCCCGGACTACAACCCCATGGGATGCATGCAGGGCACCTGCTGGAATCTGTCGCTCAATGGGCCGGATCGCTCCATGTACCCCCTTAAGCGGTCCGGTGAGAGAGGCGAGGGAAAGTGGCAGCGCATCTCCTGGGACGATGCCCTGACAGAGATCGCAGATCTGATGATCGATGCCATCGAGGAGCACGGACCGCGTTCCATCGTGCGGGAAGCGAATCCGGAAGCGGTGGTGGCAGGACCAACCGGGCGCTTCTACGATGTCCTGGGAGGATTTCAACTGGACCTAAACGCCATCATAAGCGACGTCAACACCGGCGTTTACGTCACCTTCGGCAAGGCGCATCTGGAAAGTTCCGCCGATGATTGGTTCCACTCGGACTTACTGCTGTTTTGGAACAGCAACCCGGTCTTTACCCGCATTCCGTTCTATCACTTTCTGTCGGAAGCACGCTACAACGGCGCCGAAATCGTCAATATCTCCCCCGATATCAACCCCTCCCACACTCATGCTGATTTTCAAGTGACCCTCGAGGGAGCCAGCGATGCAGCCTTCGGTCTATCCCTCGTGCAGGTGATGTTTGCCGAGGATATCGCGCATTGGGAATTCATCCGCGAACAGAGCGACCTGTCGCTGCTGGTCAGGGCCGATACGCACCGTTATCTAAGGCAATCGGACGTGGAGGAAGGCGGCCGGGAGCAACAGCTCTATCAGTGGCATCCCGACAAGGGGCTCAGCCCGGCCGATCGGGGAAATCTAAAGCTCGACGGCACCGCTGTAGCGCTTAAAGGCAGCATCGAAGTGACCTTAGCCGACGGCAGCCAAGTCGCGGTCGAGCCGGTCTGCGCACTGCTGCGTCGACAATTGGATCGGCAGTTCACGCCGGAACTGCAGCAGCAGATCACCGGCGTTCACCCCAACACTGTGAGGATGCTTGCCAGAAAGATTGCGACGTCGCGCACCAATATCATTCACGGCATGAATGCGTGCAAGATGTACCATGGCGATCTCATCGAACGCGCCATGTGCCTGGTGTTAGCGGTCAGCGGTAACTGGGGCAAGAAGGGGACAGGAATCAGAACCTGGGGAAGTGGTCTCAATGATGGCGCCATGCTCGCGATGTCGAAACGCAAGCCGGGAGCTCAAGCTGCAGAACAGGTCATGGTCACGAGGGACAATGGTCTCGATGCGCTTAAGAAAGTCGACCCCACACTGACTACCGAGCTTGCCATGTCCGAGTTCACCAAAGGCAGACGCGGCCTTATGGGGTTGTTTAACAAGGACGATGATAGGGTGCCACAAGGGACGAATTCCGCCCCCGTGTTCTGGTGGTATTACCAGGCCGAATATGGCGAGCGATGGAACAACCCAAAGTGGAACGATCCAACCCTGCCGCGCACGTTTGACGAGTACATGCAAGAGGCCCTCGACAAGGGCTGGTGGGCCGGCCTCGATCATCCGCGCAAGGACGAAGTACCGCAAGTGTTGATTGAGTGTGGCGGCAATACGCTGCGCCGCAGCCGCGGCGGCAAGAAGGCGCTGGAAAAGCTCTGGTCCAAGCTGAATCTGATCGTCGCCATCGATTTCAAAATGACCCTCACCGCCCAACACGCGGACTATTTTCTTCCGGCAGCGCAGCACTACGAAAAGATGGCGTTTGCCATCCCGGGGCCCTGCGTCGGCAACCTAACGTTGGCCGACCGGATCGTGCCGCCCGCCGGTGAGTCGAAGACGGAGTGGGACCTGTTCCAGGCACTGCTCACCAAGATCGCAGAACGCGCAGCGTCACGAGACTTACAGAGCTACCAGGACCCAACCGGCCGGGTCAGGAACTATGGCGAGCTGATCGATGCTTATACCATGAACGGCTATTACCGCGATCAGGAGGTGTTGGTCGATGAGGAGATCCGTGACTCGGCTCTGGCGGGGACCCTGCCCGAGGGCATGACGCTGGAGAGACTTCGTGAGACCGGCTTTGTGAGATTCACCGATATGGGGATGATGCCGCTCGCGCTGACGCAGGCAACGACACTGGAGCCTGATGACGTGATCACGCCACTACGAAACCACACTGAAAAGGGATTCCCGTTTCCTACCTATAGCCGCCGGGCGCAGTTCTACATAGATCACCCCTGGTTCCTGGAGGCGAATGAAGCCTTGCCAACCCACAAGCCCAATCCCGCCATGGGAGGCGACTATCCGCTCGGTATGACGTCCGGCCACAACCGCTGGTCGGTGCACTCCATGAACCACTTCAACGAAGTGGTATTGGGTACGCACCGCGGCTCTCCCAACGTGATGGTCAGCAGCAGCGATGCCGCTGAACGGCACGTCAATGACGACGATATGATCCGGATATTCAACGACGTCAGTGAATTTGTCGCACGAGCGAAAGTGGCGCCAAACGTCAAACCGGGACAGATCATCTCCTACAACGGCTGGGAGCCGATGCAGTACCGGGGCTGGAACGGTGCCAGCGAGATCGAACCGGGCATGGTCAAGTGGAATGGCTTGTCCGGCGGTTACGGCCACCTCAATTACTCACCGATGTGCTGGCAGCCGGTTCCGGTGGATCGGTGGGTTCGCTGTGATTTTGAATCCGCCGAGTAGCTGCTTGGCTAAGCCTTTTGTGCCACAGCCTTGAAGAAGGTATAGCAGAAGACGCCGTCGTTCTCCGTCGTCCTGTAAAGCGCCGTGATGCCTCGGTCGATTTCAGCAGGCTCAATCATCTTGGCATCGATAGCGGCTTCCCGTATTCCCTCAATCATTGCGGTAAATGTCTTCTTGGTGAAGCCTTCCACCAATTGCGTCCGACTTGCATCCACATAGACCATGCGTGGAGATACCCTTACGGCTGCAAAGCCTGCACTGCTGACAAGCGGAAAAAGCTCCCTGCCGATATTGGCGTTTCCTCCCGCTCGTTTCTGAAGATCGATCAGGCACTGAATTGCCTTATGGGCATCCAAACTGTCCGGGTGGAAGTAGGTCGATCCATGGTCCCCTTCGATCACGGTGATAGTCCCACCTGGTCTGATGAACTCCTTGAGAACAGTCAGGGCCTTTACCGGTTCGGCGAGGTGCTCAAGGACAAAGCAGACAAATAGATGATCGAATGAATTGGGCTCGAACGGCAGATTGAATATGTCGCCCTGCTGAACACTGACATTGGACAAACCTTCGGACTGTACCTTCTTCCTGGCTTCTGCAACCGATGCTGCAGATATATCAAGTGAGGTAATGTGGGCTTGCGGGCTATTCTTTGCCAGCGTTGTGGTCTGTGCCCCGACACCACATCCGGCCTCAAGAATTCTGCTTCCCGCTGGATAGCGCGTATCCGAATGCAGCAATTCCACAAGCGACGCAGCTTGATCGCGAAGGCGAATGTTCTCTCTCTGATCGTATCCGTGCACGTATTTGTCGTCCGCACTCATATGCCTATCGGCCGCGATCAGCTGCCGACTCCTTGTAATTCAACCACTTAGAGAGCCTATGCCATTGCTTGCGTGAAATCAACGCGCGAGGAAACGGGGCTTTATGCTGCCGCCTCTACGCCTCTGCCTCAATCGGCGCGGGGAAAATGCCGCTGTCATTCATTGGATTGCGGCGATGACGAGAACAAACTCGCATATACGTGTTATGGTGAGGTGAATTCAGGTCGATTGCATCGTAGAATCCATCTACCTCGAACTTAGCTCATCTGTTAGTAATGGCTTGCAGGGCCATCGGCGGAGAGGCCTGGTCGACGATGCATGTGCTTTGAAGGAGAAATATCATGGCCATAGAGATACGCTCAGCCCGAGCAGATGAAATGGGAAACATGGGCGAGATTGGTGCGTACGTATATGCGGGTTCTTTCGGCGACGGACCGGACAACACCATAGCAACGTCAAACCTGCCCGAGTGGACACTGTGTGCCTTTGTCGACGGCAAGATGGCGTCCATGTTCAGCACTATACCGTTTACCGCTCGCGTGCTCGGAAACGCAGTGCCGATGGGTGGCGTGTCGTCCGTCGGTACGCTGCCGGAATTCAGACGTCGCGGTCTGTCCCGCAGTCTGATGACGCAAGCCCTGTCCGACATGCACGAGCGGGGTCAACCGATCGCTGCGCTATGGGCATCCCAGGCGGCCATCTACCAACGTTATCAGTATGCCATGACGACGGTGCAGCGCAGTTACACGGTGGATACGGTGGATATCGGTTTCTACGATGGCGATATGGGAAGCTGCGACGTGACCAGAGTTGATCTAAACGAAGGTTACGGCATGATCAAACCCATCTATATCGAATACATCAAGGACCGCATGTGCTACCTGCACAGGGCCAAACCGCTGTGGCAATTCAACGCGCTGGAGGATCGCAGTGAAGATGGACCCACACAGATTGCCGTCTGTCACGACAGCACGGGCTCGCCCGTCGGTTACATCATCTACACGGTAAGATCGGGTCGCACCCAACACCGCTCCCGCGAGCAGGAGATGAGAATTCGCGACTTCGTTTGGCTAACTCATGACTGCTATCGGAGCCTGTGGCGATTTGTGGCCAGCCATGACCTGGTGGGCACCGTGCGCTGGCAGAGCGCGCCGATGGACGACCCCGCGCCGGAGCTGTTCATAGAGCCTCGGCAGCTCCACACACAAGACCGCGAAGGCATCTGGTTTCGTGTGGTCGATGTAGCGGCCGCGCTCACGGCAAGGGGCTACACGGGTTCCGGCACGATCAAGATAGGGATCCAGGAGGATGCGCTGGCGCCCTGGAACAGTGGCACGCACCAACTGACTGCTTCTTTAGAGGGGGCGGACGTGAAGTCGGCGGACGGTACGCCGGACATACAGCTCTCAACTAAAGCGCTGGCTTCTCTTTATACGGGGTTTCACAGTGCCGGCGCGCTGGCCGGGTGGGGTTTGCTGAAGGGTGAGCCAGATGCCGTACGGTTGGCTGACCAGATATTTGCGACACCGCACGCTCCGCACTGTCCTGACCACTTCTGAGCGAGGCCCGCGGGAGGAACATGATGACTGAGCGATACACCCTCGCCTTTCTGACATCGTTAGTGCTTACGCTCGCCTCTAGCGCTCTGGCCGCTGTCGACAGCCCGCGTCTCGAGCCGAACACGACGACCATCTCGCCTGCAGAGATGATACTGACCGACTGGATCGGAGCACAGCAGAACGCCATGCTCACCGATCTGGAGAAGATCGTGGAAATCAATTCGGGCACATTGAATAGCGAGGGGATAAACAGGGTCAGAGACATTCTGAGCAAGGAACTCTCCGCGCTGGGATTTCAGACGCGCACTGCGCCCGGAGGCAAGGTGACCAGCCTCACTTGCAAGGGCGGCGATGTTCAGTTCGCCGATCATCTCATCGCAACGCTGCCAGCTGGCGACGGTCCGAAACTGCTACTCAACGGCCATCTCGATACGGTCTTCCCCAAGGACAGCCGGTTTCAGCGCCTCCTGATCGATGCGGACACGCTGAAGGGTCCAGGTGTATCGGACATGAAGGGTGGGCTGATCGCCATGCTCTATGCGCTTAAGGCGCTGCACCGGGAGGGCCTCCTGGATGGGGCCCGGTTGACGGTATTGCTGAATAGCGATGAAGAGATGGGATCGCTCGGTTCGCGACCACTGATCGAAAAACTTGCTCGCCAGCACGATCTCGGGTTGGTCTTCGAGGGATCATTTCAGAATAACCTGACTCGGCACCGAAAAGGTCTCGGACAAGTGCGGCTGAAGGTTACAGGAAGAGCGTCTCACGCGGGCAACGCGCACGACGAAGGCGTATCGGCGATTCACGAGCTCTCCTACAAGATCGTCGAGATAGAGAAACTTACCGACTACGATCGGCAAGCCACCGTCAACGTCGGCATGGTGCAGGGCGGTGAAGCCCGCAATACCGTCTCACCCTGTGCCGAGGCCTATGTAGACTTGAGGTATCCGGACAACGATCTGGGCAATCACCTGGTCAGAGAGATCAAGCGCATTGCGGCCACAAAGCATACCCACAACCCCCATATCAGGCAGTCGCCGCAAACGGAAATCTGGGTCAAGCTACATCGGCCCGCCAAACCGATCCACCCCGAAAGCGACGCCATCATGTCAGCCGCAATGGGAATCTCCGCAGCACTCGGCCAACCCCTTGGCAGCCGTTACTCGGGTGGTGGCACGGATGGATCCATCATGCAATCGGTGGGTCTCCCCACTGCGGATTCGTTAGGGCCGGATGGCAAAGGAGACCATTCACCGCGGGAAGAAAGTAGCATCAGCTCGCTCATGATCCGCACCAAGATGATCGCCGTTCTACTGTCACGTTTAATCTAACTGGAGCACCCGTATGCTCAATCCCTATCGTGTCCTCGACTTGACCGACCATCGAGGTGAAATTGCCGGCATGATCCTCGGTGATCTGGGGGCCGATGTCATCAAGGTTGAGCCGCCTGGCGGCTGCGCCGGGCGCCTTCAAGGGCCATTTCTGCCTGAGGCCCCGCAGCTCGAGGCGAGCTTGCAGTTCGCGGCGTATAACCGTAATAAACGTTCTATCCTGCTCGACCTCGCTAGTGCGTCAGATAGTGACACGTTTAATGATCTGGTACGAAGTGCGGACTTCGTCCTGGAGTCTGCACCACCCGGTGAGCTCAAACGGAACGGTATCGGTTTCGAGGAGCTTCGTCGGATCAATGATCGCATCGTACATGTGATGATCATGCCGTACGGCGTGGACGGGCCCGCGGCGGGTCGTATCGCCAACGATCTGACAATTTCTGCCATGGGTGGGCAGGCCGCTCTGCAGGGATCGCCCGAGAGAGCACCCCTTCGCATCACGGTTCCCCAGATCTGGCGTCACACCGGCGCCGAAGCGTCGGCAGCAGCACTTATTGCCCACCACCGCATGCTCCGGACCGGTGAAGCACAGTTTGTCGATCTGTCCGCGCAGTGTGTCACGACCTGGACGACCATGAATGCGATGAACGCGTCCGCCATTCAGGGCTTCGACTTTGAACGCATGGGTTCAACGGTACAAATGGGTACTGCAGCGGTGGATCCCGTATTCCCTTGTGCTGACGGTTATCTTGTGGCGATGCCCACCAGCGGCGTACTGGAACCGTTGCTGGGCCACATGCTTGCGGATGGATTGGTGGATGAGACGTGGTTGCAGGAAGACTGGTCCACCTTCCCCATGCGAGCTCTGATGGGTGAAGAGACGAAGTTCACCCGCGAACAGGTTCATGAGGTCATGGGTCAGTTCTTCCAACTGCACACAAAGAAGGAGCTGTTCGATTTCGGCCTGCAAACGGATGTGACTCTGGCGCCGATCAACAGCGTCGCCGATCTGCTCGACTTGGAGCAGTTGTCGTACCGTGAGGCATGGCATCTCACGTCGCTGCCGGGCGCTGAGCAGATCCGGGTCCCCGGCATCTTTGCCAAGGCCTTCGGTACGCCTCTCTCAATCAGGAGATCAGCGCCGCGACTCGATGAACATGGTGACGAAATCCGTGCTGAACTGCTTGACGAGATGTCACGATCACCGGATCGCCAGCCACTCAACGACGCTGCCGGCGACCATCCCTTTGCCGGGCTGAAGGTACTCGATCTCACCTGGGTGATCGCCGGCCCGGCATCCGTACGCTATCTGTCGGATCACGGTGCGCGGGTCATCAAGGTGGAGTCCGAGCTACGGCCCGATGGACTGCGTCTGCTGGGTCCCACAAAAGGGGAGGAAGGCGGCTGGAATCGATCGCAGTTCTACGGCGAGTTCAATGCCGGCAAAGAGTGCATCCAGTTGAATCTTAAGAATCCTACGGCGCTGGAGATCCTCAGGCAGCTGATCGGTTGGGCGGACGTACTGATAGAAAACTGGGCACCCGGTGCAACGGCGCGACTTGGCATCGACTATGAGAATTGCCGCAAGATCAATCCTGAGCTGATCATGCTGAGCACCAGCCTGATGGGCCAAACTGGTCCTCACGCAGCGGTGTCGGGGTTCGGCTACCACGCGGCCGGCATGGCCGGTTTCTACGAAGTCACCGGTTGGCCTGATCTGCCGCCTCACGGGCCCTGGCTCGCGTACACCGACGTCATTGCGCCTCGCTTCATCTCCGCCCTGGTGAGCGCCGCTCTGGACCATCGTCGGCGCACCGGTAGCGGCCAGCACATCGATGCAGCACAGTTCGAACTGGCGCTGCAGTTCCTTGCCCCGGAAATCATGGAAGTTCAGACCAACGACTATACGGCCACGCGCCTCGGCAATCGCTCTCGCTTCTACGCACCGCAGGGCATCTACCCCTGTGCCGGCGAGGACCAGTGGTGCGCCATCGCAATTGAAACGGACGAACAGTGGGACCAGCTCAGGCGTGCGCTCGAGGAACCCGACTGGGCAGCAGCTCCGCTATATGCCACTCATGACGCTCGACTCGATGCCCACGATGATATCGACCGCAAGTTGTCGGAGTGGACAAGTACCATGGCACCCCTGGAGGTGATGGATAAGCTGATCACCGCAGGCGTGCCGGCCGGTGCGGTACAGCGAAGCAGTGATCTGGCAACCGATCCCCAGTATGCGCACCGCGGATTTCATCGGTTCCACCAGCACCCGGTCATGGGCGAAGTGCCCTATGCCGGCAATCAGTTCCGAATCCCCGGATATCAGCCAGGCCCGAACAGCTATGCGCCGCTGCTGGGTGAACACAATCTCGAGGTCCTAAAGGAGATCATCGGCATGACTGAGCAGGAGATTGCCGATGCGGTCAAAGAAGGCGTAGTGCAGTAGTTGTTGCCATCCAGTAAGCATCACTTGTTCGATCAAGCCCCGCCTGGATCTTGTGCACCCGTACGCCAAGGAGAAGCGATTGAGACAGTTGTACTTCGTTAGACATGGACAGACTGAATGGAATGCCATCCATCGAATGCAGGGCCAGTGGAACTCCGATCTCAACCAACTCGGGCGCGATCAAGCGGATGTGAATGGCAAGCTGCTGGCGAACTCGGGAATTGAAGCGATGTTTGCGTCACCACTCGATCGTACGCGACAAACTGCCGACATCATCAACCAGCATCTTGCGATTCCCGTCAGCTACGATGACCGCATCATGGAATGGGACTGCGGCGACTGGAGCGGACATCTGTACGCCGACGTCAAGATCAGATGGGCCAAGGAGTGGTCCTCTCGGGAGGCAGACCCATTTAACTATCGTGGTCCGAACTGTGAGAACTATCCCGACATGATTGAGCGAGCATCGAAGTTCCTGGCAGACTTGGAGCAACATGCGGCGATGAATATCGCTGTCGTTTCCCATGGCATGATCGGCAAGGTGATGGTCTCGCTACTGATGGGCTATGGCGAAACGGCAATGCTGGCGTTAAGCCAACCCAACGACGTCATCTATCGCGTTACGCTGGACCAGGGGCAGGCCAACGTCAGCCACTTTGTCTGTGGCGATGGGCCATTCGCGGGGCACTTCGTCCACTGACGTCCTCACTCCAATTCGCGATACATCTTCGCGCGCTGCCTCACTGGGTCCAGCAGAGACCAGTCGCCTTGCGCGAGGTCAAATCCTTGCGGATACGGAGCGCGTGCTTCCATGCCGAGAGACTGAAGGACACGGTCGTCCTGGTAGTAGCACTGTGATGCCATACTGAACACGGCACGAAAGATGGGCGCGTGCGTGCGACTGAATTCCTCCAACAGTTCCACTCTGTCATTGGCTTGTAGATCCGAGAAACGATCTTCATGACGCTCTGCTGACATCTCGTCAAGAGCCTTGAGAGCGTCACCCAAAGACCGCAGCTCTTCAACCTTGGCCAATATGCCGCCAAAGATCCTCTCATCATCGGCAGCGGGCACCCCATATTCCTCATTGGCGGGAATCATCGTCGCCACCAAGATCATAAAGGTGCGGCGTTCTTCATCGGTCAACGGATTGTCGGTGGTGATCAGCTTATCGCTCATGTCGTCATCTCCTCGAATAGGACAATCGAGCGTCCTTCACGACCTCAGTCGAATAGGTTGGCCAGGCGTTTCTTCATCGAATCGGCAATGTACAGCGCCAACGCCTGAATGGTACTGGTGGGGTTCACACCGGCCGAGGTCACAAAGATGCTGCCGTCTACAATGAACAAATTCCTGACGTCGTGGCTACGCCCCCACTCATTGACGACGGAAGTGGCGGGATCGGTGCCCATTCGCGCGGTGCCCATCAGATGCCAGCCACCGACCGCAATGGGTGCCTCCGAAATGATATCTTTCGCCCCTGCCGCCCTGAGGACTTGCTCCCCTTTTTCCAGTGCGTGATCCAACATCTTCCTGCTGTTTTCACTGAGTCGGTAGTCGATCTTGGGGGCGGGAATACCGTCCCCATCCACGAGCTCAGGATCCAAGGTGACTGTATTGTGAAGTTCGGGCAGGTCTTCACAGATCATCACCATGCCAGTGATGCGGTTGTAGAGGTCTCGGTATGACCGATGGTGGTCCACTCCCCAGGGGACACGACCCGAATAGATCCCCGTCATCGCTGTGGCGATGGGGCCTCTGCCGCGCGTGATCTCCATGGTATAGCCGCGCACAAAGCCGCGGGATCGATCGGTTTCATAGAATTCCTGACTCCAGATGCAGTTACCCGGTCCGCGGTAGCCGTCCTGGGGTTCGTCGAATACGCCCTGCACGGATGCATAGGGATGGAACATCATGTTCTTGCCCACCATTCCGCTGCTGTTCGAAAGCCCGTCAGGAAACTGGTTCGACCGTGAATTTAGCAGTATGCGCGGCGTGCCCACACCATTGCACGCCATCACCACGATCTGTGCTTCCTGCATCTGCTCGACGCCATTGGCATCGTAATAGGTGACGCCTGTCGCCATACCCTTGTCGTTAACTTCGACGCTACGCACGCGGCAGCGGGTGCGTACTTCCACGCCGGCGCGAATCGCGTGGGGCCAATACGTGATATCGGTGCTCGCCTTGGCACCCTGAGCACAGCCAGACGTGCAGGAGCCAAGATTGATGCATTTGTCACGACCGTCATACTGCTCCGTGGCAACGGCGCTGTCCGATGGCCACCAATGCCAGCCGAGCGAATTGAAGCCACCGGCCAGCGTCTCGCCGGCCTTGCCCAATGGCACCGGTGGCATGAGCGGTTCCTTGGGAGGATAGGCAGGGTCGCCCGCGAGACCTGAAATCCCCATCATGCGGTCGTTTTCCGCATAGTACGGCTCCAGCGTGGCGTAATCGATGGGCCAGTCGTCGGCAACACCATCCAGCGTCTTAATCCTGAAATCACCGGGATGAAAGCGCGGGAAATGCCCCGCATACAGAATGGTGGCACCACCCACGGCATTGAAATTGGCCACCGATATGGGCGAGCCTGTATCGTTAACGGGATAGTCGGCTGGCAGCTTGCGCCTGTTCGGTCCAATGGCGTAATCCTGTCGCGTCTCCCATTCCCGTCCGGCGCTCGGATACTCGGACGGCTTCATCCAGTCCCCCTGCTCCAGACAAACGATCTTCATGCGCGTATCCGCCAAACTCCACGCCACCGCTGCGCCGGACGCGCCCGAACCTATGATCAATACATCAACCGGATCTTCTGCCATCTTCTCACGCCACTCCCATTTTATGAGTAGACCAAATCATCACCGCTATGAAACGGCCACCGCACCGCCATCACAAGTAATAACTTCACCAACCGTGAACGCACCGGCTCTTGAACTCAGGAATATCGCCAGCCCGGCAATATCTTCCATCGTACCAACTCGACCTCTCGGATTGTTCCTGCCAACCGAATCCCAATCGACCCCTTCAACAGCACCGCCAAACCCAACCCCCGCACTCAACATCCAGGAGGGAAACGGCCCGGGCGCAATCCCGTTGACGATAATGTTCTCCTTCACCAAATGCGCCGCCAGCACACGAGTCAAATGGTGCACGGCAGCCTTGGAAGGCCCATAGGAAAAATTCTCAAACACGGGCGTCTTAATACCATCCACCGACCCGATGTTAATTACCCGCGCCGGATCTTCCGCGTTAGCCGACTTTCGCAGTAGCGGCAGCATTTTCTGTGTAAGAAAAAAGACAGCCTTGACGTTGGTATCCATCACCTTGTCCCACCCCGCCTCGGGAAACTCATCCAGCGGTTCACCCCAAGTAGCACCGGCATTATTGACCAGAATATCCAGTCTCTCCTCCTGCGACCCCACCGCCTCCGTCAAACTCTCAATCCCCGCTAGCCCGGAAAGATCCGCCGGAACAGAAACACACTCGCCACCATATTTATCCTGCAACCGCTTCGCCGTCTCCCCACACACATCTGCCTTCCGCGAGCTGATATAGACCTTAGCCCCATTGGCAAGAAACCCAGCCGCAATCATCTCCCCAATCCCCCGCGACCCCCCAGTAACAACCGCAACCTTCCCATCAATCGAAAACAGATTCTTCATATTCTACTCAGTGTCTCTTTTCCTAAACGTGTACCCCACAAGATAATTGGAAAACCCCCAATAGAAAAGGGGCCCCGTGACAATATTCTACTTCCACCTCATCCCTCCCCCCACCTCCAACTCAAACGCCCTGCTTCTCCCCAACCTCACCCCGAACTTCTCATCAGATGCAGAAGTCCCACACCCATTCCCCGGTAATCACCAAACGTGCAGTGTTGAGACATGGGATGGGGTGTTGCTGGAGCGCCTTCGGAGCGCCGTGGAGCCATGGATGGCGGAACGGTGATCCAGGTGCCCTAGGCCATGGATGGCCTAGGGCAAGTAGCGTAGGCAATACCCCATTCCATGTCTCGCGCACTTGCAGATACGAACAGCAATTGTCTTTGATGCACCCCCAATATAGAGTGGTACTACATCTGCACAACTAAACCTAGGGAATCCCACCATGGCTCCGCCACCGAAGAAACACTCCAGACCCCGTAAGTCCGCCCTCCTAGTCTGGGGCGGCTGGAACGGCCACACACCAAAAGCGTGTGCCGACCTCTTCGCCCCCTGGCTAGAGTCAAAAGGACTCCGCGTGGCCGTCTCCGACACCCTCGACATCTACACAAACAAACGCAAGATGCGGGCCTTCGATCTCATCGTGCCCATCTGGACCATGGGCGAAATCAGTTGGGCCCAGTGGGAGGGCCTGCGCGATGCCATCCTGCACGGTGCCCACGTCGCCGGTTGGCACGGCGGCATGTGCGATTCATTCCGCAACAACACCGAATACCAATTTATGACCGGCGGCCAGTGGGTCGTTCACCCGGGCGGCGTCATCCGTTACAAGGTCAACGTAACCGATCACAAGGATCCCATAACCCAAGGGCTGAAGGACTTCTGGATGACTTCGGAACAGTATTATCTGCATACCGATCCCGGCAATGAAGTGCTGGCCACCACCACGTTCAACGGCAAGCACGGCAACGTTCCCTGGATCAAGGGCACCGTGATGCCGGTCATCTGGAAACGGCACTATGGTAAGTCGCGCATCTTCTACACCTCACTCGGGCACGTCGCGGATGACTTCAAGGTTCCGGCAGCTTTCGAGATCGTCAAGCGCGGCATGATGTGGGCCGCCGGCGAGAAGATCATCTCGGAATACAACCCGGCATAGCGGTGGTGAAGAAGACCGGGATCGGTATCGTAGGCTGCGGCAACATCAGCGGCATCTACTTCAAGAACCTTTACACAGTTTTTGAGAATGTCGAGGTCGTGGCGTGCGCCGATCTCATAGCGTCGCGGGCCGAGGCCAAAGTGGCTGAGTATCCAGGCGTGCGGATAGCAACCCTGGATGAGATTCTAGCCGACCCCGAGATCGACATCGTGGTCAATCTCACCACGCCACAGGGCCACTTTCCGGTGGCGACGCAAGCCGTGGCAGCGGGCAAGAACGTGCACAATGAGAAGCCCGTAGTCCTGACGCGCGAAGAAGGCAAACAGCTCCTCCAAGCTGCAGCAAGCAAAAGCGTGCGCGTCGGCGGCGCACCGGACACCTTCATGGGAGGCGGAA
>CEQE01007597.1_pt1 | contig 42376 bp, 32 predicted proteins | sample 356201 | NCBI WGS metagenome assembly CEQE01 (sample SAMEA2619970, study PRJEB7988) | marine metagenome | biome: marine biome (ENVO:00000447); feature: mesopelagic zone (ENVO:00000213) & marine oxygen minimum zone (ENVO:01000065); material: "saline water (ENVO:00002010), including plankton...
GCGTTCGCGCATTCTGGGCTCAAAGAGAATCGACTTGGCCCAGCCCTGTCCTGCTCCCAGCACATCGCCAAAGGAAAAACCCCCGCAGGCCGCAAGACCCTGGAAGTCTTTGAGGTGGTGGCGTCCTTCTTTAAGATCAGACATCGTGACATCCACCGCAGCAAATCCCGCCCGGTCGAAAGCCGCCGCCATCTCCATATGGCCGTTGACGCCCTGCTCGCGCAGGATGGCGACCCGTGGCCGGCTTCCGCCGAGGATGGCCCGGGTTGCAGGATTGTTCGCAGGATCAAATGTCAGAGTCGCACTGAGGCCCGGATCTGAAAGGTCCTTAAGGCGGTCGTACTCCTCGGCTGCACATTCAGGGTTGTCACGAAGCCCCTGCATCCGCGACGTCAGTTCCGACCAGATCTCGTGAAGACCGGTCCGGCTGGTCTGGAGCAGAACGCTGTCGTTGCCGGCAATACCAATGGAATCTCCGCCGTTCACGACCGATCCAATCGGACGGACCGAGGCGCCGATACGCGCCTTGTCGAATATGGTTTGAACCCGGCCCATCTCGCTTTTGCTCACCTGAATCACTGCCCCGGGTTCTTCGGAGAAAAGAAACGCCAGGGGATCATCGATACCGCCGATATCGATTTCGAGTGAACAGCGGCTGGCAAAAGCCATCTCCGCAAGGGTGACGACAAGCCCGCCGTCTGACCGGTCGTGATAGGCGAGTGCGAGATCATGCGCCAGCAGTTCCCGGGTCGCGGCGAAAAACGCACAAAGATCCTCCGGGTGATCGAGATCAGGGACTTCGTTACCGACCTGCCCGAATACCTGGGCCAATGCCGAACCGCCAAGGCGGTTTTTGCCGCGCGCAAGGTCAATCAGCAAAAGCACCGAATCTTCTGAGGTATCAAGCACCGGCGTTACTGAACGGCACACGTCCGCTACCGGTGCAAACGCGGTGACGATCAGCGATACCGGGGACGAAACACTGAAGTTGCCCGCGCTTTGGGTCCAGCGGCTGGACATAGACATGGAATCTTTACCCACCGGAATCGAGATGCCGAGTGCCGGGCACAGCTCCAGCGTGACGGCCTCTACGGTGTGGAAGAGCTCGGCGTCCTGCCCTGCCTCTCCCGCGGCTGCCATCCAGTTGGCACAAAGGTGCACATCTGAAAGTTCGCTGATGCCGGCGCAGGCAATGTTGGTGATGGCCTCAGCCACGGCCATCCGCCCGCTGGCCGGCGCGTTGACCAGCGCCAGCGGAGTACGCTCACCTATCGAGATCGCCTCGCCCGTCTGGCTGTCAAAACCCGCGGTGGTGATACCGGCATCTGCTACCGGCACCTGCCAGGGGCCGACCATCTGGTCCCGAACGACCTGGCCTCCAACGCTCCGGTCGCCGATGGTGACGAGGAAGGTTTTGTCAGCCACTGCCGGCAGCCGTAGCACGCGCTCCAGGGCATCGCTGATCGCGACGCCATCAAGATCGAGATCGGGATAGATGCAGGTCCTGCTGACGGCCTTGCGGTGCATCCTCGGGGTATTGCCAAAGAGCAGTGCCATGGGCAGGTCCACCGGGGATTCAGCCGCTAATACCGCACCACTTTGCGCTTCGGAGATTTCGGGACTCGTGAGGCGCAGCACCTCTTCAGCATCTGCTTCACCCACGATGCTGAAAAGACAGCGCTCGCGCTCACAAAGCGCTTTGAATGATTCGAGTTTCCCGGGCGCGACGGCCAGAACATAGCGCTCCTGCGCTTCATTGCACCACAACTGCATCGGCGACAGCCCAGGCTCATCCGACGGGATTGCACTGGTGTCAAAACAGGCGCCGAGCCCGGCATCGTGAACGAGTTCCGGCAGCGCGTTGGAGAGACCACCCGCCCCGACATCATGGATGGAGATGATCGGGTTTTGCGGGCCCAGGGCGATACAGCGGTCGATCACCTCCTGGCAGCGCCGCTGCATTTCCGCATTGCCCCGCTGCACCGAGGCAAAATCCAGCGCCTCGTCGCTTTTGCCCGAGCCAACACTGGAGGCTGCCCCGCCCCCGAGCCCAATCAGCATCGCCGGGCCACCCAGGGCAACAAGCTGTGCGCCGGGCGGAATCGTTTCTTTTTGGACGTGACACTCGCGGATATTGCCAAGGCCACCGGCAATCATGATGGGCTTGTGGTATCCGTAGCGCCGGGTAACGTCACCCCCGTCTGCAGCGACCTCAAGGGTGCGGAAATATCCGGAAACATTCGGCCTGCCGAACTCGTTATTGAATGAGGCGGCCCCGATAGGCCCCTCGAGCATGATCTGCAGCGGCGAGGCGATCCGTGACGGGCTCTGAAGCGGCAGCTCCCAGGGCATGGGAGCGTCCGGCAGTCGCAAATCCGATACCGAAAAGCCGGTGACACCCACTTTGGGTTTACCGCCCCGGCCGGTAGCCCCCTCGTCCCGGATCTCGCCTCCCGAACCGGTTGCCGCACCTGGAAACGGCGAGATTGCCGTCGGGTGGTTATGGGTCTCGACCTTGGCCACCAGATGCAGCGGTTCTGCGATCTGGCCGTATTCGCCGGCGATCGAAACCGGTAAAAACCACGAAGCCGGGTACCCGCGCAGCACCGCGGCGTTGTCGCTGTATGCACTCAATGTCTTCTCGCCGTGCCGCTGGTGCGTCGTGCGCACCATCTGGAAAAGCGAGGCATCCTGGGTCACATCATCAAGGGTCCACTGCGCGTTGAAAATCTTGTGCCGGCAGTGCTCTGAATTAACCTGCGCAAACATCATCAGCTCCGCATCCGTGGGGTTGCGGCCCATCTTGAGGAATGCATCCGCGAGGTACTCGCACTCCTGCTGACTTAACGCAAATCCTTCCTTTTCATTAGCGGCTTCGAGTGCGCCAAGGCCGCCGTGGATCACGTCGACGTACTCGAGCGGTGCGGGCGGTGCGGATGTAAATACCTGCTCGAGCAACTGTGGATCGTCAACCACTGACTCGGTCATCGGATCATGAAGCAATGCCGCGAGGTCTTCGCGGGTTGCCGCTGCGTTTGCCGGACCGTCGATATGCCAGGCGATGCCGCGCTCGATTCTTTCGATGGACTCAAGGCCGCAGTGGCGGGCGATATCGGTCGCTTTGGTTGACCAGGGGGACCGGGTTCCGAAGCGGGGAATCACCCGTATCGGGCTGCCCTCAAGAATCAGTGCCCGGGCGCTTTCCGAAGAGGCGTCCAGGAGGTTCTCGAGAACATCCTGCTCGGCAGCACTTAACCGCAGCGAACTGCCGACCAGAAAAAAGTAGTGTGCAGAACACGCACCCAGCGCAAGACCGCGCCCCTTTGCGCGGGCCGAGAGTTTTTCGACGTTAAAGGGTGTGAGGGCGGGCCCGCCGCCCAGCATCAGCACGGCGCGATCCCGAGCGGTTGATCAGGCCGCAATCGGCGCCTCAAGGTCGACGCCGAGCCGCAGGGCAACCTCCTCGTAGGCCTCTACCACCCCGCCGAGACCCTGGCGGAATCGATCCTTGTCGAGTTTCTTGCGGGTATTGGTATCCCAGAGGCGGCAGCCGTCCGGGGTAAATTCATCACCCAGCAGCAGCTGGTCTCCAAAGCGGCCGAATTCGAGTTTGAAGTCGACAAGAATCATGCCGCCATCGGCAAAGAGTTTGCTGAGGATTTCGTTAACCCGGAAGGTCTGCACTTTCATCGACTCCACTTCTTCGGGGCCGGCCCAGCCGAAAGAGGCAATATGGTAGTCGTTGATCATCGGATCATGCAGTTCGTCGTTCTTTAAGAAAAACTCGAAGGTCGGCGGCACGAGATCCAGCCCGTCTTCTACTCCCAGACGGCGGCACAGCGAGCCGGTTGCAATGTTACGCACCACGCACTCGACCGGAATCATATCGAGCTGCTTTACCTGGGATTCGTTGTCGCTCAGCAGCGCATCAAAGTGGGTGGCAACACCCTGCGCCTCGAGATACTCCATGATGAAGGCATTAAAGCGGTTGTTGACCATACCCTTGCGGTCCAGCTGATCGACCTTCTCGCCATCAAAGGCCGAGGTATCGTCACGAAACTCCATGATGAGCCTTGCGTCTTCATCGGTCAGAAAAACAGATTTGGCTTTGCCCGAATAGAGCTCTGCACCCTTTTTCATATCTCATCGATCCCGTTTGAAAATAAAACTCTTACAGCACTCCGGCATTGTTCATGGCAGAGCGGACCTCGTCGTGATGCTGGGCCGACAACGGCACCAGCGGCAGACGGATTCCCGCGCCGATCAGACCCTGCTGACCCACCGCCCATTTCGCGGGGATCGGATTGGATTCGACAAACATGGCTTTGTGCAGGTCCGCGAGCTGGCCGTTCAGTTGCCGTGCCGTGTCGGGGTCGCCCGAGATGGCAGCCTGGCACATGCGATGCATCAGGTTCGGTGCGGCGTTGGCGGTCACGGAGATTGTTCCCTTGCCGCCTGCCAGCATCAGCTCACAGGCCGTGCCATCTTCTCCGGAGTAGATCAGAAAACCCTCCGGCACCCGGTCAATCAGGTCTTGTCCCCGGTCGAGGTCGTTGGTCGCATCCTTGATGGCAACGATGTTTTCAATCTCGGCAAGGCGCAGCGTTGTATCGTTCTGCATATCGACCCCGGTCCGGCCGGGTACGTTATAGAGAATCTGCGGCACAGCAGCCGCCTCGGCAATTGCCTTGAAATGCTGATACAGCCCCTCCTGCGGTGGCTTGTTGTAGTACGGCACCACCAGAAGACAGGCATCGACACCGGCAGCGGCCGCATTTCGCGTCAGCGAAATCGCCTCCGAGGTCGAATTGGCTCCGGTACCGCCGATAACCGGAATCCGCCCCGCCGCCGCCTTTACCGTGCGTGCGATAACCTCTCCATGCTCATCGTGGTCGAGCGTCGCCGACTCGCCGGTGGTGCCCACCGAAACAATGGCATCGGTACCTTCTGCAATATGGTGTTCTACCAGCCGCTCAAGTGCGGCCCAGTCGACGCTGCCATCATCGTGCATTGGGGTGACCATGGCCACCATACTGCCTGTGAACATCTGGAAACTCCTGGTTTTGGACCCTCAGGACGTCAGAGTGTCGACGTTACGGAATACATCCGGATGGTACTTTGCGCTCATCCACAGCACAAGGCACGGCGCCGCTGCTCGGGGGTCTACCGGGGGTCGGGGCCTCAGCCCGAAAGGCGCCAGCGCAGCCGATTGCCTTTGATCTCGGCCCTGGCACCGACTGCAAGAGGCAGGTTGGGCGCCACATGCCCGAAGTCCCGGGATGAAAACACCGGGCATGGCGTCCGGGCCGCCAGCTCACTTAAGGTCCAGGCCTCTGAATCCGCTGGTGATCCCATGTCTGTGAAGCGGCCGAAAACGACCGCGCTGACGCCCGCCAGCAGGCCGCTGTCCAGCCACTGGCGCCAGCAGCGCAGAAGACGGGGTGCACTCTCGCCGGTATCTTCGAAGAAGAGTACATGCGCGGATAAATCCGAGGGGAGGTTAGGCGTGCCCACCAGATTGCTCAGCACACTCAGGCATCCCCCGAACAGGACCCCCCGGCACTCAATGTCAGCTGTTTTTCCGACGGGCTCGACCCCGATTTCACCCTCCCAGGGCTCATCCGACTTCAGCAGGCGGGTCAACTCGTCAATATCCGGGCCCCCCTGCCACAGCGGTGACCCGGGCATCGGGGCATGCAGCGCCGGCCACCCCAGGCGGGTGAAAAATGCGCTTTGCAAAGCGCTTAGGTCGGAAAAACCGATCAGCATTTTCGGCGGACTTTGCGCAAGCGCCTTCCAGTCGAGCCGGCTCAGAAGTTCGCTTGCGCCGTAACCGCCGCGGGCGCTCAGGAGATAGCGGTGAGCGCTGCCGAGCGCTGACTGAATCTGCCTGATACGCAGATCAGCACCATCGAGCGCCAGCCGTGCGAGCGTATCTTCATGCAAAGGCGTGTGGTCGACCTCAAACCCTGCATCGCGAAGTGCCTCGAGATTCAGGTTGAGAACATTGTCTTCCGGCGGGCCGGATGGCTCAAAAACATAAATCGAAGGTCTTTCCATCTTTGTTATCCGCTGCCGGCAGGGCTCCACCCCTTGGAATCAGGTCGCCAGCAGCGTCTTAAGTGGTCCGTTCCGGGCCGCCATTTCGTCGGTCTTGCCCTGCTCAAGAATCTTGCCCGACTCCATCACGATCACATCTTCAAAGTGTTCCACCGAACCGGCGCTTTCCAGTGCCCAGAAAATTCCCCGGCCGTGCATATGTTCTCGAATACTCTTAATCAGGTCGCCGCGTACGTTGAAGTCGAAAGGCGCAAGCGCTTCGTCGACCACCAGAAGATCCGGGTTTTTCATCAAGGCCCTGGCAAATCCCAATTTCTGGCGCTGCATGCTGCTGAGTTTCCCGCCGGATGTACCGACATCTGCATTCAGGCCCAGTTCGACGACCAGGGAGCGTAACCCGACCGCGGCGATGACCTCATCAATGCTGTTCCGGATCTTGCTGCGCAGTGCCGGTTTTCCGAAAGGCAGCGAGCCGAACAGCACGTTGGACTCGATGTCGAGCCCGGGGTTCAACGCCACAGGATTCAGGAAGTCGACCGACGTGTTTTCCTGTCCCAATGTCTCGCGCAGCAGTTTACGCACCTCGAGCAATTGCGCCTGGAGGGGTTCATCAACAATGCCCAGACGATGCTGCGCCGGCACCAGGCGGTATACGAAAGAACGCAGTGCTTCCTGGTCGGCCTCGGGCAACTGTTTCGGCGATTGGTCATCAATCGCCGACAGGCGTCGGAGGATTTCCTCAAGCACCGGCAGATCATCTCCACTGATCAGGCTGAAACGCTCGAACAGGTCACTGTCGGGGCTGATCCCTTCGAAAACCTCTGTCATCGCCTGTGCCACTCTAACGCCAAGCGCCAGAAAATCATCAAACAACCCGGCCTGGCGCAGAAGATCCGTCACCAGTGCATGCGAAGGCAGTTGCTCGGGTGCAAAACCGGGATCCAGCGGATAGCCGAACAGAATGTTCTGGGCAACCGAGATATTGACGTTGTACTTGTCAGGATCGAAAGTGGTTACGTCAAGACCCTTTTCCTGAAACTGCCGGCGCGCCTCGAGGATCTTCCTCTCGGTATCGGCATCGACCTCGGTATCGGCAATCCGGGTAGCAAGACCCATCCGGTAAACATCGTCTTCAAGGTTTGCGACCTGAAGAACCTGTCTCGCTCGCTGGCGAAGGTCCTCACCATCACGAAAACCCCCTGCTGTGAGATCCAGCCAGTCTGCCCCGGAATCATCCGGGCTGTTTCCCGAGGCCGTGGCTTCCCTGACCCGCCGCCCAGCCACGGTATCGCCCTCGGCATGGGCGTCCTTCGGGGCATTGAACAGGCCGTAATACAGGTTGTAGGCGATCGTTCCGCTGAATATGTAAGGGGTGGAACCGACCCAGCCGACGCGTCTTCCGGTGACCGCCTCCGCAGCATCCGCCCAGTTGAGACTCCCCATCTGGATATTGCCCGCGGTCGGCCAGATCAGCCGGGCCGCAAGCGCAGAAACATCGCTCTTGCCTGATCCGGCAGCCCCGACAACGGCTACATGGGAATCGAGCGGAATCGAGAAGCCGACACTGCTGACGGTATTGGCGCCCCCTTCTTCTCCGTAACTCAGGTTCTGTGCTTTCAGCTCGCCTGACAGTGGTTCGACTTTGTCCGGCGCTTCCAGCAGAGACTTCCTGATCATATTCTCGGGCTCGAACTGTTCGGCAACCTGAAGATATTTGACCCGGGTATCCTCGAACACCTGGTAAAACTTCAACAGCTCCTTCCAGGGAGGGCCGATGTCCTTGTATGCCGCCAGCACCGCAACCAGGGCGCCCAGAGAAATCTCTCCCTTGATCACCAGGTAGCCACCAATCGAGAAGAAAAAGAACGGTGTTACCTGCGCCAGGAAGTTGTTCAAAAACTTGATGAAAAACTTCCTGCGGTAAATCTCCTCGCGGATATCAAAAATCCGCCCCAGGTGTCCCGAGGTTCTTGCCCGTTCGAAGCGTCCACTGTCATTGGCGTGAATATCGGGTGCACCCTGCACGGTTTCACCGATGTGCGTCGCCAGGACCCTCACGGTCTTGACCCGCTGTTTGGAAAGGGCATTCACCTTCGCCTGCAGTTTCGGGATCAGGTACATCTGTGGCGGGTAAAGCGCTATTGAAGCCAGGCCCAACCAGACATCCTGCTGAAAAATAAACGACAGGTAGGTCAGCAGTAACGCGCCCTGAAAAGCAGGGGCCGCGATCGCGTCACCAATCAGGCCGCCAAGCGGTTCGGTTTCGGCTGTGATCATGGGGATGATCTCGGCCGGCGGGGTTCTGCGGATCTTGGAGGACGGAAAACGCAGGATACGGGCATACAGGTCAAAGCGGAACCGGCGCAGCATCCGCTCACCGAGCACACCTTTGTAGACATTGAGGTAGTACTTGAGCCCCCCGGTGGCGACCACGGCCACGAGGAATGCCACCGACAGAAGCATCAGGAAACTGATCTGGGTTACCTCAAAACCCAGCAACACTTCCGGCAGGTCTTTGCCGTCAATCGCCTGGTTGATGATTCTTTTGGGAATATCCAGCGAGATATAAACGAGCGGCATCGTCACCGCCGTCAATAAAAGGAGGAACAACTGACCGCGCAAGGTGTGCCGAAGCACATAACGATAGATCGACTTGTCTATCTGGGGATAATCTGAATCACCATCATCACTTCCCGCCGATGATTTCTCTTTTTTGGGATCGGTCATAGTCTGGTTTGCGCTGACAATCCGCCTCTTATAGCATACCCTTGCTTCTTATCGAACCTGCTCGCCGGTTCGGAATCACCCGGACTCTAAACTATGCCTGTTGCAGTTGTACTCAAAGGCTATCCACGACTGTCGGAGACCTTTATTGCGCAGGAGATACGCAGTCTCGAGCGCGCCGGTGTGGATCTTCAACTGGTTTCCCTGCGCCACCCAACCGATCCGGCGACGCATCCCATCCACGGGGAGATCAAGGCGCCGGTCCTCTACCTGCCGGAATACCTTTACCGCGAGCCTCTGCGGGTGCTAAAGGGCTGGCTCACGAGCAGGAAACGCCCGGGCTACAAAAAAGCCCGCTCCATGTGGATCAAGGACCTGCAACGGGATCGCTCGGCCAATCGGATAAGGCGCTTCGGCCAGGCACTGGTGCTCGCGGCCGAAATGCCCGCAGCCACGTCGCTGTTATACGCGCACTTCATGCACACGCCGGCCTCGGTCGCCCGCTATGCGGCCCTGCTGAACGGGGTGCCCTGGTCTTTTTCTGCGCATGCAAAAGATATCTGGACCACCCCGGCCTGGGAGAAACGCGAGAAACTCGCGGACTGTGCGTGGGCGGTCACCTGCACCGACGCGGGCTTTACCCACCTTGGCGAACTTGCTCCGCCCGGGGCAAGTCTCACACGTCTGTATCACGGCCTTGATACTGCACGTTTTACAGATCCGGGCGCCCAAGGGAGCGTCTCTGACGGCAGCACTGCCCGGCAGTGCCTCAACATCCTGAGTGTGGGCCGGGCCGTGCCGAAAAAAGGCTTTGACGTTCTGCTTCAAGCACTTGCAGCACTGCCCGGTGAGTTTCACTGGCAATGGCAGCACGTGGGTGGTGGAAACGCGCTTTCCCCGCTTAAAAAAGCGGCTACCGGCCTGGGCCTGGATGAGAGGATCTCATGGCTTGGCCCGCTTCCCCAGGAGGCGGTATTGTCTCTTTACCGTGAGAGCGATCTTTTTGTATTGCCCAGCCGTATCGCACCGGGTGGTGACCGCGACGGCCTGCCTAATGTACTGATGGAAGCCGCAAGCCAGCGCCTTGCAATAGTGACGACGGACCTGCCGGGCATTGCCGAGTTCATCACTGCAGAGGTCCACGGCCTTCTGGTTCCCCCCGCTGATCCCAAGGCACTCTCTGACGCAATCTATCGGGCGGGGATCAATCCTGCCCTAAGGGAAGCGTGGAGCAATGCCGCGCGGCAGCGGGTGACCCAGGAATTCGATCACACCAATAACATCCAGCCGCTGATCTCACTTCTCGGCCGGAATCAGGGGGCGAACTGATGCGCATTGGGTTTTACGCCCCAATGAAGCCGCCCGATCACCCTTCTCCTTCGGGGGACAGAACGCTGGCGCGACTGTTGATGGAGGCGATGACGCTCGCCGGCCATGAGGTCCGGGTCATGAGCAATTTTCGCTCACTCGACATCGAAGGCGAGTTCGATCTTCAGGAAAACCTGAAGGCCCAGGGCGGGAAAGAAGCCGAGCGCATACTTAAAGGCCTCAAGAGCAGCGCGACCGAAGGAATTGACCTTTGGTTTACCTACCACCTTTTTCACAAGGCGCCGGATTGGTTAGGGCCCGAAATTTCGAAGACACTGGGCATCCCCTACGTGGTTGCAGAAGCCTCGTATGCGCCGAGGCAAAAGCGCGGCCCCTGGCGGGCCGGCCTTGTCCAGGTAGAGACTGCGCTTAAAAGCGCGGCGGGCGTTATCTCGCTGAACCCGCGTGATCTTGACTGTATTCAGCCTTTTCTGGATGCCAACGCCAGGCAGGCCTCCATACTGCCCTTCACCCGGCGGCGCTCACCCTCAGGTCAGACCCGCAACGAGTCAAAACAACAGTTATCGCAAAGTCTCGGCACCGATGCGCAAGTCCCCTGGCTCATTTCCATTGCCATGATGCGTAAAGGCGACAAAGAACGCTCCTACCAGCTGCTGGCAGCCGCGCTCGCGAAGCTTACAGATCTTCACTGGCGTCTTATCGTGATCGGCGATGGCGATGCAGGCGACTCGGTCAAAAACGCGTTTGCGCCGCTTGGCGAGGACCGGGTCTATCCCGTTGGGGTGCTGGAACCCGCAGTAACTGAACAATATCTCGATGCCTCTGAACTGTTTGCGTGGCCTGCAATCAACGAAGCTTTCGGGATGGCCATGCTTGAGGCGCACCGTCACGGACTGCCGGTGGTCGCGGGATACACCGAAGGGACCGCAACCATCGTCGAAGACCAGACGACCGGATTTCTGACAGAGCCGGAAAATGTCTCCGCGTTTGCAAAGGCAGTGCGGCGTTTGATCGAGGACCGCGGTCTGCGCGACATGCTGGGAAAAAATGCGCAGGAAAAGTTTCTTGCAAACCACACGCTGGCGCATGGATCGCGGACCCTCGATGTGTTTTTGCGCTCGCTGACATAACGATGAGCGAGATTCTTTTCATCCGGCATGGTCCTACCGAGTGGAACGAAGCGGGCAGAATCCAGGGAAGAACCGATGTGCCTTTGAGTGAAGCGGGCCGTGCTGAGGTTGCATCGTGGGCGCTGCCGGCACCTTATAAGCAGTGGCGCTGCTTTTGCAGCCCCCTGGCCCGCGCCCGCGATACCGCGGATCTGCTGGGTTTAAATGCACCCGAAATCATCGACTCCCTGCAGGAGATGCAGTGGGGCGAATGGGAAGGTCACACTTTGAAAACACTGCGCGAGATCGACCCCGGGGCCTTCATCCGCAATGAAGACCGTGGCCTTGATTTTCGCCCGCCCGGTGGCGAGAGTCCGCGCGATGTGAGAACACGCCTGGAGCACTGGATCGCGACGCTCTCAGGCAATTATCTTCCCGCCGTTGCCGTCTGTCACAAAGGGTTATTGCGGGCCGCGCTCAGCCTCGCCGCCGACTGGGACATGATCGATGATCCGCCGGAAAAACTCCGTGAGTCCTGCGCCCACCTTTACCGGATCAGCGACGGTAAGCTCGCCGTCAAGCAGCTGAACATCGCCCTTAAATCTTCCTGAGGCCTGCAGATGACTTCAAAGCGCGCACCGGACCTCGGCCTTGACCTGCCCGGTACACGGCAATCGATGCCGCTGCGCTGATGGAGAGTATGGACCGGTACGGCCGGCTCACGGTGTCTCCTCAGCAAGCCACTTCTGCACCAGTTGCACATCGCCGTCGCGGTAGTTGAGCCGGCCGTAAAACCCGCGCACGGCGAGGTTGTCGTGCCGGATCAACGCCTGAATCTTGGGTACGTCCCGCGCCCGCATCCACACCTCGGCCTGCTCCATGAGCGCCCGTCCGATACCCCGGTGGCGATACCGCGAATCCACCGCGAGGTAATAGACCCAGCCGCGGTGTCCATCACACCCCATCATCACGCTGCCGCAAAGTACCTGGCGACAGACTGCGACCCGCAGTTGTGATGACGGGTTCTCAAGACATTGACGGATGTCATCGCCAGGGTCGTTCCAGGGTCGGAGCAGATCACAATCGTGCCAAAGCTGCACCAGAGACTCGTGATCCGAAGGCAGGTACGCCCTGAATTCGACCCGTGGCTCAGGCGATGGGTTCATACCAGGAGATACTCCTTGAGCGCTTTCGCTGTCTGCGCTGCACCATCGCATCGCTTGGATGCGAAGCGTTGTGGCCCGGAGTCGAGCAGAGCGTCGATCCTGGCTGCAAGCGCACCACCATCAAGATCACGTTCATCCATCACCTGCGCCCTGCCGATACCCGACAGCCGCCCGGCACGGACGGGTTGTTCGGTCTCACCCCCTTCGCCGGTAAAGGGGGACAAAAGCGCAGGAGCCCCGCTCGCTAAAAGGTCAACAACGCTGTTGTACCCGGCCTGTGACACCGATAACCGGCAATTGCCCAGCAGACCACGAAAATCCGGGCGATTCGCCTCTACGGTCAGCTGATCACCGCCGATTTGTCGGAGCCGGGCGACAAAAGCCGGCTCGGGCCGGGCCCCGGCCAGGATCCGCCAGGGTACCTCCTGGTGTCTTGAAAGCGAACCCGCTTCGGCCGCCGCAAGATAGAGAGACTCTCCCGCGCTGCCGCCGCCGGCAGAGACCAGCACCTCGGGTTCCGAGTGCAGCGGCGCCTGACCCGGCGTCTTCGTTGCGCTATCCACGAAACCCGTGTAACTGAGCAAATCTGCGATCTCGCCCGCTTGGCTGAACGAATCACCAAACGGTATAAAACGCTCCTCACCATGGATCAGCACCTTTTCATAGTACTGCCGTAACCATGCAATCGTTTCCGCCTCGCGCTCCCGGGAGCGCCGCTGAACGCTGTCACGCACCGAGCAGATGACCGGGGTCCTGGCGGTGCCGGCCGCCTCAAGCAACGGAAGCAGTTCAAAGCGAAACCGGCGCCGGCCAAAAGGAAAGAGTTCTGTAACCAGTGCCTGGGGCCGAACTTCATGAAAGATCTCAAGAAGTTTATCGGCCCGAACTTTTTGTATCTTTTCGTTGAGTGGTCCGCCGTTGCGGTCTACCACCTGCGAGAATGAAAGATCCGCACTTTTGAGCGGTTCCAGCTGATGAATCCTGAGCGCATCGTCAGAATCCAGGTCAACGGGCAGTCCGCCGCTGACGACCTCGGCGTGCAAACCCTGATCCAGGCATGCCTGCGCGATTGCCGCCGTCCGGCGAAGATGGCCGATGCCAAGCAGGTGCTGAACGTAGAACAGAATCAAAGCGCCGGCCCGGCCACGCGCCGTCAGGCGATATCCTGGCGCCTGATCTTTTGCTCTGAAAGAAGCACGCTTGTGCGCTCGCAGATGATCCCAAGGCCCGACAGGACTTTGTCTGCCCCGGCTGCAGAAGGCAGGGGCTGATGCTCCAGCCTGCGCAGGGCCTGCGCCATCGCATCAGCAGAACGATCACCATCGCCATCCAGCATCGAGGCATATCCCAGCGAGGCTGCGCGGTGGGCGCGCAGCGTCTGCTCCATACGGGGAGTGGAGCGGGGAATCAGCAGAGCCGGCTTATCCAGCGAGAGGATTTCACAGAAGGTGTTATAGCCGCCCATCGCCACGACCCCGGCCGCGCGGTTCATCAGGAGTTCCATATTGGCATTGAAGATGATGGTCTGAACGCCCTCGAGTGCGGCGGATCGAAGTTGGAACTGCTGCCTCAGCGCCTGCGACATGAAAGGGCCCAGCACAATCACCACGGGCTTTGCAGGCCTGGGCTTTTGCTCGAGCGCACTCAGCACCCAGTCGACCAGGGTCTCGCCGTCCCCGCCGCCGCCGGGTGTCACCAGAATAAATGGCTCATGCGGAAGATTCACCGGGGCTTTGGCAATCGATGGGACCGCACGCTCCAGATAACCGGTATAGACCATTCTCTTAAGGCCTGCATCACTGACCCCGAGTTCCGCCAGTGGATTACCCATGAATCTCGAGCCGAATACCCAGATCTCGTCATACCATGCCTCGAGATTTCTGGGCGTACCCCGGTGATCCCACTCTTTCTTGAGGAGCACCGGATCATCGAGAATATCGCGAAGCCCCAACACCGTCGGCACGCCTTTTGCGCGAAGCGTGTTGAGTGTTTCCGTTACTTCCCCTCGAAGCCCCAGGGGCTCTTTATCCACCATAAACAAATCTGGAGCAAATGTATTGGCAGTCTGCCGGATGATCGAGCCTCGCAGCTGCAGGGTCTGCGACAGGTCAATATGGTCTGACAGCGAGGTGTAGTCGCCGCCCCGCAGTTTCACCACGCCCGGGATCCGCACGAAATCGACGCGGCTCTTGAAGTCGAAACTGCCGATGATGGGTGACCCCGAAACGATGAGTACTTTCAGGCCCGCGAAGTGATCGACCAGGGCATGGGCAATTGTCCGGCAGCGGCGCAGGTGTCCGAGCCCGAAAGAATCGTGGCTGTAAATCAGGACACGTTTACCGTTCAGAGCATCATTCATCGGATTCATCCCCGGTTGATGCTCTCGTTGCCACCATGATCTTGCCTGCCGCGCTTGCCACCTCGACATCCTGCTGGTTGCTGCAGCTGCAGGAGAGCCCTATCACCCCGCCCTGAAACCTGGCTTTATCGGCCATGTCGGTCACTGTCCACAGGGCACGCAGCGTGTCCCCTGGCTTTACCGGTGCGAGAAAGCGGCAGCTGTGCTCAAGATAGGCAATGGCGGTTCCTGAAAAGTAGATGCCCACAGGTGCTGCAACAAACGCGCTGGTAAACGGGCCGTGCAGGATGCGCCCGCCGAAACGCGACTGGCTGGCGAAAGTTTCATCGACGTGCAGCGGGTTGAAATCACCAAACAGGCCCGCCGCCGTGACCAGATGGGTCTCGGTAATGGTGAGTACATAGTCAAACTCATCGCCCACGCTGACTTCATCGTAGGCCCTGCCCTGTGGAATCCGCACACCACTCTCCCCAACGGTATCCGTCGAACCGGATTATAAGCCGGGTATCGGGAGCGCCCCGCTACCGCGGTTCCCCGCCCACGGTGACTCCACCGGAAGTTTACCGAGATCAGTTCCGGCGTCCGGGGTTTTGATACTGTAGCGTCCCATGGAAAGTGGATTTCCAATTGCGGGCATGCGTCTGAAAGACGCCTATCCCCACCCCGTCAGCCGGGTGCAGGTGATCGAAACCCATATCGCGCGGGTGATTCTGACAGGAAGATTTGCCTACAAAATCAAGAAGGCGGTCAACTTCAGCTTCGTCGATTTCTCGACCCTGGGCAAAAGAAAATACTTCTGCGATGAACAAGCCCGTCTCAACCAGCGCCTCGGCTGCGGTCCGGGCCCACTCCGGCCTCGAACGCAAGCGCCAGCGCAGAACGCGAGACGCATCCGATGCGGACGGTGCCGTGCTCGCACTACCGTTCACTGATAACGAACCTTTGACCCCGGCCGAGCGTGAACTCAGTCTCCACTTGGGAGATCGCCCATATGAGCCAGAAGCACTCTGGCAGGATTTGAACCTCACCTGACAGAAACCGATAAAGCCGTTAGGATTGCCGTCTCACTGATCGGGAGGTGTCGCTGTGCCCATATTCGAAGCGCAGCTCGAAAAAGACCGCGCCAACTTTGAACCGCTGACACCGGTCAGTTTTCTGCGGCGGGCTGCGCAGGTGGTCCCGTCTCATACGGCCATCATCCACGGCCAGCGCCGCTACTCTTACGCACAATTTCTGGAACGCTCGTCGCGGCTCGCCAATGCGCTGGCAGCCCGGGGGATCGGTCCCGGGGACTGTGTCGCCATCATGGGAGCCAATACCCCGGAGATGCTGGAGGCGCATAACGGCGTGCCGATGCTGGGCGCGGTACTGAACTCGCTCAACATCCGGCTCGATGCCAGAACCATCGCCTTTATTCTGGAGCACGGTGAGGCAAAAGCACTCCTGACCGACCGGGCGTTCTCCGGGGTCATTCAGGAGGCACTTGCGCTCATCGAACGCGAACCGCTCGTCATTGATATTGATGACTCCGAAAGCCAGGGCGGTGAGCTCCTCGGCGAGACGGACTACGAGACCTTTATTGCGGCGGGTGCTGGCGCATTCCCCGCAGGCCAGCCCGGGGATGAATGGCAGGCGCTGTCGCTGCTGTATACCTCTGGCACCACCGGCAATCCCAAGGGCTGTGTCTACCACCACCGCGGCGCGTATCTCAACGCACTCGGCAACATGTCGACCATGGAACTTAACCGTGAATCGGTATACCTGTGGACCCTGCCGATGTTTCACTGTGACGGATGGACATTCACCTGGGCGGTGACGGCGGCCTTGGCCACCCATGTCTGCCTGCGCGCGGTGGAACCCGCCGCAGTGTTTTCGTCTATTGCAGAGAACGGCGTTAGCCATATGTGCGGTGCCCCGATTGTCATGAATATGCTGGCGAATGCCCCGCGCGAGGTCAAAACCCCTTTTCCCCAGACGGTGGAGATCGCCACGGGCGGCGCCGCTCCGCCTTCTGCCGTGATCGAGGCCATGGAGGCTGATGGGTTCCATGTCACCCATCTATACGGCCTTACCGAAACCTATGGCCCGGCAACGGTTTGTATTCCGCAGGAAGACTGGCCGGCACTGGCGCCGCAGGAGCGCTCGTCCCGGATGGCCCGCCAGGGTGTGCACTACGGCACGCTGGAAAACGCCAGCGTGAAGAATCCCGATACCATGGAAGATGTCCCGTGGGATGGGGACACCTTCGGCGAAGTGATGATCCGCGGCAACACCGTCATGAAGGGCTACCTTAAGAACGCGGATGCAACACAGGCGGCCTTTGCCGGCGGCTGGTTTCACAGCGGCGATATCGCGGTGCGCCACCCGGACGGTTATATCGAGATCAAGGACCGGTCCAAAGACATCATTATCTCCGGCGGAGAAAACATCTCGAGCCTCGAGGTTGAAGAGACGCTGTACCGCCACCCCAAAGTGCTGGAAGCCGCGGTCGTCGCAAGACCGGATGAGACCTGGGGTGAAAGTCCCTGTGCGTTCGTGACCCTGCACGAAGGAGAACAGGTGGAACCCCAGGAGCTCATGGATTTCTGCCGTGACAACATGGCGCACTACAAGGCGCCGCGCACGGTGGTCTTTGGCGAACTGCCGAAAACCTCAACGGGAAAAATTCAGAAGTTCGTTCTACGGGAAAAGGCGCAGAATCTCTAAGCCGCCTGGTAGCGCGAAGGTTTCCCCCAAACCCCGATCACCCGCCCGGGCTTACGGCATCGCCCGGCCGGATCGCTCCGCCCGCCAGAATCTCGCAGCGCAGTCCCCCTTTATGGGTCAACTGTTTAACGAGTCCTGGAATCCCGAGGCGCTTCTGCAGGTAGGCACACGGCTCGCAGAGTTTTACGCCCCGTAACTGAACCTCGCCGACCGTGAATATCCGGCCTTTGAGGGAATTGAGGCGAATTCCCCTGGTGATCACATTCCGGCGAAAGGCCGTCACCGGCAGGTCGGTGGAAAACACCTGATTGAATTCATCGATGGCTTCGGATTCGATAAGCGTCAACTGGGTTTCGGGCGATACACCGAAAGTGCAGTAACGGTCGCCTTCGAGCCCGGCCCCCGCCGTAGCCACTGCTTCGGGAACCTCGCGAATGGCTCCACCCTCAGCCGCCGAAAGGCACACAAGCACGACCTCAGCCGGGGACCGCATACCGGTCACCGCCTACAGCGGGATGTTGCCGTGTTTGCGCCAGGGATTTTCAAGATGCTTGTTGCGCAGCATCAAAAGCGATCGACAGATGCGGACACGGGTTTCACTCGGCAGAATGACGTCGTCAATGAACCCCCGATGCCCGGCGACAAAAGGATTGGCGAACTTCTGGCGGTATTCTTCCGTTCGCTGGGCGATTTTGTCCTCATCGCCAATGTCCTCGCGGAAGATGATTTCAACCGCCCCTTTGGGTCCCATGACCGCGATTTCGGCGCTCGGCCAAGCCAGGTTGACATCACCGCGCAGATGCTTGGATGCCATCACGTCATAGGCACCCCCATAGGCTTTCCGGGTAATCACGGTCACCTTGGGCACCGTACACTCGGCATAGGCATAGAGCAGTTTGGCACCGTGCCGGATGATTCCGCCGTATTCCTGCGCCGTGCCGGGCAGAAAGCCGGGTACATCGACAAATGTCACGATCGGGATCCCAAAGGCATCGCAGAACCTGACAAAGCGCGCCGCCTTGACCGACGACTGGATATCCAGGCATCCGGCAAGCACCATCGGCTGATTCGCAACCACGCCAACGGTTGACCCGCCCATCCGGCCGAAGCCGATCAGGATATTGCCGGCAAAGTCGGGTTTGAGTTCGAAAAAATCGCCGTCATCGACCACCTTGGTGATCAGTTCATGCATGTCGTAAGGCTTGTTCGGATTATCCGGCACCAGCGTGTCCAGCGAGGGCTCTGACCGGTCCACCGGATCAACCGGCTCACGCTGGGGCACGTCGTCGACATTGCTCGCCGGCAGAAAGTCGACCAAGCGGCGCAAACCCAACAGCGCATCGATATCGTTGTCGAATGCGCCGTCGGCAACCCCGGAGCGGCTTGAATGGGTGGTCGCGCCGCCGAGCTCTTCATGGGTGACCGTTTCATGCGTGACGGTCTTCACCACCTCCGGCCCGGTCACGTACATATAGGAAGTATCCCGAACCATAAAGACAAAGTCGGTAATTGCCGGCGAATACACGGCACCGCCGGCACAAGGCCCCATGATCATCGAGATCTGCGGTATCACCCCGGACGCCAGCACATTGCGCTGGAATACCTCGGCATAGCCTGCGAGCGAGTCAATTCCCTCCTGAATCCGCGCACCTCCGGAGTCGTTCAGGCCGATCACCGGCGCCCCCACCCGCATGGCGTGATCCATGACCTTGCAGATCTTCCCCGCGTGTGCCTCCGACAGCGATCCACCGAAAACGGTGAAATCCTGACTGAAGACGAACACGGTACGGCCGTTGACCGTGCCGTGTCCGGTCACCACACCATCACCGGGGACCGCTTTTTCAGCCATGTCGAAGTCGGCGCATCTATGCTCGACGAAGACGTCCCATTCTTCGAAACTGCTTTCGTCCAGCAGTACCCCAATCCGCTCGCGGGCGGTGAGTTTGCCCTTGGCGTGCTGCGCCGCAACCCGGTCCTGGCCTCCGCCCTGCCGTGCGGCTTCGCGGCGCCGCTCCAGTTCCTCGAGAATCTCACGCATCAGCTGCTGTCCTGTGGTCTCGGTATCAGGCCAAAAACCTCCCGGGCGGCCTGGAGGATCGGTGTGCCCGGGCCGAAAAAGGCGGCGACACCCAGAGCCGAAAGGCTCTCGCGATCGGCCTTGGGAACCACGCCCCCAAGCACCACCTTGATATTGCTGTCGCCGTCTTCGGCGAGTATTTCGAGGACCTTCGGCACCAGCGTGGTGTGCCCAGCCGCCTGGGAGGAGATGCCGATCACGTGCACATCGTTGTCCAGGGCCTGCTGAACCACTTCCTGAGGCGTCTGGAACAACGGCCCGATATCAACATCAAATCCCACATCGGCAAAGCCCGTTGCAATAATCCGGGCTCCGCGGTCATGGCCATCCTGTCCCAGTTTGGCAACCAGAATACGCGGCCGCCGCCCGAACTGATCCGCAAATACCGCGACATCTTTGCGCAGCGCCTGAAAAACCTCGTCCTGCTGATAAGCTTCGCCATACACGCCTGAAATCGTCCTGACCTCGGCCTGATAGCGGCCGAATACCGCTTCCAGCGCAAGCGAGATCTCGCCAACCGTTGCCCGCGCCCGTGCTGCTTCTATTGCATACTCTAGCAGGTTGGCCCCTGAACGCCCGGCGGCGTCTTTGAGCGAGTCCAAAGCCTGCTGACACTGCCGGTCATTGCGGCTCGCGCGTACCGCTTCCAGTCGACCGAGCTGTGTCTTCAGCACCTGGGAATTATCGATGCTGAGGATGTCCACTTCGGTTTCGTCAGGTGTTTCATAGCGGTTAACACCCACAACGACTTCCTCGCCGCGGTCAATGCGTGCCTGACGACGGGCAGCGGCTTCTTCGATACGCAGTTTGGGAATCCCGCTGATGACCGCCTGCGTCATGCCGCCCATGTCTTCCACTTCATCAATGAGGGATCGCGCGTGCGCCGCGAGACTGGCGGTAAGGCTCTCCACATAATAAGAGCCTCCCAGTGGATCGACCACGCGGTTAATGCCGGCCTCCTCGCGCAGGATCAACTGTGTATTGCGCGCAATATGCGCCGAAAAATCGGTCGGCAATGCCAGCGCTTCGTCAAAACTGTTGGTGTGAAGAGACTGGGTACCGCCGAACACAGCCGCCAGTGCCTCAACGGTGGTTCGGATGATGTTGTTGTAAGGATCCTCACTGGTCAGGCTGACACCGGAGGTCTGGCAATGTGTACGCAGCATCAGCGAGCGTGGATCTGATGGATTGAACTTTTCTTTGATCAGTTGTGCCCACAGAAGCCGTGCTGCCCGTAGCTTTGCAACCTCCATGAAGAAGTTCATTCCGATACCAAAGAAAAATGACAGACGGGGCGCAAACCGGTCAATCTCAAGACCGCTGGCGACTGCGGTGCGGACATATTCGATGCCGTCGGCCAGGGTATAGGCGAGTTCCTGAACCGAAGTCGCCCCCGCTTCCTGGATGTGGTACCCGGAAATCGAGATCGGGTTAAAGCGCGGCAGGTGCTCTGCCGTATAGGCAATGATGTCAGAGACAATCCGCATCGATTCGCTAGGGGGATAGATATAGGTGTTGCGGACCATGAACTCTTTCAGGATATCGTTCTGCAGCGTGCCACAGAGACTTGCCTTGCTCGCCCCCTGCTCCTCCCCCGCCACGATGAACATGGCGAGGACCGGAATCACCGCGCCGTTCATGGTCATCGAGACCGACATCTGATCCAGCGGAATGCCGTCGAAAAGAATCCGCATATCCTCCACAGAATCGATAGCGACCCCGGCCATGCCGATGTCTCCCGTTACCCGCGGATGGTCCGAGTCATAACCGCGGTGGGTGGCGAGATCAAAGGCAACGGACAGTCCGCTTTGCCCGGCGGCGAGGTTGCGCCGGTAGAAAGCGTTTGACTCCTCGGCTGTTGAGAAACCCGAGTACTGGCGAATGGTCCAGGGCCGTCCCGCATACATGGTTGCCCGCGGCCCCCGCACATAGGGCGGCAGTCCGGGCAGGCCGTCCTGGTGATCCAGGGCTTCGAGATCGTCCCGGGTGTACAGGGGTTTGATCCGGATTCCTTCAGGCGTTGCCCATTCAAGACCGTCCGGTGTGTCCCCCGCCAACTCGCGGCTCGCGAGGTCCTGCCAGGATTTCAGAGTCTGATCAACTGAATCGTTCATCGACTTCTGGTTAACGGCTTCGCGGCAGCCCGACCCCTGCGAGTGCATCCGTGATTTCATCCAGGATTGCGGGGTCGTCGATCGTAGCGGGCATCTTCCATTCCTCACCATCGGCGATCGCCCGCATCGTTCCGCGAAGCATCTTGCCGGAGCGGGTCTTCGGCAGACGCTTGACGATGAGTGCCTGCTTAAACGCCGCCACGGGGCCGATCCGTTCGCGGACCATCGTGACGACCTCTGCGCAGATCTCATCGGCCGGGCGATCACAGCCCGCGCTCAGCACCAGAAAACCCAGCGGCACCTGCCCCTTGAGATCATCCGCCACACCGGTTACCGCGCATTCGGCAACATCGGGATGATCCGCCAGGACTTCCTCCATCGCACCGGTAGAAAGACGGTGTCCCGCAACATTGATAATGTCATCGGTCCGCGACATCACGTAGACATAGCCGTCGGCATCAATGATGCCGGCATCCGACGTGTTGTAATACCCGGGAAATATGCTGAGGTAGGAGTCGAAGTGGCGCTGCCGTGCATTCCAGAGCGTCGGAAATGTCCCCGGTGGCAGCGGGAGTTTCACGGCAAGGGTTCCGATCTCTCCAGCCGGAGCGGGTTTGCCGGCCTCGTTCAGGACCTTAAGGTCCCAACCCGGCACCGGCAGTGAGGGTGACCCCTCCTTGACCGGCAGTAACTCGATGCCGACGCAGTTGGCCGCAATCGACCAGCCTGTCTCGGTCTGCCACCAGTGATCAATCACCGGGACATTAAGTTTGTCTTCAGCCCAGTGCAGGGTGTCCGGGTCGGTCCGTTCGCCGGCGAGAAACAGGTAACGCAGTGGCGAAATGTCATAGCGGCCGATGTGTTCTGCCGAGGGATCTTCCTTTTTGATTGCGCGAAAAGCCGTGGGCGCGGTAAACAGCACGCTTACCTGGTTTTCGCTGATCACACGCCAGAATGCACCGGGGTCCGGGGTACCGACAGGCTTACCCTCGTAGAGCACTGTCGCATTGCCTGCAAAAAGAGGGGCATAAACAATGTAGGAATGCCCTACCACCCATCCGACATCAGAGGCCGCCCAGAAGGTTTCCCCCGGGTCGACGCCGTAGATATTTTTCATCGTCCACTTGAGCGCAACGGCATGGCCGCCGTTATCACGCACAACCCCTTTGGGCTGTCCCGTCGTGCCGGAGGTGTACAGGATATACAGCGGATCGGTTGCCAGCACCGGCACACACTCGTGCGGGACGGCCTTGGCGGTCTCATCATGCCAGTCAAAATCCCTGCCTGAGGTCATAGACGCCTGCGCCTGGGGACGCTGAAGGACAATGCAGAAATCCGGCTTATGCCCAGCCAGCGAGATGGCCTCATCCAGCAGCGGCTTGTATTCCACAACACGGCCCGGCTCGATGCCGCACGATGCGCTGACAATCGCTTTGGGCGTCGCATCATCGAGCCGCACTGCAAGCTCGTTCGCCGCAAAGCCGCCGAAGACAACCGAGTGGACCGCCCCCAGCCGGGCACAGGCAAGCATTGCGATTACTGCCTCGGGGACCATCGGCATATAAACAATGACCCGGTCCCCCTTGCTGATGCCGCGAGCGGCCAGCACGCCGGCAAAACGTGCGACCGCGTCACGCAGTTCGCTGAAACTGAAACTCTGCCGGAACTCGGTTACCGCTGAGTCATAAATCAGCGCGGTGCGGTCACCATTGCCCTCATCGACGTGCAGGTCAAGGGCGTTGTAACAGGTATTCAGCTCCCCGCCGGTAAACCATCGGTAATACGGGGCATCCGAGTCGTCCAGCACCCGGTCCCACGGACGGGTCCAGTGAATATCTCTAGCTGCCTCGGACCAGAAACGCTCGGCATCTGCGAGAGACGTCGCAAAGACTGTCGAATGGGAAGTGCCCGATTTTGTACTCATATTGATTTCCAGAGTCTTGTTCCCGGTCGCGTGTTTGCAAGATCCGAAGCGCCCACCATGACGGACCGGCTCCAGGGGTAATGCCAACAGCCTCTCTGATACACTCCTTCTGCCAACGCTGTACCAGATTTTATCCGTCACACTTGCGCCGGCGTATAGTCCGGCTCGAGCGTAATTGTAACGGTTTGTAATTGCTTCCCAAAGGAGTATCCATGAACTACCAATTTATCCTTGCAGAAGCCCGCGAAAATGTCGGGCTCATCACACTGAACCGGCCTGACGCCCTGAACGCACTCTCTGATGATCTTATGGACGAAGTGGGCCAGGCGCTTGGCGGATTTGAGGCGGATGATGCTATCGGTGCGATAGTCATCACCGGTAGTGAAAAGGCCTTTGCAGCAGGCGCCGACATTAAAGGCATGAAGGACCGCTCCTACATCGACGTGTATCTCGGTAACTTCATCGGCCGTAACTGGGAGCAGGTCACGCAGTGCCGCAAGCCTGTGATCGCGGCAGTAGCCGGTTACGCTTTGGGCGGCGGCTGCGAGCTCGCCATGATGTGCGACTTCATTCTTGCTGCGGATAACGCCCGGTTCGGCCAGCCCGAAATCAAGCTCGGCATCATCCCCGGCGCCGGAGGGACGCAGCGCCTGACCCGGTTCGTGGGCAAATCCAAGGCCATGGAGATGTGTCTGACCGGCCGTATGATGGACGCCGACGAAGCTGAGCGCAGCGGGCTTGTCAGTCGAGTGGTTCCCACCGCAGAACTTCTGGATGAAGCATTGAAAACTGCATCCGCAATTGCGGCCATGTCGCGGCCATCGGTATTCATGGCGAAAACCGCGGTCAACAAAGCTTATGAAACAACCCTCGCCGAGGGCGTTGCGGCAGAGCGGGTCATGTTCCAGTCGCTGTTCGCCACTGACGACCAGAAAGAAGGTATGGCCGCGTTTGCCGAGAAGCGGCCTGCCGAATTCAAGAACCGCTAGGTTATCGGCGTGCAGGTCAACGGCAATCACTTCCGGTCGATCTGGCTGGCCGACGATGAACCCCGGGTTCTCGTTATCGACCAGACCCTGCTGCCGTTCGCCTTTGAAATCCAGCCCCTGAGCACTGTCAGCGAGGCCGCGCTCGCTATCCGGAACATGGTTGTGCGCGGTGCGCCCCTCATTGGCGCCACCGCCGCCTGCGGGCTTTATCTCGCAGCCGAAACTGATGCCCTTGAGGCCAACCTTCGTAAGGCCTGTCAGGAACTGCTGTCGTCCCGGCCGACGGCTGTGAATCTGCGCTGGGCGCTGGATCGGATGCTGCCGCTCCTTCTGGCCGAACCTGAAGCGGCCCGCAGCAGTCTCGCCCGGAAACTCGCTCAGAGAATCTGCGATGAGGATGTTGCCACCAACAGCGCGATCGGCGACCACGGACTGGAACTGATATCCAAAGCCGCAAAGTCGTCCCCGGGCCGTGCCGTCAATGTCCTGACCCACTGTAATGCCGGCTGGCTGGCGACGGTCGACTGGGGTACCGCGCTCGCACCGATCTTTAAGGCCCACGATGCGGGAATCCCGGTTCATGTCTGGGTGGACGAAACCCGTCCGCGTAACCAGGGCGCCTCTCTGACCGCCTGGGAACTGGGGGCGCACGGGGTCGCACATACGGTAATTGCAGATAACGCCGGGGGTCACCTGATGCAGCAGGGAGAAGTAGACCTTTGCATTGTCGGCTCCGACCGGACAACCCGGACCGGCGATGTCTGCAACAAGATCGGCACCTATTTAAAAGCGCTTGCAGCCCATGACAACGGCATCCCCTTCTATGCCGCGCTGCCGTCGTCAACCATCGACTGGACCATCCGGGATGGCATCCGTGACATCCCAATCGAGGAGCGGCCAGCGGAGGAAGTCAGTCACATCAACGGGCGCGATAACGCAGCAGGCACGCTTGTCCGCGTTCGCGTGATTCCGGACGGGAGCTCAGCTGCCAACCCTGCTTTTGACGTGACGCCACGAAGGTTTGTCGACGGCATCATTACCGAACGAGGCGTTGCGAAGGCCTCTGAAGAACATCTCACCACCCTCTTTCCACAGGAAGCAGCAGGTCAACCGTTATAATCCCCGGCTGATCTTTTTGATACCGACTTGTCTGATTTGCCGCTTTCCGTGAAGCATTTCCTTCAGACCCGGCGTACTGCCTTGCCGCGGCTCGCGGGTGCAGCGCTGCTCGGGCTGTTGCTTGCACTGCCCGGGCTGTTGCTTGCACTGCCCGGCGCCGGTGTCAGCGCGGTCTCACAGGATGTGCCCGCCCTGGCTGCTGAGCCGCACCACGACCAAACGCTTAAGCTCGTCAACTACTTCGTTGAGCGCTACCACTACCGCAAGACCAGGCTTGATGATCCCCTGTCGTCGCAGATTCTGGACCGTTACCTTGATACCCTGGATGCCAATCGCAGTTACTTTCTCGCCAGTGACATTGAATCCTTCGAGCCCTTTCGCTACGAACTTGATGACTACCTGGGCGCCCACGACACCGACCCGTTATTTACGATCTTCAACAGCTATCGCACGCGCGTGCTTGACAGGATCGACTATGCCCTGGGCCTTCTGGACCAGCCTTTTGATTTTTCAGTTGATGAGGTTTACCCGTTCGACCGCACCGAGGCACCCTGGGCCATCGATAGCGCTGACATCAACGACCTGTGGCGACGCCGGGTAAAGAATGACTACCTCGTTCTCAAGCTTGAAGGCAAAGCGCCTCAGGAGATCATCAAGACGCTCCGGCAACGGTACCAGCAGCAGAAGCGGCGCGTCCTGCAAATATCCAGTCAGGATGTATTCCAGACCCTGGTGAATGCGTACATGTCGGCAATCGAGCCGCATACCGGTTACTTCTCACCCCGGGCGACCGAAAACTTCAAGATCCGGATGAGCCTGTCGCTTGAGGGCATTGGCGCCGTTCTGCAGACACAAAACGAATTCACCGTGATCCTGCGTGTGGTTCCGGGCGGCCCCGCGGAACTTGAGGGCAGTCTTCGTTCCGGCGACCGGATTGTGGGTGTTGGCCAGGGAGATACCGATCCTGTTGTCGATGTGATCGGGTGGCGCCTTGATGATGTCGTGGACCTTATCCGCGGTCCGAAGGGGTCCGTTGTCCGTCTGCAGATCCGGCCTGACCCAAAGACCGGCAATACCGAGTCGCGGATACTGGCATTAACCCGGGACGAGATAAAACTCGAAGAGCAGGCCGCGCAAAGCAGCCTGCTGGAAGTTCGGGGCGCCGAGAATGTCCGAAGAATCGGCGTGATCGATATTCCGACCTTCTATGTGGATTTTGATGCGCGGGCGCGCGGCGACAGCGACTACCGCAGCACCACCCGCGATGTGCGCCGGCTCATCGGCGAACTTGAAAGCGAAGGCATGGACGGGCTGATCATTGACCTTCGGGGTAATGGCGGCGGCGCCCTCGCGGAAGCGACCGCCCTCACCGGGCTGTTTATTGCTTCGGGGCCGGTCGTTCAGGTGCGTGATGCGCGCGGGCGGACCCGGGTTAACCGTGACCCGAGCGGCGACATCGCCTACTCCGGGCCGCTTGCGGTCATTGTCGACCGCGACAGCGCCTCGGCCTCAGAGATATTCTCCGGCGCGATTCAGGACTACCAGCGCGGGCTCATTATTGGAGAGTCCACTTACGGCAAAGGAACCGTCCAGAACCTGATTGATCTTGATCGATATTCCCAGGATCCGGAGCAGCCACTCGGGCAACTGAAACTCACCATTGCCCAGTTCTTCCGCGTCAGCGGGGCCAGCACGCAACATCGAGGCGTCGTCCCGGACATTGTGCTTCCGGGTCGCGGCGCCGATCTACCCTATGGAGAGAAGGCGCTGGAGAATGCTCTGCCCTTTGCGCAAATCGATTCCACGGCCTTCTCGAGTTACTCGGTTGAAAACCCGGGATATGACCTCGATCAACTGCGGGAACTGCACAGCCAGCGCATCCGTAGCGACCCTGATTTCGCTTATCTCGCCGGGCTTCGGGAGATTGATATTCCCCTGGCACAGGCCATAGAGATTTCTCTTATGGAAAGCCAGCGACAGAAGGATCGCGACCAGAGAGAAAACGAACAGCAGCGCATCTTAGACACGCTCAAGCAGGCGCACGGATACGATGGCGACTCAGAGGATGCGTCTCAGGAACTGCCCAGGGATGCTGTTCTGCTCGAATCCGCGCGCGTGCTCGCCGATATGAGTTTTGGCGCATTCGGTGGACGCCTGGTTGTCCAAAGGGTGGCTCCGAAGGTCTCTCCCCTTAGCGATGCAGATGCTGATACCACTTCCGCCGGCCAGTAGGCGCAACCTTAAGCGTAAGGCACGATGAACTTCTCAGCATTCGGAAATTTCCTGACCTCCGGCTCGGGGATTCTGACGCTCATGGAAGATATCGACAGCGCCCTCACGGGATCGGCAGAGATGCGGCTTCTGGGAGGCGGTAATCCTGCACGGATACCCCAAGTGCAGAGCGCGTTCCGTGACGCCATGACGGAACTGCTCGCCGATGGCGAACGGTTTGAGCGCCTGAGCGGGGACTACGACGGCGCAAGAGGTAATGCCCGGTTCATTGATGCGCTTGCGGCGCTGCTGCGTTCACGGTGCGGATGGCCTGTGGGGCCTCAGAACATCGCCGTCACCAACGGCAGTCAAAGTTCATTTTACGTGCTGTTTCATCTTTTTGCCGGCGAATTCAGCCAGGGAAAAAAGCGGAAAATTCTTCTGCCGCTCGCACCGGAATACATTGGTTATGCCGATGTCGGTATGGGTGCAGAGCTGTTCCATACCTACCGGCCAACAATAGAACTTCGCGGTGAGCGCGAGTTCAAGTACCACGTCGACTTTGACCACCTGGATATTTCGGATGAGATCGGCGCCATTGCGGTTTCCCGCCCGACCAACCCCACCGGTAATGTATTGACCGAAACCGAAGTCGCTCACCTTCGGGAACTGGCTGCCCGGCACGGGATTCCATTTATCCTCGACTCTGCCTACGGCGGACCCTTTCCCAATATCATCTTTCCCCCGGTCGATAGCCTCTGGGATGAGAACACCATCGCGTGCCTCAGTCTTTCCAAGCTCGGGCTGCCGGGTTTGCGCACGGGGATCATCGTGGCGGACGAAAAAGTCATCCGCGCGGTAACCGCTGCCAACGCAATCATGTCGCTCGCACCGGGCAGCGCCGGGCCAGGACTTGTCTGCGCCATGGTGGAAAACGGCAGCATCCTGGATCTGTCGGATCGTGTGATCCGGCCCTATTATCAGGAGAAGGTAAAGCGGGCGGTCTCCTGGGTGACATCGGCCATGGGAGACCTCCCCTGCCGGGTGCACACACCCGAGGGCGCGATCTTCCTCTGGTTATGGTTTGCAGGGTTACCCATCACCAGCGAGGCGTTATACCAGCGCCTTAAACAAAGAGATGTACTGGTCATTGCCGGAGAGCACTTTTTTCCAGGACTGGATGAACCCTGGCCACACCGTCATGAATGCATCCGGATTTCCTACGCGCAGGACGCCGAATCGGTTCAGGCGGGTATAGGGATCATCGGTGAGGAAGTTGCGCGTGCATACCATGAAGGCGCGGCAAAGTCCGCCTGAATTTCTCAGATTTTTTCATTCCGTCAGACCCCGGTAGGTCTGCCAGATCAGACGAAAGACGGCGGAAAGCGCTTTCGCTCCTGTATCGATCCACTGATCGATATCGGCCGGGTCGAACCAGTCACCCCCGGACATCTCCTCGAGATTGGGCCTTAAGGTCTTGGCGGTATCTACCCGGTAGACCCAGGCGAACTCCATACCGGTGACATTCGATGCTTCGAGTTTGAACAGACGTTGCGGTACCCGGTCGAGTGACAGGCCGACTTCCTCTTCGACTTCGCGGACACAGCAGTCATCGTAGCTTTCACCGGCGTCCACGTGCCCGGCAACTGAAGAATCCCACATGCCGGGATGCTCCTTTTTATGCAGGCCCCGCTGTTGAAGAAATAATTGTCCCCGCGGATTGAAGACCAGCACATGCACAGCACGGTGGCGCAGCCCCTTAAGATGAATTTCGTCTCGTCTTTGCTCTCCGATCACCGCGTCCGATGCATCCACCACCGAAAGGATTTCTGCATCTTCAGGAGGGCGGCTCAAGGCGCTGAGTCCGAATCACTCGAGATTTCGCGACGGGGTTGCCCTGCGCGCTGCGATTGCTGCCAGACGGAGTCGATCCACACTGGAGCTTCCGAGGGCGGCAAAGTCGGTGTTCCGGCAATCAAGTCTGCAGCGCGCTCGGCGGCCATGATGGTTGGCGCGTTGAGGTTGCCGTTGGTAATGGTCGGGAAAATCGAGGAATCCACCACACGTAATTGTGCGATGCCCCGTACCCGGCAACTCGAATCAAGTACTGCACCGGGGTCATCATCGGCGCCCATTTTGCAGGTGCATGAAGGATGGTAGGCGCTCTCGACGTTCTGCCTGACCCACGCATCAATCTCGTCGTCCGTTTGCAGCGCCGATCCGGGCGCGATCTCCTCACCACGGAACCTGTCCATCGCCGGCTGTCCGAGAATCTCCCGGGTAAGGTGGATGCAGGCGCGCCAGTCGCTAATGTCTTTTTCAGCGGTCAGATAGTTAAACAGCACCCGGGGGTGCCGAAAGGCATCGTCAGACCGCACCGATACCGACCCCCGGCTCGCGGGCTTGTTAGGGCCTACATGCACCTGGAACCCGTGCCCGTCGAAAGCAGCGCGACCATCGTAGCGCATGGCCCCGGGCAGAAAGTGATACTGGATGTCTGGAGACTTGACCCCGGCTGAAGACCGGATAAATCCACAGGACTCAAAGTGATTGGTCGCGCCCAGCCCGGATTTGAACAACAGCCACTGAAGGCCAATCATGCCTTTGCTGAACATGCCCAACCGGGAGTTGAGCGATATCGGCTCCAGACAGCGGTGCTGAAAATAGACCTCAAGATGGTCCTGCAGGTTCTGCCCGACACCCTCAAGAGAATGCGCAACCGGGATACGGGCGGCTTCGAGCACCCTTGCGGGACCGATTCCCGATCGTTGCAGCAAAGCGGGCGAAGCAATAGACCCCGCTGAAAGAATCACCTCAGCCCGGGCATAGACCTCAAAAACATTACCGTCTTTTTCGTAGGCAATCCCAATCGCCCGGTCCCCCTCGAGCAGCACTTTTGTTGCCAGCGTGCCGCTGATCACCCTGAGATTCTTTCGTTGGCGGATCGGTCTCAGGTAGGCATGACTGGTTGACGCGCGGCGCCCGTTATCAACGGTCATGTGCATCTGGCCGAAGCCCTCCTGCTGATAACCGTTGTAGTCTTCGGTAGCGGGGTAGCCGGCCTCGATTCCGGCATCAATAAAGGCGCGGTATAAGGGATTGAGCTTCATGTCATTGCCGGCACATACGCTGAGCGGTCCATTGGCGCCACGATACTGGTCCGCTCCGCGGTACCAGGTCTCGGCACGCTGGTAATAAGGAAGGCACGAGGCGTAGTTCCAGCCGGCCGCGCCGTCCGACTCCCACTGATTGATGTCTTCGGCATGCCCCCGGACATACACCATGCCGTTGATCGACGATGACCCGCCGAGGCCCAGCCCTCGTGGGCAGTCCAGCACCCGGCCGTCAAGACCGGGTTCCGCCTCGCTCTGAAATCCCCAGTTGAAGCGGCGCGTGTTCATCGGCATGGACAGTGCCGATGGCATCTGGACGATGATGCTGCGGTCACTACCCCCCGCCTCAAGCAGGATGACGTTCGCATCCGGGTCCTCACTGAGACGCGCCGCCAGCACGCATCCGGCGGAACCGGCGCCCACGATCAGATAGTCACAATCACGCATATAAAACGTTCTTCAATCCTGTGCCGCCGAGGGCCTGCCGACACAAATCATTGGGGTCCAGCGCTCAACAGATCGCTTTTATGGTTCCGATTATTTCACGTTTTTATGAATCCCTGCTTAGCCCCGAATATCCCGCATGAGTGCAATCGAAAAATCCTGCGCACGATCCTTTTTTGCGCTAAATTGCCTGCGCTATGAAACCACCCCGTCTTCAGGTTGCGGATACTGAGGTACCCGCACGTTGTGTTGTGTTCGACAAGGACGGGACGCTGATTGATTTTCATGCGGTCTGGGGGCCAAGGCTCGTGCTGGGCGCCAAGACACTGGCAGCCAAGACAGGTCTTGGCGATGGCTTTGTTAACCATCTCTACCGGGCGTCGGGCTATAACGCCGACACCGGCGGGACCCTCGGCCAGGGGCCTCTTGCTACTGCGCCGCTGCATCAATTCACTGTGATTGTGGCCAGCGTTCTTTTTCAGCACGGACTCACCTGGGACCGGGCTCTTGCATTGAGTGAAGATCATATGGGATCAGCGATGACGGCCACACCAACGGCTCAGGAGATCATCCCCCGGGGGACAATTGGGGAATCACTGAAACGTCTCGTCGATGCTGAAATTCCGGCAGTCATCGCAACGACCGATAACCGCCTTGCTACCGAGATCATGCTGCATGAACTGGGGCTTGAACCCTTCTTTGCTGACGTCAGGTGCGGCGACGATGACGGTCCGGTAAAGCCCGATATCGCCGTGCTGGCCCAGATTGCGCACTCGCAAGAGCTTGACGTTTCCGAACTTGTCATGGTGGGCGACACCGTCAGCGACCTGACGATGGCCCGCAAGGCCGGAGCCGGTCTTTGCGTCGGTATAACCGGCGGTGCGGGAAGCCCCGCGGAGTTGCAGGCGCATGCTGACGTCCTGATCGGCGATATCAGTGAGATCCGCCCTGTTCCCAGCGGGTGATGAGGAACTCGTCAGTCCGGCTGACGCAAAAAATGCTCCTGAGTGGCCGACTCAATCGTGCCCGAACGCGCAGCACGGACACTTTGAATTGCAGCATCGGCATCCTGTCCGGACATCATCAGCAAGCGCGCAGCCACCGTCCCGGTCCGTCCTAAACCCGCGGCGCAGTGCAGCAGGATCCGTTCACCCCTGCACACAGATGAGAACCACTGCGCCAATGGCGAATTCTCTTGAACTGCATCAGACGGCGCACCGAGATCCCTGACGGGGTGATGCTGCCATTGGAACTGCTTCTTGAACTCCTCCGGTAATTGCCCAACACCCAGAAATTCGAACTCATGCAGCTCGACGAGGGAAACGATGAGATCCGGCTGCCAGTCGCTGACCATCGCAAGATCTTCAGCGAGATCCCTTTGACGATGCGCACCATCGCTGAACTGCTCGAGCCGGCCTGGGCAGCAGCACATACCTACGGCGCCCCCGTTATCGCCGATCGTGACGGTGTTTATCTCAAGCGGGGCGCCGGGGGATTGCACGGGCGATCCCTTTTACCAGGATCCCGTGTTCGGCATCGACAGCCAGGGTTCGGCGGGCGCCAGCGACTCACCCTTTTGCAACAGTTCGATGGAGATACCATCGGGTGACCTGATGAAGGCCATCCGTCCGTCCCGGGGTGGGCGGTTGATCGTGACGCCCTGGTCCAGCAGACGCTGGCAAAGGCCATAGATATCTTCTACCTGATAGGCGAGATGACCGAAATTGCGCCCTCCGGGGTAATCCTCCGGGTCCCAGTTGTATGTCAGTTCGACCTGGGCTGACTCGTCGCCCGGCGCTGCAAGAAACACATTGGTAAAACGACCCTTCGGCTCATCATACCGGCGCAGTTCAACCAGACCCAGTTTCGTGCAATAAAAGTCCAGCGATCCTTCGAGGTCACTGACCCGCACCATGGTGTGAAGATATTTCATTTTGTTGATCTATTTCGCGACAGATACCCGCCATGCCTGGGTACGGGACTCGACACCCCGGCTCAAAAGATAGTGCAGAATTTTCACCCCCGCCGCAGTGTAAAAGATCATCATCCCCATCGCTGCCGCCGGGGCGATGTCGCCCGCATCATCCATGTTGAGTACCGCAACAGAAGCCAGAGTGGTATGCGGAGAGTATAAAAATACCACCGCCGACACCGTGGTCATCGCGTTTACGAAAAGATAGATGCTGATATCGAGAATTGCAGGGGTACACACGGGCACTGTGACCCTGAGAAATGTGCGGTAAAAAGGCTGCTTCAGCGAAGCGGCAACGGACTCGAACTGGGCATCCATCTGCTTGAGGGCGGTAGTCGCTGTGAGGTGACTCACCGTGTAGAAGTGGGTAATGGTGCTGATTACCAGTATCGCCATCGTGTGATAGAGGAAGTTCAGCGGATTCGACGGCGAGTTGAAGAAAAAGATGTAGGCAAGACCCAGCACCAGTCCGGGTATTGCCATGGGCAGCATCGCCAGGAGCTGGAACGTCCCACGGATCGGGCCCAGTCCCTGACCTTTCTCAACGAGATAAGCACCCGAGAACACCAAAATGGTGCCGAATACCGCAGTGTAGGAAGCCATCTCGATAGAGTTGAAGTAACTGGCCCAACCCCCGCCGTCCATGAGATCGAACTGGTAATTACTCAAGCCCAGACTCAGGTTGTAGGGGTAGAATTTCACCAGTGCCGCAAACTGGCAGACGCCGAGAATCCCGACGATAAAAATGCTGACGACGATCGAATACACCAGCATGAGGTTATCGAACTTTTTGTCGGGGGAAGGCTCCAGGGGAACCGCGCGCGCTGAAAGCAGTGCTATCTGCTTCTTCTGAACGATACGGTCCACCACGAAGGCAAGGCCCGCGGGGATCAGAAGCACCACCGAAACGACTGCCCCCATCTCGAAGTTCTGCTGACCGATTACCTGTTTATAGATATCGGTTGCGAGCACATTGAAATCCCCACCGATCACCTTCGGCGCGCCAAAATCGGTGACGGACAGGGTGAACACCACAAATGCAGCGCTGATCAGTCCATACCGCACGCCAGGCAGCGTCACCGTAAAAAATATCCGGGCACTTCCCGCACGAAGTGCGGTCGCCGCTTCATAGAGTCTGGCATCGGCGATCGACAGCGCAGTGATGATGATAATCAGCGCATGCGGCAGCGTAAAAAAGACCTCTGCAATGACGATACCGATGGGTCCGTAAATATCATGACCGAACAGCAGTTCGTTAATCAGTCCCTGCCGGCCGAAAAGATAGATCAGCGCGATACCCGGCAGGAGCGAGGGAACCAGAATCGGGATCATCGCAACGGTTTTGAACACCGCCTTGCCTGGCATCCTGCTACGGGTCAGCGCATAGGCAAGGACGAAAGCGATCGTGACCGTAATGGAGGTGGTAACAAACCCGATAAAAAGGCTGTTCTGGATCGAATACACCAGAGATGGTGTATTGAAATACGCTAGGTAATTCTCAAGCCCGACGAACCCGCCCTTGGAGTCCAACGTGCTCTTGGAGAGCATTGCGTACAGTGGAAACGCCAATGCAACAATGAGGTAAACACCAATGACCAGGACAAACAGCCGCATCGCGCGGTCATCGGAACTCGATTTCCTGCGCAACATTGGCCCAGTTGTGCTGATCGCAACGCCCTTGGCGGTCATCAAGAGTCCAGGGAATAGAGCCTGATCTTCTCGGCTGGAAGCGTCACCGAGACCGATGCGCCCGGTTCCAGCGAAAGTCGGTGGGCTTCGCCTGTTGAGACATCGGCCTGAAGCCGGGTCTTCCATAGCTCAAGATTCAGCGTAACCCGGACAAAAGCACCGAGGTATTCGAGCGATTCGACCACTCCGAGCGTCTCGTTATTACTCCCCGACTCATCACCGAGGTGCAACTCGACATCCTCAGGCCTGATAGCCAACCGGACCGGCCTCCCCTCGCTCATGTTTTCTGTATCGACATCAAGCGGGACACCTTCACAGGCACATTGGCCGGCTGACGCTGTCCTGGCGCTGATGAAATTCATTGTGCCGATAAACTCCGCGACAAACTCAGAAGCGGGGCTCGCGTAAATCTCCTCCGGTGTGCCGATCTGTTCGATCACCCCGTGGTTCATCACCACAATCCGATCGGCCATCGTCAGCGCTTCTTCCTGATCGTGGGTGACCATGATGGTTGTGACAGCCAGGCGTCTCTGCAGCCCTTTGATTTCCATCCTCAGGTGCGCCCGCACTTTGGCGTCAAGAGCCGACAACGGTTCGTCCAGAAGCAGCAGCCCCGGTGCGGTCGCCAGTGCCCGCGCCAACGCAACCCGCTGCTGCTGCCCGCCGGACAACTGGGCCGGATATTTCTTTGTCTGATCAGATAAATCCACCAGCATCAGCAGTTCTTCGACGCGCCTGCTGACTTCATTGCGGCGGGAGCGCCGGCTCTCGAGACCATAGGCCACGTTTTTTTCTACCGTGAGGTTGGGAAACAGCGCATAGGACTGAAACACAATCCCAAAGTCACGCTCCGATGGAGGCAGCACGGAGATATCGGCGCCCGCCTGGGCAATGCTTCCCTGGGACTGGATATCAAGCCCGGCGATAGCCCTTAACAGGGTCGTTTTCCCGCAGCCGGAGGGACCCAGGAAACAGACAAACTCACCCTCGAAGACCTCAAGAGAGATATCCCGCAGTGCCGTGAACTGACCGAAATTCTTGGTCAGGTTCTCGATTTTCAGGAATGCTTCGCTCATTGTCGTTGGAATCCGCACGGACTGACCGAAGCCCCGCCGACCACCGGGGCCAGGGCAATCACAAAAAGAAACGGCCGATCACTGGCTGAACAGCGACCGGCCGTCGATCAGTCGATAATCTGACTCAGCTCTTCGGTTCCGATTTTGAATCGTAACGCTTCTGCCATTCGGCAAGGATACGTTTGCGGTTCTGTGCCGCCCACTCGAAGTTGTTATCGATCATGGCCTGCGGAATATTGTCCGGGAAATGTTCGACCGGTTTTGCAAGCCGCTGAATGCCGATCACTGCGTAGCCCTCGTTGTACATCTTGTTGGCTTTCTCAGTGACAGACCAATCCACCAGCGTTTTAGCAGCATCCAGTTTCTTGGTCCCGTTGACAATCGCGGTCGCTTCCATATCCCAGCCAATACCCTCGCTTGGAATAATGATCTCTAACGGAGCACCCGCCGCTTTGGACTTTGCGCCCCGGAAGGCAAAAGATACGCCGATCGCGACCTCTCCCCGGGCAGCCTGTTTGCAGGGTTTGGAGCCCGAATGCGTATAGTGATCGATATTCTGGTGGAGCTGGTCCATAAACGCCCAGCCACCTTCTTCGCCGAACATCTGTAGCCAGCTGGATACATCCAGAAAGCCGGTCCCCGACGAATTGGGGTTCGGCATGGCGACGTGGCCTTTATACGCCGGGTTGGTCAGATCCTTCCAGGAAGACGGCATGGGCAGATTATGTTTTTCCGACTCCACAGTGTTCACACAGACTGCGGCAACCCATGCATCCATACCGGTCCACGTCGGTGGATCGGACTTATCCCGGAACTTCGAATCAAGACCGTCCAGACCTTTGGGGGTGTACGGCTGCAGCATGCCTTCGCCTTTCATCAATAACAGGCTCGTGGCCGCCAGTCCCCAGATGACATCTGCCCGTGGATTCTCTTTTTCCGCAAGCAGCTTCGCTGTCACGATGCCGGTCGAATCACGCACCCAATTGATCTTGATATCGGGATGATCCTCGTTAAATCGTGCCGCGTATTTCTTGAGATCTTCGGCCTCGACCGCCGTATAGACGGTGAGGTCGGTTGCAGCAAAGGCGGTATAGCTGAGCCCTAGCGCCAACGCTGGCACCACACCCCAACGACTCCTAAACAAAATCTTTTTCATCTGTTCCTCCTATTGATGGTCTTGACATATTGCAGGTTCTGCACCCTGACACATATTATTATCATCATATTTCACGAATATGACACACCGTCGCATCATCTTAGTGCTTTTGACTGCCAGGAACAACAGCCCCTGTACCCTGCAATAGCCGACGGCAATTGGCCGCGCGGATATCAGCGGCTGAGGCTTATCTGCTGCTTCTCACGGTATCGATCCAAAGCGAGTTGAATCAGCTGGTCAATCAACGTGGGGTATTCGATACCGCTTGCCTGCCAGAGCCTTGGATACATGCTGATGGGGGTAAAGCCCGGCATCGTGTTTATCTCGTTGAGGAACACCTCACCGGAAGGGGGCAGCAGAAAATCGACCCGTGCGAGTCCGGCACCATCAATTGCACGGAATGCTTCCAGAGACATCTCCTGGATGCTGGCCTTTAGTGACTGCGAAAGATCCGCAGGCACGATCAACTGCGAGTGGTCATCGATGTACTTGGTGGTGTAGTCGTAAAACTCTGCCCCAGGGATGATCTCGCCAATCACGGAGGCTTTCGGATCATCGTTGCCGAGCACCGCGCATTCAAGTTCCCGAGCCTGCTCTACTGAGGATTCGATCATCATCTTGATGTCGTAACCGGCCGCAATATCCAAGGCGGTCTGCAGAGACTCAGCATTATGGACCTTGGAAATTCCGATACTGGAGCCGAGATTGACCGGCTTGACGAACATCGGATAACAAAGCGCGCTTTCAATCCGGCTCATTATCAATGTCCGGTCGACGTTCCAGGCGCTGCGCCTAACGACAAGGTACTCTGCCTGTTTCAAACCGGCGTTGGCAAAAACAGCCCGCGCCAGCTCTTTATCCATACCGACTGCAGATGCCGCAACGCCGGCCCCCACATAGGCGGCATCCGCAAGCTCGAGCAAACCCTGTACACAGCCATCCTCACCGTGCGGTCCATGTAAAAGGGGGAATACCACATCAAACCTGCCTTCTCCCGCTTGAGTCCCATCCAGGGCTGTCAGGTCCCGCTGACCGGCGCCCAACTGCACGGGCACGCCGCTACCCTCTATAACTTCGTCCTGTTCCAGCAACCGACGCTCACCGTCCTCGAGAACCCACTGTCCTGACCGTGAGATACCCGCGAGGACCACCTCGTAGCGGGAGGCGTCAATCGCCGCGTAAACGGATCTCGCCGAGATGACAGAAATCTCGTGCTCGGCAGACTGTCCACCGAATACCAGCAGGACTCGGGTTTTGCTCATTTGCGTTCTATGGCTTCGCGCATGTGTAGGCCAGATTCAGGCAAGCGCATCGTTAGCGTGTTGTGAGATGTAATCTTCGACATAGCCGGAAAAAACTTGCCCGGCTGCACGGGTGACATCGCCGCCACCGACAGGAAACTCAAGCCGTTCCCCGTCAAGCAGCGTCAGCGATACACACGGCATGACCTCGCGGGTTGCGCTCGTAATAAAGCACTCGGTCGCATCGAGCAGTTCATTGACATGAACATCTTCTTCGAAACTTTGCATCCCGGCGGCCTTGAGCGCTCGATGGACATGTTTTTTGGTCAGCCCTTTGAGGTTTCCGGAACCTGGGGTGACGAGCCTCCCCCGGATCAGAAACCAGACGTTACTGTTGGCCGCCTCGGTTACAAAGCCGTCACGATTGAGCATGACACAATCATCTGCACCCGCTTCTTTGGCTTCGGTGAGTCCCATAATGTTGTTCAGGTAGTTGCCACCCTTGATATTCGGGTCAAGTGCGTTAACCGGGTTGCGGCGAACGTTGGGAATCGCCATGTTGACGCCGCGCTCATAGAAAATCGGGTCCCAGGACGGCAAGGCTTTGACGATGATGACGTATCGGGTTTCCAGACCGGGATCAGGATACAGGTCTACGACCCCTTCCCCGCGCGTTATCTGATAACGCACATAGCCGTCTGACTCCCGGGACACGCCCGCCTCTATCGCCGTTCGGCGAATCTCTTCCAGAAGCTGCCCGCGCGTCTGGCTGATCCGCATCTGAATCAGCTGCGCAGAGTTTTCCAGCCGCTCGAAATGTTCTTCCAGAAAAAGCGGTACCGAGCGATAGGTACGAAACACTTCATAGACCGAGTCACCGTAAAGAAAGCCACGGTCCAGAACCGGTATGGAAGCCTTCGCAGCTTCGGTAATGGTTCCATCGACATTGACAGTTGACGCTATCATTAAACGACGCTCTCCCTATGCTGAATAAGTAAACACAAAAATCGGCTAAAACGTCATCCTGGACTAGGCGATTCTGAGCGAACACCATTATGATACCGCCCTTTTACCAAGCGCCTGCACACTCCCTGGTCAAGGCGTTCACACCCCGGACTGCGATATCCCACCCAACGCGGCTGCACCTTCCAGAAACCGGTCGGAATTCAGACACCCGATAGCAACTTAAGGCTATGCAGATCTCAACAATGCTCAAGGAGGGTCACCTCGGCCTCGCGAGGTCCGCGTGCCTTGTGGGGGGCGCCGTTTGGGGAGGCTACTGGATTCCACTCCGAGGTCTTGACGCTTCGGGGTTTTCAGGTGTCCTCGCGGCTGGGGTTATTCATGTGATTCCGGCGCTGATGCTCCTGCCGTTGATGCTGATAAGGCATAAAAGTCTTCGGCAAGGGGGGATTGGGCTGCAGGCGACGGGTGCGGCCATGGGGCTTGCGATCCTGCTTTACTCCACAGCGTTTCTCTACACCGACGTGGTCCGCGCCATCCTGCTGTACTACCTCACTCCTGTCTGGGGCACGCTCTTCGCGAGACTCTGGCTGGCCGAAAAAATCACCCTGGACCGGGTTTTCGGGATTGCGCTCGGTATAGCCGGGATGCTGATCATTTTCAACATAGACCAGGGACTGCCGCTGCCCAGAAACCTTGGCGACTGGATGGCGCTCGGCTCAGGAATTATCTGGGCCCTCGCGGCGACCTTGACACGCCGATACCCGGACCAACCCGCTGTAGATGTTGTTTCATCGTGGTTCGTTTGGGCCAGCGGACTGGCAATCCTGGTTATGTTCTTCCTGCAGGGCACTGTAAGCATTCCGCCGCCTGTTGCGTTCAGTTCAGTACTGCCGTGGCTTGCACCCCTGAGTCTTCTGCTTGTACTGCCGGTTTATCTTGCCATTACCTGGGGTCTGCCGCAGCTTAATCCCGGCACCTCCGGCCTGCTGTTCATGACCGAGATCAGTGTCGGTACGCTCACCGCTGCGTGGCTTACCAGCGAGATCATCGGCCCGCGTGAAATCATCGGCATCATATTGATTACTCTCGCCGGACTCGCTGAGGTCCTGCTGCCGATCGCAAGGCGATTTTTCAAGCATGTTCAAAGTTGATGAAACTACCTTGGGCGGGCGATTCTCACTGCGCTGCACAAATACTGATCCCTGTTTTACACAGTGACCGGCAAGCGTATCAAGGAAACGGCGAATCCTCGATAGGCCGACGCACGGGATCCTCCTGAGGGCGCTGTTGCAGTTCCAACTTAGGGCCGTCAAGGTTGATAAACCTGTAAATGCGCTGAGAATCCCAGGAAAGGGCGGGGTCCGGCACCAGTTCCACATGATCACCCCATAGTCCCTGATTGACCTCGCGGACGAGTTTCATCTGACCGGTGAGAGTCGAACTGAAATTGTAGTAGATGTCATCGAAGTAGATTACGCATCCCGATGGCAGGAACTCAAGCACACGCTCCAGAGCCGTGCGAGTGGAACTGTAGTAATCACAATCCATCCAGATCAGCATCGGCCGCCATTCCTGAAACTGATCAAGCAACTCAGGTGTCAGTACATCTTCAAAGAGACCCTGATGCAACTGGTAATTCCCATAGCCTTTCTTCTGGCAGTAGGCATCTAACCACTCCCGATCGCCACGATAATGCCCGGCGATCCACTCATCACCCCGGATCAGCGCTGCGTCGGCTTCATGCTCCACCGGTGGTAAACCGCCGAAAGTGTCAAAACCATGCAGCATCACCCGATCCTCGAGACCCAGATAGCGTATCGCCATAAGGTGCTTGGCGAATGAATACCCTCCTGCAACGCCAAACTCCAGTATGGAAAACCGGCCCTGGTAGGTGTTGGTGAATTCCTTAAGCACCTCGTAGATATGGTCCATCCGATAGAACCCGCCCGCAGTGGCACGCAGAAACTTGCGGGGGCTATAGACCAGATTGAGATAAGTCCAGGTGCGCAACCATTCGCCGGGAATCAGGCGCCCCAATCCGCGAAGCACCTTAAAGAAACCGCCAGTTTGTTTCATAGATAAGACCTTTCGTCAGCAGAGACGATCTATTACCTATGCCGGAATGTGTAGATCCTGCCGAGACTGGGTGATGTACATCTGGATTTTAAGACTTGGCACGGGTGGGAACTAGACCCACAGTGGCTCAACCAGTTGCGAGACTCACCAATAGCCGTCGGCTGCAACAAATATAGATGATCCGTTGTGACCCTGAATAGTCCGGCCAAACTGTGTCAGACAGGATGCTTTGACGGTCAGGACAGTTCCAGCTCAACGCTTGGGTTGTCCGGCAGACCGCTTTCCGGCACGATTTGCCGGATGCTCGGGAAAGGGTTCTCCAGGAAGCCAGACACTCCATTTCGGAAACGGTTCGCTGCCCTGGCTTCCGAGCTTTGAATCACGGGACTTCGGGAAATCAGCCTTTTTACTGACCTTCGGGTGGCGCCGGCTGAACCAGCGATCCCCTGTACGGGTCGCACTGCCCTTCTCGCCGACGTCTGCGCCCTTTTGTGTCGTATAGGTTTTGTCGTATTCCAACGCTCTGCCCTTGGGATGGCGCGGGAACGCCTTACGCTCCACGCCATCATGCAAAGCGGATAATTTTACTCTTATGCGCACACCTATGTGCGCCCCCAGTGGGAGGCGACAAAACTTCCCGCAAATCCAGGGCTCACCAATAACAAGGTTTTTCACGACAGCGACAATGCGGTTACAGCGTCGTGGGCCGACGGCGAATACACCGAAAAACAAAACCCCCAAAGGCTTTCACCCTAA
>CEQE01077588.1_pt1 | contig 42360 bp, 36 predicted proteins | sample 356201 | NCBI WGS metagenome assembly CEQE01 (sample SAMEA2619970, study PRJEB7988) | marine metagenome | biome: marine biome (ENVO:00000447); feature: mesopelagic zone (ENVO:00000213) & marine oxygen minimum zone (ENVO:01000065); material: "saline water (ENVO:00002010), including plankton...
AACCACGGAAAAGTCGCAAAAACCCATTCAACAAAGAACTGGGCCGCTAGCGTTGCCACCGCGAGATAGAAACCTTTGATTCGCAAGCTGGGACTACCGACAAGAACACCAAAAATAGCGGCGATCAGACCTGCCAGCAGAAACACCAGTATGATCGGTATTTCAGGAACGCGCGCAGCCAGGTTATAGGCAGAATATGCACCTACCGCCATAAACGCCCCATGCCCCAATGACAGCTGGCCGGTGTAACCGGTCAGTATATTAAGACCAATAGCTGCGATAGCCCAGATTAGAAGTGGAATCAGGTAGCCGGCTATCACATGCTCAGTTGCTAGCAGAGGTACGCCGACAACCACAAAAATCAGCGTCGCAATCAGAGCCCAGCGATCCTGGCGAATCGGGAAAATCGCCATATCCTTCTTATAAGAGGTCTTGAACTGCCCAGTTTCTCGATAAAGCATGGTTTTCAGACTCTCTCTATGATCTTTTCGCCGAAAAGGCCCTGTGGCCTGACAATCAGGAACAGCATTGCAATAAAGTAGGCCGCCCATGACTCAATTCCACCACCAATGATTGGGCCGAGGTAGACTTCAGCCAGTTTTTCGCTGGCCCCAATAATCAGGCCGCCGATAATGGCGCCGGCAATTGAATTAAAGCCGCCGAGTATCAATACCGGTAACGCCTTGAGAGCGACCAGGGAAATGCTGAACTGCACACCTAATCGTTGACCCCAGATCGCGCCTGCCACCAGCGCTACCATGCCTGCAGCGGCCCAGACAATGGCCCAGATCAACTGCAGCGGTATTCCGACCGACATGGCTGCCTGGTTGTCGTCTGCCACAGCACGAAGCGCTCTACCGATTCGCCCCTTTTGAAAGAAAAATGCAAGAAAAAGTACCAGTACTCCACAAATAACCGCCGTCCAGACATCAAACAAACTAATTAAGATATTCGTCGACTCCAGAATCGACATCCAGGGAACGTCTGGTATGCCGATATCTAGACCATGGACCTGAGAATCCCAGATTCCCTGCGCTAAACCTTCGAGGAAATAGTTAAGCCCGATGGTCGCCATGAACAAAATGATCACCGGTTGGGCCACCAATGGACGAAGCATGACCCGCTCAATAATAACGGCGAGGAGTATCATCACGGCTAGTGCAATTGCGATGGCAAGCCAGAAATTAACACCCATCTCCAGAATCCGGACAAAAGTAAGTGCGGCAAACAACACCATCGCGCCCTGGGCGAAATTAAAAACGCCTGATGCTTTAAAGATCAGAACAAAACCAAGCGCCACAAGTGAGTACATCACGCCTGAGAGCAGACCAGCAATCAGAACTTCGATAGCAAACGCCAACTCCACCGGCATGTTAATCACCCCTCAACTTGCATGTCAGGTTAATTCGAATAGGCCCTAGTGGGCTACCCCCAGATATGCATCAATGACCTTCTGATCATTGCGCACTGTATCGGGCGCCCCTTCAGAGATCTTACGTCCGTAGTCAAGCACAATCACCCGATCGGAGATATCCATCACCACGCTCATATCATGCTCAATGAGCACGATGGTGGTGCCTAGCTCTTCGTTGACATCCAGAATAAAACGACACGTATTTTCTTTCTCTTCAAGGTTCATGCCCGCCATCGGTTCGTCCAGCAGTAGCAGCGTGGGCTCTGCCGCGAGCGCGCGACCGAGCTCAACCCGTTTCTGCAGACCATAAGGCAGTCGGCCTACAGGCGTCTTGCGGATCGACTGGATCTCCAGAAAATCGATAATGTTCTCTACTGCTTGACGGTGAACAATTTCTTCGTTCTGCGCCGGTCCCCAATAGAAACCCTGCATGAGCAGGTTGGATTTCATCTTCAGATTCCGCCCAGTCATAAGGTTATCTATGGTATTCATACCTTTGAACAAGGCGACGTTCTGAAAGGTTCGAGCAATTCCCTGTACTGCCGCCTCATGGGGACGCATGCCTTGTCGCACTTCGCCTTTGTAGGTAATCGTGCCTTGTGTCGGCTGATACACGCCGTTGATCACATTGAGCATGGAACTCTTACCGGCACCGTTAGGGCCGATGATTGAGAATATTTCGCCCTTCTGAATATCGAAACTGACATCAACCAGGGCATGAACACCGCCAAACGACAGCGATATTGCATCGACTTTAAGCAGGGTTTCGCTTTGATGTTCGGTTGCCATGATGATCGGCTAACTTGGGGCGACTTGATACATGATGGATTGCGACTGGTATGATGGCAATGGCGGGTTCACAAGTCCTTAGGCTGCTGCACGCGTGCGTTCCGGCGATACGGCCGCATCACAGATTTCGAGATCGGCCTCAATCCGACCCTGCCGACCATCTTCAAACATGACCTCGGTGCTGACAAAGCAGTGTTCGCGCCCGTCAAACAGCGCGTCGATGAGATCGCCGTAGCGCTCATTGATAATCCGGCGGCGCACCTTGCGGGTCCGGGTGAGTTCGCCGTCATCAGGATCAAGCTCTTTGTGCAGGATCAGAAAGCGCCGGATCTGCGAAGAGGACAGATGAGAATCCTGCGCCAGGCTCTGGTTCACCTGTTCAATGCACTCCTGTACCAGCGCATACACCTTCGGGTGTGCGGCAAGCTCCTGGTAACTGGCGTAGGTCACATTGTTGCGCTCGGCCCAGTTACCCACGGCGTCGAGATCAATGTTAATGAAGGCCGTCACGAAATCGCGCTGATCGCCAAAGGTGACAACCTCTTTGATTTCAGGGAAAAACTTCAGTTTGTTCTCCAGAAACTTCGGCGCGAACATACTGTTGTCGTTCATTTTGCCGACGTCCTTGGCACGGTCGATGATCCGGAGATGGCCTTCGTCATCGAAGTATCCGGCGTCGCCCGTGTGAACCCAGTTGTCCTGGGTTTTGGTCTCGGCGGTGGCTTCAGGATTCTTGAAGTACTCCTGAAACACCCCGGGACCTCGATAAACGACTTCGCCGTTGTCCTCGATCCGCACCTCAACTCCGGGCGGCGGCGTGCCGACACTTTCGGAGCGCACCACACCATCGGGCTGCATGGTGATAAAGACGGTGGCCTCGGTCTGCCCGTACAACTGCTTGAGATTGATGCCGAGAGAACGGTAAAACTCGAAAATTTCCGGCCCGATGGCCTCGCCTGCCGTATAAGCCACCCGCACGCGACTGAATCCCAGCGTATTCTTAAGAGGCCCATAAACGAGTAGCTCTCCGAGGCCGTAATGGAGGCGGTCCCAAAACGCTACCGGGCGCCCGTCCATCAGGGCGACACCGGTCTTTTTGGCCACCGCCATGAAGTGCTCGAACAACCATCGTTTGAGCCGGCCTGCGTCTTTCATCCGGATGATCACGCTGGTCAGCACGCTCTCAAAGATTCTCGGGGGGGCGAAATAAAAGGTCGGCCCGATCTCGCGCAGATCCTGGGCGACAGTACTCGCACTCTCCGGACAGTTGACACAAAACCCGGCAACCAGGCCCATGGCAAAAGAGAACGTATTGTCCCCAACCCATGCCATCGGCAGATAGGCGAGCACTTCTTCATCAGCGGTGATCCGGTCAAAGGCGTTGATGTTGCGGGCCGTGACCAACAGATTCTCATGAGACAGCACCACACCCTTTGGCCGCCCGGTCGTGCCCGAGGTGTAGAGGATGATCGCGGTATCGGACGGTGCGCCCTTTTCGATCTCTGAGTTGACTCTCTCGGGGTCGGTCTTCAGGACCTCACGGCCGCGCGCCATCAACGTCGCAATGTCGATGACGACCTGCGGATCGTAGTTGCGAAGTCCCTTGGGATCACAATAGATGATGCGCTCCACCCTTGGACATTGCTCACGGATCTCCAGAGCCTTGTCTACCTGCTCCTGGTTTTCGGCGACAATAAAACGCGCCTCGGCATGGTCGACGACATATTCAATTTCCTGTGCTACCGAGTCCTGGTAGGCCGGCACGGGAACGCCGCCAAGTGACTGCGCTGCAATCATGGCGCCATACAGGGGCGGGCGGTTGTCACCGATGATCACGAGGGTGTCATTGCGGACAAAGCCGAGGTCTGACAACCCGGCGGCCAAGGCAAAGGCTTCTTCGCAGAGCTGCGCCAGCGTCCAGGTCTGCCAGATGCCGTAGGCCTTTTCACGCATTGCCGGCCGCTCGGCATCGTGCTGCAGTCGCTGCCGCAAAAGCTGGGGAAACGTCTGTGCCCGCGATTCAGAAGAATCGGCCATATCTTTCTTGAATCCTCAATCCTTTTCGGCCCAATTCCGGGTCACGACTCCTGGGGCCGCAAGCGGTGGGCTCGTCTGTCGGGGCGGGAAGCGTGCAACAGCTTCTCAACCCGGCCAAAACGCTGATAGTTTAGGCCAAATAGATCAAAAAATGCTGACCTGAAACACCCTCTTTGTAACCGAACGGTAAAATCTCTCCGCCCAAGCTCCCCGCAAAGCCGACTCTTAGGTAATCTTGCGCTCCTGTCAGGCTCACGGGAGCCGGCCAAACATCATGGGATCAGACCGCGACAGCCTGCTGACCAGGGCCATCCTCACCTTGGATGCCTTGGATCACCTTGACCAGGGTGTCTCGGTCTTTGATCAGTCGCTGCAGTTGATCAGTTGGAACCGGTACTTTACCCAGATGCTTGAATTCCCTGAAGAATTCGCCCGGATTGGCACACCCCTGGAGACCCTTTTTGCGTATAACGCCCGGCGCGGGGATTACGGGCCCGGGGACCCGGATCAGCAAGTGCAAGAGCGCATGGCACTCGCCCGCCAGTTTGTACCACACCATTTCGAACGCACCCGGCCGAGCGGCCAGGTGCTGGAAATTCGCGGTACTCCACTGCAGAGTGGCGGATTCGTAACCATCTACACCGACATCACTGACCGCAAGCGCGCAGAACAAGCGCTGCGGAACAGTCACGACCTGCTCGAGCAGCGGGTCACCGAACGCACCACTGAACTGCATCAAGCCAACGCCGCCTTGCGCGAAGAGATCGCCCAACACAAGAACGCCCAGGCGGCGCTGCTGGAGTCACAAAAACTCAATGCCCTCGGCCAGTTGACCAGCGGCATCGCGCATGACTTTAATAATTTACTGACGATCATCCAGGGCAACCTGGACCTGATCGGTGACTCCCCCCAGCCGAATACCGCGACGCGGGAATCGCTGCGGGCCGCGGCAAGCGCGTCACGGCGTGGGGCCGAACTGACACGACAGTTACTGGACTTCTCCAGCCACCAGACTCTTAGTCCGGCCGCCGTGCGTCCGACCCGGCTATTTGCTGATCTCGATGCCATGCTCAAGCGCACCCTCAGCGAAACGATCGAGGTGGAAATCACCCCGGGGAGGAACACCTGGTCTACACGGGCTGATCCGGTGAGACTGGAAAACGCCATCGTCAATCTGGCCCTGAACGCGCGGGATGCGATGCCGCAGGGCGGTCAGCTCACTATCAGCGCCGCCAATGTTTCTTTAAAGCAGTATGATGAACGTATCGCCCTGGGTCCCGGCGACTTCGTGATGTACAGCATTGAGGATAACGGTGAAGGCATGTCAGCTGCTGTTATCGAGCGCGCTTTTGAACCCTTCTTTACCACCAAGGGTGTGGGAACCGGAACGGGCCTGGGGCTGAGCACCGTATACGGCTTTGTCCGTCAATCCGGCGGGCAGGTGCATATCACCAGCAGGAGCGGTGTCGGCACCCGGGTAGAGTTTTACCTGCCCCGTGCCACCGGTAACGAAGGTGAACCGCTTCAGGACAAGTCCCAAGACGCTCCGATGGGCCATGGGGAGCGAATACTGGTGGTGGAAAACGATCAGAATGTCCGTGGGTTCATCTGCCGGGTACTTGATGATCTGGGATATCAGACGCTCGATGCATCCGGCGGCCAGCAGGCGCAAGAACTCGCAGAACGGCACCGGGATCTCGATCTGCTGCTGACCGACCTGCTGATGCCCGGAGGTATCGATGGCGAGAGCCTCTGTCGCCAACTGAAAAAGACCCATCCTCACATTCAGACACTATGCATCTCCGGCCAAAGCAGCGACATGATCAATAGCCGCAGCGGGCATTTTCCAACGACAACACTGGCGAAACCTTTTTCGGCCCGGCAACTGGGCAATGCCGTGCACAAAGCCCTGAATCTATCCGGTACAGAAAGTCACCAGAGCGATCGAACTTGAGCACTCCCCATCCCAGGCGGAAACTCATCCTCATCGTTGACGATGAACGGGAGATTCGCAACCTGGTACAACGCTATCTGGACCGCGAGGGGTTTGCTGTCATCGGTGCCGGTGACGGGGCCGAAATGCAGGACGTCCTCAGCAAACGGCTGCCCGATCTGGTGATCATGGATATCCGCCTGCCTGGCGACGACGGTGTCTCACTGACCCGACAGTTGCGCAGCACGAGCCGAATCCCGATCATCATGCTGACCTCGAAAAAAGAGGTAGCCGACCGAGTGACAGGCCTTGAAAGCGGCGCGGATGATTACCTGACCAAGCCTTTTGACCTGCGTGAACTGCTGGCCCGGGTACAAGCTCTGCTGCGCCGGGCTGAAGAGGGAAGAACCACCGGTACCGCCAGTCGGGGTGTGCTGTGTTTTTCCGGCTGGGAACTCGATATCAGCCAGCGCGAACTTCGCGGTGCAGATGAGAGGAAGATCCCGCTGTCTACCGCAGAATTTGACCTGCTAAGAGTGCTGGTGGAAAACGCCAATAAGGTGCTGAACCGAGACTTTCTGCTACAGGTGACGCGGGGCCGATCCACCATGCCCTTCGATCGTACTATCGATGTGCGTATCGGCCACCTGCGACGCCACCTCCTGACGGGTCACGGCGATGGCAAGCAGTTGATTAAGACGGTTCGCGGTGCCGGCTACATGCTGGCCAGCGAGGTCCACTACCGCGATCCCGCTGACTGACGGATGTGCCGGCGCCGTCAGGCTCGTCCATACTGCCAGCCTGATTCAGGACAGGACCAGCCAAAGCCCGGACGATGAACCGCTAGAACGGAATATCGTCGTCAAAGTCCGCGGAGGACCCACCACCTGCATCGGCCTCTGCAAAGTCTGACGCTGAGCCGCTCTGGGTATCACCCCCTCCGCCACGGCCTCCCAGCATCTGCATATCGGTGGCGACAATCTCCGTGGTGTAGCGCTCGTTTCCGTCGCGGTCTTCCCACTTGCGGGTCTGCAGACGTCCTTCGATATAAACCTGTGAGCCTTTCTTGAGGTACTCGCCCGCGATCTCTGCAAGGCGTCCGAAGAACACCACCCTGTGCCACTCGGTCTTCTCCTGGCGCTCACCCGACTGGCGGTCTTTCCAACTGTCTGTGGTGGCGATGGTCACGTTCGCGATGGCGTTACCGTTGGCGGAATACCGTACTTCAGGATCCCGTCCGAGATTGCCTACCACGATCGCCTTGTTGATGCCTCTTGCCATGTTGTTACCTGCCTGATCCGAAAACCCAGAGTCTGTTGATCCTTAAATCCTATCAAATCATCACAAAGAGTCTACCCTCGTTTACTGATGAGCCGGTACTTCGATTTTCCCGACTTCCCAGCCGACCAATCATCTGCCCATGTATCGGTGCCCCGGAACGAATTGACTCTGATTTGCCTATTGGCTATAACCGACTGCTATAAAAAGCAGGTCAAGGCCGCTCGGCCGAATAGTGCCTGCCACCGGAACCGGAGGATAAATGTGGGCGATGGCGTCGCGATCGAAGCCCGTGATGTCTCGAAAATTTTCGGGACGTCGACGGATCAGGAAGTTTGGGCGCTGGATCATGTTTCTGTCTCAATAGCCCAGAACGAATTCTTCACCCTGCTTGGGCCGTCAGGCTGCGGCAAAACCACCCTGTTGCGGTTGATTGCGGGGTTCGAGCACCCAACCGATGGTGCAATCCTGCTCGAAGGTGAGGACATCAGCGCCCTGCCGCCGTTTCAAAGGCCGGTTAACACAGTCTTCCAGAACTATGCGCTCTTTCCGCATATGACCGTTGCGCAGAACATCGGCTTTGGTCTCGAAATGCAGGGCCGGCCGAAAGACGAGGTGGCGGACACCGTCGGCGCAATGCTGAGCCTCGTCAAGATGGAAAACCTCAAGGACCGGCGGGTAGATCAGATCTCGGGTGGGCAGCAACAGCGCGTTGCACTAGCACGCGCGCTTGCACCAAGGCCCAAGGTGTTGCTCCTCGATGAACCGCTTTCAGCGCTCGACCTGAAACTTCGAAAAGAAATGCAGCTCGAACTCAAAAGGCTGCAGCACGAAACCGGGATTACTTTTATTTTTGTCACCCACGATCAGGAAGAGGCGCTAACCATGTCGGACCGGGTAGCTGTCATGCGTGATGGTGAAATCCATCAGATCGGATCGCCACAGGATATCTACAACCGGCCCAATAACCGCTTCGTCGCCGATTTCATCGGTGAATCGAATTTCCTCGAGGTGCAATTGTTATCCCGTAATGGCTCCACCGCGAAAGTAAGGTTTGCCAATGGCACGGAACTTGACGCCACTTTGCCGTCTACTGATGTCACGAGCGGATCCATCACCGTCATTGTCCGGCCCGAACACGCCCGTTTAACTGCTGACAGGAGCGCTGGGCACCTACAGGGGGTCGTCAATGATGCGGTGTATTTCGGAACCGACACACACTATTACCTGACCCTCGACGGTGGTGAGGAATTTGTCATTCGGCAGCAGAATCAACGGGGTGACCGAGGCAAGATCAGTTCTGGTACCCAAGTTGGCGTCACCATTAACGAGGACAGTATTCAGGTACTGGCTAACTGACTGTGGCTGAGATCGGGCAATCCCCCTTGAGAGCTTCAACACCGATTGGTATCGGGGCCAAGGCAGCGATCGCGGCAGAAAAACGCGAGCTCAAAACCCGCTGGCTTCTGGTCAGTCCTGCAATGGTCATTATCGGTCTTGCCGGGGTCCTTCCCCTGAGCATTATTCTGTTTTATTCGTTTATGTCTCCCGGCCCGTACGCGGGGGTCTCTTTTGAGCCCACCTTGCGTGCTTGGGTTTTCCTCATACTGGAAGAAGACCTTTTCGAGGAAACCCTTGGACTGAATTACGCCCATATCTCAATTTTTTCAAGGTCCATCGGTCTGGCGCTCGGAACCACCGTCCTGACCCTGATCGTTGGATTTCCCACTGCCTACTTCATCGCAACCCGGCCACTAAGGCAGCGTAACTTCTGGCTTTTCATGATCTCCCTGCCGTTCTGGAGCAATCTTCTGGTCAGAACCTTCGCGATCATGATGTTTATCAGGGAGCAGGGCTTCGTGAATCATGTGCTTCTCTACCTTGGTGTGATTGATAAGCCGCTGAGTATCATGTTTACGCCCACGGCAGTCTGGATCGGCTTGGTCTATGCCTATCTGCCGCTGATGGTTATGCCCCTTTATGCCAGTATGGAGAAGCTGGATTTCAGGCTGATCGAAGCGGCATACGATCTTTATGCGAGCCGCTGGAAGGTGCTGCAGAAAGTCATCATCCCGCTGGTGAAGCCTGGAATTGTTGCGGGCTCAATCCTGGTTTTCATACCTTCGATCGGCGCCTATGTGACACCAAAACTCCTCGGCGGCGGCAAAAGTCTTATGCTGGGAAATCTGATATCGAACCAGTTCGGGACCTCGCGGGACTGGCCCCTTGGTTCGGCACTCGCCCTGTTCCTGATGGCTATGGTGATGATCGCGCTGATCGTCTATGTCAGGAACGAATCCGGGAAGTCCGCCCATGGCTGAGTTGCTGTTGACCCGCGGCCGGCGGAGTTTCGATGTGCGGTACCTGCCTGGATTTACGCCCCTGGCGGCCTTCTGCCTGGTCGCGCTGTACCTGCCGTTGATTCTCGTCATCTTCTTCTCCTTTAACGCAGAACGATCCATTACGGTCTTCTCGCACTTTGGTCTTAACTGGTACGAAGAGGCTGCCCAAAACACCTTTGTCCAAAATGCAACATGGTTATCTTTGAAACTCGCCTTTTTTGCTACGCTGGTAGCCACGACCTGCGCAACCATGGCGGGGCTCGCAACCACTCGGCGAAAGCCTTTTCCAGGCCAGAGTGTCGTTTACGGCGTCATCAACCAGCCGCTGATGATCCCTGAAATCGTTACGGCAGTTGCACTTTTGGCGTTTTTTGGTGCCATCAAGCAGGCTACTAACGTCTATGGCTTTGGTTATCTATTGCTCGCCCACATCGTCTTCTGCATACCGTTCGCCTATATGCCTATCCGCGCCCGTTTGCAGGACATGGACCTGACGATGGAACAAGCGGCTGCCGACCTCTATGCCTCACCCTGGAAGGTTTTCAGGCGTGTTACATTGCCAATGATGATCCCTGGAATCATTGCCGGCGCGATGCTGTCCTTCGTGATATCGTTTGATGATGTGATCATCAGCATGCTGGTGGCGGGACCGGGCGAAACGACACTTCCCGTATGGATGATTGGGCAATTGCGTCGCGGCCTCACTCCGCAGATTAATGCCGTATCAACGGTTCTTTTGGTCATTACATTTTTCGTTGTATGGATGGTGTTCGTAATGACTACACGCAAAAGATAAGACACGATCATTATTCTTAAACCACCAAAGGAGGAAATACTCATGAAGATTAAAAGTACCTTATCCCTGCTGTTGGCCGGCATCCTGGGTGCCGGTACGGCAAATGCCGGGGGAGAGTTGAATTTCTATAACTGGGGCAACTACACCAACCCTGAGTTGCTGGAGAAATTCACTCAGGAAACCGGTATTACCGTCAACCTGGATGGCTATGATTCAAACGAAACTCTGCTGGCCAAGATCAAAGCGGGAGGCCATGGCTATGATCTGGCGGTACCCTCAGATTACATGGTTCAGATCATGAAAGAGGAAGGGCTTATCGTGCCCGCCGGTGTCAACCAGATGCCGAATTTCAAGTATGTGCAGGCTGATCATGTTGACGTGTATTTCGACAAGGGCCGTGAGTATGGCGCACCCTGGCAGTGGGGCACGACAGGCATCAGCCTGAATACCAAATATTACGACGGGCCCAAAGCAAACTCCTGGGCGCTGGTTTTTGATCCCCCCGAAGTGCTGAAGGGCAAAATCAATATGGTCAGTGAGATGGGCGACGTGATTAACGCCGGGCTCTTTTATCTGGGGCTACCGACCTGTAACGGCAACAAAGAGGACCTCAAAAAACTTAATGGGCTGTTAACTGACGCGAAAGAGGATTGGGCAAGTATTGACTACGGCGTAATTGAGAAACTCACGTCTGAAGACGTCTATGCCTCTCATAACTGGAATGGGGCTTCCATGCGTGCGCGGCTACAGAACCCGGAGATCCGCTATGTCATGCCCAAAGAAGGTTTGATTGCCTGGGCCGACAACGTGGTGCTGTTAAAGGATGCACGCAATGTTGAAGAGGCGAAAACTTTCCTTAACTTCATCATGCACCCGGAGAACGCAGCGATGATTTCCAACTTCGCACGATACGCCAATGCCATTGAGGGTAGCGACGAGTATATGGACCCGGAAATGAGCAAGGCGCCTGAAATCATCGGTTACGAAGGCGCCGGTACACCGCAGTTTGTACCTCCCTGCCCACAGGACGTCACCGCGATGTACACCAAGATCTGGAATAACCTGCTGAAGTAAGTACGCAGAAGCCAATCTTCCCGGCATCGGCTTTAAAGCCGATGCCGGGCGTTTTTTGACTTATCCGGAATGGTGGTTTTTCGATTGCAATAAACATGAAACTGACGCGCACTCCGGGGCGACCCATCGCCAAAGAGCATCGGATTCCCCGTGACGAATGGGATCGGGCCCCCTGGAATCGCTGGTCGTTTCAGCACATCCGGGAGATTCTGCCGACCACGGAAGTCTGGCGTGGCGACGGTCCCATCTGGCAGTTTCAGGAAAATCCGACCGATCTTGATTCTGTAACCTTTACCAGCCACTCGGGTCAGTTCACCAGCGTAATCGACTGGCTTTTGCAGAACTTTGCCGACGGCATTCTGGTCATCCATCATGGCGAGATTCGCTATGAGCGCTACTTCAACCAGATGACCGGGCGCACGCTGCACCTGTCCCAGTCGATGGCCAAATCCGTAACCTCGGCAGTCGCAGGGATCCTGGTTGCGCGGGGTCTGCTCGACCCGGAAGAGTGCATCAGTACTTACCTTCCGGAGTTGGAACAGACTGGCTGGAAAAATGCCAAACTGCGTCACGCTCTGGATATGACGTCTGGGGTACGTTATGTCGAGGACTATGAAGCACTGGACTCGGACATTGCGGCAACCGATGTCGCCTCGGGCTGGCGGACGGCCAAGCCCGACATCCCGTACTTTCAGTGTATGTGGGACCAGATTCTGAGTCTCAAGGAGACCGTTCGCGAACACGGCGCGATCTTTGAGTACCGCTCGATTGAAACCGATGTACTGGCGCACTGCATGGAACGGATGACACAGACCCGCCTTGCGGAGCTTATCAGCCGGGAGCTCTGGCAGCCGCTGGGTGTAGAGGAGAGCGCCTGCTTCACCGTGGATGCGGCGGGCTACCCGCTGGCCGATGGCGGTTTCAATGCCACGCTGCGCGACTATGCCCGTTTTGGCGAGATGCTCTGCAACGGGGGTGTCGGTAACGACCGGCAGATCGTGCCGCGAGAATGGCTGCTGGATACCTTTGACGCCGATCCATCGCTGTTCAGCGATGACAACAATATGGATCTGGACAATGGGGCCTACCGCAACCAGTTCTGGATCAGGGACATCGAGCGGCAAGTTCTGATGGCAAGAGGTGTCTTTGGACAGATCATCTACGTTGACATGGATAACAACCTGACTATCGCCCGCCTTTCGAGTTGGCCCGAGTTTCTCTCTGATGAGCGCAAGTTTAATGATCTGCGGGCATTCGATGCCATCACTGACTTTCTGGTGAATCAATAATATGAGCGATCTTGAACTTTGTTACCTGCCCGCGACCGAGGCGATTACCCGGTTCAAAGAAAAAACCCTGTCCCCTGTTGAACTGCTGGAAGCGCTGATCCACCGGGCCGAAGAGGTCGAGCCCGTCATCAATGCTTTTACCTATCGTCACTTCGAAGAAGCGATGGCAAATGCAAAAAAGGCAGAAGCGAAATACGCCTCAGGCAAACGCACAAGGGCGCTTGAAGGCCTGCCGATCGGCATCAAGGACGAGAGTTTCATCAAGGGTAAGCCGACATCGAGTGGCTCGCTCATTATGAAAGACTTTGTCGCGACCGAAACGTCGGTCGGCAACGAGCGGATAATGCGCGCCGGCGGCATTGTCCATGCCCGAACCGCAACACCAGAGTTCTCGTCCGCAGGATATACAAACTCCCGGTTATGGGGAGTCACCCGGAACCCCTGGAATCCGGAGTTCACGCCGGGTGGGTCTTCCGGCGGCACCGCTGCCTCGCTTGCGGCCGGCACCAGTGCGATTGCGACAGGTTCTGATATCGGCGGTTCCATCCGGATTCCCGCGGGTACCTGTGGACTGGTCGGCTACAAACCCCCGTACGGCCGCAATTCCGACGACCCGCCCTTTAATCTGGATTTTTACTGCCACACGGGCCCCCTGGCACGAAATGTCGGTGACGCAATCCTGCTGCAGAACGTCATGTGCGGGCCCCACCCCAAGGATGTGGTGAGCCTTCGGCCCAAACTGCGCCTGCCCGCGCAGTACCCGCCGATCAAGGACTGGAAGATTGCTTTTTCGATGGACCTCGGTTTCTTTGAGGTTGACCCCGACGTACAAAAGAACACACTGAATGCCCTGGATGTTTTCCGGGACCTCGGCGCAACGGTAGAAGAAGTTGACATTGGCTGGGACCACCGTGCGCTCGATGCGGGTCTCGCATACCTGTCCCATATTTTCGGCGCTTATATGGCGACTTACCTCAAGGACCATGCTGACAAGATGACAAACTATGTGCGACAGTGGGCCGAGGAGGCGCAGAAATCAACGGCGGCGGAATTTCTGCACACCCTGGAAGTCGTTAACGAGATGTATGCAACTGTCGGACCCCTACTGGAGAAGTACCAGGTGCTTATCTGCCCCACCAACGCACTTCCCGCGGTGCCGGCTGACTTCGACCACTCAAGGGACACGATCACGATTAACGGTAAGAAGGTAAACCCTGCACTAGGCTGGGTGATGACAACGCCCTTTAATTCCTTAAGTCGCTGCCCGGTCCTGACGGTGCCGACGGGACGTGCCGGTAACGGCGTTCCGACCAGTATTCAGATTGTCGGCCGTACCTATACCGATAAGGATGTCTTTCAGGCCGGCATGGCATACGAATCCGCGGCACCCAAATGGTTCGCGGCTGAAGGTCTCAGGCCGGATATCGGCAGTGACTGAAGCGGGCCCGCCGGCTTGGCGCGAAGAGATATCGCTCGCCAACTGGCGGCAAAGCCCGTACAACCGCTTTTCCTTTCATCATGTACGCGAGTTCATCCCAACTGCCGAGGTCGAAAGCACGCATGAACCTCCGACGTTTTTCCGTAACCTCATTGATACCGGGTGGCTCTCCGGTGAGTTGAAAGAGGCTGACCTCGCGGCAACGCTTGAAGCCTGTGATACAGATGCTTTCATTGTCGTCAGACAAAACGAGATTGTTTATGAGTGGCATGCCGATCATTACCCGGGCCGCCAGCCGCACATTCTTTTTTCAGTCAGTAAATCGGTCACCGGTTTGCTCGCCGGGATTCTCCAGTCCGTGGGGCTTTTGGACCCAAAGGCGCAAGTCGCCGACTACCTTCCTGAAGCCAAAGACAGCGGATATGGCACCTGCACGGTTCAGCAGATTCTTGATATGCAGGCCGAAATCGACTTTGTCGAGGATTACCTCGATCAGTCGGGATCCTTCGCCCGCTACCGGGCAGCCACCGGATGGAACCCGCCATCAGTATCGACCGCCGAACCTGAAGGGCTTGCTGCATTTTTAATGTCCCTTAAAGGAACGGGTAAGGCTCACGGGCAGATCTTTCGCTACCTTTCTCCCAACTCGGATCTTCTCGGCCTGATCCTCGAGCACGCTACCAACGCGCGCTATGCGGACCTCGTATCGAAATATCTGTGGCAACCGCTCGGGTGTGCGCACAATGCCTATGTAACCGTCGACGGCAAGGGGGCCGCCCGTTCGGCTGGGGGACTCTGCGTGCATCCCTTGGATCTTGCCCTGCTGGGCAGTGCTATCGCGAAGGCGGCCTCGGGCGAGGGTCATCCCGTAATTCCCGCCGATTGGATCGAAGATACCCTGACGCGCGGCCATCAAGGCGCCTGGCGGGCGGGTGAGTTTGCGAAACTCTTGCCCCAGGGGGTCTACCGGAATCAGTGGTATCTGACCGATACTGCATCCCCCGCGGTACTCGCAATCGGGATTCACGGCCAGTGGCTCTATATTGATCCCAAAACGCAGGTCATTATCGTCAAACTCTCTTCCCAGGCCGAACCGGTGGATGAGTCCCTCGATGTCAAACTGATTGATTTATTCGCCGGTATCTCCCGCGTGCTGTCCTGAGCGCACGCCGGCACCGCAATCGACCTGATTAGCCCGCGCTGCTACTGCGGGAGCGGCAGTACGCCGGGCACGGTGTGCGCCTGGTGCAGATCGAAGCAACTTTCATCGACGCGGATATAGGCAATGCCCTCCCGCGGAAGTACCGTCACATGATCCACCCCGCGCAGCGCACCGAGCTGAAGTTCAAGAGACTCAAGATCGAGATCAGCCTCACTATCGAGTCGCAAAGTGACGCTGTTTCGAAGTTCAGGCGTGGTGCCCGTGAACGCCAATATCAGCCAGACGAAGGTTGCCAGGGCAGAAAATGCGAAGACAGCTGATCCATCGAACATTCCCAGCAGAATGCCCCCCAAGGCGCCGCCCGCGAAGACGCCGGCAAACTCGAAAGTGTTGTAGACCCCGATCGCCGTACCCTTGGCGTAGCCCGGTGCCAGGCGGGTCATTAATGAGGGCAGCATCGCCTCCAGCAGGTTGAAGCCGACAAAAAAGGACAAAAGACCCGCCACAAGCGGTATCGCCTGATCAGTACCCACCAGCAACATCAGCTGAGCGGCCAGCACAATGGCAATCGCAATCCGGAAAACCCGGAACGTGTCCTCGCGGCGCATCCCCACAATCAGCAGGGGCGCCATCAGCAGGGCAGAACCGATCAGCACCGGGACATAGACCTGCCAGTGGGCATCGCGCTTGAGGTCGAGCGTGTCCACAAGGGTAAAGGGGATCACCACAAAGGCGGCCGTCAGCACCATATGCAGGATGAAGATGCCAAGATCGAGGCGCAACAAATGTCCGTTGGCAAGCACCTCCCGAAAATAAACGCGACTGGCCCTTGAACCCGGATCCCGGGCGGCGTGCTGCGGCGTTGGCACCCACCAGGCAATCACCGCGATACAGCCAAGCGCCAGTGCGGCGGTCAACCAGAAGAGACCGCTGAGGCCCACCCAACGGTCCAGCACCGGCCCCGCCATGAGTGCCAGCAAAAATGACGCACCGATGCTGATTCCGATCACTGCCATTGCCTTGACCCGCTGCTGTTCACGGGTCAGATCTGCCACCAGCGCAAGCACCACGGCCGCGATCGCGCCGCTGCCCTGCAGTGCCCTGCCGATGATGACGCCCGTCAGGGTGTCGGAAACCGCTGCAACCATGCTGCCAAGCGCAAACACCAAAAGCCCCAGAATAATCAGCGGCTTTCGCCCAAAACGGTCCGACAGGGCCCCAAAACCGATCTGGAACAGTGCCTGGGTCAACCCGTAGATACCGACGGCGAGCCCGATCATGAATGGGGTTGCCCCGTCGAACTGGGCGGCATAGAGGGCCATCACCGGCAGCACCAGGAACAGCCCGAACATGCGCAGACTGAAGACCCCGGCGAGCGCGGCCACCGACCGCCGCTCGGAGGTATTCATCGGAAACCTTTCAGTGCGTAACGTCAACAGCGTCTATCCAGAATAGCGATCCGGCACCCCGACCCGGTTGTGGCTGTCTGGCGCGCGTTACGGCACAGACCCTTACCCAGCGAGACGTGAAAAGACTTTGAACCCAGGGACACAAGGGACGTAATATTAACAGTTTGCTTTTCCGCAACCCAGCACCCATGCGCAAGATCAAGATCCGCGGAGCCCGGACCCACAATCTGCAGAGCGTCGACATCGACCTGCCCCGCGACAGGCTGATCGTCATCACCGGCCTGTCGGGATCCGGAAAATCATCGCTGGCCTTTGACACCATTTATGCCGAAGGTCAGCGCCGCTACGTCGAGTCACTTTCGGCCTACGCCCGGCAATTCCTCTCGCTGATGGAAAAACCGGATGTGGATCTTATCGAAGGTCTGTCGCCGGCCATCAGCATCGAACAAAAGGCGGCATCCCATAACCCCCGCTCCACGGTCGGCACCGTGACCGAGATCTATGACTATCTGCGCCTTTTGTACGCACGGGTCGGCGAACCCCGCTGCCCGGATCATGGCGTCACCCTGGCCGCGAGTACGGTGAGTGAAATGGTCGACCGGGTGATGACGCTCGACGAAGGTGCCCGGATTCTGCTGCTGGCTCCGGTTGTTCAGGACCGCAAGGGTGAGTACCAGCAGCTTCTGAAAAACCTGCTGGGTCAGGGTTTTGTCCGCGCCCGGATCGACGGGGTCGTACACGAACTGGACAGTCCTCCTGTGCTCGACCGCAAACGCAAGCACAGCATTGACGTGGTCGTCGATCGCGTCGTGATCAAGCCGGATATTGCGCAGCGCCTTGCCGAGTCATTCGAAACCGCGCTCGCTGTCGCCGATGGCCTTGCGCTGGTACAGGCGCTACCCGGTGAAGGTCAAGCCGAAATCCCGGAAATGCTGTTTTCTGCCCGTTATTCCTGTCCTCACTGCGGATACAACCTCACCGAACTCGAGCCCCGGCTCTTTTCATTTAACAACCCGGCCGGCGCCTGTCCGGAATGCGACGGCCTTGGGGCCCGCCAGTTTTTTGACCCCGACCGGGTCATTCATGATGAGACCTTGAGTCTTGCGGCCGGTGCGATTTCCGGCTGGGACCGGCGCAATGCCTTTTATTTCCAGATGCTGAACTGCCTGGCTGAACATTACGGCTTCGATATTGAAAAGCCGTTTCGCCGTCTGCCGAAAAAGATTCGCGAAATCATCCTGTACGGCAGCGGCAAGGAGAAAATCAACTTCAGCTACCTGCGCGCGCACGGCCGGCGTCCCCGACGGCGGACACACAGTTTCGAAGGGGTTATCCCGAACATGGAGCGGCGCTACCGCGAGTCCGAATCCAATACGATCCGCGAGGAACTGGCACGCTATCTCAATACCCATCCCTGTGCAAGCTGCCAAGGCAGCAGGCTCAAGACATCCGCACGCCATGTGTTCGTCGGCAACTGTCCGGTTCATCAGCTGACCGCGATGCCGATCGAATCCTCTCTTGAGTTTTTCGATACCCTTTCCCTGCCCGGGCACCAGGGCGAAATCGGCGCGCGCATCATCCGGGAGATCAGCGAACGGCTGCGCTTTTTAGTCAACGTCGGTCTTGAGTACCTGACGCTGGACCGCACGGCGGAGACCCTGTCTGGCGGTGAAGCACAACGAATCCGTCTAGCCTCCCAGATCGGTTCCGGGCTGGTGGGCGTCATGTACATTCTCGATGAACCCTCCATTGGGCTTCACCAGCGGGACAATCAACGCCTGCTCGATACCCTGTTTCATCTGCGGGACCTGGGCAATACCGTAGTGGTGGTGGAACACGATGAAGAAGCCATCCGTAGCGCCGATCACATTGTTGACCTCGGTCCGGGCGCGGGTATTCACGGAGGCCGCGTCGTGGCCGAAGGCAGCGTACAACAGGTCCTCAAGGCACCCGAGTCGGTCACCGGTCAGTATCTCACCGGCATTCAGACGATTGATGTCCCGAGCCAGCGCACTCAAGCCGATCCGGCGAGACAACTCAATATCCGGGGCGCAAGGGGCAATAACCTGAACGGAATCGATGTATCGCTCCCGGTGGGTCTCCTGACCTGTGTCACCGGGGTATCCGGCTCGGGCAAGTCGACGCTCATCAACAACACGCTCTACCCCGCCATGGCACGGCACCTGCACTCCGGCCGGCAGCAGGCAGCGCCGCACAACAGGATCGAGGGCCTGGAACAGTTCGACAAGGTCATTGACATCGATCAAAGCCCCATCGGCCGCACACCCCGCTCCAACCCCGCCACCTACACCGGGCTCTTTACCCCGATTCGCGAACTCTTTGCAGGCACCCCCGAATCCCGCGCCCGTGGATACAAGGTTGGGCGGTTTTCTTTTAATGTCCGTGGAGGACGGTGCGAAGCCTGTCAGGGCGACGGACTGATCAAGGTCGAGATGCACTTCCTGCCGGATATTTATGTGCCCTGCGACAACTGCCAGGGCAAGCGCTACAACCGCGAAACCCTTGATATCCGATACAAGGGCTGCACCATTCACGAAGTACTCGACATGACCGTCGCCGAGGCGGGCGAATTTTTCGACGCGATTCCGGTCATTAAACGAAAACTCGACACGCTGCTTGATGTTGGGCTTGGCTACATCCGTCTGGGACAAAGCGCGACCACCCTTTCCGGCGGAGAAGCACAGCGCACCAAACTGTCAAGAGAGCTTTCCAAACGCTCGACCGGACGCACGCTGTATATCCTCGATGAACCCACAACCGGTCTTCACTTTCATGACATCCGCCAGCTTCTGGTCGTCCTGCACCGCCTTCGCGATCAGGGCAACACGGTGGTCGTGATCGAGCACAACCTCGATGTGATCAAAACCGCGGACTGGATCATCGACCTCGGACCCGAGGGCGGCCAGCGCGGCGGACATCTGATCGGCACAGGCACACCTGAAGACCTCGCCAGTAACGCTGACTCGTATACCGGCCGGTTCCTCAAAAATCTGCTGGAACAGCGGATCGCCTCCTGAGCGGTGGCGGTTCAGGAACACCGAAAAACTGCGGGGTTTTATTGGTCCTGGCCAGACTATATTGCCAAAATCTACGGGTTTCAGTCACTCCTGTGGTACGGTGCCTTTTCAGTAACAGTGGTCGTCGTTCCGCCCGGCACTTTGTGCCGTTAACGGCCCGCGCTTCGCGTTGCGAACGCACTTTTCCGAGGAATGCCCATGGTCGATTCCACTCCGGATACGGATCTTGGCCCGCTCGAGACCCAGGAATGGCAGGATGCCTTAAGCACCGTCATCGAGCGTGAAGGCCAGGAACGCGCTCACTTTCTCCTCGAGACCCTGATCGACCAGGCCCGGCGCAGCGGCACCCATATCCCGTTCCGGCCGACCACGGCGTACTCAATACCATCCCTGCGGCCGGAGAGATTCTGGAGGTTCTGGTACCGCAAGGCGGGCAGGTATCCGAGGGAGACCCGGTGGCCAAGGCCATGATCCAGCCCCCGGCGCCGTCAGCGTTGTCTTCCGACGCAGCGCCGGTCAAGGCTGCGACCCCTTCCGCGCCGGATCCCGAGGATCAGCCAGATGCGGACACAGCCGCGGGTGAAGCCTTCGACCTTGCGGTACTCGGCTCCGGGCCCGGCGGTTATACCGCGGCATTTCGTGCAGCCGACCTGGGTCTCAAGGTCTGCCTGATTGAACGTTACCCAACGCTCGGCGGCGTCTGCCTGAATGTGGGCTGTATCCCTTCCAAAGCATTGCTGCATGCGGCACGGGTGATCGAAGAAACCCGGGAGATGCGCGCCCACGGCATCGATTTTGGGGAGCCCAAAATTGACCTTGCACAGTTAGGCAGCTGGAAAGACAAGGTCGTCAGCCAACTGACCAGTGGGCTCTTCGGTCTTGCGAAAAAACGCAAGGTACAGGTGATCACAGGCACCGGCCGCTTCGAATCGCCATACGAGCTGAGTGTTCTTACCGACCGCGGCGAAGAGCGCGTCCGCTTTCGCCAGGCCATCATTGCCGCCGGGTCACAGGCGGTGACACTACCCGGCCTGCCGGAGGATCCCCGCATCTTCGACTCGACCGGAGCGCTCTCGCTCAATGCCATTCCGCCCCGTATGCTGGTCATCGGCGGCGGCATCATCGGCCTTGAAATGGCAACGGTGTACCTGGCCATGGGCAGCAAAGTCAGTATCGTGGAGATGGTGCCGCAACTGATGCCGGGAGCCGATGCCGATCTTGTGAAGCCGCTTGCCAAGCGTCTTAACGCCCAGTGCGATGGTGTTTATCTTGGCACCCGGGTCACGAACGTTGAAGCACGCCAGCACGAACTCAAGGTCAGTTTCGAGGGTGACAAGGCGCCTGCCGATGGGTCTTATGATGCAGTGCTGGTCGCTGTCGGTCGCTCGCCCAACGGCCGTAATATCAACGCTGAAGCGGCCGCCGTCGCCGTAGACGACCGGGGTTTTATTGCGGTGGATTCCCAGCAGCGGACCAATCAGCCGCACATCTTCGCCATCGGCGATATCGCCGGACAACCGATGCTCGCACACAAGGCCACACATGAAGGAAAGGCGGCTGCCGAGGTCGCCGCGGGACACAAAAGCGGTTTTGAAGCCCGGGTCATTCCCTCGGTGGCCTACACCGATCCCGAGGTCGCCTGGGTGGGCATAACGGAAACCGAGGCCGGGGAACAGGGTATCGAATTCCAGAAAGGCGTATTCCCCTGGGCAGCAAGCGGCCGGGCTCTTGCCCTGGCGCGAAGTGAAGGATTTACCAAACTGCTCTTTGACCCGGTAACGCAGCAGATTATCGGCGGCGGCATCGTCGGGCCCAATGCCGGAGACCTGATTGCCGAGGTTGGCCTTGCGATTGAAATGAACTGTGTCGCCCAGGATGTCGGACTCACCGTGCATCCCCATCCCACCCTCTCAGAAACCATTGCACTCGCCGCAGAAGCCTTTGAGGGAACGATTACGGATCTTTACCTGCCGCGCAAACGCTGACGCCGACGCACCCGATTGGCTGTGCCGCCTGTGCTCTCCTTTACTGTGACCGGTTCGGGACCGCCGGTGGTTATTCTGCATGGCCTGTTCGGCTCGGCTGTGAACTGGCGCCGCATTGCAGATGCGCTTTCCAGCCGTTGGCAGGTCTTTTCTCTGGACCTGCCCAATCACGGGGATTCGCCCTGGACCGATGATATGTCGTACCCGGCCCAGGCTCTCGCCGGGTTCATTTCAGGGCATGTGCCGGAGGATCCGATCGTGATCGGACACAGTATGAGCGGCAAGGCGGCAATGGCGCTCGCGCTCTGTATCCAGGATGCAGGACACTGGCTTCATGTACAAAAGCCGGGTGCGCTGATTGACGCCTTTGAGGATTTTGCCGAGAACGCCGGACCTTAGTTGCCGCCCCGCAGCGCCAGGTAGTTCTCAGTGGGCTTGATCACACCCGAGGGACGCGGCAGATGGGAAACCGTAAACCCTGATTCACCGAGCAGCGCCGGCAGTCTCTGGTCAGTGATCACGCCGCTGGAATCACACCGTGCTTCAAACACAATAAGACGCAATCGCGGGCTCTGCAGCGTGGCTTTCGCACCACGCAGAACCTGATACTCCCAGCCTTCCACATCGATTTTCATTACGCTCGGGAAGTGTCCAACCTGCCGGCAATATTCATCCAGGGTGATTACCTCGACCTCGATCTTGCCGACAGGCTCCCGGTGGGGCCACTCGCCAAAACCGCTTTCGCCCGAGTCGCTGCCCCGGATCAACTGCTGTCGCCCGCTTTCATCAGACAGCCCCATCGGGACAATGCTGAGCGCCGTCTCGGGCCAGCCATTCAGCCGCCGCTGGCCATCCATCACAATGCAGGTGTCGGGATCCGGCTCAAATGCGGTTACCCCGGCGAGGCCACACGAAAGTGCAAGACAACTGAAATAGCCCGTGTTGGCGCCGATATCAAAAAAAATATCGTCAGTTACGAATGATGCCGCGAGGTGATCCGTGACTTCCTGCTCGTGAATCCGGTTACACAGGAGATTCCGCTGCAGCCAGTCCGTTTGGTCACAGGCGAAAACAAAGCCCGGCTGCGTCAATACCCGGATACGGCGTCGGCCGAAGATCCGTTCGATGAGACCCAAGCGTCTCGCCTTACCGGCCGGTATTCTGGGACGAAACCAGATTGCGCGGATCAGCGCCTCGACGATGCGGGGATAGTAAGGCGCCGCTTCCTGCGCGGCGTGTTCACCTTTTTCACCCATCAGCGGGGCAGTAGATCGAGATCACACCTGCTCGAGTTCGACCAGCGTGCCGCAGAAATCTTTGGGATGCAGAAAAAGCACGGGTTTGCCGTGCGCGCCGGTGCGGGGCTCGCCGCTGTCCAGTACCCGGGCGCCCTGCGCCTTGAGCTGGTCACGGGCTGCGAGAATATCGTCAACCTCATAACAGACGTGGTGCATCCCCCCGTCCGGGTGGCGCTCCAGAAACTGGCCGATCGGCGAATCGCCCCCCAGCGGATGCAGCAGTTCAATTCGCGTGTTGTCGAGGTCCACAAACACGGTGGTTACCCCATGATCCGGAAGGGCTGCCGGCGCCGAGACCTTCGCCCCCAGCGTATCCCGGTAGAGCGTTGCCGCCGTGTCCAGATCCGGAACCACAATAGCGACATGGTTCAGTCGTCCGATCATCAGGAATTCCCTCGGTCTTCAGTGAATTGATCGATGAGCTGACGCGCAGCGAGCCCGGACGTCATGCGCCCTTTGACCACATCGAGCCGGACCCGCTCTACTTCGCTCGCGATGTCTGGATTTTTGAGGAACTGCTCCAGCAGCCCCTCATGCAGCGCCTGCATCATGGCATCGCTTGCCTGGACTTCCCGGCGCGAGGCAAGCACAGCTGCGTCGTTGACATACGCAAAAAAGTCTTCCATCTGATCCAGTGCCTCTTCAACTCCGACATTGTCCAAGGCCGACATCCCCAGCACAGGCACTTTCCACCCGGGCGTGCGGGCCTGCAGAAAACCCGTTGCGGTGGCGTACTCCGAGACCGTGCGGTTGGCGGCCTGCTCAAGATCGCCATCCGACTTGTTCACCAGAATCAGATCGGCAAGCTCCATAACACCGCGCTTGATTCCCTGAAGCTGGTCGCCGGAACCGGGAACCAGCAGCAGCACAAAAAGGTCAGTCATCTGTGCGGCCCGAAGTTCGGACTGGCCGACACCGACGGTTTCGACGATGACACGGTCAAATCCTCCGGCCTCACACAGCGCAATAGCCTCGCGGGTGAACCGCCCAACCCCGCCTTCGATGCCGGATGACGGCGACGGACGGATGAAGGCTTTGTCGCTGGCCGACAATTGCGGCATCCGGGTTTTGTCACCCAGTATCGATCCCCCGCTGATGACGGAACTCGGATCCACGGTCAGTACCGCCAGCGAATGCCCCCGGTCTATCATGTGTCCGCCAAGAGATTCAATAAAGGTGGACTTGCCGGCCCCCGGTGGCCCGGTGATGCCGATCCGCAGGCTCGACTGGCCACAGGCCGGCAGTTTTGAGAGCAGTTCATGCGCCTGTGCCTGATGCTCCTTCAATCCGGACTCGACCAGCGTAATCGCCTGTGCCAGCGCCCGGCGATCCTGATTGCCGATGGCGGCGGCCAGCGAGGCCGTACTGTTCACGCAGATGTCTCCCGCACAAACTCTATGACCTGCTGGTCAACTTCAAGCGCTTCACCCGGCTTTGCATGCAGGCACAACACCGTACCGTCGCGCTCTGCCCGAATCACGTTTTCCATCTTCATCGCCTCGATCACCGCGATTTCATCACCGGCTTTGACCACATCACCCTCGGTTACTGCCACAGATACCAGAAGACCGGGCATGGGTGAGAGCGCCAGATGTGAAAGATCGGGCGCAACCTGGCGGGGCATCAGGGGATACAGGGCAGCGCTGTAGGGTTCGAGAACCAGCGCCCCGACGCTGGCGCCGCTGTGAAACACCTCGTAGCGCGAGCCGGTGCGGTTGAGCTGGGCCGTCGACGCGATGCCATCCGCCGAAAAATCGATGACGGCGTCAAACGCACCCCCCGCCATCTCAAGTGAGATCGCCTGTCCGTCCACGGTCACCCGCCAGCGGCTTGCTTCGAGGGTCACTGTCACTTCATGCTGGACTGTATCGACCTGGATGTATCGCCGTACCGCCGGCGAAGCCACAGGCCCCGCAGAAATATCCTCACGCAGATGCCAGTTGTGGTGCACGACAGCGATCAGCGCCACGATCCGCTGGACCACAGTCTCAGACAACACATTGCCCGCAAACCCCTCGGGAAACTCCTCTTCAATAAAACCGGTGGTGATGTCTCCCGACAGAAACCGGGGATGCTGCACCAGGGCGGCAAGAAACGGGATATTGCTCTGGATGCCCCTGATCTCGAAACGGTCGAGCGCGCGCAGCATGGTCTTGGCTGCGCTGTCCCGGTCAGGACCGTGGGTCACCAGTTTGGCGACCATCGGATCATAGTGAAGGCTGACCTCACCGCCTTCGCAGATTCCCGTATCCACCCGCACGCCCTGCACATCATCAGGTGGGCGAAAACGCAGGATGCGCCCGGAGGACGGCAGAAATCCCCGGTAGGGATCTTCCGCATAAACCCGGGACTCCAGCGCCCAGCCGCTGATGCCGACCTCCTGCTGGGTCAGCGTCAGTTTTTCTCCTGCGGCAATCCGCAGCATCCACTCTACAAGATCGACCCCGGTAATGAGTTCAGTGACCGGGTGTTCGACCTGCAGGCGTGTGTTCATCTCCAGGAAATAGAAGTTACGCGCTTCATCGACAATGAACTCCACCGTACCCGCGGAGGTGTAGTCGACCGCCTCGGCGAGCGCCAGCGCCTGCGCTCCCATTTGTTCGCGAAGGGACGCATCCACAAAAGAAGACGGGGCTTCTTCCACGACCTTCTGGTGGCGGCGCTGAATGGAGCACTCGCGCTCATTGAGGTGGATGCGGTTACCGTGATGGTCTGCCAGCACCTGGATTTCGATATGCCGCGGCTGGCTGACAAATTTCTCGATAAATACCCGGTCATCAGAGAAACTCGAGCGTGCTTCGCTGGATGCCCGTTCAAAACCCTCGCGGCACTCGTCATCGTCAAAGGCAATCCGCATGCCCTTGCCGCCCCCGCCTGCACTTGCCTTGAGCATGACGGGGTAACCGATCTGCCCGGCACGGCTGACGGCATCTTCGGCGTCCTTGAGGACCTCGTTAAACCCGGGAATGGTCGGCACGCCGGCGCTCTCGGCCAGGGCCTTGGAAGCAATCTTATCGCCCATAAGTGCAATCGCCTTTGCCGGCGGGCCCACAAAGGCGATGCCGGCATCGGTGAGGCCTGCCACCAGCGCAGGATTTTCTGAAAGAAAACCGTACCCCGGGTGGACCGCGTCAGCGCCGGTCGTGCGACAGGCATCGATGATCCGCTCTACCACCAGATAGCTCTCGGCCGACGGCGATGCGCCAATGTGTACCGTTTCATCGGCCATCAGCGTGTGCGGTGCATCACGGTCCGCGTCTGAGAAGACCGCAACCGTCCTGATTCCCATACACTTGGCAGACCGGATCACCCGGCAGGCAATCTCGCCCCGGTTGGCAATCAGCAACTTATTGAACATAAAAACCTCGTCTAAACACCTGTGTTCTCTCGGTGCGCGTTGGTCGAACCCAAAACGCTACGCTTGGGACCAGTCTATCCCTGACTCAAAAAGCGTCAGAAGCCGCTCGATATTCTGATGTGCATCCTTTTCAAAAAGCGCCTGAAAATGTGCCGTCGAGTAAATATTCTGGCGATTCGCCAGTGTCCTTAAAAAGCCGCCCTGCCCGCGGGCAAATGCTTCGTCGGTCGAGCGCCTTGCCTCGCGGCGAAGGTCGTGGGTGTCGGCAAAAAAAGCATCCCAGGGCTGCGCCAGACCCCACAGATCAACATCCACGACAAACTGCGTCTGAAAGTCCTGAGGCGGGTCACGATGATCGGTCGCCAGAATCAGCGCCCTGACACCCCTAATGAAGGCGCCGGGCAGGTACCCCGATGCCTCGCTGACAAACCACTCGGCACTTTGCGCTTCGTTATCCCGCGCCCCGGCCACAAAGATGACATCATGAAACCACAGCGCCATCTCCACGGCATCATCGGTGCCCAGCGCCGCCGCCGCGTTATCGTAGGCGGCAAGACAGACTGCGATATGGCCGCCATCGTGATAGTGTCGCGATGCATCGCCGTAGAACTGGCTCAGTTGCTCAAAAACCCCTGCAAACTCCCCGCCCCCTCCGACGCGGCGCCAGAGCCCGCCAAACCGGTCTGCGTTCACGATGTTCAGGATGCCTGCGGCGAAGGCGCTGCTGCATGCTCACGCTTCAGCGCCTCTAGCGCCTGGGTCGTACGTGTCAGTCGGTCGACCATCTGGCGCAGCACGCTTAAGGAAACTTCAGGGTTATCCCGGAGAAGGTCCATGAAATCATCGGCCAGGATACGCAGACAGCGCACTTCTCCTTCGGCCCGGAGCGTCGCGACGCGCGGCTGATTGCCGATCACGCCCATCTCGCCGATGACATCACTGGTAGAGAGCACCGCCAGCGGATCACCGCTCGCATCCTCGTTGACAAAAACGCCCACCTCTCCCGACATGATGATGTAGACGCTGTCTGAGCCTGAGTTCATGGTGAAAATAATGTCACCGGCATCGAAGCTAGAATCTTCGCTCGAGAAAGCCAGCCGCTTGAGCTTGCCCGCGTCCAGTTGCGCGAACAGCGGAATCTTGCGAAGTTGCTCTGCGTCGGCGATAAAACTCATATTGACTGACTGATCGTTGCTGGCTCAAAGGGCAATTTAACCGCAACGGCCCGGGTACCGCAAAAATAACTATCCAGAAGAGTCCGTATCGTTGGCTATACGCATTTCCATATCCTCAAGATCCTCGGGCGTATTGACGTTGACGAACATCTCCTGACGATCCGAAAAATCAACTCTTGCATGGGGTATCTGTTCCAGCCACAGATCAATCTTGCGCCCGCCGCCGGCAAGAAAGGCCTCAAGGCCGGGCCGCGACTGCCGGCTCAGCATCATGAATACCGGCTGCAGGCGTTCACCGTCATGGGCAACCACCGCATCCAACCCGCCTGGCGCAGCGGCTGCCCACATCCGTACTGCGTAGTCACCCGCCAACAGCGGTGAGTCGCACGGCGCACTCAGCATCCAGTCGTGCGATACCTGCCCTAACCCGGAAACCAGGCCCGCCAAGGGCCCGGCATAACCGCTCACGCTATCACTGATGACCGGGACGCCCAGTTGCCGGTAATCGGCCTGATTGCGGTTGGCGCTGATCATCACTTCACTGACCTGGCCGGAAAGGCGCTCGAGGCCCCAGGCCACCAGCGGCCTGCCCCCAAGGGTCAAAAGGCCTTTGTCGGCTCCACCCATCCGCTGTGCCTGCCCCCCGGCAAGCAGCAGTCCGCTGAGTTGGGATTTGGTCTTCTCAGAATGCAGCACTGTCCCGCCGGCTGGCTCCGTTGGTCAAACAATCCCATTATAATCAGGGCTGTCGGGCCGGCCTTGCCGCCGGGTTTATGCAGAAATACCAGTCCACCTTTATGCGTTTTCGCCGCCACCCTTCATCACTCCTTGTTGTGAGCGCACTGCTCCTCTTATACGGCTGCAGTTCCACGGATGAACTCGAACCCGCGGAACCCGACTGGAACAGAACCACCCAGCTCGAAATCCCCCCCGACCTGACCGCGCCCAAGGACAACGCCAACACGGAGCAGTTTTCAGCCGCGGCCCGCAACGCCAGCGAGGCTGAACTGGGTCAGTACAGCCAGTTTCAGAAGTTTCAGCAGATGGCGGATTTTCAGGATTTTCTCAAGTGGCGGGAGACGCACTCGGCTGACCTTGACTTGAGCCTCGCGGCCTTTCGCAAAGCCCGCGACGAGGCCATCACGCAATCCCTGGGTGAGAAAGGCGTACTCACCTTAAGCACGCGCGAAGGACAGACCATTGTTCTGATGGACGATACGCTTGAGAACTGCTGGCAGCGCCTCGATACCGCGCTCACCAACATCGGTGTGCACGTGCTTGCCCGACGCGAGGACCAGGGCGTCTTCCGGGTGCACTACGGCACCGAGACGCCCGAAGACACCGGCACCTGGACCGACTGGATTCCCTGGCTGAGCGACCCGATTATCTACCAGGTCGCCCTGGAACTGACACGCAACGGCCCTGCAGTATCGATTCGGGATGACGAGGGGCAAAGCGTCAATACCGAACTGGCGAACTCATTTGCCGAACGTCTCGGCATCCAGTTGCTGACTTTTGCCAGCGATAGCGCTGCAGTCGCTACGCCGACGGTTGAATCTTCGGTAACGCTTCAGGAATCTGCCAGCGGTTACCTGACGCTGGTGGTTTCAGGGGCAGCAGGCGGCGTCTGGAACCACCTCGATCGCGAACTGCAGGACATGGGCTTTTCTATTGTGAACCGCGACCGCACCCAGCTGCGCTTTGTGGTGCGCTACGACGATCCCAGCAAACTCGCTGACAAAACCTGGTTTCAGTCGCTGGCCTTCTGGAAAAAAGACGCCAGCGCCCCGGCTGAGGACCTCTCGGTGGTACTGACGCCGGCCGGCGCCGAGACCCACGTCAATGTGCTGGATGCCGCCGACCAGCAAACGGAACTGGGTGACCAGGTAGTTGAGCTGCTGGCGGCAAGCCTCAAAGCCAAAGAAGAAAACTGAGCTGCTGCTTTGGCGCGAAGGCTCGCGCTCACCAGGGTGACCGGACAGTGGCCGCCTTCCCTCCTCTCTTTTTCCCGATTTATTGCTGCTAATGCCGAACTTCAGGAGGCGCTGTTCGCACCTGCCTGCTGCGCCTTCCACTCCTGGTAGGCCTTGAACTCCTGCCAGCGTTTCCATTCAAGATACTCGGCGTATTCCGGATCATCGATGGCAAGTTGTGATGGGCTGTCGCCATCCTCTTTATCCCTGCGAAAAATCTTAAAACTGAAACCGTGACCAACCTGACGTCTTGGCGACCGGGCGTAGGGGGAATCGTCTGTAGGAAGTGAGTCGGGATCATTGAAAACGCCGGTTGGCTCTGCGGTCCCGGCGGTTTTATTAAGGTTGTTGATCGAACCGCATCCCGCGAGGAACAACGCCAAAAACACGATCATGAGACCCTTGGCCATCATTTCTGCCAGATGAGTTCCTTTATCGAGTATTCCCACAAGAATTTCCCCTGTGCTTTTAGGGATAAGCGTGCCTCTTTGCGCCGTTCAGTACGTTTCTGGATCAGTTTCTGACGGGAGCAAGTCTAACAGAGAGAGCTTAAGACCCAAACCGTTGGTGACGCGCAACGCAAAGCTTTGAATTTTTGCAAGCCACAAAACATTAACTGCTTTGAAACATTTTTTAGCAACACTTGCGCCCGCTTTTGTGCAAAAGCAACAAAAGCCGTATTCAATCTGATTAAGGGAAACACAGCATGCATATGCAAAAGAAACTGATTGCAGTGGCGGTAGCCGGTTTGCTGGCGACGCCCGTAGCACCAGATGTGGCGGTTTCTGGCGCCATTCGTGTCCGTATGGACTATAACGGAAGCCGGTAGGCGGACGAAACAGCGGTTCGCGTTTTCGCCTCAAGGCGTCTGAAGGCCTCGGCAATGGCCAGAGCGCTTTCATGAATGATGAGTTCGTCGTCGATGCCGGTATCGGCTCCATCCAGACCGTACGATCTGGGGTAATGACACGACCGGCCTTAGCGGGGGCGCCGGCGTGCGCGTTGAGATTGCCAACGACGGCTTTATTGCCCCGAAGTCCAGATTTCGGCCATTTCGACCCTATAACACTCTTTTGTTTCTTTTTTACAACAAATGTTGCTTATCGACCTATTTTTGATTGCAGATAAATGGTATTAGCGTGACAATAGTGTTGCTTTTGTACAAGAGCAACATTTAAACCTAATCAGGAGAAACCAAGTAATGCAAAAGAAACTGATTGCAGCAGCAGTCGCGGGTGCGCTAGCTACGCCCGTCGCGATCGCGGACGTTGCGGTTTCGGGCTCCATTCGAACAGGTGTGGAATACCTGGGTGGTGGAGCAGCCGGTTCCAAGTGGCAAGTTTCCGACAACTTTTCGCGTCTTCGCTTCAAAGCCTCCTCCGACCTCGGTAACGGTCAGAGCGCCTACATGGGTTATGAGTTCCGGGTCCATTCCGATACCGGTCACATCAACGGTAGTGGTCCTACCCAGCGTCTGTCATATGTAGGCATCAAGGGCGACTGGGGTTCACTGAGCCTTGGCTCACAGTGGAGCACCCTGTTCAACACGGTCGGTAGCTTCATCGATAAGTCGAACCGCTATGGCGGAACGGCCAACACCTGTATCCAGTATCGTATGAAAGACTCCGTTTACCTGACGACCAGCATCGGCGGCTTCTCTGTTTCGGCAGATGCGCAGATGTACAACGGTGGTGATGACCTCGATCGTGCCACGATCGGTACCAACATCTCTATCGGCGGCGCGTCGATTGGTGCTGCCTGGCAGAATCACGGAGCCAACGACTGCACCGGTATCGGTGCATCGCTCGCCCTGGCCGGCGTCAGCCTGTCCGGCGGCTACGTTGAGCAGCAAAGTGGCGCCAACGGCTTCGGTATCAACGCCAAGATTGCCGGCGTATGGCTCGACTACGAAGAAAGAGACGATGGTTCCGATGGTGTCATCACTGGTCACTACGGAATCGGTCTTGGCGGCGGCGCCAAGGCGATCATCGAGATGTCCAACGACGGCACCGATACCAAAGGTATTGGCATGCTGCGGATGGACTTCTAAGATCTGCTGTTCAACCGGGTCTTACGGCCTGGTGTAAAAAGGGCGCCTTGCGGCGCCCTTTTTATTTGCCTTTTGGGAGGTTTTTGCGCTGCTGGTTTAAAGCGGCTTCAAGCCTCCCCGGCCAGTGCCTGGCGCAACGGCGCCAGGTGTTTTTCATAGTGGCGCCAGCGCTTTGTGGAACCCGTATTGAGGGGCTGGCGCACCTGGTAAAGACTCAAGGTATCGACCCTTTGGACATTTTCCTGGTGCGCAAGACAGGCCGGTTCCCAATCAAGGCCAAGGTTCTTGAGCAAGGGTCTCAGCACGGACTCGGGATCACTGACGAGTTCTTCGTAGCGCACGGTGACAAGACGCGCTCCCACGAGGCTATGCCAGTGCGTCATCAGCCGTTCATAACCGCGGTAATAATGCCCAAGTTCCGAAAGGTTATAGGCAAAATCGATCCCGGGCGGAAAAACCTGAAAAAAGTTGGAGAGACAGGTATCGAGTGGGTCCCGGACACAGTGGACCAGGGTGACGTTTGGAAACAAAAGCGCCGCCAGTCCCAGGTGAAGAAAATTCTGCGGCATCTTGTCGACAACCCTGGCTGCGCCGTCTGATCTTGCACTGAGTGCGCCAAGATACGCTTTTGCCGATGCATTGAGATCCTCGGCAGTAATGTCCTCGATACACTCAGGCCAGGACTGTTCGCTTTTGTGGGTGAAGGTACGCGCAATGCGCACAAGTTCGCGCAGTTCTCCGGCCGTGGTCACATCCGGGTGCGCACACAGCACCTGTTCAAGCAGTGTCGTCCCGGAGCGCGGCATACCGACAATCATCAGGGGCCTTGTCGACGGATCACCCTGCTCAGCAAAGCGGTTCATAAACTCGGGACTGAAAGCCTCGATGATACGACTGATGTGATCATCGACCGCCTGCGGGTCAAACTGCAGACTGGCCCGGCGCAGCGCATTGCCCTTCTGGTAATGCGTGAAGGCTTCGTCGTAGGCCCTGCAGTCATCAAAGGCTTTGCCGAGCGCGAAGTGCACATAAAGCGCCTGGGAGGGATCCATTTGCCGGCGTTTTAAGACCGACCGCATCTGCCGGATATCGGTATCGTCGGTGTCTCCATAACGGCGCGCTCTTGCGATATTGAGCCAGGGCTGGCCGAAAAGCGGCTGGCGCTCGGTCAACTGTCTGAAGAGGCGCCCTGACTCGGCATCTTCACCTAAAGATGCCAGCACCTGGGCCAAGTCGTTCTGAATCCAGGGATCATCGGGACGGGTTTTGAGCAGTGCTGTGAAAAGCTCCTGTGCAAGTTCGAGATCACGCAGTTGATAGGCAAGCTCTGCGCGCAGTGCCATAAGCTCGGCCGAGCGCGGGTGGTGCTGCTGCGCCTGACTGCAGATCTCGCTCGCATCCTCGAGCCGGTCCCACGCCGTCAGGGCCCGACCGAGAGACTGCCACAAGGGGAGTTCGGCGGGATGCTCCTGGCAGGCCTGTCGGAGTGTCTTTTCGGCGGCGTCGGTGTCACCTCTCGCATCCTGCACCCTGGCAAGTGAGATCATGAGATCCGGTTGGCCCGGCGCTAAAGCCAGTGCAGCGCTAAACCCCTCCTCCGCCCCGGCGAGATCACCGGTCATCGCCCTCGCCTCGGCAATACCGGCAGCCACATGCGGGTGATCCGGTGCCACCTTCTGAGCCTCTGTTAAGGTCTCCAGTGCCCTGTCGCCCTTTCCGGCCATGAGCAGCAGCCTACCCATGCGGATCCGTCCCACGATCGCCTCGGGCGCACAATCGACCCCGGCCTGGCACTGGCGGATGGCCTGATCGACGCGTCCCTGCCCGAGTAATGCGTCTGCCAGGGCAAAGTGTACCTCCGGATCTTCCGGCACGACCTTTGCAACCTTCTTCAAACTCGCGACCGCACGTGCAAAGTCCCTTTGCTCAAGGGCCTTGATGCCCTTTTGCCAGGTCTTTTTAAGGTGTGCGTTATCCATCAGGGCGCAAACTCGATATGCAAAGACAAAGATACCGGCTGCAGATCCAGCCGGTGAACTGCACAACCGCTAGCACCGGTAATCATCATGGCGGCCTTTGAGAAAAGTGTACATCGAACGGGTCTTTGCCGGCAGCTCCGGATCCAGCTCCAGTATCCGGAACTCCTCGGCATGCTCAGCGAAAAGCGCCGCCGGATGGTTTTCATCGATCCAGGGCGGACAGAAGATTGACTGCCCGAAATCCGGGCCCGACCCGGAGATCTGCACCCGCTCAGGCTACCCAGAAGGCTTTTTCCAGATCGTCAAAGTCTGAAGCCGGTCCTTCAAACTTGTTGCGGCCCAGTTCAAGCACATAGACGTAATCGGAGATATGCAGAGCGTGACGGATTTCCTGATCGACCAGCAGGATGGTGAGGCCTTCCTGCTCCGTCAGCATGATCAGCATCTCGTAAACCTCTTCCGAGAGCATCTTTGATAAACCGGCAGTCGGTTCATCGACCAGCAGCATGCGGGGTTCTGCCATCAGGGTGCGGCTGATTTCGACCATGCGCTGCTGGCCCCCGGAGAGTTCTCCGGTGATCTGCTTGCGTTTTTCCTTGAGTACCGGAAAGCGCTCGTAGTTGGCTTCCATCTTTTCGGCGATCTGCTTTTTGTCCCGCTTGAAGGTCCAGCCGCCAAGCTCAAGGTTCTCCTCAACCGACATGTCCTTGAAGATTCCGGGCTGCTGCGGGATGTAGGCCAGCCCCTTCAAGATACGGTGATAGGTCGGCACATCAATAATGTCTTCGCCCTCGAGGAGTACCTGGCCCTCGTTCGGGCGCAAAAAGCCGAACACCGCCTTGAGCGCCGTCGACTTGCCAACGCCGTTGGCACCGAGGATGGCCGTGATCTGATTCTTGCGCGCCTTGACGTTGAGGTCCTGCAGGATATTGAGATCCTTGTAGTAGCCCACGTACAGGTTGCGCAGCTCAAGTACGATCTCGCCCTGTGACTCAGACATGGGCTGGACCTGTCTCATCGTCGCGCTCACCCGTGCCGGTGCGGTCTTCTGTCGTGCCAAGATACGCTTCAATCACCACCGGATCATTCTTGACATTCTCGGGTGTATCGTCTGCGATCAGGTCGCCATAGTCCAGCACCAGCAGCCTCTTGCACAAGGCAAAGATCGAGTCCATCTGGTGACTGATGATAATCATGGCCTTACCCCGTTCGTTGACCCGGCGGATGTACTCGTAGATCACCTCCATCAGTTTGGGATGCACCCCGGCGAAAGGTTCATCCAGGATAATGATATCCGGATCCAGCATCAGCAGGCGGCCGAGTTCCAGGAGTTTCTGCTGACCGCCCGAAAGCGCACGGGCATACTCGTTGCGAAGATGTGCCATGGTGAGAAACTCGAGCACCTCCATGGCCTGCTCTTTCACGTCATCGCCCTTGTGACTTTTGCCAAGGGCCAGCGCCGGGACATACAGGTTTTCCAGCACCGTCATACGCCGAAACGAGCGGGTGATTTGAAAGGTCCGGCCAAGACCCACCTTGGCGACCTCGAAGGACGGCAACTGGTCGATGCGCGTACCGTTGAGGTACACCGTCCCACTGTTGGGCTTAATAGCGCCATCGAGCACATTGGTCAGCGTCGTCTTGCCGGCGCCGTTCGGACCGATGAGGCCGATCATCTCCGCACCGTTGACCTCAAAGGAGACGTCTTTCAGCACATGATTGCCGCCAAAGCGCTTATTCAGCCGGGAGACGGTGAGTTCAATCATGCCTGCGCCCCCTGCCTGTCTGTAGATGCTTCGGGATCATCGCTGCCGGGTCCGCCGTTATCACGCCGGACCACCGTTTCGGCCGCCACGTGACCGCGCCTGAAATAATCAATCAAGGGAGCCAGAAGGCCGTTTCGGGCAAAGCGTAGAGTCAGCATCAGTAACACGCCGAAGAACACCAGCCGCCAGAGCGTCATATCGATAGTGACCCCGCCGATCGAGAAACTGGTGCGCAGCATTTCCAGGGTGAACTCGATCAGAATGGCGCCGATGGCCGCGGCGATAAAGTTCTCCACCCCTGCGATCACCGCCATTGCCACCACCAGGCTCATCTGCAGAATCATGAGATTGTTCGGCGTAATGATGGTCACATAATGGGCATAAACCGTACCGGCAAGGGCCGCCATCGATGAAGTCACGACAAAGACCATCACCTTGTAACGCGTGGTATTGACACCAAGCGCAGCGGCCGCATCCTGATCTTCGCGCAGGGCACGGACAAACAGCCCAAAGCGCGACTGCGACAGCCAGTACAGTACCGCGAGACACGCAAGCAGCAGGAAGAGCATTACGAAATACGGCGGGATCTTGTCGGTCTTGCTGAAGAAATGGCCCGCAATCGTGATCCCGTTTTCAAAAAGACTGGGCAACTCTAACCCTGCCTGGCCGCGGGTAATCTGAATCTCGGCGCTGATCGTGGCGCGCAGAATCTCGGAGAATCCCAGGGTAAAGAGCGCAAGGTACGCCGCCCGCAGCCGCAGCACCAACAGCCCGATCAAAAGACCAAAGATACCGCCGACGAGTGCGCCCAGGATCACGCCGAGCCACACCGGCATCCGCGTCACTTCGACGGTGCCGTTCCATTTGTCCATCGCCTGCGCCAGGCAATCCTGGGTCAGGGTCGTTGAGGTCACGCCAATGGCGTTTTTGATGATCAGGTACTGATCACCGATGGCGAACTCGGTGCAGATTCCAGTGGGCTCGGGGGAGATAAAGAAGTAATGACAGAAAAGCGCCGTGGTATAGGCGCCCAGTCCCATAAAGGCCATGTGTCCGAAAGAGAACTGACCGGCATAACCTGCCAGCATTGACCAGCTCGACGCCAGAATGGCGTAGAAAAAGCCAATGATGCAGATATGCATGATGTAGTCATAGTTGCCGCCCGAGTAAACAAACGGGAATGCAACAAAAAACGCCACAATCAGGACGCCCAGCAGGTGGGGAACACGTTGCCTGTTCAAAACTTGCCGTGCGCCCCGCTGGCAAACTTGCGACCGAAGAGTCCCATGGGCCGCAGCAACAGCATCAGTGTCAGGATAATCATCCCGTAGGCCGGGATGTAACTGGAGGCTTTTTGCGGATTGGGCACACAGCCGGTCCCGGCAGCCTCAACCAGTCCGACCAGGGTGCCGCCGACAAATGCGCCGGGCAAAGATCCCAGTCCGCCCAGCACCACGATGACAAAAGACCGCATTTCGGGTATCTGACCGACAATCGGCAACCACGAGAATGCCTGCACCAGAACAGCGCCCGACAGTGACGCAACCATGCAGCCAAGCGCGAACGCCAGCATGTTCATCCGATTGGGATTGATACCCGTAATCGCCGCAGCCTCGCGGTCCTGGCTCACGGCACGAAGGCCTTTACCGGTCCAAGTGCGATGCAGAAAATAAAGCAGCGCCAGCAGGACCATGATCGAAAGAATGGCCGCAACAAAGCGCGGGTTCGAGATCGAAACGGTGTCAAAGAGTTCCATGTTGCCCCGGCTGGTCTTGATCAACCAGGGGTCCGAGTTATCCGGCAGTCGAATCCGGGGAAAATCAAAAAACCGCTTTACTTTGACCGGGTTAAAACCTGCCAGCGCAGCGACCAGGTAGGTCAGCGTAAAAGAGAGCCCGAAGGTCACCAGGATGCCGTACTCAACGGGACGCTCCACCCGTCCATCGTACATCGGCGTCAGGAACAACCGCTCAAACAACGCTCCGAGCCCGAAGGTGATCAAACAAGAACCCAACACCCCGATAAGGGGATGCGTTCCGGGAAACCAGATATTAATGATGTAGTAGACCAGCATACCGCCGATCATGTAAAAGGCGCCATGAGCGAAACTGACGATCCCGAGAATCGAGAAGATCAGCGTCAGGCCCATTGCCATCAGGCCGTAAATAATGCCGATAATGAGCCCGTTGGTAATCTGCGATGCAACGAAGGACCCGTTCGAGACACAGTTGTTCTCAGGATCCGCGTTGGCGAATGCCGCCGCGATGATACCGATGACCACAAGGGATGACAGCGTAATCATGACGCGGCCGATCTCGGGACTCTTCCACCACAAGGGTGCCAACCCGAAGGGTCCGAAGGCTGCGCCGATCAGCGATCCGCCAAGCGTCGCATTGGATGTATCAAGATCCTTGTGAAGATAGACCCTGCGGGTGCCGATACCGCCGGTGACCCCCCAGAAAACAATCCAGAGAATCGTCCACCAGAAAATGCTCGAGTATTGCATTGCTCAGATTATCCCTGCCAACAGCACCCGCGGGTTACGGCGATAAACACAAAAGCGAGCGGGGTAGGCGCTCAACGCCCACCCCGCTTTCAGAATGACTCGGAAAATACGATCAGTGACCGACGTAGATCGGATCGCCTGTCTTGTAGACGTCCGGATAAACAATCGTCATCGTATTGGAGGGCTCACCCTCTTTCTGATACTGAACCATCGTGATTGCAGGATCCGGCCACTGGTGCCACCACTCGTCCCCTTGGCCGTCGGCTGAAGGATCTTTCTTGGTGCCGTACGGGAAATAGATACGTCCAAGGGTCCCTTCGTGGCTGATGTTTTCCAGCGCGTCAACGATGGCGTCAGCATTGGTCGACCCCGCCTCATTGATCGCCTGCGCTATAACGCCAATGGAGTCATAGGCTTCCAGCGCATAACTTTCAACACCGGTCTTGCCGGTTTTTGCCTTGTAGTCGTTGGCAAACTTCAGTGCGCTTTCGTTGTACATGGTTTCCGGCACACCGATCCGCGCCATGAAAGCAAGATTGCCATCAGGTACGTTTTCCCACCAGGCTTTACTCTCAAGGCCGGCCTGGTTGGCATGGAACATCATGTCCTGCGGACCGATGCCCGCGTCAGCAGCCTGCTGGGCGTAGTTGAATCCCGCCTCACCGGTCAGCAGTACGATCACGTAATCCGGGTCCTCGGCCTTGACACGCTCGACGATCCCGGCGAAGTCCTGCGTGCCGATATCGACACCAAAGGTGGTGCTGCTGATGCCTTTGGACGCGAGACCTTTTTCACACTCTGCCGCAGCCGGGATACCGTAGTCCGTATTCTCGGTCACGATGGCGACCTTTTTCACGCCCGGCGCCTGAGCAGCGAATTTCCAGATCACGCCTGAAGCCCAGGAACTGAGCGGCGCGATACGGAAGATGTACTTCTGCTTGTCGCCGGTGATGGTGTCGTTCCAGGTCTCGGCGAAGACCACGGGAATTTCCCGATCGTTGGCAACGTCCTTGCCGGCAACGCCCACGGAACTGTGATAGCCCCCGCCCACGGCAACAACGCCGTCCTGGGTGATGAGTTTTTCCATCAGCGCCCGGGCCTTCTCAGGCAGACCTTCGGTATCGGCAATGACGACCTCGATGTCACAACCGAGTACACCACCAGCCGCGTTGATATCTCTTTCGGCCAGTATCATCGCGTCGCGCATCGCCTCGCCCCCGGTCACGGAACCCGGTGCCGAAAGCGGAGCGAGGCCCCCGATCTTGATGGGGCAATCGGCGGCGAGCGCCGGACCACTGAGCGACACCAGACCGAAAAGGCCTGCGACGAGGCCTACGGCCGAGGTCAGTTTACGCACTTTTTCCATTCCTATTCTCCTCTACGTTTTGGGTATCTGATTTCGAGTTTCAATGCACCCGACTCTTTCCGATCTTCGTTACGCGTCCTGTAAATATCCAGGCAGCATTAGACGCTGGTACAGCAGCGAACCAAGATTGTGCATCTGATTGTTAATCAGATTCAGAACCCGGTCAATCCCAGCATAATGAAACTCTGATGATCGTCAGGGCATGCAGAAACTGTTGCGATCGAATCCCGTCAGTTAGACTTGCCCCGGTTTTAGCCACCCTTGGGGCTTTATGTCAGACAACTTACATTCCGCATCTACATCGGAAACGGTTCCGGACCGCAGCATACGCCAATGGCTTCGCGACAACCGGATCGACGAAATCGAAGCCGTTATCCCCGATATGACCGGCATCGCCCGGGGGAAACTCATCCCGGCGCATAAATACAGCGAAGAGATCGGCATGCGCCTGCCCGAGGCGATCTTCCTGCAGACCGTGACCGGAGAGTATCCCGAAGATCAGAGTGCGGTTGACCCGGCCGACAAGGATATCTTCCTGAAACCCGATCTTGACAGCTTCCGTCTGGTTCCCTGGACCCAGGAGCCCACGGCACTTGTCATTCACGATTGCTTTTACGCTGATGGAAGCCCCGTCGAGATGGCGCCGCGCTATGTGCTGCAGAAGGTGGTCAACGCCTACCGTGAGCACGGCTGGGAACCCGTCGTGGCACCGGAGCTTGAGTTTTATCTGATCAAACCCAATCCCGACGCTGACTATCCGCTGGAACCTCCGATCGGACGCTCCGGACGCGCCGAGGCTGGCCGGCAATCCTTTTCCATCGATGCGGTCAATGAATTCGATCCACTGTTTGAGGACCTGTACGACTATTGCGAGGGCCTCGATATCTCGCTTGAGACCCTCAACCACGAAGCCGGAGCGGCACAGATGGAGGTCAACCTGCTGCATGGAGATCCGGTTGCGATTGCTGATCAGGCTTTTCTATTTAAACGGACCGTGCGCGAGACTGCGCTGCGGCACAAAATGTATGCCTCCTTCATGGCCAAGCCGATGGAGAAAGAACCCGGCAGCGCCATGCACATCCACCAGAGCGTGGTCTCTTTAAATACCGGAGAGAATATTTTCAGCAACGACGGCGGCGAGGCCAGCTCGCTTTTTTATGCACACATTGGTGGGCTGCAGCGCTTCCTGCCGCCGTCGCTTTCGCTCCTCGCGCCGAATGTCAATTCATACCGGCGTCTCATCCGTTATCACGCCGCACCGATAAACGTCCAATGGGGACTCGATAACCGTACGGTCGGTCTTCGGGTTCCGGACTCGGGTCGTGAGTCACGCCGGGTTGAAAACCGGGTCCCGGGTGCCGACGCCAACCCCTATCTCGCGATTGCGGCAAGCCTCGCCTGCGGCCTACTCGGTATGCGGCAGAAGCTCGACCCCAGCGCACCGGTGACTGCGAGCGCCTACGATATGCCCTATGAACTGCCGCGCAGTCTCGAGCAGTCACTTGAGGCGCTGGAAAACTGTGATGATCTCAAGGAGATGCTCGGTCCGCGCTTCGTTCAGGCCTGGCACGCGGTCAAAGAAAGTGAATATGACACTTTTCTTCAGGTTATCAGTTCGTGGGAGCGTGAGCATCTGCTGCTGAACGTCTAGGTTCCTTTTTTGGTTGTTTCAAAACCACAGCGCTTTCCGTGCTTTGTAGCGCGTCACGCGCATTGACGGGGCTGACCCTTCACTCCTAAGATGAGCGTTTGCCCCCAGGAACCCTGTTAGCCAGGGATACCCGCTCATGGCGCTTACCACCGCTGAATATCAGGCGCTTGATCACGCGCATTTTCTGCATCCTTTTACCGATCACAAACGGATGCATGAAACCGGCGCACGCATTATCGAACGCGCGGAAGGCATCTACCTGTGGGACTCCGACGGTCACCGCCTGCTGGACGGGATGGCGGGCCTGTGGTGTGTCAACGTAGGATACGGGCGAAAGGATCTCGCCGAGGTTGCACGCAAGCAGATTGAGGATCTGCCCTACTACAACAGTTTCTTCCAGACCGCGCACCCGCCCGTGATTGACCTGTCCACGCTGCTGTCAGAAGTCACGCAGGAACATCTCACCCATGTGTTTCTCACCAACTCGGGGTCCGAGTCGAACGATACCGTTGTACGCATGGCGCGCTATTTCTGGCAATGCATGGGGCACCCCGAAAAGCAGGTCATCATCAGCCGGCGAAACGCCTACCACGGCAGCACCATGGCGGGAGCCAGTCTTGGCGGAATGCCGGCCATGCACGAGCAGGGCGGCCTGCCGATTCCCGATATCGTGCATATCGGTCAGCCCTTCTGGTACCGCGAAGGCGGCGACCTGACGCCCGATGAATTCGGTAAGAAGGTCGCCGGCGAACTCGAACAGAAAATAGAGGAACTGGGCGAACACCGGGTCGCGGCCTTTATCGCCGAACCGATCCAGGGTGCGGGAGGCGTTATCGTCCCACCCGAGAGCTACTGGCCAGAGATCAGCGCCATCTGCCAGCGCCACCAGATTCTGCTGGTGCCTGACGAAGTCATCTGCGGCTTTGGCCGTACGGGTGAATGGTTTGCCAGTGACTACTACGGCCTCAAGCCTGACCTCATGCCGATCGCCAAAGGACTCTCCTCGGGTTACCTCCCCATCGGCGGCGTCATGGTGGCTGATCACATCGCAAGGGTGATCATCGAAGAAGGTGGAGAATTCACCCATGGCATGACCTACGCGGGGCATCCAGCCGCGTGCGCTGTGGCCGCGGCGAATATCCGGATTCTTCGTGACGAAGGCATTATTGATCGCGTGCGCGATGAAACCGGTCCCTACCTGCAGCAGCGATGGGCGGAACTCGCCGATCATCCCCTGGTTGGCGAAGTACGGGG
>CEQE01006725.1_pt1 | contig 42281 bp, 40 predicted proteins | sample 356201 | NCBI WGS metagenome assembly CEQE01 (sample SAMEA2619970, study PRJEB7988) | marine metagenome | biome: marine biome (ENVO:00000447); feature: mesopelagic zone (ENVO:00000213) & marine oxygen minimum zone (ENVO:01000065); material: "saline water (ENVO:00002010), including plankton...
CCCCGGGCCCGAAGCTGCCCCGGCCACAACTCGGATCACACCCAACTCGCTGAGCGCCATGATCGTCGACAGCACCGTCGCTTCAGGCTTTGAGCTGTCATGACTCACTTGTCGGTTGACCGGCAGTCCCGCTGACTCGTACTCCGCGGGCTCGATCAAAATGACGTTCTGACCGTACTTCGCAATTACCGCGCCGACGAGCAGCCACGTTGATTTGGCGGCCGCATTGATCGCCCCGGGGTCGCCACCGTCAGCGACGCCTTGGACCAGGACGCCGGCGGCACAATCCTCCATCGCGTCGGACACTTCTGTCGGCAGAAAACCTGCTGGGCCGCCCGTGTGCCCGGCCCAGTATTCTACGTCGACTCCCAATCGGGTCAAGCTGTCTCTAAGCGCATCGCCAACGTCAGATACTCCGACGACGCCCACAAAAACACGGGGTTGAAATCGCTCGACCGGTGTTGAGGGTGGCACAGGGCTTTTTATCGCCTCTCCGGGGCGCTCAGAAACCGGCTCTGACCGATTCTCACTGGTGGCGGCGCCGAGTGTGCCAGGGACAATGATCGTCTTGCCGTCTTCAACTCGGATGAGATCGACGAATCTTCCGTTCGCGATCAGGATTTCGAGGCACTCTCCGGTCAGGTCCGGGTGGACGCCCATGTCTCGCGCCAGGATGTTTCTGGCGTAAGGGTCCTCTGGAAGAGGCTTGCCGACGAGCATAGAAAAGAAGCGACGAAACACCTCGGGATTGGTTGCCGCGGTTCGATACGCCGAGCGCTGTTCGTCGGAACTCGCCGGAGCGACCGCCGTCCGCCCGAGCTCGGTCAACGCGATGCTCTCGGATCGATAACCGCCTTCGGTGAGGCCGTACTTTCCCGACGAGTTCAGTCGCATCCTGAAGCCGCTGCTGGTCGTCTTGGTCCGCATCGCGTCCGCAAGCAGCTCTCGGTCCATCGGCAACCCGGAATTGATCTCGTGAATTGTACGAGCGATCCTGAGCACGTCTTCCAAGCCGAACGTCGGAAACGGCCTGTTTCTGCGAGGTCGTTTTTCGGAGGCGGATTGTGGCATTGCTCTCTCCCTCGGCGTTCCGAAGAGCCGTCCGGCGCCCAAGCTTAGCCAGCGCCCTCGGGACTGTACTGCGAATTCACCCGCCCCGAATCGGTCTCGATGACGCCGGCCGAGCATTGGCCGATCTGCGCCGAACTTTGGCCGGCACGCATGCGCACGAGCTGGATCTCGGCCTCAACCTAGCCAGCCCTTGTTTGCCCCGAACGCCGTTGCCATCCAGCCACCGAAACCTTGCGGATCGTCCCTTCGGGGATGCACAGGGGGTTGTTTGTCTGGGACGAGTTGAAACGCGGATTAACTCGCTCTGATTCTATCCTGAAACACAGAGAAAATCAACCCAATTAGTAAGCTTTGTCAGCGAACACCTGGCTCAAACAATGCCGGACAGGCGCTGAATTGAATGGCGATTGGCAAACCTGACTAAATGTGACAAACAACCTAAGGTTTGTCATACCGGTTCGTTGGGGTCGTGTTCCGGTCTGCGTCAATTCACTGCACTATCTCCTCTCTGATTCGACATTGACATCGCATTCTGGCATCCCCGCTCTGCCTTCCAACCATCGTGCGCCGATTGTGGCGATTTGATTTGTTAGAATACGTTGTAACTATGGACAGAGACGGGAGATCAATCGTGCGGAAATTGACTCAAGCCCGCTGGGTGTGGTGGTTGCCGATTCTGGTGGCGGTTAGCCTGGTTGCGCTTGTCGCATGCCAAGAGGACGAGGAAGACGCGACGCCGGCGCCAGCCGCGGCGGCTTCGACACAGACGACGTCCGCCGCCGAGCCGGTGGCTCAAGCAGCCGCCGAAAATCCGACCGCTCCTTCGAGGGGCCAGGACCCGATGGCCTTCCCTACTCCCTCTCCCCTATTACAACCTCTGGGAGCGCCGGAAGGGGTGCCCGAGGAATTGAAGACTGTTTGGGAAGTCTGGGCCCTTCTGTCTCGGGAGCACGTTGACCGCTCCACGTTCAACATCGAGGCGTTCAACGAAGCTGCCATCCGAGGCATGATCGAGGCCATCGGCGACGCGCACACCAGCTACGTTAGGCCGGAGGTATTCCGGATCGAAAACGACGATCTCTACGGACGGTTCGAAGGCATCGGCGCGAGCGTCCAGATGCGTCCTGACGGCAAGTTGTTGGTCGTGGCGCCGATCGAAGGCAGTCCGGCGGAGAAAGCTGGCTTGAAGCCCGGAGACGTGATCTTGTCCGTCAACGGAGAAAGCATCGTGGGGTTTTCGCTGCTCGAGGCTGTTTCCAAGATACGTGGACCCAGGGGCTCCGACGTTCGACTGCTGGTGGTGCACCTTGGTACGCTCGATGAGATCGAGGTCGTCATCACCCGAGACGTGATCCCGCTCGAGAGCGTGCTCGTTCGGACTCAGCCCGACGATCGGTTCGCTCACATTCGACTCAGCACGTTCTACTCCGACACGGCTGATCAACTCGAAGATGCGATTCGGCAATCTCAGTCCGACGGATTCGAAGGTTTGATACTGGATGTGAGGAACAACCCGGGCGGGTTGCTGAGTTCGGTTATTGACATCGTGAGTCTGTTCGTGGAAGAGGGATTGGTTTTGTATGAGGTGGACGGCAGCGGCCGCAGATCCGATCATGAGGTCAGGAGTGCCGGCAGATTCGCCGATATGCCAATGGTGCTGTTAGTCAACGAGTCGAGCGCCAGCGCCAGCGAAATCCTGGCCGGGGCGTTGCAAGACCATGAGCGAGCTCCCGTGATCGGGGCCTCCACATTCGGAAAAGGCAGCGTCAACATACTGCGTCGGCTGGAAAACGAGGGTGGCTTGTACCTCACCTTCGCCAGGTGGTTCTCGCCCAACGGCAGGCCCATCGAAGGCGAGGGCGTTGAGCCCGATCACGAAGTCACGTCCAGGGACGCCAAGAAAGCCGATGTCGACCAACTCGAGAAGGCTGTCGAAGTGCTGGCCGGGATCGTCGACGGCACGGCCTCCAGCGCGACAAACTGATGGCCAAAGGCTCCCGCGACCGCACGATCACGGTTAATCGCCGAGCGCGGTACGACTACGAGATCGCGGACACCCTTGAAGCCGGCTTGGTGCTCACTGGGACGGAGATCAAGTCCATCCGCGCGAACCGCGTCAACCTGAGCGACGCGTACGCTCGGCCCGCCACGGGTGAGCTCTGGCTCCACAACGCGCACATCGCCGAATACGCTGCCGGCAACCGTGACAACCACGAACCGAAACGATCCCGGAAGCTGCTCCTCCGACGCGACCAAATCACCCATCTGACCAAGCAGGTCTCCGAACGCGGCATGACGCTCATTCCGCTGAAACTGTATCTGAAAGGCGGATATGCGAAGGTCGAGCTCGCCGTGGCCAAAGGCCGCAAGCGCTACGACAAGCGCAGGGCGATCATCGACCGTGACCGAGAGCGCGAAGCCAGGGACGCGATGCGGCGGCACTAGCGGACGCCGTCGCGGCTCTGCTTTGGCGACCGGCAAGATGTCATTCTTCTCCTTCCGCAGAAGGAGAAGAATCCAGGGCCTCACAGGGAATCACCGTGTCGCATCGAGCAAGAATTCTCGCTCCCGCAGCTCGAGGTTACATACGTGCCGGCGGCGCCGCGAAGTTGGCATCCACGCCCGACCGAATTCCCAATCGACGTTCGACACAAACATCGCGCCGAGACGAGATCGCCCAGGAAAAGCAATCGCCCACCCCGTGGCGCGCCCGATCGTTGAATCGAGCCTGGGGTGGGCGATGCTGTTGAGTCTCTGGCGCCTGGGGCCGCACTATGTGGGCCCCACAGACCTCGACCCAGACGCCGCTTCAAGAGTTCAGCTGTTTTCTCGGAGGTCAGCGAACCCGCTTTACCTCCAAGGACTCGCCTGGCGCGAGAGCGACCCTGCGAACGGTGATCCCGAGCTTCAGCAGCCAGTAGCCCAACGTCGCCTTGCTCACTCCGAGCTCGTCGGCGGTTGACGACAGGCCGTTTTCGGTTACCATCTCTGGTAGCATCTTCTCTAAGGACTGGTGGAACTTTTCTTCGACAGCCATCATCTTTTTGGTCTTCTTATTTGGCATCTCGGGCAACCTCCTGATTTGTCAGCGTCGTTTCAAATACCGCAACGTTGTTTCAATTAATGCTAATGTCGGCGCTAGCCTGTGTCAATAAGTTTTCAAGACTTCTTCCAGACAATCCCAATTCACGCGATTTCCGACCCTGGGCCGCATTCTGTCAGGCGTTTGGACAAACCCGATAGATAATACGTACACGGTAATTTAGGGTTTAACTTTATAACATGTCGCAATGAAACGTGTAGATCGTGCCTGGCGCCCCATCGGGGCGCACATGTTCCCCGGGCCATTCAACTGGACGAAATCGGCCTCCGATTCGCGTTGGGTTAATAGATAGACTGCCGGAAAGCAAGCATATCGGCGACTCCCCTGCCCTCTCGATGCGGCGTATGAGGCCATCGGATAGAATTGAAGATGCATCAGCGACCGATACAATGTTGATCGGATTGTTGGTCAGATGCATAAGAACTGCAAGAAAAGGCTGAGCATCTATGGTCGAATCGAAGATCGTGAAGACACGCAGGTGTCATGCTTTAGAACACGCAAGCGTAGCGCTGCTCCTGGACCGAGGAGTCAGTCCGCCGCTCGGAGGATACTCCATTCCGGGCGGGTTCTTCCTATGGAGTCGGGCATCCGCAGAGGAGATCACAGCCGTGGTTGAAGACGCTCTCGCGATGCTCGAAGCAGGCCACCATGACCTGGCGATCTCACCATATTGCGGCACCAACATGGCCGTTGGCGTCCTCTTTGGCGGATTGGCCGCCTCAGTGGTCCGAGGCCGTGGTCGCGGGCTCATGGCGAATCTGAGGGCCGCCGCGGCCGCGATCGTTGTTGCTTCGCTGCTCAATCGTCCCCTCGGCGAATACCTCCAGCGCAAATTCACCACCAAAACCGACCCCACCGGAATGAGCATCGGGCCGGTGCGTGAGCTGCTGAGTCGGACGATCAAGCTGGTGTGGGTGCCCGTGCGGTTCACCGACTGACTCAACGCCAACCTCGTCAGCCCGTTCGGGGTCGGTCGACGGCGTCTGCCGGCGTCATTCGGCGCTGATGGCTGAGAGCCGATCGCCGCGCCTTCGTGCCTGGGTGGACCTGGCTCGCCTTGACCGGCCAGAACAGACGCCATTACAATGAAAGAGAGGCTGAGCACGTGTCCCTGTAGCTCAGATGGATAGAGCAGCTGCCTTCTAAGCAGCGGGTCGCGGGTTCGAATCCTGCCAGGGACGCCACCCCCCTCCTCGCTCCGACGCGATTCCCCGCTCGGTCAATATCGACCTCCACGGTTACGATCGCTCCATGCATGATCCCGTCGTGTGCTAGCATTGCCGCAACTCATGCGAGAGGCCTGATGACGTGGCAAATCCACGGATCCCTGCAAGCCCGAAAGACATCACATCGGAATGGCTTGCGCATGCTTTGAAGGTCGGCGGCGTTATTCGAGGTTCGGCCGTTGCATTCCTGGAGATCGAAACCATCGGCGAGGGACAGGGGATTTCAGGAGACTTGGTCAGGCTGCGCCCCAGCTACGAGACTTTCGACGAGGCCGCTCCGCTGTCCATCATCGCGAAGATTTCCGGCAACGATCCCGTCGCGGCGCCAAATCACTGGAGCGCCGGCGCCGATCCCCCGGAGCTGAGATTCTACCGCGAGCTCGCCGGCCGAACGCCGCTAAGAACGCCTCGCCTCTACCACGGCGAAGTAAATGTCGAGTGCCGAACGAACATCCTGTTGCTGGAGGGCCTATCACCTTCTCGTGTCGGTAATCCTGTCGAAGGATGCTCCGATGAGGAGGAGGAATTCGCCGTTGCGAGCCTTGCGCGATTCCACGCCCAGTGGTGGGGCGACCCGGAGCTCGAGAGCGCTGACTGGCCAGACAGTTTGGCCGTCGTGGGTGCCAGGGCTGGCCGCTTCTATCGTGAAAGAGCGGACCGGTTCATCGATAAGTTCGGAAACGACCTCTCGGATGACATGAAAGAACTAGTTGTGGAACTGGCAGCAAAGATTGATTTCATCCACGAGAGGCTTAGCCGTCCTCCGATGACGATGATCCATGGCGACTTTCAACTCCAGAACCTCTTCTTCCAAGAATCTGAGAAGGGGTTGGAGATGACGGTAATCGACTGGAAAGAGATCAGTCTGGGGCGCGGCCCTTACGATCTCGCGGTGTTTTTCGGATGCTATGCGCGGAACACCGGGAAGAGTGAAATCGACCTAGTGGATGCCTACCACCACGCTCTGGTGGAGAGCGGAGTCACCGGCTACTCCTTCGAAGAATGTCTCGAAGACTACAAGTTTGCCATGCTGCGCTGCCTCTCACGTGTTGTCAACCTCATGGGTCTTCTTGATCTGAGCGGAGAGCATGAAAGAGCGCGAATGAGAATCAGGTTGGAAAGGGCATGTCAGGCTGTAGTCGAACTCGGGGCGCCGGCGCTACGCCCGTAAGTTGCCGCAAAACACGGTCAGGCGGAAACCTCCGACAGGAATCGCAAGACGACTTCGTTGAAGGCCAGCGGCTCTTCCATGTTGGACATGTGACCCGAACCCGTGATGACTGCCTTCTTTGCGTTAGGAATGCCTTTCTCCAGGGTTTCCGCAATCTCGAGGTTATACGGCATGTCTCGATCACCGACAATGACTAGCGTCGGTGCAACAACTGAGTCCAATCTCCCGACAGCGGGAGGGTTGGGTCGAACAACGGGGTTTCGGTTTAGCCAATGCCAACCTCGATAGTCACCGACAATCTGCAGCGCAGCATTTCTAACGTCGGGCTTCTCCAGAGCCGGACTGAACCAGCCCATACTCATCCAAATCTGTCTCGCCGCATCGACACCCTTCTCCTTGGCCGTCACGTTGATCCGAGTTAGGGTCTCTGCTACATCGCTTGGGAACGGGAAGCCGCCTAACCCAGAAGTGTCAACCAGAATCAGGGCATCGACGACAGAAGGGTAGGTAAGGACGAGGTCGGAGGCGATCATCGCTCCGAGAGAGAGGCCCAGTATATGTGCGTGCTCCACATCTAAATAACGCAGGAGGGTTAGCAAGTCGTCTGAGTGCGAATACGCCTGGTCTGCCACCGGGTCCGCAGACTTTCCATGGCCACGGACATCGTACCGGATTGTCCGATGGCGTTGAGCGAATAATTCGAACTGCGGGTCCCACATGCGTGTGTCTAACGTGAACCCGTGGACGAGCACCAGCGGATGTCCTTCGCCAGCGACCTCATAGTAGAGCCGTGTACCATTGAGGTCAGCAAGACCCTGACGTATTTCCATCTTTGCCGCCTTGTGAATCGATATTTCCCAGATTGGGTCCGGCGCCAATTTAGGCACACCAAGTTGGGACGGCGCAAGTCTCACACAAGCCGGTCACTTTCGTCAACCGATGACAATGATACTCAGATGTGCCTCATATATCGATAAACCCATTCGAACCGGAAAGGTGCCCCAGTTTCGCTTCACGCGCTGGCCCGTGCCGATCGAACGGTCAGAATCTTGCCAGCGACGCCACCCCCTTCCCCCTTGCCAACGCCGGCGCGAATCCCCCTTCGGCCGATATCGACAGCTCCGACGACAGCACCACCCTGCCCTACGCTTACGACAAGATGCCGGACCCAGCGGTGGGTCGAGTCTGTCAGCTAGCCCTGGTTCCCCGATCCAGACCGTGCCTACCGGCCTGGGCGAGTCGCTCCCCGCGGAAACGGTTGGGCGCCAAGTGTCTCACGCTAGCTCGTCCTTATTCGTAACCCGGTGGCGGTACGAAGCCGCCAAGTTCCTGTGACATCAGGCGAGCAAACTCGATGCATGTGCGATCTTGTAAGAAATCGCCTACGATCTGCAATCCGCAGGGAAGACCGGATTTGGTCAAGCCTGCTGGCGCCACTGTCGACGGCAGGTGGACCTCTCCACTCAGGCCTGCCCAGAAGAGCTGGTCGGCGCCAAGGCGCCGACCGCCGTTGATCGGGAGCGTGCGATCGAATCGATCACCCTCTTGGTCGTGCGGGAACGCGGCGGAGGAAGATGTCGGACACAGGAACAGATCATATTCTTGGAAAAACTCGGTCCACGCGAGACGCATCATCTCGCGCTCGTTGGCTAGCCTCCACCAGTCGCGATGGTAAAGCGTCACCGCCCGGTCGACATATGCCTGACCGCTCCGGTCATCTTCGGAGCGTTGCGCCGCACTCTCAACGTGGGCGGCGAGTTGCTCGTCGGACACGCCTGCGCTTGTCGCCGACCGAAGCAACATCTGAAAAACGTGGTGCGATCGCTGAAGATCGAGGGCGGGTCGCGCCTAGTCGTCGATCTGCACCCCAGCGTGCGCCAGAGCATCGACGGTGTTCTGCAACCGGTCAGTCAATTCGTCGTCCTGCTCGCAGTAGGGACTAGTCAGCATCACGGCCACCTTGTAGTCCTTCGGCGAGCTTTTGCGCGGCGCCGGCAGATCGAGCCGCCATCCGTTCGCATCAAGACCTCCGGGACCGGCCATCACGTCCATCGACACCGCCAGGTCTTCGGCGCTGCGAGCAAGCGGTCCGCCCACTTCTATGTCAATCGAAGCAAAGACGCCGGGGAGAAACCGCCCCTGATCCGGGATGACACCGTATGACGGCTTGTGCCCGAACACGCCGCAGTAGTGGGCGGGATTTCTAATGGATGAACCGATGTCGGTGCCTGCTTCCAACCCGGTGAGGCCGGCCGCCAGAGCCGCGGCGGCCCCGCCGGATGAACCGCCGGGCGCCCTGGCAAGGTCCCAGGGGTTGTTGTTGGTTCCGTAGATGTCATTGAAAGTCTGCCAGTCGGCCAGCATCAGCGGGATGTTGGTCTTGCCGAAGATCACCGCGCCGGCATTTTGCAAGCGTTCAACCGCCAGGGCGTCACGTTTCGGATAATTGTCTTTGAACATGGGGTTGCCCCACGTTGACGGCGACCCGACCCAGTCGTAGCAGTCCTTGACCGTCATCGGCACTCCGTGGAGTGGCCCCAAGACGTCTCCGTTCGCCAATGCCTCGTCCACCGTCTGCGCCTGCTCCCGCGCTTTCTCGATTTGCGTGAAGATAATCGCGTTCAGGGCCGGGTTATGGCGCTCAACGCGTTGAAGGTAGAACTCCAGAAGCTCGACCGCGCTGATTTCCTTGTCGCGGACTTTGCTAGCCAGTGACACGGCAGATTCGAATGCTAGATTAGCCATTGGCCATCCTCCAATTGACAATCATTGAGGTTGGCGACAAGGTATGACCGCCTTCACGAATTGTCAAATCATGAGACGTATTGCAGCGCCTAAATGGGCATTGCGTCCTGCGCGAGTTGATGACAGGCGGTGGGCACAACGAAAACCATATGGCAATATGGCTATATGGTCTAGTGCTCACGGCATGTTGCTGGATGCCGAACTACCCCCGGTCTGTGTCCAAAAGCAACGGCAGTTGCTTTTATTCGCTCTTCATGCCCACATCGACCATTCGTATCGTCTGGCTAAGATGGCGAGGCGCTCTGTTCTGCGAGTCTTGTTGCGGAAATCGAGAACCAAGACGGGTGCAACAGATGTCGAGAGGCTGAGAACCTTAGGCGGTGGTCTTCATTCGTTGCGATTCGATCGAGCGGATGACGGGTCGCCGTCAATGCCCTGAGAGTGGCCGCCCTGCCCTAGCGCCGCCCTGAGGACGCCTGGGCGCGCACATTCTACAGGCAATTGGCCAAGCGCAACCCTGATCACCGGTCTGGTTCCTCGCTTCTAGCACGCACGCGACGAAGCTCCGGAGCCTGTGACATCGCTAGCCCGCCGTCGTGAAGCTGGCCGCCTCGTCGTTGCTGGCGAGATTATGCGAGTATACTGAGACGCGAGCGACCGGCGCTGACGGCGCTCCAGCATCTAGAACGACTTAGGAGCAAAGAATGACTTTACCGTATGAAGGCATCCGTGTGGTCGACTTTACTCAAGTCGAGCAAGGTCCCGTTGGCACTCAGGTGCTTGCAGACTTTGGCGCGGACGTAATCAAAGTCGAACGAATCGACGTCGGCGATCTTGGCCGTGGTCAGAATCCGCAGATCAACGGCGTGAGCCTGTACTACATGGCCGACAATCGCAACAAACGAAGTCTGAGCCTTGACACGCGAAAGCCCGAGGCCAAAGAGATCGTCTACCAGATGGTCAAAACCGCCGACGTCGTCGCCAGCAACTTTCGACCCGGCGTCATGGAGCGGATGGGGTTCGGATACGACCAACTCAAAGAGATCAACCCGCGGATAATCTGGTCTGTGGCGTCCGGCTGGGGGCAGACGGGACCGTACCAGGGACGGATCGGCCAGGACCTGATCGCGCAATCGTTGGGCGGGCTCATGTCCCTGACCGGAGATCGCGACGGCCCGCCCAGGGCTGCAGGCACCTTCATTGCAGACTACCTGGGCGGCATGATGATCGCCCAGGGCATAATGGCCGCTCTTGCTGCGCGCGAGAAGACGGGCCGCGGCCAGGTCGTCGAAACCAACTTGCTGGACGGCGTGATCGCCAGTCATCTCCAGGAGAACGCGGCTGCGTTGAACGCGGACTGGAAGTTCGAAAGGGCCCCGAAAGGCATTGGCCACTCCGACAGCGGTCCCTTCTACGCCATCTACGAATGTAAGGACGGCAAGCACTACACTCTCATGGGCGCATTCGTCGACGATGTTCTGGGCCGATTGAGCAGGGCTCTGGACATCCAGCCCCCGTTGACCGACGACCCTCGTTTCGAGAACCCGACCAGGTGGAACGAGAACTCCCCTGCCCTCCGTTCCATAATGGAAGTGGCGTTCAAGAAATTCACGCGCGCCGAAGTGGAGGAAAGGTTCGACGCCAATGGCCTGCCGCCTGGCGCGGTCTACGACCTGCAGGAGGTATTCGAAGACCCCCAGGTCGTGCACAACGACATGGTGATCGAGGCAGACCACCCGGTCTACGGCAAAGTAAAGCTGACCGGGTTCCCCGTGAAGCTGTCAGACACCCCCGCCAACCTACGCAGATCGCCACCCACCGTCGGCGAGCACAACGAAGAGGTGCTTGGCGAACTGGGGTATACGGACGCTCAGATCAAGGATCTGCAGGCGTCCGGCGTGACCGGCTCCGAGAACATCAAGCGGGCGGACGAAGCGACTGCTTCGTAGCGGGGTACTCGGCGCTAACAACTCTGACACACCGAAACCTTGGCTTGATATCGCTTTCGCCAGGATAGGCGACGACGAGGGCGATTCCCTGCGGCGGCCTTTCCGGCCTGCCGGGCGACGTGTTGCATCGAGCCTATATTCCGCCAGACTTGTGCGAGACACAACGAATCCCGATTGCTGTCCTCGACGGCGCCTGGATGCAACAGATTGTCATGTTTTGTTTCACGATCTTTCGAGGCGAATCGGTCCGGCGCGATGCCGCGCATCTCGTGGTGACGATAGTCCGATCGTCAACGAGGTATTAGTACATTGATACCTGGTCAAGGCCCCAAATGCCAGATACCCTGATCGTCGCCTCGACCAGGAGGCGAGCGACGATCGACCGAGAATCCACATGAGTTGGAGGTTGCAGGGTGGACGGTGTGCAGTACGGTGAGTTGGGTCTTGGGATGCTCCGCCGCCTGGATCACGAGATTTGCCAAGCCCCTGGACTTGCTCGTTTGCACCTCTCCGATGCTTATTTAACTGCGCCGTTCAATTGATGCCCAACTTTCTACGACGAACGGAGGAATCGAAATGCTCGAGCAAGTACACAATCATATCGTCGATGAGCTTGGCCAGAGCAGTCGCACCGACACCATCTTCGTGGTTACTGCCATTGTCTTCAACCTTATTGCTCTTGGAGCCAACTCTATCGTATCCGTGGCTGCCACAGAAGAAGACGGCACTGCAACTCACGACATAATTCTCGCCGTATTCATTGTTACGCCAGTACTTCTCAACGTTATCGCGGTGGCAGCGTTGGTCCTAGGTAGGCGGACCCGTACCATGCTCCTTGGTGGATTGGTCGCCATGTATCGTGACAATGAGGTCGATAAGTATTACGATCCGTCCTTGGTGTCGAATTACGGGACTCGTTATCTTCTGTTTTCAGGCGTGATTGTAACTTTGGCGATCACGACGATTGTCGTCCCCCTCATCATCCGCTTTGTGGGACTCGATTGACCGCTGCGAATCCGGCGCAATGATCCGAGACGGGTCGTTTCCTGGGCCAGTTGCCGCGCAACAAATTGTCATGCATCGTTGCATCCAGCCACCGTGCCTTGAAGCCTCTCGATGCCGACGAAAGTCAACTATTGTGGCCAGTCGCCGACAATTACTTTGACTGGTGGACCTCTTGATGGTGATCTTTGCCGGCGTCTCGATGTCGTTGCTGTGCGACGCCGGTTCGGCAGTTTGGGGGGGCAGCATCACCTGGGCCCATGATGCTGCTGTACAGCGCCTGACCGGCGCCGGCGCCAGGTAGGCGCGATGGACCGGTTGGCAGCAGACTGTTTGGACTTGGGACGAACCTGTTGAATGCTGCTACACCATGTTGGTGCTTCCTCCTTGCAGGACGGGCTCCGAAGTGGTCTTCGACACGGCGATGAGCGAGTAGTCGACGAGCAAGCCGTCGCGTATCTTGAAGATGCTGGCACAACGGCACTCCACTTCCTGCCCACCTGGGATGCCCATGAACTCCGCCTCCTCCATGTTCCGCCAGGTCCAGACGCCCACGACCGTGTCCTCGTCGGCGAGGATGTGGTTGACGACGATCTTGACGTTCGGTCTAGCGGCGAGGAAGCCGCCGGCGTGTCTCTCGAGGCCCTCGCGGCCCGGTTTCGGCTGCGTGTGGTCCCACATGTCCTCGGCGGCAATCTCCTTGATGACCTCGAGCTTCTTCTCCATGAGCACCTCGGTGAGGTAACGACGCATTATTTGTTCACTACGTTCACGACTCATATCTGCCTCCTCGTTTAGTGCTGCGACCGGAAATCCTTTGGCCCGGCATCCTCCATATTGACCCGCAGTGAGGCATCCCGGCCCTCATCGCCTTGTCACCAACATTGTATCCTTGGCGTCTGGCTGTCAACTCCTGTTTGGGAGCTGGAACGTGTGCATACATGGACGAAGTATGCGCCGCAGCCTTGTACGATGCCTTCGATGGCCGGCGCCGCCGGTAGATGGGTCTTCCCAACTCCAACGTGGCCGATCGCCGTTCAGCTCTCAACTGACAATGTTCCACCCGATCGCGCCCGAACCGGCTGGTTCAACCGTCTGCTGTGTACGTTGTGTCACTCCACTCCTGTCCCTGTCAATTTTCGACCGGCACCGCGATTGGGAACCGGCGAGTGACCGGTGGCCGTGAAGCAAATGGTCATCTTTTGTTTCATTTGTACAACGTTCGTTCGTTAGTAGAGTGTATGGACAGAATCCTGGCCGACTGGCATCCGGTTGTACGCGTAATTCGCGCAGCAATCGTGCCATATCCGGCTCGTAATTCGGTGCGAGGTTGACAATCATGTTGGAAATGGTACGATCTTGCCGGTACAATATTGATGAGGGTACCTAGCGATCCTTTACCTCTCAACCGTTCGTGCGATCAAACGGACATTCAACATACTGGTTCGTGCACTCATTCTCGGATTTGCGTGGGCCGTATTGATCGTGATGGCAGTCGGGTTGAACATCGTGTCCACTTGGGGCGCCGAACAACTAGGTGCCTCGCCGCGAACCATCGACATCATCAACGCTATCGAACAAACGTATGTGGTCGTTGTAATAATCGCGAGTGCCGTATCAAGCCTCAGAGACATTTGGAGCTTAATGCTTTCTGGCGTTCAAAGTGAGAACGCGGTCGACGAGGGAAATCAAGATGTCAGCGTTTCCATATCTCCTGAAGACGACCCTGCGGCCTGATAGGCTGCGGGGGCCAGTAATGTACGCGACGTTCTGGATGATCGTGCTATGGGCAACCGGTCACCCGCCCGACGAGTGGGCCGTCGCCGTCGGGCTGTTGTACGGCCTTTACGCGATCTCAGTCATCGCAGTGGTCGGGTTCGTGTTGCTCAGCTTCATCGCGCTGCACTGGTACGCAGGACGGATTCTCGATAAACTAGGCTTGGAACGGCCTGACGAGACGGATGAACCGCGCAGCTGGCGGTACCAATTCATGCTCGCGCTCATATTGATTGCGGTCTTGCTGGCGACATTTGGATTGGCAGTCGGGCTGACGAGTCCCGTCCTGATCCAACTGGACCTGTCGCCGTTGGCGTATTGGCTCCAAATGGTAGGTTGGGGTGGGGCCGCCCTCGGCATCGGCGTGCTCTCGATCATCATCGGCGGATTCGCGCTGGTGTTCGCTACTGCGAGCCTGATCTTGCACCGGTATCCTCCTCGCTTGGACCGGATTGATGACCTTTCTGAAGAAATCACCGAAGGGTTGCAACCAGCTTCCGCACCAACCATTTGGCGGCAATTCGGGGCACCACATTTGTGGATGGCCCGCCGTTAACCTTGAGTGGAAGATCGCAACAGATCAGCAGCAATTGTTTCATCGGCGACCGGTGAACGGTCATCGGCAAGGTTCCGGTCACCAGCGGATAAACGTACGTGTTTCGTTCAACTCGTAGCTATGAAAGCACAGCGTGACCGTCTGTCCACCTTCTAAACCAGTCGGTCGCGAATTCGACTCCTGCACGGACGCTTTCCATCCTTGCCGCACGGTCGCGTAGAGGCGCCCATCGACCTGTCCACAAATCACCGCAGCCCCGATCGCACCGGCGCAGTCGGCCGAACCGCCAGCAGTGCCGCCACTCCACACACCAGCGGAATGACAGCGAATACGACCAAACCCGAGGTGTACGAGTCGGTGACGTCGAAGGCGACTGCCAGCGGGAGCGGGCCGGCTGCCGATGCGGCCATGCTCGCGAATTGTGTCACGCCTCGGATGCTGCCCAGGTGTTCTCGACCGTAGTACTGCGGCCAGATCGCCATCAAACTGTTCATCAAAAAGCCGGTCGTTACGCCGAGAATCGCTCCGTACAGGAACACGTGCCAAGGATCGGAAACCAGGAATATGAACAGCACGGTTGCGGTGAGGAACAACTGCGCCGCTGCCACCATGTACCTGAGTGGGTATCGCTCTGCCAGGAATCCCGAGAGAAACTGGCCGGCGATCATCGCGGGTGCGATCACGCCGAAGACTCCCGCCGCCGTGGCGCTCGACAACCCGCGGGCGCCGAAGAGCGATATCTGGTGGAACATCAGTCCGGTCGCCACCATCGACTGGGCGGTCGCGGCGAACATCAACAGCCACAACGATCGTGTGCGGACTGCTTCACGAACCGTAAACGCGAACTCTTCGGTCGGCGATCGACCGTCGCTTGCTCGTTGCGCCCGCGAGTCCGCTCCGTCAGGCGTCAATCCGACCGATTCCGGACTTCGTCGAACCAGGAATCCGGCTGGAAGCAGCAGAACTCCCCACACGATGATCGCGATCGCAACCCAGGCGCCGCGCCAGTCGAATACCGTTATCAGCCAGCTCGACATGATTGGGAATGCCCCGCCTGCGACCGCTCCGCCCAGCCCAACGATTGCAAGCGCTCGGGCACGGTTTCGTACGAACCAGATCGACACAAGAGTGGTTGGTATCAGCGACAACGAGCCCTGCCCAAGCGTTCGCATCATCGCGAATCCGATCAGCAGCTCTACAGCGCCCGAAACCTGGCTCATCCACAACGCCCCAACGCCAATCAACACGCCCGACAAGACCAACATCACGCGTCCGCCCAGCAGATCGAGGATGCGACCGATGCCCACGATCATCACCGACGCGGTTACCGTGCCGATCAGGTACAGAGTCGAGATCAGCGTCGACGGCAAGCCCAGGTCGTCGCGGAAGTGTTCGAGGAATACAGAGAAGGTGTAGGTCTGCCCTGGCGCTGACGCGAAGTTGGCCACCGTGGCAACCGCCAGAATCACCCAGCCGTAATAGAAAGGCGTTCGGCCCGGAGCCAGCGGCAGTCGCCATGTTCTGCTCGCCATCGCGTCTGATGCCTCGACGTTTGAGTCCGAAGAATCCCTGCTCCGGCGACTCACGCCAGACACATTCCGAGGCAGCACGAGACATGGTGGAATTGCATCGCGACAATGCTACCACGTCATGCGCCCGCAGTCGTGCGCGTGGGGCGGCGCCGTTCAGTAGGCGGCGTCAGGCGGCGACGCCTCGTCGTTTGACGTTCACCGGTCTATCGAGGATCGTGAGAAATCTTCCGATCGGCACGGCAAGTTCAACCGTTTGATTGGAACGCCGCGTGCCTTCCGCCACGGCGTAGATACACGGTGAGCAAGGTCGCTCGACTCGAATTACTGGTCGGATATGCTCGCGCTCTGTCATAATCGAGACCACACCGGAGGCGCCTACAAGGCGAATCAATATGCTCGGAGGCAACCAGATCATGTCACCTCGAACGACGGCTAGCGCCGTATCCGCCCCTGATTTCGTCGACGGCCTGGATTGGCTCAACACTGACCGGCCGTTGAGGATGGCAGACCTTCGCGGCAGACTCGTGATCCTGGACTTCTGGACCTACTGTTGAATTAACTGCATGCACATATTTCCGCAGTTGCGGAAACTGGAAGAGAAGTACGCTCGGGAGCTCACCGTCGTAGGTGTCCACTCGGCCAAGTTCACCGCTGAGAAACAGACCGAAAACGTGCGGAGAGCGGTATTGCGGTACGAGATCGACCATCCTGTCGTAAACGACCGGGACTTCCAGGTGTGGCAGCAATACGGCGTTCGGGCGTGGCCGACGCTGATGTTCATCGATCCGGCAGGCAACGTCGTTGGCAAACACGAGGGCGAGTTCACCTTCGAGGCGCTCGATCGCTTCATTGCCGGCGTGATCGAGAGCAGCGACGAGCTCGGGACCACGCGCAAGGGCGAATTGGAGTTCAGACCGGAGCGAGAGCGCGAATGGGACCGGGCGTTGTCGTTCCCCGGCAAAGTCCTCGCCGACGGACCCAACGACCGGCTGTACATCTCGGACTCGAATCACAACCGCATCGTAGTCACGACGCTGGACGGCCAGGCCGTCCTGACAATCGGGTCGGGCAACCAAGGCATGGCCGACGGCAGCTTTGCGTCCGCCGAATTTCACGATCCGCAAGGTCTCGCGCTTTCGGGGACGAACTTGTACGTGGCGGACACCAAGAACCACGCAATCAGGCTGATCGACCTTCAGGCGGAAGTGGTTCGTACGGTTGCCGGAACCGGGGAACAGGCATCCGGCTTCGGCCAGGGCGGTCCGGGACTGGAAACAGCCCTCAGCTCGCCGTGGGACGTGACCTTGACCGATCGGTCGCTCTTCATCGCAATGGCAGGCCTCCACCAGCTCTGGAGGATGGACCTGGCGACCGGGGAGGCGCGACCCTATGCCGGGAGCGGTCGGGAACGAATTGTCGACGGCCCGCTGACTGCCGCGCAGCTCGCGCAACCGAGTGGGATCGTTGCAGATGGCGATGTCCTCTACTTCACCGACTCCGAGACCAGCGCCGTCCGGTGGGCGGATACGGACCTGTCCGGCGACGTCAAGACGATCGTGGGCACAGATCTGTTCACGTTCGGAGACGTAGACGGCGTCGGCGACGAGGTGAGACTGCAACATCCGCTGGGCATCGACTTCGACGACGGCGTGCTCTACGTCGCGGACACCTACAACAACCGCATCAAGCGCATCTCGCCGGTGACCAGACGAGCCAGCGTCTTTCTGGGGTCCGGTTTGGCGGGCGCCGATGACGGCCCGGCCAACGACGCACAATTCCACGAGCCCGGTGGCGTCAGCGTCTCAGATGGCAGGATGTTCGTTGCCGACACTAACAATCACGCAATTCGGACGGTGTCGCTCGACATGCTCGATGTCGCCACTGTCGATATCGTCGGTCTCTGAGCGGGTCGCGATTTCATGCAGAACCGACTGATCCACGAGACGAGCCCCTACCTGCTGCAGCACGCCAACAACCCCGTCGATTGGCATCCTTGGGGCGAAGAGGCGTTCGGCATTGCGAGAGACCGAAACGTACCGATACTCCTCAGCGTCGGCTATTCGGCGTGCCACTGGTGCCACGTTATGGAGCGCGAGTCGTTCGAGAACGACGAGATCGCAGCTTTGATGAACGAGTTGTACGTGTGCATCAAAGTCGACCGAGAAGAGCGCCCTGACGTTGACTCGATCTACATGTCTGCGGTTCAACAGATGACAGGCCAAGGCGGCTGGCCCATGACCGTGATGTTGACGCCGGCAGGAGAGCCGTTCTACGGCGGCACATACTTCCCGCCCGCCGATCGAGGCGGCATGCCCGGGTTTCCGCGGGTGCTTCAAGCGATGTCCGACGTCTATCGCGACAATCGCAATGAGGCTCAAAAGGTCGCGACTCAACTCGTCGAACGCATTCGCCAGATCGTCACGCCGGCTGAAGACGAGGAGGAGTTGAACCTTGGGCTTCTGGACGCCGCCGCCATCGCGGTCAATGACCAGGTCGACGACGTTCACGGCGGCGTCGGCGCGGCGCCCAAATTCCCGCAACCGATGATCTGGGAGTTCATGCTCCGGCGCCACGCACGAAACGGCAGCGCGAGCGTGATGGGCGCAATTGAGCTTGCGCTCGACGGTATGGCGCGAGGCGGAATCTACGACCAGGTTGGCGGCGGATTCCACAGGTATTCCACCGACCAAACCTGGTTGGTCCCTCACTTCGAGAAAATGCTCTACGACAACGCGCTGCTCGTGAAGCTCTATCTCCACGCCTACCAGGTGACGGGCAAGCGCGAGCATCACCGGATCGTCGAGGAGACGTTGGATTACGTCCGGCGAGAGATGACCTCGCCCGAGGGCGGCTTCTACTCGGCCCAAGACGCCGACAGCGAGGGAGTCGAGGGCAAGTACTTCGTATGGAGTCCAGAAGAGATCGTGGACGTCCTTGACGAGGACCGGGCTAGACTCGTCAACAGATTGTACGGCGTGACTGCAGAAGGCAACTTCGAAGGCAAGACGATCCTTCACGAAGCGATGCCCCGAGACGCGTTGGCCGACGAGCTGGGCCTGAGCCGGGAGCGTCTTGATGCTGATGTCGCTGACTCCAAGCGAAAGCTTCTGGAGGCCCGCCGCCAGCGGGTGGCGCCCCTTCGGGACGACAAGGTCCTGACGGAGTGGAACGGCTTGATGCTACGCGCATTCGCCGAGGCCGGCGCCGTTCTGTCGTCTCCTGAGTACGTGGACATCGCCCGCACGAACGCTTCGTTCTTGCTCGGTTCCATGCGCGAGAACGGGCGGCTCATGCGGACCTACAAAAACGGCGTGGCAAAGCTTCTGGGATATCTCGCCGATTACGCAAGTCTGATCGACGGATTGATCGCGTTGCACGAGGCGGATCTCGATCCGCGCTGGCTGACTGAAGCCGTTGCACTGACAGGTGAGATGCTTGCCCTGTTTTGGGACGATGCCAGCGGGCAGTTCTACGACACCGGAACCGATCATGAACAGCTCGTCGTCAGGCCTCGCGATGCAGTGGACAACGCCCTGCCGTCCGGCGTCTCCATGGCGACGGACGTTATGCTCCGGCTGGCCGTCGTCACGGGCAATCGCGAGTACGAAACCAAAGCAGTCGCGTCGTTGCGATCGGCAAGTTACCTGATGTCGTATCATCCGACCGCGGTTGGCCATTGGCTATGCGTCCTGGACTTCCACTTGTCGCGGCCGAAAGAGATCGCAATAATCGGTCGCCAGGAGGCTGACGATACGCGGAAGTTGGCCGAAACGGTCTTTGGCGTCTACCTGCCCAACCGAGTGCTCGTGTCAGCGGATCCGGATGTCGCCGAACGTCTGGAATCCCCGTTGACGTCCGATCGGCCGATGGTGGACAACAAGGCTGCGGCCTACGTCTGCGAGAACTACATCTGCCATCTTCCGGTGACGGACCCGAACCGTCTGGCACGACAGTTGGTTGGCTAACTGAATCCTTCGCGATTCTCAACATTAGCCGTGGTAGCATCACAATCGATCAGAGCGACCCTTCGGACCGGTTCCGACATTAGGGCATCCGCATGCATTCGGAATTCATTTGGAGACCGACCATGACCAAGCGAATCGTGATCTGTTGCGACGGGACCTGGAACATTCCAGATCAACCCAATCCGACCAACGTGGTCAAGTTGGCCCGCGCGATCCTACCGGAAGCGCGAGACGGAACCTGCCAAGTCGTCTTCTACGATGCCGGAGTCAGAACCGGTGGGCTGCTCGACCACATTCGCGGTGGCGCCTTCGGGAAAGGAATTCTAAAGAACATCGAGGATTCGTATCGATTCCTCATGCACAATTACTCCCCGGGCGACCAGGTCTTCCTGTTCGGTTTCAGCAGAGGGGCGTACACGGCCAGGAGCACGGTCGGTTTGATTCGGAATTGCGGCTTACTTGAGAAAGAGCATGCCGACCGTTTCCAGGATGCCATTGCTCTGTACCGACACCGCGTCGAAGGCCCCGACTCGCCGCGCTCAATTGAGTTCAGAAACAGGTACTCCCGCGAAATTGAGATCGACTTCCTGGGCGTATGGGACACGGTCGGCGCCCTTGGCATTCCGGCCAGGGGTTTGAATCGGCTGACGCGGAAGCGACACCAGTTCCACGATGTCCGGCTGACGAGAATCGTACGACGGGGCTACCAAGCCCTGGCAATCGACGAACGACGCTTCGCATTCAGGCCCAGCATCTGGGAAGCAAAACCCAGAGAAGGGCAGACCGTGGAGCAGGTGTGGTTCGCTGGGTCCCATAGTGACGTCGGCGGCGGCTATCGGGCAGCCGGACTGGCGGGTGTTGCCTTCAACTGGATGGTGCAGAAAGCGGAGGACGCCGGTCTCGAATTCGATGCCGAGTACATTGCGGCCAACGTCCAGCCTGCTGCGCTGGACTACTTACACGACTCTCGAACGTCGTTTTACAGACTGTCCCCGCCGCATACACGTGAGATTGCCGGCAACGAGGCTACTAACGAGGCAGTCCATCCGGCAGCGGTGAGCAGATTCGAGACTGCGGCTCCGTCCTACAAACCGTCAAACCTCCAGGAGTACCTGGCCGACCCGACGCACGCAATTGCTGATGTGCGGGATTCGTGGTGACGTTGGAGATGCAGACATGCTCAAAGAGGCGCCCGACAAATCGGCGCGCCTCTCTTTGGTTTCAAGCGTTGCTGCTTCGCTATGGGGTTAGTTCAGGTTCATCACCAGGTCGATAAGGTCCGGCATGGTGCGCTCGATCACCACCGATCCGCCGCCAGCCGCCCTGAGCTCGATGTCCCACTTGGTCTCACCGACGACTGGGCTCGAGCATGCGCTGCCGCTGATTCCGCTAAGCGTCAGGCTCAACTCGACTTTTTCGCCGGACTCCAATAGGTCGTCGCTGTCGTTCTGTCCGATGAACGTAGATGTCCAATAGATGTCTCGGGCAACCTGATCCTTGTCCGTGTACGTGGCTATCATGGTGTGGTCGCTGTCGCTGTCAGAGAGGCCGTCCGCGTCAGCATCGCCCGGCTCTGTCATGTCCACCGGCTCACCCTCGAGGGCGTTGGCCAATGTCACGAGGATGGTCGTAGCCTGACCCTGAGCCACCACGTTGTCGATGTTGATGACGTTGGTGCCCTCGTCGGTCCGTATCTTAAGGCCGACGCACTTCACCGCAGTCATGTCGGAGTTGTCCGTGATGGACAGCGTGACCTGCTTCCAGGTCGCGGCGGTCAGCACGGGAATTCCGATGCCTTCAAGCGGACTGCCACAGCCCGCCGTGTCATCCAAAACAAGTTCGTAGTAATTTGCCGTTGTGCTCGACGCGGCTTTGGCCCAGAATTTAACCGATTGCAGACTGCTCAAATCGAATGTGGATGAGGCGTTTTCGTAGGCGACCAGGCCGGTCGTGAAGGTGCTTGCAACTGTCAAGTCGGCGCTTGCCGTGCCAACCTTCTTGTCGGTTGTGTCGTTGGCGATCGTAGTCGAAGCGGCGTTCGCCGTCGTCCACGTGGTGTTTGCGGAGGACAGGACTTTCTTCGCGACGCCATTGGCCACGACCGAGCCCTTGAGTTCGACCGAACTGCGGGACTGCTGGAGTCCAGCGTGGATCGTCTCTTTTCCTCGTTCGGCGGAGAAGATGCCCGTGGACAGAACCGTGAACGCGAAAACAGACGCGACTACCACGAACGCGATCAAGATGATCGCGGTTTCCAGTCCGGTTACTCCCCGCTCGTCCCTGCCAAATTGACGCAGAGTTGGTCTTTGACGCTGATACGCTTTCGTGATTCCGTTCATTTCTCTTTTGCCTCCCGCGCTTCAGGGCGGATGTCAATCTCGTACGGCTAACACTTACAGAATATCCCTGACGGCACGGAGCGAACACCAAGAAAACACCCAACCGGCTGATGCTGACTTTTGACATTGCGTTGGAGGCCGTAACAGTAGTTTTACCGTACGTGCACCCATACGGTTTCGTATGCACGACTGAAGATGGGTCGATTACGAACATATTTGCTATTGTTGCCCGCCGAAGTCGAATCCACTAACATATGTCACCGGAGCGAGGTGTCTTGTGGCCGACAGAGCGGTTGTCATCCAAGAGCTAGCGGGCGTGGTTGGAACCGACTACGTCGTGCACGAGCCAGAAGATCTGGTGGTGTTCGAGTACGACGGATCCGTCGATCAAGCCCTGCCCATGGCGGTGGTTATCCCCGATAGCACAAGTCAAGTTTCGGCCTGCGTTCGCGTAGCAGCGTGCCACGGTGTGCCTGTGGTGGCTCGCGGAGCAGGGACCGGCCTCAGTGGCGGCGCAGTCGCCGAACAAGGCGGGATCGTGATCGCCCTCACCCGCATGAACCGTATCCTCGAGGTCGATGCCGATAACCTGCTCGCCGTGGTCGAACCCGGCGTCGTCAACATTGACCTCACGCATCACGTTGCGAGCGACGGGCTGTATTATGCGCCCGATCCCTCCAGTCAGCGGGCGTGCACGATTGGTGGAAACGTGGCCGAGAACTCGGGCGGCCCCCACTGCCTTGCCTACGGCGTAACGACCAATCACGTGCTGGGCATGGAAGTGGTGCTCGCTGACGGTTCCGTGGAATGGATCGGAGGCAAAACTCGCGAGAACGCCGGCCACGATCTCCGCGGAATTCTCGTTGGCTCCGAGGGCACGCTTGCCATCGTCACCAAGGCAGTAGTTCGTCTTCTGAGGCAGCCTGAATCGGTCAAGACGCTCCTCGCCGTGTTCGCCGACCTGGACGAAGCCAGCGCCGCGGTGTCGGGCATCATTGGCGCCGGAATAGTCCCTGCCGCCATCGAGATGATGGACGACCTCTGCATACAGGCGGCGGAGGCGGCGGTCCACGCCGGGTATCCGGAAGGCGCGGGAGCGGTGCTGCTGGTCGAGGTCGACGGCATCGCCGAAGCCGTGGAAGAGGAGGCCGAGGCCGTCGAAGAGGTCTGCAACAGATTCAATCCGCTCCAGATACGCACTGCCACCGATGAAGACGAGCGCGAGAGGTTGTGGTCGGGACGTAAAGGCGTGCTTGGCGCATTGGGAAGGCTGGCGCCCAACTACTTCCTGGTCGACGGGACAGTGCCCAGGACAAAGCTCGTCGAGGTCCTCTCGCGAATCAGGCAGATGTCGGTGGACACCGGGTATCCGATCGCCAACCTTCTTCATGCGGGAGACGGCAATCTGCATCCTTCCGTGCTGTTCGATCAGCGCAAACCGGGCGACATTGAAAGCGCCCTTGAAATCGGGGGCAAGATATTGGAGATGTGCGTGGAAGTTGGCGGCGTTCTATCAGGCGAGCACGGCATCGGCCTTGAGAAACAGCAATACATGCCTTTGATGTTCAACGAATCGGACTTGGACGCCATGGCCAGACTCAAACCCGCCTTTGCGACCAACGACATCCTTAATCCGGGCAAGGTCTTCCCGTCGGGCGCATCGTGCGGCGAATTCTCGCAGATGGCGGCCGTCGCCAAAGCGGGCCCCGGCGCATCCGCATAACGACGCATGCCCAATGATCGCGACTCCAAAGTAACGCAGGCAGTCGAGCGGGCGCTAGGCGGCGGGCGGACGATCTCAGACATCGAGGCGTACGCTGTCGATGGGATGATCCCTTCCGCCGCGACTCGGCCCGCTGACGTAGACGAGTTGAGCGCCACGCTTCGTGAAGCCCATTCGTCTGGATTGGGGGTCGCGCCCTTCGGCGGCGGGACCCGGATGACCCTCGGGAACCTTCCCCGTCGGCTCGATCTGGCTATTGATCTGACAGCGCTTGACCGAGTCGTATCCCACAGTCCCGCCGATTTGACCGGCACGTTTCAGGCGGGCATGACGTTGGCCGGCCTTCAACGCGTACTCTCCGAACAGGGTCAGTTTCTGCCTTTGGACCCGCCTCTGCCCGACAAGGCGACAATCGGCGGAACTTTGGCGGCTGGCGTCAGCGGCCCGTTGAAGTGGCAGTTCGGCAACCCCCGTGACCTGGTTATCGGCATGAAAATCGTCCAGGCGGACGGCGCCGTTGTAAAGAGCGGCGGACAGGTTGTCAAGAACGTCAGCGGCTACGACATGGCTCGGTTGCACATCGGAGGGCTCGGATCACTGGGCGTCATCGCCGAGGTCTCATTAAAACTCATGCCGTTGCCCAGGAACGAAAGAACGATGCTCGCCTCATTCGACAGCGGTCTCTATTGTGGTCAGGCAAGCATGAGCGTGCTGCACAGCCACGTTCCTCCGTTGGCCCTCACCTCGTACGACGGTCGCGTGATGGACCGGGCCGGTCTCCCCGGCCTCACGGGAACCCGGTGGCTCGCGATCAGATTAGGTGGCAGGCCGCGGACTCTCGAACGTCTCACCCGAGAGGCGACTCGGCTGTGTGAAGATGGCGGTGCGTCGAGCATCGAAACGCTAGAAGGCGCTGACGCGGCAGACTTCTGGCGCAAGCTGGCCGACTTCGGATGGCGCCCTGAAGACGCAATCGGAGTTGCGGTCCGGTTCTCCGTTCCGCCGAGCAACGTGCAGCAACTCGTCGATTCGATATCCTCCGCTCAATACCCCGGCTTCGAGCCCGCCGTCGTGGCCCATCCTGGATACGGGAACGTTATGGCTTACTGGTTCCCAAATGACGGCGAAGCGTCGATGGATTCGGCCAAGTCGGTCGTGGCGCTGGCCCGGAGCGCGGCCAGGACCGCTGGCGGCTCCGCGATCGTTGAACGGTGCTCGGTGGAGACCAAGACGGGCATCGACATATGGGGCGATGTAGGAGGTCCGCGAGCGATCATGACCCGTCTGAAAGAGCAGTACGATCCCGACGGCGTGCTCAATCCCGGGCGTTACGTGGGAGGCATCTAGTGTCGACTTCGGCGGGTGAGTCGTCTATCGATCCACGGCTGCTATTCTCGGGACCTGACGCGCCCGACGAAGCAGACCTCTACAAGTGCGTACACTGCGGCTTCTGCCTCCAGGCGTGTCCGACCTACCTGGAAACTGGACTTGAGACCGAGTCGCCTCGTGGCCGAATCGCGCTGATGAAAGCCGTCAACGAAGGGCGCGTCGGGGCCACGCAGTCCGTGGTCAAACACTGGGACCTGTGCATCCAGTGCCGCGCCTGCGAGGTCGCCTGCCCGTCCGGCGTGCCCTACGGACGGCTCATAGGCGCGACAATGTCTCAGGTGGAGAGCAAGCGCGAACTCGGGATGTTCGGCGCCGTCGCTTCGGACATAGCCCTCAGACGGTTGGCGCCGAACCAGGGTCGGCTCGAGTTGTTGGCGGGCGCCGCGCGCGTCTATCAGCGCAGCGGACTGCAATCGGTTGTGCGCGGTTCGGGACTGTTGAAACGATTGTCGCCGTCGTTGGACCACATGGAAAGATCGCTGCCCGACGTGCCCGCCACAAAGTTCAAGGCGAGAGACCAGGTGGTCAAGCCGCGCGACGAGCGCCGGGCTCGCGTTGCGTTGCTGTCAGGCTGTGTCATGCCCCTTGTGAACGGCCCCGAGATGAACGCCGTCGTCCGCATTCTGACGCGAAACGGAGTAGAGGTTGTCGTGCCCAAGGATCAGGCCTGTTGCGGCGCGATCAACTCCCATGCCGGCGACCTTGCCACCACGAGGGATCTCGCCCGCCGGAACGTGGACGCGTTCTTGTCGACCGGAGCCGACGCCATCGTCGTTGCGTCCGCCGGGTGCGGAGCCAGGATGAAGGAGTACGATCATCTTCTCGTCGACGATCCGGAGTACAGAGACAAGGCCGCCCAGCTCAGCGCGATGGTGAAGGACATCCACGAGTACCTGGTCGAGTTGCCGTTCGAGCCGCCGGAGGGGGAGCTGAACTACAGAGTCACGTACCAGGACCCGTGCCACCTCGCCAACGCCCAGCGGATCACGGCTCCGCCTCGGCAGATCCTGCGGTCCATCCCCGGGGTCGAGCTGGTGGAGTTGTCAAACGCGGCAGTATGCTGCGGCGCCGGTGGCACGTACACGATCACGGAGCGCGAGTTCTCGCTGCGAGTGCTCGACTCCAAGATGAAAGCAGTCAAAAGCACAGACGCGGATGTCGTCGCAACGGCGAATCCGGGATGTCTGTTGCAACTCAAACTCGGCGCCCAGCGAGACGGGCTGCCTGTGCAAGTCAAATACGTCACGGACCTGCTCGACGAGTCGTATCGAAAACGTCCCTGATGTCCCTGGCGTCCCTTTGGTCCCTGTCGGCGAAATCTGAAACAAGCTCCCAAATAGCCGGGCAACCACCGGACGAGCGCCAAGCGCAACAATCATGGAACCGATCTCAGCAACAGCTTAGACACAGGAGAAGAGCATGGACTTGGGACTCACAGGAAAAGTAGCGTTGATCACCGGAGGCAGCGAGGGAATCGGCAAAGCGGCTGGCTTGAGCATGGCTGCCGAAGGCGCCAAGGTTGCGATCTGCGCCCGAAGGCCGGACGTATTGGATCAGGCCGCGGCTGAGATTCGAGAGGCCACGGGCGGCGAAGTGTTGGCGATTTCGACGGACGTCAGCGACTCGGCGGCAGTTGAAGCCCTCGTGGCTCGCGTGGTTTCGGAGTTCGGACGGCTCGACATTCTCGTCAACAACGCGGGCGCGTCGGCTGCGGGGCCATTCGAGAGCGTGTCTGACGAGGGATGGCACGATGATCTGGAACTCAAGCTGTATGGGGCCATCAGAGCCTGTCGGCTGGCACTGCCCCACATGAGAGCCCAGGGCGGCGGCCGGATAATCAACGTGACCAACCTCGGCGCAAAAGCTCCCGGCGCCGCCTCGGTGCCCACATCGGTCAGCAGAGCCGCCGGAGTCGCGCTCACCAAGGCCATGTCCAAGGAGTACGCGAGCGACAACATCTTGGTTAACACCGTGTGCATAGGATTGATCAAAAGCGCCCAATGGGAGCGTCGCTACGAGCAGGCCAAAGCCCAGGACGCCAGCGTAACGCAGGACAGCATTTACGCCTCGATGGGGCAGAATGTGCCCCTGAAGCGCGTCGGCGAGTCCGCTGAGGCCGGCGACGTAATCGCCTTCCTGGCGTCCGAGCGCGCCAGCTACCTGACCGGAATCGCCGTCAACATCGACGGCGGAACGTCACCGGTCGTGTGATCGACCGGACGGAATATCAACGCCCTACCGCGGCTTCGTGAACGACTCGGCGTCCTCGGCGACGACGATGCCGTAGGCTTCGAACAGTATGCCGTGGGCCTGTGACGCGGACATGACCGCGCCCTTGAGGCTGGCGATTCCGAGTTGCGAACTTGAGATTGTCGCGCCTCTCAGGTCGGCGCCGTCGAAGATGGTCTCCTCGTTGAAGACGGCGCTGTTCAGGTGGCAGTCCAAGAATTCGGTCCCTGCGAAGTTCGTGCCTGAGAGATCGGCCTCGGTGAAATTCACGCCGGATAGCTTGATTCCGTTGAATTTCTTGTAGCGGAGAGTCGCCATGCTGAAGTCGACCCGATCCACCGTGTTGCCGGCAAGGTTGGCCTGCGAGAAGTCCACGCCCCTGAATCGAGACCCGCTGAGATCGACTCCGAACAGGTTGGCGCCGTCGAAATTGCAGACCGTCATGTCGCAGTCGACGAACCGGGACAGGTTCAGCTTCGCGCTTCTGAAGATAGCGGACGTGCAGTTCGACTTCACGATCTCGGCTTCGTGAAGTTCCGCGTTCTCAAACCGAGCGCCTGAAAGATCGGAATCGACGGCGTGAAATCTCTGACAAGCCAAGCCGGAGAAGTTCGTTCCCCGTAGGGAGCACTCCTCGAATTCCAGTTCCTCCGCGTCGAATGAAACGAAATCGGCCTCGTCCAAGTTGCAGCCTCGAAACAGGCTGCCTTGACCGAGTAGGTCGTAGAGCTGTTCTGAGTCGGTGACGACCAGCCCCTCGTGGATCGCCACGGTTAGGCGCCCACCGTGCCGGTCTGACCTCGTTGGCGAAGCGCGTGATCGGTCAGCACCAGCGCCATCATCGCTTCGACGATCGGGACCGCTCTAGGCAGCACGCACGGATCGTGCCGGCCTCTGCCCTTGAGCGTCGTCGGTGCGCCGTCCACGTCGACCGTGTTTTGCTCGGCCAGGATCGTGGCCGTGGGCTTGAACGCCGCACGGATCACGATGTTCTCGCCGTTGGAGATGCCGCCCTGGATTCCGCCCGAGTAGTTCGTGCGAGTGCGCACCCTGCCGCCTTCGCTGTAGAAGGGATCGTTGTGGGCTGAGCCGGTCATGAGCGTTCCGGAAAAACCCGAACCGACTTCGAATCCCTTGCACGCGGGGATCGACAGCATCGCTTTGGCCAGTTCCGCCTCCAGCTTGTCGAACACCGGCTCGCCCAACCCCACGGGCACGTTCCGAGCGACACACTCCACGACGCCGCCCAACGAGTCGCCGTCTTTGCGCGCCTGCATGATCCTGTCGATCATCTGAACCGCGACGTCCTGGTCAGGACAGCGGACGATGTTGGACTCGACATCTTCCCGCACGACGGTGTCCGGGTCGGTTTCGGCCGTGATCTTCCATATCTGTTTCACGTACCCGACGATCTCGACGCCGTACTCGGTGGTCAAGAATTGACGCGCCACGGCGCCGCCGGCGACGCGTCCGATCGTCTCGCGAGCGCTGGACCGGCCGCCGCCCTTCCAGTTTCGGATTCCGAACTTCGCATCATATGTGTAGTCGGCGTGGGACGGGCGATACTTGGTCCTCATGTGTTCGTAGTCTTTGCCGCGGGCGTCCTCGTTCCATACGGCGATCTGGATGGGCGTGCCGAGCGTCAGGCCGTCGAACACACCCGAGAGGATCTGCGCCCGATCTCCTTCCCGCCGCTGCGTCGTGATCTCGCTCTGAGCCGGCCTTCGACGGTCGAGCTCGGCCTGGATGTGGTCCACCTCCAGCGGCATTCTCGGCGGGCATCCGTCGACGGACACGCCGACGGCGTCTCCGTGGGACTCTCCCCACGTGCTTACTTGGAACAGTTGGCCGAAACTGCTGCTCATCTAAGGTCCCTCGCAGTTCTGAGTTGCGTCCGGATCGTGGTCGATCGCCAGGCATTATGTTAACATCTGAGAGTGTGCCGGAGATGTCGCTGCCATCGACTCTCGGCATTTCTCGCGCAAACACGCAACGCTGTCAATCACGGGCCCGGATTGAACACCTGTGAATGCCTGCCGCCTAGTGTGGATGAGAGCATTCGCAGTCCGGGCCCCTTCACTCCCGCTTCATCTTGAGCATCGTTGCGCCTCGACGGACCGTAGGTGTAGACTTGCCTCATGGATGACAGTTCACGTGCTCCATCGGGCACGGAATCCGGGGACGACGACCCGTCCGCCGCAGACGGCTCCCCGCTCAATCCCAGCTCTGGGTCGGGCGACCAAACCCCCACCAACGACTCCGGCAAAGACAGCCACGCGACCGACCAGGCAAGCGTGGAGCGCGTCAAGACTCCCCCTCACCATCCGCGCAACGGTGGGATGAAGTCGAGTTGGCGGCAGACATTCTCGTCGCTCAGGCACCGCGACTTCATGTTGCTATGGCTGGGCATGCTCGCGATGATGGGCGGCATGCAGATGCAGATGCTGGCCCGCGGGTATCTTGTCTACGACCTCACAGACTCCGCTTCTCTGCTCGGAGTTGTCAACGCGGCTTCTTCTTTGCCGATGTTGACTCTCGCGCTTTTCGGCGGCGCGGCCGCTGACAGAGTCGAGCGCAAGCGGCTCATCCAGATCGGTCAAGGCGTGGCCGGGTTGTTGGCCATCCTGGTTGCCGTCGCCATTTACATCGATGCCATCGAATGGTATCACCTCACTTTGGCAGCGCTGGTACAGGGCACCGCTTTCGCGTTTATGATGCCAGCTCGTCAGGCCATCATCCCCCAACTAGTAGGCAAAGACGAGCTGACCAATGCGATGGCGCTGAATGCCGCAGGCATGAGCGTAACGACGCTTCTAGCGCCGGCGGTCGCGGGGGGATTGTACGCTTTAGTCGGCCCGGCAACGGTGTACTTCGTCATTGGCGGCATGGGCGTCTTGTCGGTTGCGGCGACTTCGATGATCAAACCCCAACCGGCGCGGGCGTCAGCTCGCAAGCCGGCGATGGTCAGGGACATCAAAGAAGGCCTCAGTTACGTTCGAGGCAACCGCTTTGTTCTGGTGTTGCTGTTCATGGGGTTGGCAACGTCTGTGTTGGCCATGCCTTTCCGGTTCTTGATGCCCGTGTTCGTCGTGGATATCTACAACCTCGGCCCGGACTCGATGGGCCTTCTTGTTGCGATCATGGGTGGCGGCTCGCTGGTCGGCTCGCTGCTGATCGCATCGACCGGCGCCTGGAGACGCGGATTGTTGCTGATTCTCGGCAGTTTGGCGTCGGGCGCAGCGCTGCTGCTGCTGGCGGTGATTCCGCTGTATTCTGCCGCCGCCGTGATCATGATCCTTCTGGGACTGGGCGATTCCAGCCGGCGAACGTTGAACCAGTCGCTGATCATGGAAGAGGTCGAAGACGCGTATCGTGGCCGGGTGATGAGCATATTCATGATGAACTTCGGCCTCACCCCACTGGGCGTCCTCCCGGCCGGGCTCATATCCGACTGGCTCGGCGGCCAATGGGCCATCGGAATTCTGGCGGTGATGCTTTTGGCGGTTACCGTCGTCGTGTGGGCTACGCAAAAGCGCCTCCGCGAGATCAACTAGCAGGATTGATCTTTGACGGATCGGTCGAAACCGCCGTCGATCCCCTTCGGGAATCAGCGCAGAGGCGCCTGGACGCCTTCATAGTGGGAAGTAATTGGTGTTTCCGCTGGAGACGCCCGTTTTCTGTGAAGGGACTTTCGCCTACTTCGTCGCGCCCCAACGCTCGTAGTAGGTCAGCTCTTTCGCCGGACGGCGCCGGCTGCCGCCGAAGTGCTGGTCGCCGCCCGGATACCCGACCGGAATCAGTGCGGCGGTCTCGACGCTTTCGGGGATTCCCAGAAGCGCTCGGATCTCATCCTGATGTGGTCGGTGGAGCGTCGTCAAGGTTGTGCCCAACCCCATGGACCTCGCCGCCAGCATCAGGTTCTGCGCCGCCGGGAAGATCGACGCGCCCAGGGTCAACCGGTCCGCAACGTCGACAGCGTCGATGCATGCGAATATCAACACCGGGGCGCTCATAATCGGGTGCGGCTCGGTAATCCCGTCGCTGGGACGTTCCTGTCCGCTGTAACTGTAGACCGAGTCCATGTACCAAAGCCCGATCTTTCGTTTGGCCTCAGCGTCGCGCACGACCAGGAAATGCCACGGTTGTTTGTTCGATGCGCTGGGAGCTCGGATTGCGGCTTGGATCAGTTGGGTGACGGCCTCTTCGGAAACAGGTTCGTCGGAGAACTCACGAATCGCCCTCTGGCTACGGATCGCATCGATCGCGGAAATGGATGTCATACAGGACCTCCTTTGAGTTGGCCTCATCTTAGCGCATCCGCGCAGGCTCACTCCAGTTGTACCGCCGGTGTCGCATTGAGCCCATTCGGCAAGACTGCTTTGCGTCCGGCTGGGAGTTGCCCTCAATCGAGATGCACACAGGTCAGGCCGCCACCCTGGGCGCGGCGGTTCGCCGGAGGACCACGAAACTGGGTAGACGAAGTCGCAGGGTTATGAATGACCGTGCAGGCGTGGATACTGAGAGTTTTACGTGTTGGGTAGGTTCAAGAGGGGCGCTGATAGGCTCGAACGACGGATGTCGGGCACCGTCCAATTTGCCGAGCAGGCGCGGGCCGGACCGCTCGGAAGGTCAGCACGTCAGACCAGGATCTCTTCCTGGCTGGCCATGCCCAACGTCAGGATGACCTTCCACTCTTTGGCCGAAACAGGCTGTACGGAGAGTCGTGAGTTGTTCACCAGCGCCATCTTGTTCAAGGTTGGGGTGGATTTGACCTGTGCCAGAGAGATCGGCGTCCGGAACAACGCTTCGGCCTTGATGTCGACCATGTACCAGACCGGACTTTCCGGCGTGCTGCGCGGATCGGGATGAGCCGAGTCGGGGTCCCACGCCGTGTCGTCCGGATATCCGGGGCGGACGACCGTCGCGTAGCCGACGACCGCGTTGGGCTTGGAGTTGGAGTGGTAGAACAGCACGCCGTCGCCGACCTGCATGTCGTCCCGCATGGTGTTCCGAGCCGCGTAGTTGCGCACTCCGTCCCACTCGGCAGTCTGATCGGGCTCGGCCATCAGATCTTGGAACGAATAATCGCTCGGCTCTGATTTGACCAGCCAATATCGGCGTTGGGCCATTGAACGCTCCTCAGTCCTGCTCAAATGGGTTCAATGAATTTTGCCACCGCTGGCCGTCGATTTCTAGTAAAGGACGAGTCATGTTGAACGCAATACGGTGTCGCCGGCTGGACTCTGGTGAATACGGCCACGCATTCTTACGGAGAGCGATCGGATTTGCCCACGAACCCTTCGCCGCGCAACTCGACTTTGCACTTGTTTCTACGTTCCAGTTGTGGCAACGGATGGGTTACAGGCTTCGTGCTGCTCTGCAATCTTAGATGCAAATGCACGCGGTTCGAATGCTGTATCCCCGCGCCGATCAATGGGCATCACGATTTCGAGTCGCGTCAAAGTCTCCTCACGGTAGGAGCTCCGATACCCACGATCGCGACTATCACAACGCACATCCCCCCAAGTACAGCCATGCCGACTGCAACGCTGTAGGCGTCAGTGATCGCGCCTGCCAGGATGGCAGCCACGGATTGCACGCCCATGTCGAGGAACGTGATGCTCAGCACCCTGCCCTGCAACCTGGGCGGCGTGATCTGAAGCAGAGCAGAGTTGTTGGCGGTGCGAAACACCGTCTGCGATGCGCCGATGAAGATGACGACTGCAAATGCGAGATAGATCCAGCCAACGCTGCCGAGGATCATCACCAGGGCGCCGTACGATATGCCCGTGATCATCATGATGCGCCCTTTGTGGGGGACATCTCTGAGCGACGCCAGCGTGAACCCGCCGACCAATGCGCCGATCGCGCTGACAGACTGGATCAGCCCGAATCCCGACGATCCGCCGTCCAGCACTTCGGTGACGTACACCGGGAGCAACGTAATGTAGCTGAACGCGAACGCCAGCGGCCCCGCTGCCAGCACGACAAGCATGAGCGCGGTCCGGTTGTCGAGCACTAGATACCGGAAGCCTTCGACGAGGTCGCTGACGAACGAAGGACGCGGACCCGACGCCTGCACCGATTTGAAGTCGATCCGAACCGTCGAGAAGATGATCATCACGTACACGACCACGGCGATGACGTATGCGGGCGCCACGTTGTCGCCGGCCAAAGCGATCAGAAATCCGATCGCGGCGGGACCTGTAAGCCGCGTGACGTTGATCGCGATCGAGTTTAGGGAGATGGCGTTGACCAACAACCTGCCGCCGAGCAACTGAGGAACCAGGGAGGTTCGAACCGGCTGATTCAATGCCATTCCGACGCCCAGCAGGAGCGCCGTAAAATACACGTGCCACAGCTTGATCCAGTCGCCCAGGAGCAGGATGGCCATCGCTATGTAAATGCACAGACTCCACGTTTGGATGACGATGAGGATGGTGCGTTTGTCGAACCTGTCGGCGACTACTCCGCCCAGCAACCCGAATGTGATGAGCGGCAGTGCGCGGAAAACGTTGACGAGGCCGACCGCGGTTGCCGAGCCGGTGAGCTGCCATGTGAGCCAGCTACGGGCCACCTGGTCAGCCCACATGGCGGATGCTTGTCCGAGTTGCCCGATCCAGAGCAGCCGAAAATTGCGGTTTCGCAGCGATTCGAAGGCCGACATCCACCCGACGGCCGATCGCGTTTCACGTTGATGATCTGCTGGCGGTGGTCCGTCGGGGTCTTGTCGTTCGCGTTCCAACGATGGTGTATCCTAAAAGCCGGTTGGGCCGCGAGGCCCAGCGCCAATTTATGGTGGGTGGAGTGGTGTGTCAAGCGGTCCCTCGAAGAATACGAAGCGTCTCGTGACTTCGCCTGCTGAGTTTCTGGGCTTCAGCGTCGGCGAAGATCGGAAGCTGGCAGACTGGCCCCAGGTCGTCGACTACTTCGCTTTGCTTTCTGAGCAGTCGGACAAAGTCAAGACCGTTGAGCTTGGCACGACCACCGAGGGTGCCCCCCTCCTGCTCGCCTACATCAGCTCCCCGCGGAACATCCGCGAACTCGACGCCTATCGCGGCATCCAACGAAGACTCGCCGACCCGGAAGATCTGTCCGAGGCGGAATCCGCGCGGCTGACGTCCGAGGCCCGCGCGGTGGTCGCGATTACGTGCAGCATCCACGCCACCGAGGTCGGCGGCACCCAGATGGCCCTCGAGCTCGCCCACACACTCGCCGCGTCCGACGATCCCAAGGTTTCGAACGTTCTGGACAACGTCATCGTCTTGTTGGCGCCGTCTCTGAATCCGGACGGGCTCGTCAAAGTGCGAGAGTGGTACGAGAGCACGCTCGGGACCCATTATGAGGGAGCGATTCCTCCGCGCCTGTACCACAAATACACAGGGCACGACAACAATCGCGACTGGTTTATGTTCACTCAGGCCGAGACGCGACTCGTCGTCGAGCACATGCACAACGCCTGGCATCCGCACATCACGTACGATGTTCACCAGACCCGCACCGACGGCATGCGCATGATACTGCCGCCGTTCGTCGACCCGGTCGGCCCGAACGTCGATCCGGTGCTCCAGAGTCAACTCGCCGCGTTGGGCACGCATATGGCGTCCGAGATGACAGCGTCCGGACTGTCCGGCGTAGCCGTCAACGTGGTCTACGACTCGTACAGCCCGAGTCGATCCTACCCCCACTACCATGGAGGCGTAAGGGTGTTGTCGGAGGCTGCCAGCGTTCGTATCGCGTCGCCGGTCAAGATCGGTTCCGCTCAATTGAAATCGGATCGAGGAGAACGTCCGACGGTCAGGTCATGGAACCATCCGATGCCGTGGGAAGGCGGCATGTGGTCCCTGCGCGATGTCGTTGACTATAACCTCACCGCTGCCCTGGCTTGCCTGGACCACGCTGCGCGCAACAGGGAAACTTGGGTGCGCAACTCGTTCTCCGTGCTTCAGCGGGCTGTGACGCACACCGGCAATCCGTTCGCGTTCGTCATTCCGCAAGAGCAACACGACCCCAGCACGGCCGCCGAACTCGTGGAGTTGCTCCGCTTCGCCGATGTCCGCATTTACGAGGCCGAAGACGACATCCGGCACGACGGGTCGCAGATATCGCGTGGCGATCGCATCGTCTTGACTCGACAGCCGTACGGGGCTTTTGCGCAGACCATGCTGGAGACTCAGCGTTATCCGGACATCCGTCACTACCCTGGCGGCCCGCCCAAACGCCCCTACGATGCCACCGCGCATAGCTTGCCGTTGAAGATGGGAGTCACAGCGTTCGAAGTGAAGACGCCGTTCGAGGCGCGACTCAAGACAGTGACGGACCTTGGCGACGCTAGTGGGGCGCGATCGATGACAAGCGCAGGAGTGTACGCTGTTGCGCCTGGCGCCAACGAATCGGTCAAGCTCGTGAATCGACTCTTGGTGGACGGTCGATCGGTATCCAGAACCAACAACGCGGTCGCAACCGAAGGTGCGGTGATGCCTCCTGGGACATTCCTGGTCGATCTCCGCGACGCGCCGCCCGACGCGTTTTCGAACGCGGCCGCCAAACTAAACGTAAGCGTCACAAGGCTCGATCCCGGAATTCGGCTGCCAGCGGAACCGCTTCGGGCGCCTCGCATCGGCATCTACCGCAGCCACGTCCCGTCGACCGAAGAGGGATGGACCAGGTTCGTTCTCGACGAATACGGTTTCGACTACACTTCCCTGGTCGACGGCGAGGTACGGAACGGAGGGCTCGCCGAGCGGTTCGACGTCATCGTCATCCCGCACCAAACCGTCCGGCAGATCCACCGCGGCTTCAGCAGCGCGAGCTACGCCGCTGAGTTCGCGGGCGGCCTCGGCGATGTCGGCGCCGAGAGCATCCGCGACTTCGCTTCGTCGGGCGGGACGGTCGTCGCGTGGGACGGAGCGGCTCGTTTCGCCATCAGGCACATGGACCTGCCCGTCGCCAACGCGTTGGCTGGACTGACCAACACCCAGTTCTTCGCACCCGGAAGCTTGCTCGAGATGCACGTCGACGCCCATCATCCCGTCGGCTACGGCATGCCGGGACGCGCCGCCGCCCTGTTTATGGACGGCCCCGCCTTCAGCGTCGGTGAGGGGTCGGTCATTGCGGCCTACTCCCCGGATGCGCCCCTGCTGAGCGGACTGCTCATCGGATCCGACAACATCGCCGGTCACGCCGCCGCCGTGAGCGTTCCCTACGGCCAAGGCCAAGTCATCTTGTTCGGCTTCCGCCCCCACTTCCGCGCCCAAGCACGTGGCACGTACAAGATGCTGTTCAACTCGCTGTACTGAGGAGTGGCAGCGACGGGCTCGGTCTAAAATCGAGGCAACGGGCCATGGGCGGACTGTTGTGCTTTGGCTGTTCACCGCCAAGTGGGACGGGCGACTAGGCTCGGCCACCATGGGGAGCCCAGAGGGGTCTCCCCTCTGGCAGGGGGCCTGGGTGATGTGCTCCCAGAAGACCTTTGCGGGCGGGCGGGCGGGCCGAAACAAACCTCGACGAAGCACGCAAACAAAAACCGCCCATTCGACAAAAGGGAACCCTACTATGCCATCATCGATAATTCGAGGCAAACACGTCGTTACCAAGATCACTGGGCCGAGCACCGCGGAGGTCATCGAAGACGGCGCCGTGTTCCAGCGCGACGGCGAGATCGTCGAGGTCGGCCCGTACTCGGAACTGAGTCGCAGGCATCACCCCGACGAGATCATCGGCTCGTCGGATCACGTCGTGATCCCCGGCCTGGTCAACGCGCACCACCACGTCGGTCTGACGCCATTCCAGCTTGGCGCCCTTGACGCCCCGCTCGAAACGTGGATCATCGCGCGGTGGGCCATGCGCGACGTCGACCCGTACCTGGACACGCTGTACTGCGCGATGCAGATGATCGAGTCGGGCATCACCACGGTCATGCACAACCACATGGCGTCGCGGCTCCCGCCCGGCGTGGAACTGTTCGACGCGGCGTCCCAGATCGTCGACGCGTACGAGGAATCGGGCATGAGGGTCGCGTTCTCGTTGTCGGACCGCGACCAGAACCACCTGGTCTACGAGGACGACGAGCGATTCCTCGCCACCCTGCCCTCTGACCTGGCCGCCGACGCTCGCAGACAGATCAACGCCCGTCCGATCACCCTTGAGGACTACCTGACCGCCAACGCCGAACTCCTGGGCCGGAAGAGCACCGACCGCACCCGCATCTTCATCAGCCCGCACAACGTCCACTGGTGCTCCGACGAGATGCTGCGAGCCATCAGCGACTTCGCTCGTCGTAACTCGACCGGCTTGCACATCCACCTGCACGAAACCATATACCAGAAGATGTACGGAGCCCGTCACTGGAACAAAACGCCGCTCGCCCATCTGCAGGAACTCGGCGTGCTCGGCCCCGAGGTTTCGTGCGCTCATGGCGTGTGGCTCACCGAGTACGACATCGACATCATGGCCGAGACCGGGACGGCCCTGTGCCACAATCCGAGCTCCAACCTGCGGCTCCAAAGCGGCGTCGCCCCGCTGAACCCGCTGCTGGATCGAGGCGTGACCGTCGCGCTGGGCATCGACGAGGCAGGCATCAACGACGACAACGACATCCTGCAGGAGATGCGGGTGGCCCAGAAGATCCATCGCGAGCCGGGCGTGGCCTCCCCTGCACCGACATCGCACGACATCTTCCACATGGCCACCGTCAACGGCGCCAAGGTCACATTCTTCGACAAGCAGGTCGGCACGTTAGAGCCAGGGAAACGCGCCGACATCGTGCTCATCGACACCCGACGCATCAACGAGCCCTATCTGAACCCGAACACCGACATCGTCGACGCGCTGGTCTACCGAGGCAAAGGCTTGGACGTCGACACCGTCATCGTCGACGGCGAGGTGTTGCTGCGGAACAAGGTCTTCCAGCGCTTCGACAAGGCCGCCGTCATCGCCCGGTTCAAAGAATCGTTGTCCCAACCCCTAAGCGAACGCGAACTCAACCGCGGCGCGCTGTCCCGCCGCATCCTCCCCCACATCCAGAACTGGTTCGAGACATGGCCCCTCGAAGCCGGCGAGCCACACTACACGTACAACCTGGCGGAGTGACCTTGGGCCGTGGATGAGGTAAACTGTTCGTTGTCTGCAGAATGATGCAAAAGGTGGATAGTGATGGCGGCAAGCCGGACACCGCGCGACACGGGAAACATAGCCAAGTTGGACACAAAGAAGTACTTGGACAAGTTCAAGCGGACTGGGGAACTCGCTGATCGCGCGTTGAGCCGCTATGGTGAGCCGACCATGTCCTTGGAGGAGTTGCGGGCCGCCCTGGATCGCGAGCTTCCTCCTGGATTCTCCCTGACGGAATTTGTCCTCAGAGAGCGGGAAGCGGCATGGTAGATGGCCACCTTCCTGCTGGATTCATCAGCGGTTATTAAGCGATACCGCACCGAGAGTGGCAGTCAAGTGGTCGCTCAATTGCTGGCCAACCCTCCCTCAACAGACAGGTTCTACATTTCGTATCTCACCCTGCTTGAGTTTACTTCCGCAATTTGGCGCCTTGTGAAGGGGAATCGGATCACGGAAACCAGCGCCGACAACGTGTTGTCGAGCTTCCGAGCAGACGTGAGGCAGTTGTTTCGTGTGTGGGCACTGGATGAGGAAGTTGTAGGGTCCGCGATCAACGTCGCGGAGCAGTATCGTCTGCGCTCAGGGGATGCGATCCAACTTGCTACCGCACTGATCTTGTCTCGCCTGCAACCTCGGCCTCAACCTGTGATGGTGTCCGCAGACCGAGAACTGTTAGAAGCCTCTAACGCGGCAGGTTTGACCGTGCTAGACCCCGTCGAAGAAGGAGCAATCCATCAGCTTTCCATAATTCGCAACTAAATCGCACCGGCGCCCTTCAGAGCGCACTGCGGTGATCAACCGGAGGCGACGACAAGAACTCAAGGAGAAGTACAACAATGGCGGACTACTACTACATCTCGTACGAAGCATCGGACGGCATCGGGCGTGTGACCTTGGACCGGCCCGAGAAGCTGAACGCGCTGAGCCGTGACCTGCAGGCCGAACTCGTCGAATGCATGCTGGCCGCTGACGACGACCCCGACGTGCGCGTGATCACGCTGCGGGGCGCCGGTCGCGCGTTCTGCGCCGGATACGACATTACGCCGCCCGCGAACCAGGCGGCGCTGGAAGCGGGCCAGGCCGCCCGAGACAACATCCGCGTCGACATGCATCGCATGAAGCGGACGCCCACCACGATGAACACCATCTACAACCTGAGCAAGCCCGTCATCGTCGGGATCCACGGCTACTGCCTCGCCGGCGGCACCGACCTCGCCCAGCACTGCGACATCATCATCGCGGCCGACGACGCTCAGATCGGGTTCCCGCCAGTGCGCTCGATGGGCACCCCGCCGACGCACATGTGGACCTACAACGTCGGGCCCCAGTGGGCCAAGTGGTTCCTGCTCACCGGCGAGTCGGTCACCGGCAAGAAGGCCGAGGAGCTTGGCCTCGTTTGGAAGTCCGTACCCGCAGAAGACCTCGGCGACACGGTCGAGAACCTCGCGACCACGATGGCGAAGATCCCCTGGGAGCTCCTCGCCGCCAACAAGAGCATCGTGAACAAAGCCCTCGAGCTCATGGGACGCACCACCCTGCAGTTCCTCTCCGCCGAGATCGACGCCGTTTCGCACCAGGCTCCGATCGTCAAGGAATTCGCCAAGAAGTCCCAGGAAGAAGGCCTCAAAGCCGCCCTGGACTGGCGCGACGGCCCCTTCCGCGACTACCGCGGCAGCGTGTAGTGATTGGTTCGGGGCACCCGCGGGTAGCTGGGCTATTAGCGCGTATTCGCACTGCGAAAAGCAATCTGTATCCGAGCCGTGAGTCGACGCGAGAAGTCGGTGTTCGGTACTGACGGACTGCGTTCGCACCTGCATGCGCCTACCTCACCGCAAACCCCACAGTCAGTTGAAAAACGGGGATTGGGGTGCATATTCTGGTCGATCGGGCGACAAGCGCCTTTTGATACAAGCGGCGTGTGCACGCACGATCGTCTTTCGCGTCGGTGTTACCCGGGGAATGCCCGGATTCGCAAGATCTGTCACGCGGTCGTGATCGCTAATGCATTGGATTGCATTCGGAAGTGCGCCAGCAGGCGTTCGCGCAACGATACGATCGCGTTGGCGCTGAGGTTGCTTTCCACGTAGATTCTCGCGAACGCCAAGAGTCGAGGTTGTCTGAGTTCGTTTCCATTGACAGAAAAGTACGGCCGTCTCCGACCGCGAATCTCAAGGACTTTCGTAAAATCGTCGCCACTTCGTTCATATACCGAGTTACAGACACCGACCAAGACTTCAATCCAGGTTTCTGTAGCCCGCGACTGCCCATACAACGAGACCGACGTGGGTCTTGTGCCTGTGAACGGTGGTTTGCTGTCTCCACCTCGCCACGAAGTCGACGGCTCAGAATGTGGGGACGGGCTTGGTTGAACGTGCGGGAGCGGCTGGTCCGGTGTGGTTGCAGCTCCAGTGATTCTTAATGCGAGAAGGTGTTGCGCCAAGAATCGCACAACAAGGACCGATTCGGGCTTGAAACCACACAGCCGTTCGGTAACTTCTGAGATCAGGTCGACGAGCAAGTCGTCTGGGGTTTGAATGATCTCATTCCACGCCTGCGTGACCGTGGCCGTCATCGTTTCGATTCGTTCTCGGGACGCAATCAACTCTTCGGCGGCTGCTGTCGCGGAGTCTGATGCCACAGATTCACGTGAGAGAAACTGGAGGAGTCTTGATTCAACTACTTGAGGCTCTTGCGACTCAAGGTCGATTGTCAAAAATCGCCTCTGTTCCCATGACCCTTCTCTCAGTGGAAGGTAAAGCCACCAGGTGCGACCATTAGTCAACACAGCCAATCGTACGCCCTGTTTGAAACAGTAGTCGAGAAGTTGCTCTTGATGTCCCTCAAGATCTTCACTTGGCCGCTTGACCTCAATGAACACCTTGTTGATCGACTCGATCTTGAGGGCGTAGTCAACTCTGCGGCTCTCGACCGTGTACTCAGGAACGATCTCTGAGATGTCGAACGCATTCCATCCGACAAGACTGAGCAACCTCAGCACGACACCCTGCTTGGCACCGGCTTCGTCTAGCCCGCGCAGGGAGGTGTTGGCTGTCAGTGTGCTGACCGCCTGTGCGACAGTTTCACCCACGTAGATGTCCTCCCCGGTGTTTGGCGATGCAATTGTACGGCGACGCCAAGTACCACGCAACACAATAGTGTGATCGCAGTGCGGTTATATCGACAAAGCCCCTAACCCTGGCACGGAATGGTTGACCAGTGAGTGAAGAGACACAGGTCCAGTCGACGGCTCTCAATCGTCGTGCATTCGTGCACTTTCGGGAGCAACGCCAGTGGCCCACCACACGCAAAAGTGACCGCCAGTGCATTTGCTCCTCGAATGGCTGGCAAGACTGAATTGCGACTTCCAAACACGCAAAAGCCAAGCGAAATCGC
>CEQE01138864.1_pt1 | contig 42207 bp, 35 predicted proteins | sample 356201 | NCBI WGS metagenome assembly CEQE01 (sample SAMEA2619970, study PRJEB7988) | marine metagenome | biome: marine biome (ENVO:00000447); feature: mesopelagic zone (ENVO:00000213) & marine oxygen minimum zone (ENVO:01000065); material: "saline water (ENVO:00002010), including plankton...
GAAGGATCAGAATGACAATTGAAAAGCAAATTTAGATCGAAGTCGTCCGAGTTTGAGCTGCCGAAATTAAGGATGCATCCTGCTGGCTAAGGTCTCGTGCCAATCCTCGCCTTTGGAGTACATACCCTGGGCCGCACGGATGTTGTAGTACGTGGGCGCCACTCCCAGCGGCTCCCCGTCGTCTTTGACAGTATTGATTGCCTGTTCCAGGAGCTTCCGGGCCGCCACTATGGCGATGTCGGCCGGTCCCAAGAACTCTAGCGTCCGGTCAACGATGGGGCCCATGCTCTCTTGGATGGCCCTATCTTGTGCGTTGATGCCATGGATGCCAGTGAAGGTCTCGTGTTTCTGGAGCTCCCGGTCCAGCATATAGTTGTTGTCCCGGTTACGGATGGACCTGAAATTATTGGACGGGTCCACGTCTTCATCAAAATTGTTGCCCGAGTCCTTCAGTGCGCTCTCGTTTTCCGGTAGAGGATCGGCTCCCCAGCTGTAGCCGAAGTTGTAGACCATCACGTTGTGGTCGTCCATAGGCACCCAAAAATGGCCGTCGACCACTGAATCTCCGTACCGGCTCGGCCTTAGCTGGGTGAACGGCATCACGTACTGGTAGCCGCGTACGAAGGTTTTATCGTCTCCCATCTGCCTGATGCCAAAATATTGGTAGCCGTAGTCGGTGGTTTCCACTTCCAAGTCCGGGGCCGCGCCCTGAAGGAAGGCGGAATTAGGAGAGATACCTGGCTCCGAGGTGTCGTCGGTGAGCTTGCGGTGCAGGATAGGCGCATGGGAAGTGTCTATCCCGCCCTCCATTGCCTGCAGCCAGTTGCATTCCTGCCAGACCTTGGTCATGTACCGGTGAGTCTCCGGCACCTGGGTCAGTTCGAATTCGGGCGGGGCCGGTTTCTTGTCGGCCGGGCCCAGATAGGCCCAGATGACGCCGCCCATGTCCAGGGTTGGGTAGGCGGTAATCTTTACCCTGTCATTGAATTGGCGGGGTTCGTTCATCTGGTCGACGCAGTTGCCGTCCACGTCGAACTTCCATCCGTGGTACACGCAGCGGATGCCACACTCCTCGTTGCGCCCGAAGTATAGGCTGGCCCGGCGGTGGGGACAACCCTCCTGGACCAGGCCGATCCGCCCGTCGGTGCTACGGAAGGCGAGCAGGTCCTCACCCATTAATCTAACCCTGACCGGCGCGCAATCAGGCTCCAGTATTTCGAAGGAAAGGAGGGCGGGCAGCCAGTAACGGCGCATGGTCTCGCCCATGGGCGTGCCGGGTCCGACCCGGCTGATAGCGTCATTCAGAGCGTGGTCTAGCATTGGATTCCTCCCAAATGTGCGGCGTCCCGAGAGTGTTTCTAGTCGGCCATCGTTCCCCGTAGCGATCCTCTGGTGAGAATCTCCTGGAGGGGGGTCCCTTCGAACTCAGGGGCGTAGGCGTACAGCTCGATCTCGATGCCGTCCGGGTCGCGGATGTACAAACCTTTGACTACGCCGTGGTCGCCGAAGCCGGCCACGTCAACATCGTTATCCAGCACCACTCGGTAGGCGTCCTTGATCTCGTCCATATTGGCCAGTTCCCAGGCCATGTGATACATGCCAACGTGCTCCGAGACGGGGCCGACGGCGTCTTCACCAATCTCAGCGACAGCGAGTTCGTGGTCGATCTCGGGGTTGCTGGTGAAGAATCTCATTTTCCCGCCCCGGGTCCGGTTCCGAACCTCAAGGCCCAAAACCTTGGTGTAGAAATCTTCAGAGCGCTGAGCGTCTCTGACTCGGATAACTACATGTCCCAACATGCTAGGTTTAATCATAGAATCACCTATAACCGCTATTCAGTGTTCCCAATATTACCACCGTTTCTTTCATTCCTTGCCCGTGGATCAAAGTCGCTCTAAACAACTACACATACGAGCCTCGAAAATGCAGCGCACAAAGAGTACAATATTCGCAAATACTCGAGCATGGTGAAATTAACCAGCCTTCTCTCCCCGATATAGGAGTTCGTCAGATATGACCAGCAACAAACGCGAAAAGAGTTTGATTGTTATTCAGCTCTCCGGTGGCAACGATTATCTGAACACGGTGGTGCCCTACAGCGACGGCAAATATTATGATTCCCGGTCCGTCGTGAACATCCCTCAGGACAAAGTCATCAAGATCGACGACCGTCTTGGCTTCCACCCCAGCATGGGGCCGGTCAAATCACTGTGGAACGAGGGCAAGGTCGCCGTCATCAATGGAATCGGCTACGAGAACCCCAACCGCTCCCATTTCCGGTCCATGGACATCTGGCACACCGCCGAGCCCGATACCATTGGTAAAGAAGGCTGGTTGGGAAGGGCGATCCGCGACATCGACCCCCAAGGCGATAACGTGCTCACCGGCATCAACTTCGGACGCGGTTTGCCCAGAGCGCTGGCCGTCCCGGGGGTTTCGGTCGCTTCAGTAGGCGACCTGGAGACCTACGGTCTGTTCCCCGACGTTCAGGACGAAGAACTACGCATGTTCACCTTGGAGGCTTTCTCGAGGATGTACGGCAATACCGCCGGCCGTGACCCGGTCATGGAGCTGTTGGGCCGTACCGGACAGGACGCCCTGCAAAGCGCAGACATCCTCCGCACCGCGCCGGCCATGTATTCATCCTCGGTGGAATACGGCCCCGACTCGCTGGCCCAGAACGTAAAAGCCATCTCCCAAGTCTTCCACGCCAACCTAGGCGCAAGAGTGCTCTACACCCAGCACGGCCCCTTTGACACCCATTCCGGCGAACTCGCCAGCCACGCCAAACTATGGGACGAAGTGGCCGGATCCATCGGCTGTCTCATGGACGACCTGAAGGAACACGGCACCGAAGACGACGCCACGATCTTGGTCTTCTCCGAGTTCGGCCGCCGCATCAAGGACAATGGCTCCGGCAGCGACCACGGCTCCGGAGGCGTGGCGTTCATGATCGGTGGCGCGGTGAGCGGCGGGATGTACGGCGAATACCCGTCCCTGGCCGAGGCCGAGCAGATCGAAGGCGACCTGCGCTCCAACAACGATTTCCGCTCGGTCTACACCGAGATTCTGGAAGATTGGCTGGACCTGGATGCCCCTTCCATTGTTAATGGGCAGTTCGAGAAGCATGGAATCCTAAAGTCCTAGCCATTAGTCCGAATTTAGTCTGATTCCCTGATTAGAGGATAGTAATGATAAGCAACGATACCGCCATGACGGCTCACCTGCTCCGGCGCGCCGGTTTCGGTGCCAGCCGCGAGGAACTGGAACAATATATGGCCATGGGATATGACGGCGCCGTAGAGGCCCTGCTCAATCCTTCCGACGCCGGCAACATGCCTGACGACCTCATCCGTCGCTATCACGTTGAGCAATCGGAACTACGCGACCTGGCCGGTTCCGCCGCCTACTGGATGTACCGGATGATCAGCACCTCGGCGCCCATGGAAGAGAAGACCGCCCTTTTCTGGCACGGTCTCTTCGCCACAGGCTACGCCAAATTGAACCAGGCTCGTTCGCTGCTCAACCAGGTGGAGATGTTCCGCCGGTCAGGCCTCGGCAGCTTTGAAGACCTGCTGGTAGAACTGTCCAAGGATCCGGCCATGATCGTCTGGTTGGACAATAACGAAAACCACGGCACAGCCATCAACGAGAACTACGGCCGCGAGCTTCTGGAGCTCTTCTCCATGGGCATCGGCAACTATACCGAGGACGACATCAAGGAATGCGCACGGGCCTTCACCGGCTGGACCCTGGGCAACGCGGAATACATGTCCATCAGGGCCGCCAAGGACTCCATCTGGCCCTACGGCCGCATCGCTTGGCACTTCGACTACCGGGAAGAGGACCACGACGACGGCGAGAAGACGTTCCTGGGCGAGACCGGCCGATTCAATGGCGAAGACATCATTCGCATCATCGTGAAACAAGAGTCCACGGCCCGGTTCGTGGCTACCAGGCTGTTCCAGTTCTTCGCGGCCGATGAGATTTCCGAGGCCGGTGAGAAGACTATTCAGGACATGATGGCCACCTACTTCTCTTCTGGATACCAGGTCAGGGACATGCTGCGGACGCTCTTCCAATCCGACTACTTCAAGTCGGAAGAAGCACGGTTTGCCAGGGTCAAGGGCCCGGTGGAGATGGTGGTCGGCGCCATCCGGATGGCAGGCAACTACCAGAACCCGGCATTGGGCATTGAGAAAGTATCCAACACCATGCTCTACATGGGCCAGGGTCTGCTCCAGCCTCCCACGGTTGAAGGCTGGCACGAGGGCTCTGAATGGATCGACTCGGGCGCGTTGGTGGAGCGGGTGAACTTCGCCGCCAAAGAACTGTCTGACGTGCGCAGCCCTGGCGTCCGGTCCATCATCGACCGGCTGCAAGCGGGCTCGGACGATGGCGTCTTAGACCCGGCAGACCTGGCCGACGGCTGCCTAGACTTACTGGGCCCTATAGATGTTTCCGATGAAACACGGTCCGTCCTGGTGGAATATGCCACCCGGAAGGGAGACCTGGACCTGAACGGCCACCAACCCGGAGACGAGGCCGAGCAGCGGGTGGGCAACATGCTGCGGCTGGTGGCGGCGACCAGGGAATACCAGCTCGCCTAGACCGGCAGCCCAGGCAACGGCGATCTATCTCCGCTATTTTAGGGGGCTCGCGTGAGCACGCAGACCAAATCGCCTGGAATCGCGCTGGACTACGTCAAAACTATCGGCATCGTGAACAACGGCTTCAACGGCCGTGGCTTCGCCAACCCGTACGACATCGTTGTGGATGGCGACAAACGCATCTTTATTCTGAACCGGTGCGACCCCGCCCGCGCCGACGCCATTCGCGTTGGCATCTGCACCCTGGACGACGAGTACCTGGGCGAGTTCGGCAAGGGCAACGGCACCGGCGATGGGCAATTCATTTGGGCCGTGGCTATGGCCTTGGACAGCCAAAACCGCCTGCACATCACCGACGAACACAGCAACCGGGTGACCAGCTATTCCCTTTCCGGGGATTACCTGAGCCACTGGGGCAAGGCGGGTTCGGGAGATGGAGAACTGAACGGCCCGGCTGGTATCGCCTTCGATTCTTCCGACAATGTCTTTGTGGTGGATCAGCATAATTCCAGGGTCCAGAAATTTACTGTCGACGGCAAATTCATCGCCAACTGGGGATCCTTCGGCAGCGGTGACGGGCAGTTCAACTTGCCCTGGGGCGCGGCGGTGGATAATTACGACAATGTCTACGTCGCCGACTGGCGCAACGACCGTATCCAGAAGTTCGACAATGACGGCGAGTTCCTAGCTGCCTTAGGCAGTTCTGGAGACGGAGAAGGCCAGTTCATGCGGCCGACCAGCGTGGCCGTGGATCCTGAGGGCTTCATCTACGTGGCCGATTGGGGCAATGAACGCGTGCAGGTCCTCGGGCCGGACGGCAGCTTCCAACTGATCTTAAAGGGGGAGGCCACGACCTCCAAGTGGGGCGAAGAATATCTCGCCTCCAACCCCGAAGAGAAGGCCGAGCGGGACATCTCCAACCTCATCCCGGAACTGCCCGCCCATCTGAACACCCCGTACCACATCTCGTCGCAAACGGAGCCCTATTTTTGGGGGCCGGTTTCCGTATCGTTGGACCACGAAGGCCGTCTCTACGTGGTCGAGACCAATCGCCACCGTTTCCAGGTATACCAGAAGCGCTAACCCAACCCTTTAACGTCGCCGGCTGCCTCCAAACTGCGAGAAGAGAAATTCAACAACCCCCACGGCCTGGCGGTCGACGCCCAGGGTAACCTCTACGTCGCCGAGCGGCTAATCGGGGAAAGGTTCGTCCGCCTGGGCAAGGTCTAAAACGCCGAGGCAAGCAGGAGCAAGCATGTTCAAAGCCACGAAAGGGATGGTCCTTCCCACCACCATGACCGGGTCGTATCCCAAGCCCAACTGGTACACCGAAGGGCTGCGCGGCAGGGCCTTCAAGTCAGCGTTGGGCGACACTCTGTTCCGGGAGCAGTACCTGGACGCAGTGGCTACGGTGATAACGGACCAGGAGATGGCCGGGTTGGACATCTTGACCGACGGCGATTCCCGCTTTGACTTGGAAGTCGGCGGCAAGTCGTGGTTCTTTTATGTATTAGAGCGTTTGGGCGGACTACAGGGCAGCAAGAGCCAGTCGCCTGGCTGGTCAGCAGACTTAGGCATACGGCCGGGCCACATCCTGTATGAAGTCCAAGAGGCGTACCAGTCGCCAATCGTGATTGGCCAGCTCACCGGTGGCCAACTCGATTACTCGGCGCTCTGGAAAGTGGCTCAGAAGATGACCGGCAACACCGTCAAGTTCGGGACCATCAGCTCCCAGTCGCTGGCCCGCATGATGTGGAACGAATTCTACCCAACGGACAAAGATCTGATCCTCAATTGCTGCGATATAATCAACCAGGAACTTCGTGAGCTGGCCGCCTCGGGCTGCAAGCTGATTCAGGTCGAGGAACCCAGGCACCATTTCATGGCCCAGGACCCGAAGACCGCCGACGCCGATTATGAATTCTTCACTGAGGCGTTCAACCGGGAAATAGCGGGCGTTGATGCCGAGATCTGGCTACACACATGCTGGGGCAACCCGGCACAGCAACGTCTGGTGTCGAACCCCACCTACGAACGGGCCATCTCCCATCTGTTGGAGGTGGACGCCGATGTCATCACCTTCGAATGCGCCGGTTCCGACGGCAAAGACCTGCCACTTTTTGCTGACCTAGAGACAGTCAAGAAGTTCGCCATCGGGGTCGTCAACCACACCAGCACAGTGGTCGAGTCGCCACAGCAGGTGGCCGACCTTATCCGCAGGGCGCTGGAATTTGTGCCGGCGGAGCGGTTGATAATCTCCACCGATTGCGGCTTTGGTCGAGAAGGAATCTCCCGGCGGATAGCTTTCCACAAGTGTGTGTCCCTTGTCCAGGGGACCAACATCGTCCGCAAGGAATTGGGCCTGCCTGAAGCTACTGTGAGGGCCGCCGACCCTCAATTCGCCTTCAGCGGACCTACTGGAAATTAAAGATTCAGAAGAAGGCAGAAGACCCAGTAGAGACTAGAACATGCGAATAGCAGTGCCGGACCTGATATCGAACTCATATTTTCCCGCGGTGGCGGCAGTCGAGCTTGGGTTCTTCAAAGCTGAGGGCCTGGACGTAGAACTGGAGTTGGTCTTTCCGGTGCCCAAGACCATGGAAGACCTGCGGGACGGCAAGCTGGACTTCGTGGCCGGGGCCGCCCATGCCACCCTGCAGGCGTTCCCCAATTGGAAGGGCGCCAAACTACTGGCCGCGCTAGCTCAGAACACCTACTGGATGCTGGTGCTTAAGGCTGACTTGAACGCGAAGATGGGCGACGTAGATGCGGTGAAAGGACTGCGCATAGGCGCCGCGCCCGGCCCGGACTCGACCATCCGGCAGCTACTTGTCGAAGCCAGAATCGATCTTGAGAGAGATAATGTGAATGTTGGTCCTGTACCTGGCTCGACGGGGGCCGGTGTCTCGTTCGGAGTGAACGCCGCCAAGGCCCTGGAGGATGGCGTTATAGACGGTTTCTGGGCCAACGCCATGGGGGTTGAGGTCGCCGTTCGCAAGGGGACTGGCACGGTGGTGCTGGACGCCAGGCGCGGCATATGCCCTCCGGCCGCCGTGCACTACACATTCCCAGCGCTGGTCACGTCCGATGCAGTGATCGAGCGGGACCCTGAGAGTGTGAGGGCCGCCGTGCGGGCCATCGTGAACGTACAAAAGGCCCTGAAGGAAGACCCTTCCCGGGCGACCGAGGTTGGTGAGAAGCTGTTCCCAGCCATGGAAGCGGCGCTGATCGCGGGACTGATCGAACGCGATCTGCCCTTTTACGACCCAAGCATCAGCGAAGACAAGGTGAAAGGGATGAACGGGTTCGCCATGGAAATAGGACTGCTCACGGAAGACGTGGCTTACGACCAAGTCGTGGGGACGCAGTTCAGTGGTATCTGGACCGAGTAGCTAGATAGCGCCCGACTTCTTCAGCCCTTCCAGCTCAGTTTTGGAGAGTCCCACCTCGCCACCCAAGACTTCGTCGTTATGCTCGCCTATAAGGGGCGCTCGCCGGGAGATGCGCCAGGGTGACGCATTGTAGATGGCAGCGGGGCCGGGGTAGGTGAATTCTTTTCCCAACTCGGGATGTTCCACAGGCACGAAGAATTCACGGTCTTCCAGGTGCGGGTCGCCGACGATTTCGCCCATGGTGCGGATGGCGCCCCAGGGGAAGTTTCTTTCCTGTCCGCCCTCGTAAGCCTCAACCAACGGCATATTGGCGAAGAAATTCTTCAGCACATCGGCGAAGTGCTGTCCGCTTTCCTCGATGACGGCCGGGTCCTGATACTTCTCGTCCAGTAGGTCCTGGGCCAGGCCATGCTCGTCCATCCACTCGGCCAGAACTTTGATCCTTGCCCCGTTGAGGTTGCTTCCCGAACGGGTGGTATTGATAAAGCCGCCGTCGTGGGTGGCGTGTTGTATGCCGGGGGACATGTCGGCGGAGGCGTGCCTGCCGGTGTGCCGGCGCACCACCTCTCCCGTGGACAGATAAATTGCTATCGCCCCTTCAGTCGTCAGGGAACAGGCCTCGTGGGCCGAGACGTCGATGTGCTGGCCCTCACCCGTGAAGTCCCGGTGGTAAAGGGCTCCCATGATGCCGATGTAGGCGTAATGGCTGGCGATGTGCCAGGCGTTGCCGCCGCCGGGTGCGATGGGTGGCGCATCAGGCACGTCTTCTACGTCATATCCTGAGGATGCCATCTGCCCGCCGGCCGCCAGATGCAGCAGGTCGGATGTCTGATAATCGCGCCAAGGTCCGTCCTGTCCGAAGGGAGTGACGGAGCACATGATGAGACCGGGGTTATCGGCTGAGAGCGATTCGTAGCCCAGACCCAGCTCAGGCAGGTAGCCAGCCGGAAAACTTTCCAGGACTAGCCCAGCGGTGGCGGCAAGCTTGCGGAAGACCTCTTGGCCTTCGGGCTTGGCGATATCGAGGGTCACTCCCCGTTTGGACGTGTTGTAGTGCCAGAAATGGAGGCTACGCTCGGGGCCGGGCTGGTCGTCCAGGAAGGGACCCAGCTTGCGGGTCTCCTGACCGCCGGGCGGTTCAATCTTGATCACGTCTGCGCCCAGATCGGCCATCAGCTTCCCGCACCATTGGGCGTGCTCACCGGTTAATTCCAGCACCCGCAATCCGGCCAAAGGGCCCGGCATCTCGTTGGCTGGTCCGTTGGCGGTCATCGTTTAGCCTCTTCGTCGATGGATTGTTGGACGTAGTCGAACTTGGGGATCTTTTCCGGCCAGTAGACGCCGTCTTCATACCCTTGGAGCAGTTCTTCGCTGCTGACTCCCAAAAGCTCGCCCATGATCTTAGTGGTGTGCTGCCCGATCATCGGCGGTGGGCCTTTGACCGCGATCTTGTTGCCGTCCAGCCGAAAGGGCGCGCCCTGGAATTTCCAGTCGCCCAGCATGGGATGATTCACCTTGGTGAACATGCCCCGATACCTGAGTTGTGGGTCGTTCTCCACCCTGTCTTCAGAGCTTTGCACCGGCATGGCCCGGACGCCGGCGGCCTGGCATTTTTCGGCCAGCTCGTACTTGCCCAGTGTGACGGTCCACTTCTCGATTCCCTTATCCATCTCGTCTTGGTGCTCGAGGCGGCCTTCCAGGGTCTTGAATCTGCCGTCTTTGGCCCAATCAGGGCTGCCGGTCACGCTAACTAGATTCGACCATTCTTCGTCGGACAAGCAGGCGATCACGCACCAATCGTTGTAGCCGCCGCCCAGAGTGCGGAAGGCGTTGTGAGGCGCTGCGATAGGTCCACGGTAGTTATGTACCACAGGCGCACCGGGCCAGACGGTGCGGTTGCCGGGGGGATAACCTTCGCGCCGAGACTGCCGGCCATTGACCGTCTTGTCCAGAAAGGCAGTGCCCGTGAGCGTGATGCCGGTAATCATCTGGGATAGATCAACGTGCTGCCCTTGGCCAGTGTGGTTCCGGTGGCGGAGAGCGGTCAGGACGCACATCGCGCCGTACATGCCGCCGGTGTCGTCAAGGTAAGACCAGCCCCAGCCGGCGGGCGGTTTTCCGGGCAGGCCTGACTGGTGGGTGAGCCCAGATAGCGCCTGTGCTGCGGGGCCCATAGTGCCGAAGTAGTGCTGGCGTCCGGTCTGGCCAAATCCGGCCATGGACACGTAGACGACGTCGGGACATAGATTTCTCAGTTCGTCGTAGCCAAGACCCCAGCGACTCATGATTCGAGAGCTGAAATTCTCGATGACCACGTCGGAGACCGAGATCAGGCTCTTGATGGCCTCAAGGCCTTTGGGATGACGGACGTTGACAGAAATGCCCAGTTTTCCGGCGTTGGTGTCGGCGAATTGGCCGGTGGAGTTGGGACCAGGAGTCACGCCGGGGGGCACAGTGAACCGGTTCTGCCGAAGCATATCCATGTTTTCCGGCCATTCAACCTTGATCACTTCAGCGCCGAGAGTAGCCAGCCAGCGCGCCGCCCAAGGACCGGCGCGCACCCAGGTGAAGTCCACGACGCGGACTCCCTCTAACGGTTTATCTTTGAGGCGTTTGGAGGCGTTGTTTCCGTTCGGCTGCATCGTTATCCATTCAACTCTTAGTGGAATACCTTACACGGAGAGCCATGGCTCTGTTACGGCTTCGTCAGGCCAAAAGAACTCGAAGCCGGCTGCCAGGGCGTACTGTCGGTCCAGGTCTTCCCGGTCACCTATGTGGTAGTAGATGTCAGCCTCAAACTCGGCTTTCACGTCTGGTAGTTGGTGCTTCGAGACGGCGAAGTCGTAGGCGATGCCATGCTTCTCCCAGATGGCTCGCTGTCCGCTGATGGGACGATCTGAGCAACTGCCGACCAAGATCCCTGCCTCTTGAGTTTTCCTCACAAGCTCCATGGTCAGAACGCCGGGCGGATCGCCCACTTCCAATGTCCCGTCTATATCAAAGCTAATCAGTATGACCAAGTGTTTTCTTTTCTCCTTATGCTGGGGGCATTGCGTCCGCTCCAATCCAAAGCGTCTTGGCCGCTAGTGTGTGCCCTCATCCTATCCTTCTCCCATGCGTGAGAGAAGGGATTTTGTGCTCATTTTCATTGAGCCTAATCGGGAGACGCGCTCCACACTGTGAAGTTGCCGCCCATGGGCATGGGTCCGCCGGATACGCCGATCTCGGGTTTCACTCCGGTGATTGCCCGAGCCCCGGCCCTGCCCTGTATCTGCTGGATGCAGTCGGTGTGCATCCAGAACCGGCTGCGGCCACTGCCTATGTTTCCACCGCTGGGCAGCACCGGGTTGGGCCCCTCGATGCTGATGTCGGTCTGATAGAAGTCCAGTGCGTCCCCGTTCTGCATCCCGCGGAAGCGGAGGCCCTCCAGATGGAACTGATGGAACAGGGCGAAGCCGTCGTACATATTCTCAAAGGAAAGGTCGGCGGCGGTGATGCCGGCGCCCTCATATATCTTCCGGCCGGTCTCCGCGGTCTCTTTCTCGACCTCATCCAAGGTGGGCAGAACGCTCCGTTGTGCGCCTCTGCTGGATGCATGGTTAAGGATGTAGACCGGCTTCTGCTTCATGTCCTTGGCCCGCTCAGCCGTGGTGAAGAGATAGGCGCCGGACACCATGATCGGAATGTCGTTGTCGAAGAGGTTTGCCGGCTTGGCTATCCACCTGGCGTTTACGTAGTCCTCTTCTGTCAATTGCTCAGGCCGGTGCTGGGCCCAATATCCCTCGGGGAAAAGCAGACCGTTGCGCCTTGAGTTAGACATGAACGGGGCCATCATGTCATGGGACTTGCCATACTTGCGGCAATACTCAGCAAATTGAAGGGCCGTGCCGTAGGAGCCCGGAGCGCCCCAAAGGGTCCGCCCAGGGGTATTTACGAATGTGCCGGGGACGGTTTCGGAAGCGCTGATTCCAGCCTGGTTGTACCGTCCTTCCAGGTTGTGCCAACTCTTTAGCACCAAACAGGTGTGGGTCCGGCCCTCGCCGACTGCCTGGGCAGCGACGACGATGGCGTGGGACATGCAACCCATGCCGTACATGGTGAACTTGACGTTGGACAGTTCAGGCACGTTCTTCAGGATCCACTCGGCGCTCAGTTTGGCGATGCCGTCCAATGGGTCGTCGGTCTGGTTGTAGGCGTTGACCACATCTATGGGTATCTCTTGGCCTTCGGGCCAGTGAGCGCCGGTGGTGGTCACGGGGTCAAGGACCAGTCCGTCGATGTCGGCTGGGTCGACGCCGGCATCTGCGATGGCTTGGCGCAGTGCGAAGATGCTGTTGGCGCCCATGGTATTTTCCGCGGTGCCGTCCCAACGTCGGGTGGTCGGAGAATGCCCGATGCCGACGGCGGCCACCTTCCCTTTGTGTTCCCACACTCCCAGGCCTTCAGTTGTTCGGTACATTGAGGCTGGAGCATTTTCGGTTGGCATTGCTAACTCCTTAAGTCAGAGCTTGAGTTTCGAAATGATTGAAGGGGTTTTGATCGAAGGGGGTTTATTAGGCGACCCGCCATTCTGGGACCTTCTGGCCGTTGGCGGTTTCCTCGAAGATCACTTCCACGGCGGCGCCCACGGGGACATCGTCTACCGGAGTCCCGGGGAGGTGGGAGTACATCTGGATACCTGGGTCATCGTCCAGTGTAATCACAGCCAGGTTGAACGGTTGGTCTTCCTGTAGCAGTCTCACCGGGCAGTCGTAGACCACACCGTAGTTGTAGATCTTGCCCTTCCCGCTCATCACTTTCCACTCAAGATTGTCCGCCGATTTGCATTGGCTGCAGGTTGCCAGCGGGGGGTTCTGGAGTCTATTACAGGAGCCACAGTTCTGTATCTCCAGACGGCCTTCGTTGGCAGCATCAAAGTGGGGTTTTGTCAGTTCGTCGGGCACCACGCCTTGCTTAACCATATTTCCTACCTACCCATATTTCCCGCTGATCAGCGGAAGTCTATCAAGCGTAATCAATCGCGAAGTTATTCGCCGGCTCAACAATATTCATATTTCGTCAATATGTCAAAATGTATGGGTAAAAGTCCTCAATTTTTGAGCGCATCCCGCGACTGGCGAGTCCCCGTTAGTAGTCGAAGATCCCGAAGGTCCAGTAGGATAGCTCCGGTGACACCGTCTCGCAGCTCTCCAAAGTCAGGTCTCTCCGAAGGCGCGGCTAAGATAGGCATTGGTATCTGCGAGGCGCTAAGCGCTTTTCTCCGCCAAGTCCTTGATCCCTTGCAGGTTCCGCAACATGTTGCCCTTGTGATGTTCACTTCGGCTGGCTAGGATCTGGCCTGCCTGATCGGGGTTTTCGACCATGGCGGTACCGGTGGCCGACAGGCGCTGCCCAAGGATGAACCGTTGGCGCAGTCTGGTCCCGCCGGGTATTTTCTCAAGCTCAAACCGCCATTTGGCGCTGGGCTGGTCGCGATCATTGACGTTCCAGGCGAAGACTCGGGGCTCGTTACACTCCACGACGTATGACGTGGTCTCCCATTTCCGGTCCACATCTGTGCGCTCGTTCCTGCCCTGGAATGATGCTCCTACCTCTGGTCCGTCGGAATCGATCCAATCGGCGCCTTGGAATTCACTGCTGAACCGTGCCGGGGTGTTGATGTCGCTGGCTAGCTCCCAGACGCGCTCGGGCGTGGCTGCGATGTCGACCTCAACCGTCACGCCAGGCCCGGCGGCGATAAGATCCTCGGTTTCAGCCGGGTCTTCTTTCGTATAACCCCAGTGGTCGAACCAAACAATCTCCGAAGCCGGACGGCGGGACGCGGGTTTGAAGTCGGTGCCGATGGTCCACGCCACGGGCAGCAGCACCACCTGAGTCACGCCTTCGGGTATTCCCAGTATCTCGGCGAATTCCTTGGCTTTCCCGAGGTGCAGAGTGGTCCAAGACGAGCCCAGCCCCCTGGATCTCAGCGCTAGACAAAAACTCCAGGCAGATTGGATCACAGAGTCGAATAATCCAGGCTTGCCACTGCCGTCATGTTCACCCCAGATCGTGGCGATCACGAGCACCGGCACCCGGTCCAAATTGGCGGCCAGATGGGCTGCGGAATCCATGACGCCCTGCATAGGATGGCTTGTCCCTCTGTGTTCCTTGGCCCGTTCGATGATGCCGTTTCCGCCGGCAGTACGATACAGGTCCGCAAGCTGTTTCTTGATCGATCGATCTCGGATCACCAACCACCTGCGGCTGGAGATGCCTGCTCCGGTGGGCGCTTGTTCGGCCAACTCGATACAGCGCAAAAGCAGCTCGTCGGGCACATTGCGCTCCAGGTCTAGACGACGGCGCACCGCACGCGTCGTGCTCAGAAGTTTATCTGTTTGTTCAACGTCGAAGGACATCAGTAACCTCGCTGTCTATTCTGTCTGTCTGTTCTATTAGAAGCTGGCCGCACGTAGCATATCAGCCTGGCATGCGCTCTGCTTCCATTGACACTTGTATCCTCCAAACTTACGATATCATTGAACGGGCAGATGCCTCTTTATGGATTCTTGCGGCCAGCCTGGCCGTTTCTATAGTTCCGATAATCGGAGTTTCGTGCATGCCCTACCAGGAAGACATCGCTTTGCTGGCCCATCTGATGCGCCGCGCCGGATTCGGCGAGCCCAGAGGGGACCTGGACGCCCGCGTCGCCATGGGCTATGAGGCCGTGGTTGAAGAGCTGCTGCACCCGGAAGAGCAGCCGGCCATCAACGAAGAGCTCATGTACCGCGTCCTCCCCGGCTATGAGGGCGCGTTGGGGCCGCCCATCAACCAGGCCGACTGGGTGTACCGGATGGTCAACACCAAGCGGCCGCTGGAAGAGAAGATGGCGCTGTTCTGGCACCAGATGTTCGCCACCAGCAACTCGAAGGTAGACAACCCGCCGGAGCTAACCCGCCAGATCGCCATGTTCCGCGAGCACGGTCTAGGCAGCTACCGCGACCTGTTGGTGGAGCTGGCCAAGTCGCCCGCCATGATCTTCTGGCTGGACAACCACGGCAACCATGACGGCGCCATCAACGAGAACTGGGGCCGGGAGTTGTTGGAACTGTTCTCCTTGGGAGTGGGTAACTACACCGAAGAAGACATCCGGAACGCGGCCAGGGCCTTCACCGGCTGGTCCATCGCTCCCAAGATACCGCGCAACCCGATCGGGCGTTTCTACTGGAACTTCGAGTACAAACCCGAAGACCACGACGAAGAAGAAAAGACGTTCTTGGGTCACACGGGAAACTTCAACGGCGAAGACATCATGGCGATAATCGTGGACCAACCGGCCTCGCCCCGGTTCCTGGCCCGGCACCTCTACCGCTTCTTCGTGGCCGACGAGGTACAGGTGTCATCCTGGAACACCACGCCACCCATCGACCCCGAAGCCATTAAGATGCTGGTTGAAGCCCACGTTCAGTCAAACGGGGATATACGGTCCATCCTGCGCGTGTTGTTCAATTCGGACTTCTTCAAAAACTCCCAGTTCGCCCGGGTAAAGAGCCCGGCCGAACTGATCGTTGGCACGGTGCGGATGGCGGGCAGCCATAATGGCTTCAAGCCGGGGTTCAACAACCTGGCCTTAGAGTGCGGCTGGCAGGGACAAGAGCTGCTGAACCCCCCCAGCGTCGAGGGATGGCAGACCGGCTCCGCGTGGATCGATGCCGGGGCCTTGATGCGCCGGGTGAATTTCGCCGCCGGGGTTCTGGGCGACATATCGTTACCCGGAGTGAAGATCATGATTGAGCGAGTCCGGTCGCAGGGCAATCTGTCACCGCAGGCATTGGTGGCTTCATGCCTCGATGCCATAGGGCCCTTGCAGGTCAGCGACGCGACTCTCCGTGAACTGCTGACCCACGCCCTGAAGGGCGGGGACTTGGCTTGGGAAACGAGCGAAGAGACCAGTGTTTCAGAGGACAGGGTGGGCAAGATGCTGACCCTGATAGCGGCTTCAAGGGACTATCAGTTTGCTTAGCAAAGCCAAGGAGAGAGGTTAAATGGCATCGACTAAAAAAGACCCGGTGCTGGTGATACTCCAGCTCACCGGAGCCAACGATTACCTGAACACCATCGTGCCGTACACCAACCCTCTCTATTGGGACAACCGGCCCAAGGTCAACGTCCCCGTGGACGAGGTGTTGCCCATCGATGATGAGCTGGCCTTCCGGTCCGACACCGAACAGCTCAAGGCAATCTATGACCAGGGCAACATGGCCATAATCCACGGCATCGGGTTCGAGAACTCGCCTCGTTCGCATTTCCGGGCCATGGATATCTGGCACACGTGCGAGCCGGACAAGATTGGCATCGACGGCTGGGTGGCCAAGGTCATCCGCGACTTGGATCCGTCCGCCGAGAACGTCCTGAAGGGAGTGAATTTCGGACAGGGGTTGCCCAGGGCTCTGACCATGCGCGGCGTGCCGGTGACCTCCGTGAATCATCTCGAGACCTACGGCGTTTTCTCATCTGTACGCACTTCGGAACAAGAACGAACCCAGCTACTGGACAGCTTCGCCCGCATGTACGCCCCGGCCATCGGCACCGGCCCGACTATGGAATACCTGGGACAGACGGGGTTGGACGCGCTGAAGGGGGCCGACATCATCAAGGTCGCCCCGGAGCGTTACTCGTCAACCATCGAATATCCCAACAGCACCATCGCCAAGGCTTTGAAGGACGTGGCGCAGGTGCACCTGGCCGACCTGGGCACCCAGGTTTTCTACACCTCCCACGGTCCCTTCGACACCCACTTCAACCAGGGCGGCTCCCACGCCAAGCTGTGGATGGAGATATCCGAGGCCGTGGAGAGTTTCTTCGCCGACCTCCGCGAGCACGACGCCGGAGACAACGTGGTCATGATGGTCTTCAGCGAGTTCGGACGCCGGGTCCGCGACAACGGCACCGGCACGGACCACGGAGCTGCAGGTGTGGCGTTCGTCTTGGGAGAGCGGGTCAAGGGCGGGATGTACGGCACGTACCCATCGTTGGGGCCTGAAGACCTCACCCAGGGAGACCTGGCGCCGAACTACGACTTCCGGGGCTTCTATTCTTCTCTGGTGGACAAGTGGCTGGGACTGGACCCGGTGCCCATCGTAGGCGGCCAGTTCGAGCAGATGGCGTTCGTATGATACAGCTATCTGGAGCAACTTCATGCTAACCACGGTTGCTGCCGGACGGGTGTACGACTACAGCTATTGCATCGGCATGTACAGCCAGTCCTCCACGGGCTTCTGGACTCCCCAGGACTTTGTCTTTGGGGAGAACGAGCGCATCTACGTGCTGAGCCGAGGCGTTGAACAGTTGGGGCAGCGGGTCAGCAAGATCAACTTCGACCACGAGTTCCAGGGCCAGTTCGGCTCGTTCGGCGGCGAAGATGGACGCTTCATGTGGCCACGCTCCATCGACCTCGACCAGGACGGCCGGGTCTACGTTTCAGACGAGTACCTCAATCGGATCTCGGTCTTTGACGCCGAGGGCGCTTTCCGGTACCACTTTGGCCGGTCTGGTAGCGGCGAAGGCGAGATGAACGGGCCGTCGGGCCTCGCTTTCGATTCTCATGACACCATCTGGGTCGTGGACAGCATGAACCACCGCGTGCAGAGCTTCAGCCAAATAGGCGAGTTCCAGTCCGGCTTCGGCCAACAGGGCGCCGGCGACGGGGACTTCGAGATGCCGTGGGGTATCTGCATCGACAAGAATGACGATATCTACGTCTCGGATTGGGGAAACAACCGGGTGCAGAAATTCTCCCCCATCGGAGAGTTGCTACAGACATTTGAAGAGTCCAGCAACGGTGTCGGCTCTCTGAAAGGGCCGTCGGGGGTGGCCGTGGACTCGGATGGCGATGTCTACGTGACCGACTGGGGCAACCACCGCCTCCAGATCTACGATGCCGATGGCCAGTACATCACTGCGCTGGTCGGGGACGCCCAAGAGCCTTCGCCATGGCACCAGACCTACCTGGCCGGCAACCCCGAGCACCTTAAGGCCCGCCGCCGAGCGGATATGGAACCTGAGTGGCGCTTCCGCAGGCCCGTGGCTGTGAATGTAGACGCCAACAACCGGATAGTGGTGTTGGAGTCGGCCCGCCACCGCCTACAGATCTACAACAAGCTCGAGGACTACGAAGAGCATTCTTTGAATCTGTAGGCTCCTAGTCAGGGAACAAGACCGACCCGCGCCGCCCCGTATTATCGATCCGGAAGAAGTGGCCACCATGGGTGGTCACGTAGAGCGTGTCCAGTGCGCAGCCGCCGAAGGCGCAGTTGGTAGGCCAGTCCACGGGCACGGGGTGGGTCTCCAATACTCTGCCCGCCGGTGAAAAGACGTAGACCATAGGCCCAGGACCGGCCTGCCGCCAACCTCCGCAGGCGATTATGTTTCCCTCGGTGTCCAGGCACATGCCGTCCAGACCCCGGTGCACACCACGGAAGTCCTCTCCGAATACCTGCAACACGGTGAAATTCCCCAGGGTGTCGTCGTCCCGGAGGGGATAGGCGCGAAGGTCTCGTATCCCCTGGTAATCGCTCTGGATCACATAGAGAGTCCGTTCATCAGCTGACATCAGAAGCCCGTTGGGCGCCGACGTGCCGTGGGTCATTCGGTTCAGGGTCCAGCCGCCTTCTGCTTGAGGGTCGGGGTCCAGCCGCAACACCGAGCTGTGGTCTATCTCCCGTTCCTCGCCGGAAAGCCGGCCGTTGGGATCGGTGAACCAGATGCGCCCCTTCCGGTCGATGGCCAAGTCGTTTGGTGTGTTGTGGCGCTTGCCGTCCAGAAGATGGGGGAGAGGGACGTTGCTGCCGTCAGGGTCGAAGCGTAGAATCGTACGGCCTCCGCCGGAGCACCCAAATAGGCGGCCATCAAGATTGAAATTCAGGCCGTTCGTACCGTTGGTCCCCGTGCGCCACAGGGCAACCTCGCCGGTCTCCGGCTCGTAGCGCATGATCCGGCTGTTGGGGATGTCTGTGAACAGCATGGCTTGGCCATCCCACACAGGGCCTTCCGACGTTCCACCGAATGGTCCGGCGACCAGTTCAAAATCCCAACTCATGGTCACTCCTAATGCATTCGTTTTCCACTGATGGCGTACCCTAAACAGCCGCAGAGTGGATTTCAGCGACCCGGCTGGTCATATAATCATATAGCTGGGCAGCCTGATCGAGCACAGATCCCAAATCCTCCTGCAACAGATATCTGTTTCCGATCTGTTCTTCCGCAGCCTGCTTCACCAACTCAAGGTACTGCTCTTTGGACGCGTACCGTTCGTCTATGGACTGCCGTGGGTCTCCCGTCGACTCCCGTTCCTTGCGGGTGGCTGCGAAGGGGATCGTTGAACCACGCAACGTGCCCCCCGACGCGCCGCCGGTGGACAGCACCTGACCGCCTCCGCCAATGTCTTGATGGCGCAGGTTCCAACCCGCGTGGGTCGCCAGCGGAACGGTGATGAGAGGCATCGAAATGCCGGCCACCTCGTTGGCATCGCCGTCAACCGCCGACACCAGATGGGGGAACACCTTGCCGATCACTGCCGGAGTCTTGGTGGGGACTCTTGGGTCTGGGCCAAAATCCAGGCGGGTGAACCGGCGCATCGGGTTGGGAAGCTTCACGCCGGGGATACATTCGAATGTCTCGGCGACCCCCTGTGGGAGGACCGCGGTGCCGTCATCGAGCCGCGGATATTGGCTGGGCGGCGGGGCGGCGCCGGTGGTCACCCAGTGGTCCAGGTTTGTTAGCGCGGCACGCAGCAGGCCCCGATAGTCAACGACGCTGAAGGAATGCTGGCCATGGAACCCGTCGGCATCATCGTCCGCCGGCGGGAAGGTCGGCAGGGCATGCTGCGAGCCAGCGAAGACATAAATTCGGACCTCGTTAGGCAGGTCCAAATCGCGGCTGCCGGTCAGGTCCGTGTGCATCAACGAGCCGTGGCCGGCCCAGTACTCGGAGGGAGTGTGAGTGTACATCACCTTGGGCAAGTCTCCTAGGGAAGAAAGCCGGAGCAACAGCCCGTCGGTTAGGCCGGTCTCAGGATCGGTCTGGGCGGCGTCGCTGAAAGGGAACAAGCTGTTGCTGCTACGGGTGGCCTGCGAGGAAGGCTGGGCAAAGCGGTTGTTGAATTCGCCCATCTTGCCGCCTGCCACATGGGGTATGAAACCGTCGAACACCTTGCGGCCTTCTTCGTCGAAGTTTAGCCCGAGGTAGAGGAATAACCTGAGGTACCGGCCACTCTGGGAGACGCCAAAGGTGTAGGAGTGATCGATGGACCCGGCCAGCGGGTTTCCTTCTCTGGACGAAGCATTTTGCAGGAACGCGACCGAATCCCTGGTAGCCAGCATGCCCAGCCCGACCACCGGGGCGCCGGTGGTGGTGTAGATGACCTGGTAGACCTTGCCCGGCTCAAACCCGGTGGTCAGATGGACGTGGCTGTCGTCGGGCACTAGCTGGCCGTTTTCGAGCCGGGCAAAAGACCACTGGTCCCTCGGGATTATCTGCTCCGGCCCGTCTTCATGCTCCTGCACCGTCATCAGCGCAGCTTGCTCGGACACATCACTTGCCGAGTAGGGACGATGGTTCCTGCTGGATAGGAACTCCACTAGGGAGGGGGCGTTCAACTGGAACGTGACAACGAGCTTGCCTGAAACCGGGCCACCAGAGGTCACGGCGTCCGGAACGTTCACCCGCAGCATGCCAGGCACGTCCGGAACGTCGTGCTGCCAAGCGCACCAGACGATGGCGTAACCTTCCCGCATCAAAAACCCGTTGCCCGGGTCTATAGGCGCGTCAGGGGACTGCTCCGGCCCGCTGTTGATGTTCCTGATGGCCAGTTGCTTCCCTCTGTTGGGGATGTCCATGAGAATACGGCGGTTGCCCAGTTTCGTGTCGACGGGCTGCAATATGCGGAAGTCCGACGAAAATCTGACCAGCCCATCTGAATCGGTGGGCGCCAGGTCCAGGTCGGAGATGGTCTCGTTCGCAGAGTTCTTGGGGTCAACGGCGAAGTGGAACACCCCATCCAATTGCTCATAGGCCCCTGCATCCCCAAACATCTGGCCGTTGGCGTATGAGGTCCGGGATTTGATCTCCATTTTGGTGACTGGCATTGCACTTCCTTCTCAGAGGCAAAATTAAGACTATTTTTGGTTCGTTAACACGATTCTCACAGCCTGATATTGCGGCCCATGTTAGGTCGGCGGTTTGGGCCTGTCAATCGAGGCGTCATCCCAACCTGTGAACGCGCCTGTGTCCTACGAGGTTTACTCGTACCACCGTGTTATAGTCCGGTTTCTTGAAGTGCGTGGGTATCCGTAGATCTCAGATCGGCAGGAGGCATAAGTGGCAGGCCTAGAAACTAGAAAGCTTGGCAGCACCGGATTGGATGCAACTGTACTAGGATTCGGAGCCATGGAATTACGCGGTCCCAAATCCCCCATCCCTAAAGGGCGTCCTATCGACCCTGTGCAGGCTGAATCGACTTTGAATTCGGCGTTGGACAGCGGGATCAACCTGATCGACACGTCCATCGATTACGGAGAGAGCGAAGGCCTTATTGGGCGGTTCGTCTCGCACCGCCGCAGCGAATATATCCTGGCTTCAAAGTGTGGCTGCAACGCCGACACGGAGGCAGTAGAAACGGGAAATGCCGAGCGACATGTCTACACCAAAGAGAACATCATCGCGGGCGTCGAACTCAGCCTGAAACGTTTGAACACCGACTACCTCGACCTGCTTCAGTTTCACGGCAGCCCTCCCCCAGAGTTGAGGGAAGAGGCGGTACAAGCCCTTCAAGACCTGAAGCGGGACGGCAAGGCCAGGTTCATCGGAGTCTCCGACGTGCTGCCTACGGTTAACGATTTTGTGGAAATGGGGATTTTCGACGCATTTCAGTTTCCGTATTCTGCATTGGACTACGCCCACGAAATGCTGATCACCCGGTTGGGCCAATCTGGAGTGGGTACCCTGATCCGGGGTGGCATAGCCCGTGGAGAACCAGGCCATGGGTTGGCCGACCCGGGACTCTGGGCCAATTGGGACCTGGCAAGACTGGACGAATTACTGGACGGCATGGACCAGTTCGAGTTCCTGCTTAGGTACACAATCAGCCACCCGGACCTCAGCACAACAATCATTGGCACGATGGACCCAGAACATGTTAAACGGAACGTTGCGGCCGCCAGTAAAGGGCCTCTACCGGAGTCGGTCCGTGCGGAACTAAAGGAGCGGCTGGCCAGGACCGGCTAAAGCCCAGCAGCAGGTCAGCCGATAACTTCCGCGGCCCGCTGCGTTGCTGACCAGGCGGGTAACCAGCAAGAATGGCCTCCGCCACCTCCCGCAACCACGAGGATCAGCTTGTCATGGCCCAGGACCAACGGGACCATGAAGTCGTCTGTTTGTTCTTCGAATTCGGGCGGACTTGGTGAATGCGGTGGTGATTACCGTCACCGCCGGCACGCCCCTCTTCTCCGCTTCTATCCCGTCGTGGAGACCCCACGTTTTCCAGGAACCTCAATCGGCCACGAAATGGATGATCGCCTGGCACTTCGACGCCAAATCGTCCAACACCTCAGGCGGAGTCGGGATACTCTGGCTGTCTTGCCTGTAGTTAATCACCTTGTCCACGCCGAACTGGTCTTTGAAAAGCTCAGCGGGCTCCGCCAGGTAGAGGTCAGAGCTGCCCTTATGGTTGTCGATCAGGCCGACCCGTCAATCCTTGCAGTGCGCCGAGCGTGGCGCAAGCGTCTGGGCCGCAACAGCACCCTCGGTTGCCGGGTTCAACACAGTGGTCATCAGGTTGCTGGTCATGGCTGCCCCTGACAATAAGTTCTAGCTATCTCTTGGCCGTATCTTAGGTATTCATGGCGGCTTACGCAACGGCTCGTCCGCCTGTCACTGTACTGTCGTAAGGCGACGCGATTCCTCAGCCTCGGCATATGCTAGAATTCCATAGATTCTGAATACAGGTTTTCAGCAGGAGATGGTAATGGCTTCGAACGTGGTACTTTCCAATGAAGAATTCAACGTCGTAGGCAGCAGGCCCATCCGCCACGACGGCAACGATAAGGTGACCGGCCGGGCGCGCTACAGCGCAGATATCACTCTTCCCCGGTTGCTCCACGGCAAGATCCTGCGCAGCCCTTACGCGCACGCAAAGATAAATTCCATCGACGCCAGCAAAGCCCTGGCCCTAGACGGGGTGTTGGCGGTTGTGACCTCCGCGGATTTCGCTCAACCGAGCGGGAAGCTCACCGACTTGGGTGAAGGTGCAATGGCCAACCCCAAGTGGATCAGCAACAATTGCATGGCCGCCGAGAAGGCCCTCTACAAAGGTCATGCCGTGGCTGCGGTAGCGGCGACCAGTCTGCAATTGGCGGAAGAAGCTCTTGCCCTGATCAATGTGGACTACGAGGTGCTGCCCGCGGTGGTTGACCTCGAGGCTGCCATGAAGGAACGCGCCCCCATCTTGCACGAACGGTTGGCCAACTCGACAAACGCGAACATCCGCCCCGGCGGCCTTCGTGACGACGACGACAAAGAAAAAGTCACCAACATCTCCAACCACTTCGTCTTTGACCTTGGTGACCCCGAAGACGGGTTCAAGAAGGCCGATATCATTGTGGAACGCGAGTTCCGGACCGCCACGGTGCACCAGGGCTACATCGAGCCGCACGCCGCAACCGCGATGTGGGGGGAAGATGGCAAATTAACCGTCTGGGGCAGCAGCCAGGGCCACTTCCAGATCAGGGATCTGACGAGCCTGGTCCTGGGCATCCCCGTTTCCCAAATCAAGGTAGTTCCCATGGAGATCGGCGGAGGCTTCGGAGGCAAGACGGTCATCTACCTGGAGCCGGTGGCCGCTGCGCTCTCCAAGAAAGCCCGGCGTCCGGTGAAGGTGTCCATGAGCCGTGCCGAGGTGTTTGAGGCGACGGGACCGACCTCAGGCAGTTACATCAGGGCCAAAATCGGCGCCGACAAAGACGGAATGATCACGGCCGCCGATGTCACCATGATCTACGAGGCTGGCGGTTTCCCCGGGTCGCCCATCGTCCAGGCGTGCCAGTGCGTTCTGACTCCTTATAACATCACCGATGGCAGGATCGAAGGGTACGACGTGGTGGTCAACAAACCCAAAGCCGCTGCGTACCGTGCGCCGGGCGTGCCCGCCGCTGCCTTTGCCGTGGAATCGGTCGTAGACGAGATCGCCGAAAAGCTGGGCATGGACCCGCTGGAATTCAGGGTGAAGAACGGCACCCAAGAAGGTAGCCGCCGGATTCCCGGCCCGGTGTTGCAGCGCGTTGGTTACATGGAAACTCTGGCGGCTGCGATGGACACCGATCATTACAAATCCAAGCTGGAAGGTCCCAACCGGGGCCGGGGCGTCGCTGCCGGGTTCTGGTTCAACGGGACCGGTCCGGCCTGCGCCACCGCCAGCGTCAATGCCGACGGCACGGTGAGCCTGGTTGAAGGGTCGCCCGACATCGGCGGCGGCCGGGCGTCCATGGCCATGCAGGTTGCCGAGGTGCTAGGCATTCCCGCCGAAGACGTCCATCCGAGCATAGGCGACACCGACTCTGTGGGCTATACGTCATTGACCGCCGGCAGCGGAGCGACATTTAAGTCCGGCTGGGCTTCCTACGAGGCGGCCGTAGACATCAAGGAACAGCTCCTGCGGAGGGCCGCGCGGATCTGGGATGTTGACTTGGAAAACGTGGAAATGATCAATGGAGAAATCTCCCACACGTCGGACCCTGAGCTGAAGTTGAATTTCAAGCAGCTCGCCGCCCGGTTGGTCGGCACCGGCGGCCCGGTCGTGGGCAGGGGCAACGTTAACCCCGCGGGCGTGGGCAACGCCTTCGCCGTGCACATCGTAGACGTGGAAGTGGACCCGGACACCGGCAAAGTGGAAGTTCTTCGCTACACCGCGCTACAGGACGTCGGCAAGGCCATCCACCCCAGTTACGTGGAAGGGCAATTGCAGGGCGGAGTTGCCCAGGGCATTGGCTGGGCCCTCAACGAAGAGTACGTCTACAACGATTCCGGTGAGATGGCGAACTCGTCGTTCTTGGACTACCGGATGCCCACCAGCCTGGACCTGCCGATGATCGACACAGTGATCGTGGAAGTGCCCAATCCGGGCCATCCCTTCGGCGTCCGGGGCGTGGGTGAAGTGTGTATCGTGCCTCCGCTGGGGGCCTTGGCCAACGCCATCCACGACGCGGCGGGAGTCCGCATGGACGTGCTCCCCATGTCTCCCGGAAACGTCTTGGAAGCCCTGTGGGCCAAAAGGGGCGAGTAGGACCAGGGAATAACGGCCTGTCTAAGCCAGGTTGGATATCACGTGCTTGCCGAATAACCGGAGGGTCTCTGTTACTTCCTTATTGGCCATGGTGCCAATCTGGAATAGGGGCATAATCTCGTCCACGCCCGTGGGGACGTACTGTTCCAGGTAACGCAAGCAGTCGTCGGGGTCACCGATGCAATACCGTCCCTCTTTGATTAGATCCAATGAGGAAGTCTCGTCCCGCTTGGCTGTTTCCGTGGCCGCGGAGCGTTGGTAGTGCCATTGGTAGTCGTTCGGCACATTGGCGGGGTCCTGCTCGTTCCAGACTCTGGTATGGCGAAGGTCCTGCTGGCTCCGGTACCAGTCTAGAATCTCGGCGCCCCGCTCCTGCGCTTTCTTCCGGTTTTCAGCGCAGATCGCCAGGTTGCTGATCGAGACCTTGTTTGTAATCACCTTGCCGACGGGTTTGGCGTTCCGGATGCCCCCGCGGTAGACCTCTATCAGTTGGGTCAGACGCTCGGGCCCGCCTCCTGACATGGCAAGGCAACCCAAGCCAAGCTCGCCGGCCTTCCTGAAAGTTTCCTCCTGGCTGCAGCCTAGCCACATCGGAGGATGGGGGGATTGCACCGGTTTGGGGTGGATCTCTCTCGGTGGGATGTTGAAGTACTTCCCCTGATATGAAACCTCTTGCTCGGTCCAGGCCCGGGGGATGATCTCCAACGCTTCGTCCACCATGCCGGTGGCGTCTTCCAGGTCAACACCGAAGGCGGCCATCTGATACGGATAACCGGAGCGGCCCACGCCTAGGTCGACCCTACCGTTGCTAAAGATGTCCAACGTGGCCATCCGGGCCGCGATGTGCAGAGGGTGCTGCACCGGAGGCACGGCGACTCCTATACCCAGCCTGATGCGGGATGTTCGCTGACTGATAGCGGCCAGGGTGACGTCCGGTGCGCTGGAGTGAGACCACTCAGTGCGGAATTGGTGGTCGGCCACCCAAACGCTTTTAAAGCCCAGTTCCTCGGCCAAGACCACCTGCTCCAGCATCTCCCAATGGCGGTCGTAGTCGCTGGTGGCCGTCCACGGCTTGGGGACCTGTATCTGGTAAAACATCCCAAACTGCATGAGGTTCGTCCCCTAGATTGATTTGCTCAGGCACGAATTATACTACGGGTTTTCTACAAATTAAGTGGCCAGGCTGTTGGGATTGACACACAATGGGGTCGATAAACAAAAGGTCGGTAACGATGGTTACTGTTTTAACAAAGACGAGCGCGACTGCATCAGACGCCGGGCCAGGCGAATCGCATTCCAATAATGAGCTATGGCTCAGTTCAACCGATACGGCCTCGATCACCGGGTGGTCGATGAAACCAGAGGGTTTCTGCAAGGGCGATGTCTGCGTGCCCACGCCTCCGGGGAAAGGGGATAGGTTTGTCCAGGGTGGTTCGATCAATGTGTCAGCTTTTTGGGAGCTGATGGGCAAGCCTGCGGTTCGAAGCGCCGATTCAGATGTTTGGCTGCTCGGTGAAGGCGCCAGTCCGCGCAAAGATGCGCTGCTCAGCCTTCAGGCGCACGATTTCACATTGCCGGACCTGGACGGCAATCTGCATTCTTTGTTCGATTATCGAGCGAAGCGCATTTTATTGATCACCTGGGCTTCTTGGTGAGGATGCCGGTTTGATCTGCCAGGTTGGCAGACAATGTTTGAACGGGTGAAAGACCCAGGTTTCATGATTCTGTCCGTAGCGATGGATGCCGATATCAAGGCCGCACGGCCATGGATCTAGGAAGCCTCACCGGACTACGTCAGGTTATCGATCAGAACCATTTGCTCTCTTCGTTGTACAACATGCTCAACGTACCCCAAGCGGTCTGGATCGACGAAACAGGGAAGATTGTTCGCCAGGTTGAGACCGGCGGTTCGCTGGATATCGCACATGACTACGACCAAGAAACACGTGCCCAGGCGAAGCTGACCTGCATCAATGCCGTGGGCGACTGGGCAGCAAATGGCAGCGCCGCAAGTTCTTGTTTGGCCCTAATGAAGCTAAGAAGCGTGTACCGGCGATGACCAACGACGTTACCCTGGCGCATGCGAAGTTCCAGCTGGACCAATACCTGAGACGGAACGGCCGTACTGAAGAGGCCGACGCAATTTTCGCCGAGTAATGTGAGTTAAACCCTGACTCTTGGAATATCTACCGGGAAACCGCCGAGCGGAACGAAAGACGTCTCGCTTCTAGTGAGGAGTTCTAGGAGAAAGTCCGGTCCCTCGGCGAAAAGCAGTACTACATCACCATCGATATGGAAGGCATGCCCGGATAATCATACCAAAGGCCGGGCGCTTTAGCCGACGGTTTGCTCTTGGCCCGTATCCGACGCCTTTTGGATGGTGTCGAGGAAGCGGTGGAGATTAACCGCGTCGTCGAACGTCGGCAGCCGGTTCTTTCCAGTCCTGATGGCCTCGGCAAACAGGGCATACATCTGCCCGACGTTGAACGGATCGCCCTTGGGGAAATCGTCCGGGACGTATACGAATCGCCCGGGTATGGTCAGGTCCTGCAATTCCTGGGTTTTCTGGGCACCTTGGACCCGCAGCATCTCGCCACGCTGCGATGAGACGCTGCCGGTGGTGATCAGCGTGCCTTCCCGGCCGAATATCTCCATCCGGAATCCGCTTCCGGCCCACGGGACAGCCCCGACATGGACCGAAGCTGCCGCGCCGCGCTTTAGCTGTCCGCTCACTCGCACATTGTCCGGGGAGGTGGGTTCCACCAACTGCTGCGTATCAGGCTCGTAAATTGGGCTGATCTGGGTTGTGACCATGCAGGCAACCTTCTCAAAGTCACCTACCACCATTCGCAAGGCGTCAATCACGTGCCCGTTGGCGATGGTCAGGGCGTTGGCGCCCTGGCTGGCGTCGAGGTTCCAATTGCGGCTGGAAGGGCGTTCCAAAGCGCCGTCGCGCATGGTCGTTACGTGGCAGGACAGCACCTCGCCCACGTAGCCTTCCTCTATCAGCTCCTTGATATACAGCAAAACAGGGCTGACGCGGGATTGCAGACCCACTGCTGTCTGGACCCCTTTAGCCTTGGCCAGCGCCGCCAGTTCTTCGGCTTCGGAGGTGGTCCGGCCTAGCGGCCACTCTGTGTACACGTGCTTGCCGGCTTCGATCGCGGCCTTGGTCGGCTCATAGTGCAACGGCACCCGCACCACAACGGCCACCGCGTCGATGTCGGGCGACACCGACATCTCACGGAAATCGTGAAACGCGAGCTTCGCGCCAAATTTCTGTTTTGCCTCTTCCGCGCTCTCCTGCCTGGTGGTGCAGACCGCGGTAAACTCGACGTCCGGACTGGCCAATAGCGCCGGGTAATGCGACTGAGTCGACCAACCAGAGTTTACGTTGGCTCCCACGAACCCCAAACGAACCTTGTCTGCCATGAATTTGGCTCCTTAGATGTAATCGTTACACTATAGCCAAATTGATCCCCTACTCTCAACCTGCGGGGCAGCCAGAGTTGGGCGTCGGTGTTCGAAACTAAGGGGAAGGTGTTGGCGGCTACTCGCCGCCAGCGGCAGGCGTCCCGAAACCGTGTTGGTTCGCAAAAGTGGCTGCCTCGGTGCGGTTGGCTGAGTCGGTATTGTTGAAGATATTGCTCACGTGATTGCCCACGGTCTTGACGCTGATGAAGAGCTCCTCGCCTATCTCCCGGTCCGTCTTGTCACGGCTGATCAACTTCAACTTCCCGCGCGGTTAGAGACCATCCGGATGGGCTGGAGCGGGGGGGTGTCCGGCCTGAGACATCAAGTTTTCAACCCGCTCGCGCAGGGGCGCCATACCCAGGTCGATGATGACCTGAAGGGCTTCTTTCAAGAGTTCATCTGCGCGTTGGCGGTCCCCTGCGCCACCCCTTTCAATCAAAGCCGCTGCGAGTCCCCAACAGGCCCAGGCATGTTCGGGTTGGTGGCCAGTCTTGGCACAACAATCCAACTAGTCCTCGGAATGTTCGATCGCCTTGGAAACATCGCCAAGCTCATGGGCCAAGTGACCCAACAGCCGGGCGACTACGAGCACGAATATGAAGACGCCACTCGACCCTGCCAATGCATCGTAGGCACGCTGGCAAGCTTCCTTGTCATGTCGGACCAACGCGTCAAAACCGAGACCGGCGAGCCGCCAGACGACCGCTTCAAGAAACCGGTTGTCGAGTCAAAGAGGCGGAATCTGGCCTGGTCCGAGTTCATCGCCGAGGCTGCTTCAACTCCGTCCCGGGCCGTCAGAATTTCGGGAATCATTTTCCCGACAGCCGCGGCGCCGCTGCCCGATTGCCTGCGGAGAAGCACGGGCTCTGTGGCTTGGACGTAGGTGCGAAGAGAGTCAACCCAGGGCCAGTAAGAAGTGGCGCCTTCGCACTCGTAGCACCAACCCCACAGCACATTAGCCTTGTGCTCGTGGGCCCTGCGGGCCAATTCTTGAGCGATGCGAGTTTTACCGATGCCCGGCTCACCAGCCAGTATCACCAACTGACCTCGACCCGCCAAGACGGCTTAAAGGGCCACGGTGAGTTCAGTCAACTCGTGTTGGCGGCCTATAAATTGAGATTCGCGATTGGGTTTGTTCGTCAAAATAGTGCCCCAACCTATTTTATTGGGCACATATTAGAACGAATCGGACAACTTCTGCTTCATCGATGATTCAGCGATTGCGCGCCTACTGCCTAAGCAGGAATGGTGGAGGCCTAGGCATCCTCACCCGATAAACAGCGTGTACGTCCCCCGGCCCGCTTGTTCAATCGTCTGGGCGAACAACAGGCGGTGGTCTTGGGCCAGCACTCGTTTTGCGACCTCAATGTTCACCTGTGAGATCTGCTCTAGGGCCTGAATCTCGGCCAAGGTAAAATACCCCGCCCTGTCTACTTCTTTCATGTCGGCGTTGGGTTCGCCGGACTGAGGACTCAACAGCAGCACGATATACAAGCTGTTGCCCCCTTCTTCGTCGTACCGGTTCCTGATGCCCAGAACGCCTTGGACCGTGGTCTTCACTCCGGCTTCCTCTTCCACTTCACGAACCACGGCCAGCTCCATCGTTTCATCTTGCTCGACGAACCCGCCAGGGATCTGCCAATTACCACGGCCTCGGCGCGACGCCCGGCGGACCAGCAACAATCGTCCGTCGTTCACAACCGCGCCGCCAACGCCGACGTTGTATCCGGTGTTATATCTGTCTGGTGGAGGCATGCGTATACATTCCTTGCCAAAGAAATTGTTGATGTTTAGGTTACCCATAGACTAGGATATTGCAAGCCAAGGCTGTTGGCGCGCATCATGGACCGTGAATGGGCGGTCCATCTAGTCTGCATGAAAGAACCCAGAAAGAATTGGTTAAAGGACCTTAAGATGGCGGAAGGCTACACGCAATCGACGACTGAAGAAACCAGCGGGTTCCGTACTGCTCCATCGTTCATCTTGTCCGGGCTCAGCGGAGGCCACGGGGTTTTCCACTGGTTCAGCCAAAGCTTTTTCGTGATGTTGCCTGAAGTGGTGGCTACCTTTGGGTTAAGCGGACTTCAGGTAGGCGCCATCTCAACAACAAGGGAGGTTGTGTCGGGCATCCTCGCCCTACCGGGCGGAGTGGTGACCGATATGCTGCAGCGGCACTGGGGATTGGTGTTAGCGTCCTGCATGGCCTTGTTCGGTCTGGGATGGTTGATCATGGGAATCGCGCCAGCCTATCCCGTTTTGCTGATCGGCATGGGCATCGTAGCCGCGGCCGCATCGATGTGGCATCTTCCCGCCACTGCGGCCCTCTCCAGGCGGTTCATCCACCGCCGAGGTTCGGCGCTTTCGATACATGGTGTAGGCGGCAACATCGGAGATGTCCTGGGCCCGGCGTTGACCGGAGTCCTGCTTGCGTTCCTCAGTTGGAAGGGGATTCTTAGCATCTATGCAGCCGTCCCTCTGTTCCTTGCTTTCTTGGTGTTCTGGGCGTTTCGTGACATTGGCCAAACAGGTTCCCAAAACGAACGACCTGCCGGGTTCAAAGAGCAGATGTCGAACACCCGTCTGTCGTTCCAGGAACATCCACGGCTATGGGGAATCATGGGCGTTGCTGGCCTTCGCGGCATGGCGAACGTGGCATTTCTCCCCTTCCTGGCGCTTTACCTGGGGCTCGATGAAGAACTGGGGCTGGGCAATGCATCGTTGGGTTTACATATCGCCCTTCTGGTCGGTGTCGGGGTTATCGCCACTCCCATAACCGGCTACCTTTCCGACCGCTTTGGGAGGAAGGTGGTGTTGGTACCGGGGATGCTGGGGCTATGCGTTTTAACTGCCCTTCTGATCCCTTTCGGTGAAGGAATCGGGTTGATCATCATTTTGGCTTTGTTGGGCACTTTCTTGTTCAGCGACCAGCCCATTCTCACAGCGGCGGCCTTAGATGTCGTAGGCGAGAAAGTCGCAGCAAGCACACTGGGGGTCTTCTCGTTCTCAAGGTTTGCCCTTGCCGCCGCATCCCCTCTGATAGCAGGTAAGTTGTTCGATGCACAGGGAATAGAAGCGGCCTTTTTCTACATCTCGGGCATCTATCTGATCGGCACCATGGTGCTGTTGGCGGTGCCGCTGGCTGCGTCCCGGGAGCAGAGCGGCGGAGACGATTAACGCGGCCATTAAGTTCGGCTTGCGGAGCCACCAAATGCTGGGCGGGCTTGTTCTATTTGGCGGCGTCACGTTTCTTGGCTCGTTCGATTTCCTCAGGCGGTCTCACGTTGCGGAACATGGCATACAGGGTTAGATCGTAGGCTATTTTCAGCACTGCGGCTGAGACCAATGGAACTCCAGCTGAGAACACACTCCAGAGGGCGGTTGTGGCGGAAGGCCCGACAGCGCCGGTCGCACTCCGGCCCACCATGTGGATACTGGCCATGGCGACCCTCTCCTCCGGACCGACCACCGCCATGGTGTATGAGTCCCGCGCGGGAGTGTCCATTTGCCCAAGGAACGAACGGAGTTGCCAGAACAATATAGCAGCCCATGCCGTTGGCGCGAAAGCGGCAGCAATGAGGAAGAAGCTGGAGGGAATATGTGTGAAAACCATGGTGTTGAGAAGTCCAAACCGGTTGGATATCTTGGCCGCTAGCCAAAGCGATACCGCGGTGAGTACGTGGGAGAGAAAAAAGACGAAGGCCAGCGAACTTACATCAAGGCCGAACTTTGTGGAAAACCAAAAAGCGACCAGGCTTTGCATAACCATCGACGTGGTAAATGTATCCACGCTGAATAGCGCAGTTAGGGTAACGATCAGCCGGCGAGACGGTAGCTTCAGAGGGTTGGTCCAGCCCCGTTGCTCCCCGGGACTCTCCACTTTCGACGATAGCAATCCGTACAAGATCGCCCCGCCGATCTGTAGAACGGCGAATCCGACAAACATCAGTTTGAACGACGAGAGAGTGCTTAAGCCGAAAATTTCCTGGTATAACGCCGGTAGTCCGGCAGCCAATGCCCCTAGCGCCGTGCCGGTTCTGGCGAAGATTCCGTAAACGGCGAAAAGGTCCGTACGACGTGTCGCGGACGCCGTATCGGGCAGGATGGCAAGTTCCAATGGCTGGGCGGGGCTCTCCCCTCCGCCGCCTCCGCCGGTAGACAAGCTGCCCACGAAGGCGATCAACAACAATGGAATGAACTCATCTACGAAAAATAGGGCCAATCCCGAACCGGCCGAAATCAAAGAGAAAGCGACAAGAAAGTTGCGGCGCCCAACCCGGTTCGAGGTTAGGCCCACCACAACGGCGAAGGCGGCAACCCCGATGACCCCGGCACTGAGCAGTGCCCCAATCTGAACCAAGCTGAATCCCAGTTCAGTCAAGTACAACGCCAAGAGGACGGCAATAAAGCTCTGGGCAAACGTCCGTATCGCCCTGGCAAAGATGATTAATCGAGCGTCACGGCTAACCCAGTTAAATGAGGTTAGCGACCTGATTTTCATCTCCTGTTGGGGGAGTTTGAACTAATCCCTAGCTATCCAAGAGGTCCGGATGGCTGACTCAACTTCAGGGAATCAGATAGCGCAAATCGGGCCTACCAGATTACCTGGGAACCCTGCAGGTTTTCTACCTCGGACTTTGGCAGGCCAAGTATTCCGTGGAACACGTCCATGTTGTGCTCGCCCAAGTCCGGTGTCCAGCGGTCGATGCGGGAGGGGGTTTCCGAGAAGCGCCACGGCGGAACGACGGCCCGCAGCTCGCCTTTTTCCGGATGGGTGATGGCCGGGAAGGCTTCCCGGGCCTCGAGATGGGGGTCGGCCCTCAACTGACTGGGTGAGAGCGACGGGAACGCGGGAACGCTACGGGACTGCAGCTTTTCGGTGATCCCAGTGGGGCTGTGTTTGGCTGTCCACTCAGAGATAAGCCCGTCCAATTCGTCATGGTGCTTCCAACGCCGGAAGGCATCACCAAATTTATCGACCACAGCCCAATCTGGCTTGCCCATAGCATCGACAAAGCCCTTCCACTCGTCCTGTGATCCCACAGAGATGCTGACCCATTCGTCCTGGCCCGCACATCTGTAAACGCCCTGGGGCGCGGCGGACTCATCGCGATTGCCTTGGCGTTGGGTCTCACTGCCATTCATGGCGTATTCGAGCAGCGACTGGCCAATGAAAGAGGAGCCCAGGTCCCTAACAGAAACGTCCACATGCTGGCCAAGTTCTGTCCGCCGTTTGGCGCAGAGGGCGGCCACAGCGGTGAAGGCAAGCAGCATTCCCCCGGTGTGGTCCATCCCGTGTCGGAGCTCAACCGGCGGTCCGTCGGGGTACCCGGTGAGATTGCCCAGACCACCGATGGCGGCGAACAAAGGGGCGTAGCCGGCGTAGTTGTACTCCGGCCCGCTCTGGCCGTTGGAGGAAAGGGATACCAGGATGATGTCCGGCTTGGCTTTACGCAAGGCTTCGTACCCGAACCCTAATCGATCAAACACGCCAGGCCGGAAGCTCTGCAGCACTAGGTCGGAGACCTTGGCGAGTTCCAGGGCCAACTCGATGGCGCGGGGCTCTTTCAGATTCAGGGTTGCCGACATCTTATTGGCGTTGACCTGTTCAAAGCTGGGGGCCGGCTTGCCGTACATGGGGTGGGGGCGGCGGGTGATGTCCAATCGGGCGTTGCTCTCGACCTTGATCACCTCCGCGCCCATCTCCGCCATCATCAGTCCGGCGAACGGCCCGGCGGCATGTGTTGAGAAGTCGGCTACCCGGATGCCGGATAGCGGTCCTAGAGCGTCGGTCATTAAATCACCCCCGAACGGGCCAATGAGACGATTTCTTCACCTGTGTAGCCAAGGGAGCCGAGCAACTCGGCGTTGTGCTCTCCAAGCAGCGGGGCCCGGTCAAGGACCGGAGGGGTTGCAGACATGCGGTAGGGCGGCCCTGCATAGTCGTAGGTCCCGGCTTCCGGGTGGTCCACCGAGACGAAAAATCCTCGCTCGCGCTGATGAGGGCTCTTGAACACCTCTCCCGGCGTGTAGAACGGGGCGAAGGGCACCCCGGCGGCCTGGCCTTCGTGGTACAGCCAGTCCTTGGTCTTGTCGGCCGTCCACGCTCTGAGATTGCTGTTTATATCAGCCCCATAGGTGGTTGGGTCTTGAAATCTTTCGGGCGCCGCCCAATCGGGGTCGCCGAGAAAATGTCCCAAGTTTTCCCATTGCCTAGGCTCAAGAGTCAATAATTCTATATGCCCGTCGCTGGTCGGCATCACGCCGCCGACACGGAAGAACCGGGTGAACCGGTCCTCTTCTACTCCCTCGGATTCCAATCTCTGCAGCGGCATGTATCCGATGGTCAGCTCCGCTTCCTGCGTTGAGCAGTCAATGAACTGCCCAGGAGACCCGCCCCATTTGGCGTAGATGGCCCCGCAGAGGCCCACCGCGGCGGAGAGACCGCCCTGGTAGGAGCCCATCATGCTGCCGGCTGCCAGCGGCGCCCGGTCGGGAAAAACGTCTAGGGCCAGGCCATTGGGAAGCAGGTTGCCTTCTCCACCGGCATGGAAGATGTTGACGTCGTTGGCTGCGTATTCGGAGTAAGGGCCGGTGCTTCCGTAGGGCGTGATGGCGACAGTAATCAGGTTGGGCCGGGCCTCGGCCAGCCGGTCTTGTCCGATACCCAGCTCGGTGGCGCAGGATGGTGAGAGATCATGGACCAGGACATCCATTTGCCCGGTCAGGTCCCAAAGGATCTCCCTGCCCTGATGGTCGCCCAGGTCCAGCGTGACCGATTTTTTGCCGGTGTTCAGATAGAGGAACATCCCGCTGCGTTCCGGATGAGGGACATCGCCGGGGAAGGGTCCCCGCCGCCGGGAAGGGTCGCCGGTCTTGGGCGGCTCTACCTTGATGATCTCAGCCCCCAACGACGCCATAAGCTTGCCGCAGAACGGCGCGGAGACCATGTTGGAAATCTCCAACATTTTCAGTCCGCCCATGGCGGTGGGGAAAATATTTTCAGACGAGTTCATATTCGCATTTCTACGTTGCCGAGTTAGTCAGCGTTGGCTACTTACACTGGGAGGATCGGCGGCATGCCCTCGCTGTGCTTAACCGAGCGAAGTTGGAGCGAGCTGCCGTCGGTGAACCATGGCACTCGTGGGTCGCGGGAGGGCAACAACACGGTGGCCTGGCCGGGGGCGGTTACTTGGCCGCGTTGGTTCTCGGCCCAGATCTCCAGGTCGACCAACGGCGAGCCGTTGTCGATGTGTTTGCCAATCACTTTGCCCTTCAAGTATTGGGTGTCGCCATAGACGTTGAAGCGGCGGCACTCGACGCGGAGACGCTTCAAAAAGGCGTCGTCGCCCATCCAGTTGGTGAGCAGCGTGCCCATCCAGGACACCCGCTGGGGCCCGTAATCGTAAGCACCAGGCACTCCCACCGCCTCGGCAACGGAATCTCTCAAGTGTCCGATGCCCGTGTACTCAAGTCCGCCTCCGGCCTCGGGGTTGCGGAAGAAATGGTCGGGGTGGCGCAGGGCCTCGCGGAGTAGCACTCCGTGGGCGCTGGAGCGGCCGGTGCCCACTAGAAATGCGGTCATGTCTTGTAAAGACAACGGTCCCCGGAGGACGGTATCGATCTCTTCTCCGATATGGGTGTCCTCGTAATAGCGGGTGTTGCCGCCCCTGGCCTTCTCGGCGAGGACCAGTTGGTCGATCTCTTCCAGCTCTTCGGGGGTATATTCGTGACGCTTGGGAACGTCGGCATATTTGCCCTGTTCGCGGGCGGCGCGGCGCTGGTGGCGGGTGCACCAACCCACGACTCTGGCTATCATCTCGTCGCGCTGGTTGGTGTAGATGGTCTCCACGTACTGAATGACCAAGGTTCCCGAGTACTCGCTGTGTTTCTCCTGAACATCCAGCACCCTCTCGATGCAGTTGATGTCGTCACCGGGGCGGATGTTGCGGAAGAACTCCCAATCGGTGCCGGCGAAGAAGCCGTGGATCCCAGGCAGACCCCAGCGGGTCCGGCCGGACCAGTGGCGCATGAAGGGAGCGCAAGGGTGTCCGATCATGGTGCCGTGTTTGGAATACGAGGCGTATTCCTGGTCCCGGAACATGGGGTTGCTGTCGCCGATGCCGTTCACGAAATTGATCATCGAACCAACGGAAGCATCTCGGACGAAGTCTTCAGTGCGCAGCCGGATCCCGATCATTGCTTTGGCGTTGGCGATCATCTCGGGGGTGATCCCCGCTACCTCAGGCAGGGTCTGAGTGACCCGTTCTTGTTCGTTGTGTTGTGCCATATTGACCTCGGGGGCTTATTAGCTGTCAGCGGTCAGCTTTCAGCAATAAATTGGTTTGGTTCGAGGGTGTTTTAAAAGAGTGACGTGGATGCCCGGCGCTTGATTGCTGACGGCTGATAGCTGACAGCTAATCGCTACGTTACCAGAGAACCTGGCCTTCTTCCAGTCGAGCGATCTCCTCTTTTTCCATACCCAGAAGACCACCGAAAATCTGCTGGTTGTGTTCGCCCAGCAGAGGCGCGTGCCGTAGGATAGAGGGCGGTGTTTTATTTAAGTTCCACATGATGTTGTAGATGGGCTCCGCTCCAAGAGAAGGGTGTTCGATGTCCGAGTAAAGACCACGCTCCTGGAAGTGGGGGTTGAAGAGCCGGTCCTCCGCGCCCATCACCGGGATGGCGGCAACACCATTGGCTTGGAGCAACTCGGTGATTTCACCGGCGGCCCGCTCTCGGGTCCAGGTTGCGAGGTTGCTGTCCAAGTCCTGGCGATTTTGCAAGCGAGAATACCGGCTGGCGAACCTCTCTTCTTCGCACCAAGAAGGGTTACCGATGGCCAGTTTCAGCCCCTGCCACTCCTCTTCGGTGCGGACTGCGATCGACACCCAAGCATCGTCTCCCTGGCAAGCATAGTTGCCGTAGGGGGCCATCACCGGGTCGAAGTTGCCCTTGGTGCCCATAACTCGGCCGGTCATCTCGTATTCCATCAGGCCCGCGCCCATGGTTGCAACGGTTGCCCGGAGCATCGAGACATCGATGTATTGGCCTTGGCCGGTCCTTTCCTTCTGGTGCAGGGCCGATACTATGGCGAACACTGAGTGCAGCGCTCCGGCAATATCCGCGTAGGCGTGCTTCAATCCCAGTGGCCTCTCCCCCTCGTAACCCAAGGTGCTGTCGAGGCCCGACAGGGCGCCGATCGAAGGCGCATAGGCTCTCAAGTCCCGAAGCGGCCCAGTCTGGCCGTTGGACGAGATGGAAGCCATGACGATCTCCGGCTTGATAGCGGAAAACACATCGTAGCCAAGGCCAAGGCGGTGCATGACGCCAGGAGAGAAATTTTCGACCACCACGTCGCAATGAGTCACCAGTTTTTTGATCAGGTCGAGGGCTTCTGGCTTGGTGGTGTTGAGGGCGATGCTCAGCTTTCCACGGTTCACATTGTGGAATAGCGGGTGCTGTTCCGGGTCGGGCTCATCTCCCACGATGGGGCGGCCTAGGCGCATGTAGTCCATTCGCTGGCGGGTCTCCACCTTGAGCACCTCGGCGCCCATGTCGGCCAATATCATGCCGGGGAGCGCGCCGGCCAGGACCCAGCCAAAGTCTAGAACCCGGTAACCATCAAGCGGGCGAGCCGCATCGTTTTGGTTGTTTTGGGTCATCGCCTAAATTATCCCCGTCTGGTAGAGCTTGACCAGTTCTTCTTTGGTATAGCCCAGCCCGTCGCAATAAACATCCGCATTGTGCTGGCCCAGCAAGGGCGCGGGGCTAGGTGAAAGGACGTCTTGGCCGGAAAGTTTGTAGGGCGGCCCGGCATAGGAAATCGGCCCGGTGTCTGGGCGGTCGATGGTCACGAATTGGTTGGCCAGACTTTCGTCGTTCCGGACCTCCTCGAAATCTCGCACCGGGGCGAGGGGAACACGGTGCTCCAGCGCCAACGCCAAAAGCTCGGCCTTGGTGTGCTGCAGCAGCCACTCTTCCATATAGCCGTCGACTTCGTCGGCGTATTCGTTGTTCATCCTTGTGCGGTTCCGGAAACGCTCCTCTTTAGCCCACTCAGGATCGCCCATCACCTCCAGCAACGTGCGCCATTGTCTGCCTTCCGGAGAGCCGACAAATATGTAGCCATCCTTGCAGCGGAGGATGCAGTTGGGGTAGGGGAAGTCCAGAGCGTGGTGGCCCGTCCGCCGGGTCATACGCCACTGGTAAACGGCCATCAACGCCTCGGGGCCGTTGTAGATACCGGCCATGGACTCGACTTCGGAGATATCTATGTGTTGGCCTCCACCCGCCAAAAGAGCGATCACGATGGAAGACGCCGCGGCCATGGCGGCAAAATAACCCACTTCAGGAGTGCCAAAGGTCAAAGGGTCCCGGTCAGGGCTGCCCAACCCCTCGCAGATTCCCCCGGCCGCTGCAAGGTTAATGTCGTAGGCCTTGTAATTGCGGTACGGACCGGTCAACCCAAAGGGGGTGATCGATGCCATGACAAGTTGTTCATTGTGGCTCCGCAGGGTCTCGTAGTCGACGCTCAACCGGTCCATTTCGGTGGGGTGAAGGTTATGGACGAATACTTGGGACTTGGCTAGCAGCCCGCCCAAAATCTCTCGCCCGGTAGGCGTTTCCAGGTCCAGGGTCACACCCTGTTTATTGGCGTTCAAATAGAGGAATAGCCCGCTTCGTTCGTGGTGGGGCTGGTCGTTCAGGAATGGGCCGTACTCCCGGTTCTGGTCCCCAACACCGGGTCGCTCGATCTTTACGACCCCGGCCCCCATATCGGCCAAGAGCTTGCTACAGTAGGGGGCAGAAACCGACTCCCCAAGTTCCACCACACGCAGACCCTGGAGCAATGAAAAAGTCAAAGGAAAACTCCGAAGAGGTTGATGTTCAAGGAATTGACGACCGCCGAATTCACCTCGGCACGGCCAATCGAATTGGGATTATACAGGGAATGAAGCTGGCCTGTTAATCACCTCGAGGGTAAATAAAAGAAGAGATGGCGCCCCAGGTGGGATTCGAACCCACGACCCGCTGCTTAGAAGGCAGCCGCTCTATCCCCTGAGCTACCGGGGCACACGCGGAGCCAGCCGAAGCTGGGAGCCGGTTCAAATCGGCTCATTACCATCTTACGAACGCCCTGAGAGGGGTGTCAAGGCGGTATCATTGACCCGTTGGCGGCCCCTTGGCTGGTTTGTTTATGTCCACTAACCCGCCAGCGCCGCCGATTGCAGATGGCCCAGCGCTCTGTCAAAATGAAAGCCCTTACAACGGAGGCGCAATTATGTGGGTATTCCTGTTCTGTAGGCCGGTTGAGCCGCGACAGGGAGGTGATGGGCAATGGCAGACGAGCTACTGAATATGGAATCCCAGCCTGCCGCAAAGCAACTGATCGCGGGTTGGCGGCGGCAATGGTCCGACGGCGGCGAGATATCCGGGGGCCTGCCCCGCTATCTGATCAGCAAGCTTGGCGCAACCCAGATCGGCGAGATGGGACCTGAAGTCTCCAAGCTCTGTTACCCCTTCCAGGTGCCGGGCACCCACGACACTTACCGCCCCAGAGTGGCTTACAACGAGGGCCTTCCCGTGCAGCCCATGACTCGGCGCAATCGGTTCTACGACGCTGGGAATGGCCTGATTATCTTCCTCGGCCAGGAGCCATGGTTCCGCATTGATGCCTACGCCGAGGCGTTCTTCAAAGCCGTGGCGGAGTTGAGTTCGCCCAAGATTGTAGCGGTGGAAGGGTATAACGGCGCGGCCCCACCTGAGATGGAACGCAGCGTCAGTTGCATCTACAGCCGGGCCGACATGAAAGAAAACCTGGACCAGTACGGCCTGCGCTATTCCAACTACGGCTCCCAGAGCCGCAATGGGCCCACCATCGCCATGGCCCTGGTGACCATCGCCCACTACGAACATCCCGACCTCGAAATGCTGCGCATGGGCGCCATGGCGCCGATGTACCCCTTCTTGACCTCAAGCAACGACCCGGTAGGGATCAGCCGGGACCACCGCGCCTTCTACGACATCATGCGCCGACTGAAGTCGATGTTCGACTTGGACATCGACCTTTCGGAGTTGTTGTCCCTTGGCGAGGCCGAGTCCCAGGAATTGGTGGAAACGTTGGAGAAGATCGCCGAGACCAATCCGACGGCCAAAGAACTGATCGACCGGGCCAAGACGGACTTCAACCTGGTGCCTTTCGAGAGATCAGTGTCTTTGGACCCGGCGTTGGACCGGACCCTCGAGGACATTCTCCGGAACGCGACGGACCAACCGAACGAAGATCCTCAGTAGATTCAACTTCAAAGGACACGCTCAGGGGAGTCCGTTCGTCCTGAGCTCCGACTGAAAGTCGCGAGTCTCGATGAAATCGGACCCGTCGAAGGATGCTCATCAGCCGTGTTCACGGTGGAGAAAGGTATTCCACCAAACGCGGTGGTTCGATGAGCTCACCATGAACAAGACGAAGGACGATAGGGCTAGTAGAGCAGGCCCTCAGCCTCAGCCGCTTTCTCGATCAATTCCCAACCGACATCGGTCCCCGGCACGAAATGATCACAGGCCTCGCCTTCCAGCACCGCCTTCCCAACGGGGTCGTCGGCTGTGACTGACAGAAACGCTGATTCTATCTCCGTCGCCAGCGTGGGATCCATGTCACTTTGGGAAGTGAAACAGCAGTGACTGTATCCAGGACTGGACCAGAAGATTCGCACCGCATCCCTGGGTAGCGTGCCGTCTTTGGCCATGGTCTCCATGACCTTTTGACTGACTGCGCCGGCGTCGAATTCCCCGCTGGTCACCCGCTCAACCACGTCACGTTCGTCGTTTTTGGTATCCGACTTCCGGTCATCGTAGAAGCTGTTGGCAGAAAGGTCTTTGGAGGGGCTGATCCCCGAATCTTTCAAGAAGGAATAAGCCAAGAGGCCCGACTGCACAGAATTCCTGCGGCCAAAGGCGAAGGTCCTATCTTTGAGGTCTTCCACGGTTTCGATGCCGGAGTCTGCCCGTGTGATGAAATGGGTGGTGAAGTTAATATCTACGTCCCGCATCGCGATAACCCGGACGCCATCTTCCGCCAGACGTTTGATCTTCACGTAACTGAGCGGGCCGTTCCAGGCCAGGTCAATTTCACCTTTAACGAAGGCGTCGACCATCTCGTCATAGCCCGAATACAACACCCAATCCAGGTCGATGCCCTTCCGCCGAAATAGCTTCTCAAGTCCCTGAAATACTTCCATATGGGCCACTGTGGCGGTGCCGCCTAATCTGACCATACTGGGCCTCCCGTTGGGGCTCTTGGAAATCCTGAAAGACGTGGTGGGATTATAGATGAAGGCGGCTGGAGCAGCAATCAAACCGCATTGATTCCTGCCTGTTAACAGATTTTTTTTAACGGCGGCCGTCTACGCGATTCTAC
>CEQE01142901.1_pt1 | contig 42056 bp, 35 predicted proteins | sample 356201 | NCBI WGS metagenome assembly CEQE01 (sample SAMEA2619970, study PRJEB7988) | marine metagenome | biome: marine biome (ENVO:00000447); feature: mesopelagic zone (ENVO:00000213) & marine oxygen minimum zone (ENVO:01000065); material: "saline water (ENVO:00002010), including plankton...
AACAGGATGATCTGCATGTTCACGTTTCTGCGCAGAGCATGGATCATGTGATTGCCGCCGATACTCAGGCCATCACCGTCGCCGGTGACGACCCACACGTCCAGGTCGGGATTGGCCAGCCTGACGCCGGTTGCGACAGCAGGAGCCCGACCGTGGATGGTGTGAAAGCCGAACGTGTCCATGTAATAGGGCAGACGAGAGGAGCAGCCTATCCCGGATATGAATACTTGATTTTCCTTCTTGACACCTAGCTCCGGCAGCAGCTTCTGAATCGTCTTCAAGATGGCATAGTCACCACAACCGGGACACCATCTTACCTCCTGATCGGAGGAATAGTCCTTTACCGACAGTTTCTGACTCGACACAGCACTCACTTGCACATCTCCAATTCAGTTTCGATCGCCTGCTCTATCTCCTTGATCTTAAAGGGACGGCCCGACACTTTGTTCAACCCCCTGGCATCGATGAGGTACTGGGATCTAACCAGATCTACGAACTGACCGGTGTTCATCTCCGGTATCAGCACTCGCTCGTAGGATGCCAGTAGCTCGCCCAGATTGGCGGGCAACGGCCACATATAACGAACGTGTATATGAGACACGTCCATACCGCTATCGCGGGCACGTTTCACCGCCCCGTGGATCGGACCGAAGGTCGATCCCCACCCGACCAGCGCAACTTTACCGCCTGGGTTACCCAGGATGACCTGCTGCTGCGGTATATCCGCGGCAATGCCATCGATCTTGGCTTTACGGATATCGGTCATCTTCTGGTGATTGTCCGGTTCGTAACAGATGTCACCCGTTTCCACGTTCCTTTCAATGCCCCCGATGCGGTGCTCCAACCCCGCCGTTCCCGGTTTTGCCCAAACTCTCGCCAGCGTTTTCGGATCCCTGGTGGCAGGAGTGAATCCTTCCGGGTCTATGCGATAGTTGACCGGAAAGGGCTGGTAGTCTTTGAAATCCGGTATGTTCCAAGGCTCCGATGCGCTGGCAAGGTAGCCATCGCTCAATACGATGACCGGGGTCATATACTTGGTCGCCAGTCGCACGGCTTCAATGGCGATCTCAAAACAATCAGCAGGGGTTGCGGCAGCGATGACCGGCAGGCTGGCGTCTGCGTGACGACCGGAGAGTGCCTGATTGAGATCGGACTGTTCGGTCTTGGTGGGCAATCCCGTGGAGGGACCACCACGCTGGGTATTGACCACGACCAACGGCAATTCGACTGCACTGCAGAGCGATATCGCCTCCCCCTTTAAGGAGATGCCGGGCCCCGAACTGGAGGTGACGCCGAGCGAGCCCGCGAAAGAGGCGCCCACGGCTGCACAAACCGCCGCGATCTCATCCTCCGCCTGGAAAGTCATGACGTCAAATTCCTTATGATTTGAAAGGGCATGCAGCAGCGCGGTCGCCGGTGTGATGGGATAGGATGCGAATACAATATCCAGGTCTGCCAGTTGTCCGCCAGCCAGCAGACCCCAGGCGAGTGCTTCAGTGCCGTTGACGTTGCGATAGACTCCGACGGGCAGCTCCGCTTTTGGAATCTTGTAGACCTCCACGCCGGCTGGTAACTCTGCAGTCTCCCCGTACGCGTGGCCGGCATTGATGGCGGCAATATTGGCCTCAGCCAAAACCGGTTTGGTAGCGAATTTGCTCTGTATTCCCTGGATGGTCTCGCTGCGATCACGATCGAAGAGCCACATGATCAGTCCGAGGGTCCACATATTCTTGCAGCGTATCGATTCCTTGTGACCCAGACCGAAGGGCTTTACCGCCTCCAGTACATGCTTGGTTACATCGATATCGATCACGCGATAGCCATCCAGAGACTCGTCTTCGAGGGGATTGGCTTCGTATCCTGCTTTGGTGAGATTCTTCGCACTAAATGCGCCACGATCGGCAATGATCAGTCCGCCTTCTACCAAATCATGGAGATTGGTCACCAGCGCGGCAGGGTTCATCACCACCAGTACGTCCACCTCGTCGCCAGCCGTGGTGACGTCATCGGATCCAAAGTAGATCTGGTAAGCGGAAACGCCGAACGTGGCGCCCGCCGGTGCTCTGATCTCCGCCGGAAAATCGGGGAACGTGGCCAGATCGTGCCCGTGCAGAGCAGTGCCCTGGGTGAATTTTGTGCCGGTGAGCTGCATGCCGTCACCGGAATCCCCGGCAAAACGGATCACGACGCCTTGGACAGGAGCATTATCGTCTGAATTGGGTAAACCCACACCGCCTAAGACAGTCATATTCACTAATCTCATTACTTCCGACCGAAGCCGGTGTCACAGAGTGCCAGTACAGCTTTCAAATTGCAGGCACAGTGTAACAGAGCTCAATGATCCCAAGTTTATTATTTTTCGAGCTAAGGGAGGCCCTCTACGGGGACCATGTAGTACGGACATAGCTCTCCCGCCATGATCCGTCACTAAGATGAGAGACCGGTCAAACGCAGGATTGATTTCAAGTCAACTTGAAGGTGATTGAACGTGGGCAATCGGACTGGACGGCTCGCCGCTATCGAGCAAGATGATAACCGCAGCACTGAGGGGACTCCTAGTTGATCGTACGCAGTCGCAGTACTACCGATCCCATGATGACCTGATCACCGTCGTTCATGGTGATCGATCCCTTCTCATCGATGGGCTGACCGTTTATGGTCGTGCCGTTGGTGGTGCCCAGGTCTTCGATGAAGAGCCGGTCTTTGACCAGTTTCATGCGCACGTGTTGCCGCGATACATCACTGTGGTTTATGACGTATGGCGAGTCGGGCGGGTTCCGTCCAATGACGACGCCCTCTTCACCTACCAGTTGATCCGCGGAGATCCGGAGCAGGTAACGCACGCCATCTCTGTCCTCGCCGTCTAGAACGTATTCCGACAGATTGGCTTTCTGCATCTCAGTATTCGAGGGTCCGGACACGCCCTCGTGGATTTCGTGATCCCTATCCCTCCTCCAAAGGTATATGACCGCGGCCACCAACATGACAAACAGCCCGATGAGGCCGGCCAGCAGCATGCGTTCCCACTGCTCCGCCTTGCTCCTCTGTGCCGCCAGGGCATTGGTGAGTTCCTGCTCGCGTTGGGCGTTTTCCGATTGCATCGATTGCAGGACAGCCTGCGTTTCCGTCATGATCTCTTCGGTACGACGGGCAACGTCCTCACGAGCAGCCTCGGCCTGGCGGGCTGCGGCGGCGGCATCCGCCATCGCCTTGGTCGCCCTATTCTGAGCATTCCTGGTCTCTTCCAGCAGATCGTCATTCTTCCGATTTACGTCACTCAACTGACGGGCCAGGTCGTTGGCTTTTGACATCGCTTTGATAGCTTCTTCCTTGGCTTCATTGGCGCTTGTGGTAGCCAGTTCGGCACTCTGCCTGGCTTGTACTATGGCCGAAAGACAAGCGCTCGCCGCAGCTTCGATATTGAGATTCTGCCCCATCAAAATCGTACTGAGTGATCCGCCCTGCATGGCATAGGCAACGCCCGACGAGTCACCCGGTGATGAGATCGTAAAGCCCACTATCTCACCGCATTCGTTCAGCAGTGGTGAGCCAAAGCCGGAATCGCCAAGGGATGCATTGTGCATCAACATGCGCACCTGAGAGCTCAGCCCAGGCACTACATAGCGTCTACTGATGCTGCCTTTTGACAACCGTACCGTTCTGCCGCGATCCGCCTGGATGCCGGCCGACCATACTGCGTCGCCTTCTTCGAGCTGCTGTTGTGCAAAAATCAAAGGTGGTACCTGCAGGCCGTTGACCTTCAGCACGGCCAGACCAAGAGAATCATCCGCTAGAATGTTTGAAGCAACCAATTGAGCTTCCGATCCAGGGATACTGACAGTAAAGGTTTCACCCCGTGACAATACCTGGGCACTGGTCACGACAAAGCCATTGTAGACATCACTTTCGATGACAAACCCAATGCCCGCACCTTCCTCCTTACTGCCACTGTAGCTGCGTACTACAACGATGCTCTGGTTGATCTGCTGGACCTGAATGTCGCCGCTGACAGGCAGGGCCGTCATAGCCAACGTAACCGCAAGGAAAAGCCTGCTGCAGGCTTTGTAGAGCAGGGCACATGGTCGGACGGTGCTGTCCAACTTCATCGTTCTAGCGGATTCTGTACGAACCAAGATGTAGCGCTCCCATCGTATTGGCACGCCATTTTATGACGAAAACTATACTGAAGAAATCGCAAAACTCAATTATTGTGACGCAGTCCTTTTTTTTGAGATACCATAATGTGAACCAGTTCAAGGAGAATGGTGATGAGATTCAGTTTCTGGCCTGCAGCAGCCCAACCCTTTTCTGAGGTGGCATCACTCGGCCACCATGTAGAGCAAAGCGGATGGGATGGCATTTGGTACTCTGATCACTTTATGCCCAATGCAAAAGACACCAGTGGCCCCATGCCGGAAGCGTGGACTACCTTGGCAGCACTGGCCGCATCCGTACCGCGCATTCGCCTGGGTAGCCTGGTCACCGGCAATACCTACCGGCATCCTGCCGTCCTGGCCAAGATGGCGGCAACGGTGGATAACATTTCCGGTGGTCGCTTGGTGCTGGGACTGGGCTCAGGCTGGCAGGAGAATGAACACACGGCCTACGGCATTCCTTTTCACTCCGTGAACGGGCGCCTGCGTCACCTGGAGGAAGCCTGCCAAATCATCAAGGCTCTGTTTGGGCAGGAAAGCGTCACCTTCGACGGCAAATACTATCAGTTGAAAGATGCACCGCTGCAACCGAAGCCTCAGCAGCAGAATCTGCCCTTGATGATTGGCGGTGGCGGCGAAAAGGTCACGCTAAGGATTACCGCCAAATACGCAGACGAGTGGAACGTCTGGGGGGACCCGGACAGGCTCAAGCACAAGATGGCGATACTGGATGGTCATTGCAGCGATATCGACCGGGATCCTGCGGAGATAGAAAGGTCCGCGGTAGCTCTGCTGTTCCTGAGTGATGATGAAGCATTTCTGAAGAAGATCAAGGAGGGGGGTGGCGCCCAACCAACCATCGCGGGAAACGTAAACGAGATCACGGATATCGTTAACGACTATGTTGAGGCCGGCGTCAATGAACTGATCGTACCCGACTTCACGATGGGCCAGGGCGCGCAGAAGCGGGACACCCTGGACAGGTTTATCAACGAGGTGGCTGCAAACTATCGTTAGCCCTGGTGAGTCTTCTAGTGCTTTACCTGGTGAGTCTTCTAGTGCTTTAAAGGCGCATCGACTGCCTTGAGTTCCCAGGACTCGGATATCTTCGATCGATAGCTGCTGAATTGTGCTTGGGCTGATACGGAACTGAGGCCCCTAAGACACCTTGCTACCTTTACTCTGAGATGCGGATCTTCGCTATCTAACATCTCTACAATGGCGTTCTCCACCCGCTGGGATTGCTCTTTGGCAAACGTCTCGCACATTCCTTGCACGGCTCTACGCCGCCTGATCTTGTTGTCGGCATTGCTCACAGATTCATGGAAGAAAGCCCAGACTTCATCGTTGCTATATAAGCGCAGGGCCGCCATCGCTCGATCACGAATGTAGCCGGGATGATCGCTGCTGCGGGCAATCTTCAGCAACGCGTGATAACTGTCAGCGGGCAATGCTCTGAATCTATCCTCATCGAAGTGCCACTCATACCCTCTCAGCAGGGGCATGATCCGAGCGGGACCCTCGTCCGCATACGATAGACCGCTTAAACTGACGCCTGACAGTAGAATCGCCAGTCGAATCCGGGTATGCAATTTGATGGTCAGAGTCATCTCCCGTCTTAAAACGGTCATTGAATGTGTCCGGGCCGGCTTGTCCCGGCGTGCCTGTTTCGGGCGCATTGGGGTAACTCTACTAGCTACAGGACCATAGGTGAAGCACTGAATTCCGAGCGGCATGCGAAACGACTCGCAGCAGCTTGACAAGGGGCCTGCGGGCTATTGGCCATACGTCCTTTTTCGACTGACATGGTCGCGCGCCCTGTGGTTCAACTGATGACTGAATCCAACCCCTGGATTGGTTGCGTCATGGAATTTTCGCCTTCCGAACAGAACTTCTCATATTGGGTCTAACTGGAAGAATATCGATGGGCAGACAGACTGGGTGACTTGGAAGCCCGTTGCCAATTACACGGGCGTCGATGCCCCAAATTGGCAGCACTTTCCAGGCACGATACGGCTACTTCACCGTGACGCTTTTCGCCAGGTTCCTCGGCCTATCCGGATCGCACCCTCTTAGTACCGCTAGATGGTAGGCCAGCAACTGGCAGGGAATGATGCCGGCGATTGCACTGACCAACCCCTGCCCTGCCATCGGCAGCTCGATATATTCGTCGAAGAGCGAATTGTCTTCATGTGCTATCCCGATCAGATATGCGCCCCGGGACTTCACCTCTGCCGCAGCATTCAGCATATAGCTGTCATCCTTCTCCACGAAGATGATGACCGGCACAGCATCCTCGATTAACGCGATCACCCCGTGTTTCAGTTCGCCGGCGGAGAATGCTTCAGCATGAAGGTAACTGGCTTCCTTGATATTGAGTGCGCCTATCACGGCAGTGCCGAAGTGCTGCTCACGGCCAAGAATGAAAAGATGATCCTGCGTCAGTATCCGGCTCGCAACTTCCAGCGTTCGACTGACCAATTGTTCGCTGAGGACTTCGCGCAAATGCCGGCTGATCCTGTCGATGTCCCGATTGAGTGCGCTGCCAGCGCCCTTCAGATTGATTGCTAACACATACCCAAAGGTGATCTGAGCGGTTGCGCTCTTGGTGGAGAGAACACAGACTTCCGGGCCACAGTGACTGTAGAAGGTGTGATCCGACAACCTCGTAATGGTGGTCCCGGGCATATTGACGACGCAGGCGATATTTAGCCCGGCTGCCTTTGCATATTCGATCGCCTCTATCGTATCGGCCGTCTCACCGCTTTGGCTGATGGCAATCAACAGGTCGCCCTTCTGCAGCATGTTACCGTGTGAGCTAATCTCGTATGCCTTGATACCGAGTGCATAGACACCTGCGACATTGCGCAGCAGATATGCGATCTGATCCGCAGCAAAGAAGGCGCCTCCGGCACCAGTGACGAATACTGAACGGGCCGCCTTGACAGCCAACATCAGCGGCCTAAGCTCTTCAACTGATATGTCTGCAGCACGTCCAATAGTGGACCACTGCTCTGATATCTCCTTCAGCATATAGTGTCGGTAGCCCTCTTTGGCCATCAACGTGCTCTGATGGTCCACTTCGATCCAGTTGAGGGGAATCTCAGTGCCGTTGTCCACGGCAAACAGTTGCAGTCTGCCATTGCGGTAATCGACCATGGCCAGATCATCCAGCACTAAACACCGCCCTGTGTGGTCGGCAAATGAGAGGGAGTCCGATGCAAAGAAATGCTCATTCCCCGCTTTTCCTACCAGCAACGGTGAACCGTTACGGATACCTATCAGTCGCTGCTCTTCATCTGCAATCAGCATGATCGTGTTGCGGCCTTGCAGTTTTAGAAAGGCCCGTTGAACAGCCAAGCGAAAGTCATCTGTTCCCGACTGGCGGGTCCCGGACTGGACGGTCGCGGTGCTGTTGGTGTCGGACTGCTGGATTGCCGCCAGGCTGGCCTCGATCAGTCTCAGGATGACCTCCGTGTCCGTATCAGAGTCGAAGGCTTCACCTGTGGCGGTCAAATCACTTTTTAACTCCTGGTAGTTCTCCACGATGCCGTTGTGGACCAGGGAGAATCTGCCGTCCCTCGACAGATGCGGATGGCTGTTGGTGATATTGACTGCACCGTGAGTAGCCCAACGGGTATGCCCCAGCGCGACGGTTGCCTGAGGCAGATTGTCGGTAGAGATCACGTCGCCGATGGCGCCGAGGCGTTTGATGAGCTGCAACTCCTTGGTCTGGCCCGAGTGCTGATCACCAGCTTGCAGCACTGCCACTCCCCAGGAATCGTAACCTCTGTACTCGAGCCGCTTCAGCCCCTCGATGACTACTGCAGCAGCGTTGTTTTCACCTGCGTAGGCGAAGATACCACACATTGTCATTCTCCATTTGACAGATCTACTCTGTTATAGCAATATAAATCAACAGTTCCACGCTGCAATACTAGTTGTCATCATATAATTGACAATACTATGACTGTTCATGAGACGCTGCAGAAGCTCGACCTGAACGACAGGGAGATCGACATCTACCTCGCCCTGCTCAAACTGGGTCCTGCATCCATAAGGGACATTGCCCGTCAATCGGCCATCAATCGCGGCACGACGTACGAGTTGCTGAAAGGACTACACAACAAGGGACTGGTCAGCTACTTTCCGAGAGGCAAGCGTCGATTCTTTTGCGCCGAGCAGCCTGAACATCTATTACAGATTGCCGAAGAGAAACAGCACCACTTGGGGGAGGCGATCGAGACGCTACAAAGCGAGATCATTCCCGATCTGAATCTGCTCAAGCCGGACCAGGCCGCCACCAATGTCCATTACTACGAAGGCGATGACGGCATCGAGCACGTACTGCGGGATATCCTCAGGACGGTGGAGCAATCGCAGAGCAAGATCTACAGCGTCTACTCTTCAAAGCTGATCCGCAAATACCTTTACCGACCGTTTCCCACCTATACCCGTCAGCGGGTGCAGCGCAACATCAGGGTGCAGGTGATCGCCATCGGCGAGGGTGGCGAGGAGGCACCCCTGGCGGAACGTAAGTGGATCCATACCGATGAGCGGAACACTGCCGCCAGTTACGTTGCCATCTATCCACCCAAATGTGCCATGATCTCACTGATTCAGGAAGACTACCCCACCGCTGTCGTCATCGAGTCCTCTGCTATCGCGTTGGCTCTCAAGATTTCATTCGATACGCTGTGGAATCTGCTGTAAACGCCTCAAGAAGATCTAACAGGTACAAGCAGTTGTAACCTCTGAATGGCAGATAAATCGCATACATCGGGCCATCGCCAAGCCAAAACTTGACCTGACTCAACTAAACACGAATCTGCCTTGGGCGTGGCGCGCTAACTGTTGCGTCCGCCTGTAAAGGAGAGTACATTTTTACTGCGCTGCGGAGTCTCTGTAGCCACGCTATAGAAGTTTACAGTGATTGGTCCCTGAGATTATGCATAATCCTTATGTCCACCAGGGAGTTGGTGACTGTACCAGCCGCGGAGCTCGTGATGACCACACTGTTCTTGCAGGATAACGGACTGATCGCGGCTCGACTCAAGTTAACGACTCTCCTCAGGCAGCTTCACTGCCCCCTCACAACACCAATCCCCAAAATAGCCCAACTGTCCACGATCACGATTCAAACCCGTACCCACACACTATATAATTCACAGAATAGTTTTCTATCCCGGGTCAGCAACTGTCTTGCCATCATACGATCGGTAAACCCACTTGCGGCAGGAGGAAGGTAAGTCTTGACTGAAACCACAACCGGTCTGTGGCCATTGGTTCTCTACATGGCCTCGGTCATGGCACTGGTCCTGCTGATTATCGGGTTATCCCACATCGCTGGCCCCAAAACCAAAATGAGGAGAGCCACGGGCGAGCCGTTTGAAGCCGGCATCGTTCCGGTAGGCGGCACCGAGCACACCATCTCGGTTGAGTTCTACTTGGTCGCCATGTTCTTTGTGATCTTCGACCTGGAGACGGTCTTTATCTTTGCATGGGCGATCGCCTTTTATGAACTCGGTTGGGCCGGGTACTGGGCAATCTTCATCTTTATCGTGATCCTGACTGCGGCACTCATCTATGAATGGAAATCCGGTGCCCTCGATTGGGGTATCAAGAGACGTAAAGGTCTGAAACTGGAGCCCCGCTAATGGAGTGGAATATCAGCAAGGTAAAGGCAGGTGATCCTATACCGACCACGCAAGTGGACGAGGCTTTGGAGGCGGAAGTTGAGCGGAACGTGATGTTGACTACGCTGGAGGCAATGATCTCCTGGGGTCGCAAGAACTCGGTCTTCCCATATAACTTTGGCATATCCTGCTGTTATGTGGAGATGGCAACCACATTCACCAGTCGATTCGATATCGCTCGATTCGGCGCCGAGGTGCTAAGAGCTACCCCGCGACAATCGGACCTTATGGTGGTTGCAGGCACACCCTTCATAAAGATGGCGCCGGTTATCCAGCGACTCTATGAGCAGATGATCGAACCCCGCTGGGTGATCTCCATGGGCGCATGTGCAAATTCGGGAGGCATCTACGACATCTACAGTGTGGTGCAGGGAGTGGATAAATTCATCCCGGTGGATATCTACATTCCGGGATGTCCGCCACGTCCTGAGGCCGTGCTTGAAGCGGTGGGGCTGCTGCGGGAGAAGATCGGTGCAGAGCGACGTCCGCTCAGTTGGCTGCTGGAGGACAAGCGCATCGTGGAACTCGAGACCGGCAGTAATCGGGATCTGAAGACCGCGCAGCGAATGGAGGCCACCGACCTGCGGCCCCCCGATGAAGTTTGATGTGAATTAATGAAGTCTCGTGAACGGCAGGCGCACCCAACAAGACGCGACCACATGTCTTATGGAAGGAGTGCTTAGTGGCAGCGGTAATGCAGTTGGATAAACCGGCGATAGCGAGAGAACTACAGAATCGTTTTTCAGATGCGACTCTGATCTATCAGCCAACCATCGATGGGATGCCCACCTTCTGGGTCGGCAGAGACCGGTTCAGGGACGTACTCCAATACCTGAAGAGGGAATCGGAGCAGCCGTATCCCATGCTCTACGATCTGTGTGGTGTGGACGAGAGACTGCGCACGCACAGAGACGGACTACCCAACAGCGACTTTACGGTTGTATATCACCTTCTATCCATCGTTCGAGACGAGGATATTCGTGTCAAGGTCGCGCTTGCAGAAGACGATATTTGCGTTCCCACCGTACAGGACATCTTTCCGAATGCGAACTGGTACGAACGGGAAACCTGGGACATGTTCGGTATCGTATTCGACGGTCACCCGAACCTGAAACGGATACTCACACCCCCCTGGTGGGAAGGTCACCCGTTGCGCAAGGAGCACCCCGCACGCGCGACGGAGATGGAGCCCTTCAGCTTAACGGAAGAGAAACAGGAGCGGTACCAGGAAGCGCTTCGATTCAAACCGGAAGAGTGGGGTCTGTCGCGCAAAAAGAAAGACACCGAATACATGTTTCTCAACATCGGTCCCAACCACCCAAGTTCCCACGGAGCGTTCCGCATCGTTCTGCAGTTGGATGGGGAAGTGGTAGTGGACGCGGTCCCGGAAATCGGTTTCCACCACCGCGGCGTGGAGAAGATGGGCGAACGGCAAAGCTGGCACAGCTTTATCCCCTACACGGATCGGATCGACTACGCAGCCGGCGTGATGAACAACCTGCCGTACGTCATGGCCGTTGAAAAACTGGCGGGCATCGAAGTGCCGGACCGCGTCAAAGTGATCCGTATCATGCTGGTGGAGCTTTTCCGAGTAATCAGCCACATGGTCTTCTGGGGTACCTTCTCCGCAGACGTCGGACACATGTCATCCATCTTCTACATGTTCAACGACCGGGAGAGAATCTTCCGTATCTTCGAAGCCATTACCGGCGGCCGCATGCACCCTTCGTGGTTTCGTATCGGTGGTGTAGCCCAGGATCTCCCCAAAGGCTGGGATAAGATGGTACGGGACTTTGTCGATTGGATGCCGGGGCGTGTGGATCACTTCGACAAGATCAGCATGCAGAATACCGTACTGAAGAAACGCACCGTGGGAATCGGCATCTATACGCAGCAGGAGGCCCTCGACTGGGGGGTGACGGGACCTGGACTGCGTGCCACCGGTATAGATTATGACTTTCGCCGCAATCGAGCCTACGGCGGCTACGACCAGTTTGACTTTGAGGTACCCCTCGGATCCAACGGCGACTGCTATGATCGCGCTGCGGTACGGGTCGAAGAGGTCCGTCAGAGCGTAAAGATCATCAAGCAGTGCCTCAACAACATGCCGGAGGGGCCCTACAAAGCCGATCACCCCCTCACCACGCCGCCGCCCAAAGAACGTACCATGCGGGATATCGATACGCTGATTCACCATTTTGTCAACGTCAGTTGGGGACCTGTAATACCCGCTGGTGAAAGCAGCGTAACCGTCGAAGCCACCAAGGGAAACAACAGCTATTATCTGACCAGCGACGGCAGCACTACATCATACCGAACCAGGATCAGGACGCCGACCTTTGCACACCTGCAAATGCTGCCGCTGATCAGCAGAGGCTTGCTCGTTCAGGATGTGGTTGCCATCCTGTGCGCCACCGACATTGTGATGGCGGACGTAGATCGTTAGTATTCCGGAATCAGAGACAGATCTGGATTGTTAGGAAGATACATATGAGTGCAGTAGGACAGAACCTGATCAACGCTCTTAGCGATGAGGAAGTCGCTGAGATCGAAGAGGAGATCACACATCTCAATGATCGCAAGGCCGCCGCTATTGACGCTTTGAAAATCGTGCAGAAACACAGACGCTATGTATCTGATGAAAGCCTGCAGGCTATAGCCAATCTGCTGGGGATGTCCTATGCGGAACTCGATGGCATTGCGACATTCTACACGCTCATTTTCCGTAAACCCGTCGGAGAGAAGGTGATACTCCTATGTGACGGCGTCAGCTGCTGGATTATGGGTAGCGATAACGTGCGCGAAAAGGTGAAGAGCAAGTTGCAGATCCAGATGGGGGAAACGACGCCCGACGGCAAATACACGCTGTTACCCATGACGTGTCTCGGGGACTGCGACCATGCGCCTGCCATGCTTGTCGGCGAAGATGTGTACCGCGATCTAACCGACAAACGTATTGACGAGATCTTCGACGAGTAAACATGGAAACTCCGTTAACAAACAACATCGGTTCGAGCAAGCCATTCCCGGACTTGACTGTCTACGAGGCCAATGGCGGTTACCAGGCGGTACGCGACACCATTGGAAAGCGCTCCCCCGCAGAAGTTCTGGAAATCGTTAGAGACTCCAATCTGCGCGGCAGAGGCGGCGCCGGCGTTTCCACCGGAATGAAATGGGGATTCGTTCCCATGGATGATGCCACGCCAGGGCACAAATACCTGGTCGCGAACGCGGACGAGATGGAACCGGGTACGTTCAAGGACCGGGTGCTGATGGAATTCGATCCCCACCAGTTGATCGAGGGGATGATTCTCGCTGCATATGCCATTCAAGCCGACATCGGCTACATCTTCATCCGCTCGGACTATTACTTGGCTACGGCAAGGTTGAAGGCGGCAATTGCAGAGAGCCGTGACAAAGGCTACCTGGGCAAGCGGATCCTGGGGACTGACTACGGTTTCGAGCTGCACGTACACGTCAGCGCTGGACGCTACATCTGCGGCGAGGAGACCGCCCTACTGAACTCCCTTGAGGGCAAGCGGGCCAATCCCAGAACCAAGCCGCCATTTCCTCCGGTCAGCGGCCTGTGGGGAAGACCCACTATTGTCAACAACGTAGAGACGCTCTGCTGCGTCACCCATATCGTTAACAAGGGTGCAGACTGGTTCAAGTCGTTGGGTGTGGGAGCGGATGCCGGCACAAAACTGTTTGGTGCAAGCGGCAAAGTAAAGAATCCCGGTTGTTGGGAATTACCCATGGGCACACCGATCCGGGAAATCCTGGAGGGCAGCGCGGGCGGAATGCAGGATGGTTACAGCCTGAAAGGATTCCTTCCGGGCGGCGGCTCTACCGGCTTTCTGACCCCTGAACATCTCGATCTTGCCATGGATTATGACGTCATCATGGGAGTCAAGAGTCGCCTCGGCACAGGCACCATGATCATACTGGACGACAAGACCTGCCCCATAGGTATGGTGGAGAACCTGGTCAATTTCTTTGCACGGGAATCCTGTGGTTTTTGCACGCCATGTCGCGATGGACTGCCCTGGATCGAAGAGATTCTGCACAAGTTGGAAGCGGGCGAAGGTGAGCCGGACGATCTCAACATACTTGACCAACAGGCTCGATTCATCGACTGGTGGGGATCGGATTCGGCCAGCAACGGCAACACCCACTGCCCGCTTGCTCCCGGAGCCATCGAACCCCTTGAGACTGCGAGGAAGTACTTCGCCGATGACTTCACACGACACATCAGGGACAGGAAGTGTTCCTACAGATGAGAGATTTGTACGAAGGAGTAACACATGCCCAAGATTATTGTTGATCGGATATCCTATGAAGTGGATGCCGGCAATAATCTGTTGGAAGCGCTTCTCAGTCTGAAAAGGGATCTGCCTTATTTCTGCTGGCACCCCTCGATGGGATCGATCGGCGCATGCAGGCAGTGTGCGGTGATTCAGTACCGCGATGAGGACGATGACACGGGTCGCATCGTAATGGCGTGCATGACACCGGTCACCGAGGGGGCCATCTTTTCTACCGACACGGAGAATGCCAAACAGTTTCGCCGTGACGTAATCGAAAACATGATGATCAACCATCCCCATGATTGCCCCGTCTGCGAAGAAGGAGGCGAGTGTCATCTACAAGACATGACGGTGATGACCGGTCACAGAAGTCGTAAATACAGTGGACGCAAGAATACCTTTAGGAATCAGTACCTTGGACCCTTTATCAACCACGAGATGAACCGTTGCATAACCTGTTACCGCTGCGTGCGTTACTACAGTGACTATGCAGGCGGCGTGGATCTGGCAGCATTCGCGTCGCGTAACAACACCTACTTCGGCCGACACCAGGACGGCGTCCTGGAAAGTGAGTTTGCCGGAAATCTCGTGGAAGTATGTCCTACTGGCGTGTTTACCGACAGGACCCTCAGCGAACACTATACACGCAAGTGGGATCTGCAATCTGCCCCATCGATTTGTGTTGGGTGTGGCGTAGGATGCAACACCTTCGCTTGTGAACGCTACGGTCAGCTAAGGCGCATTCACAACCGTTTCAATGATCAGGTCAATGGCTATTTTCTGTGCGACCGTGGTCGTTTCGGCGGCGGCTTTGTCAACAGTGAGGACAGAATTCCTCAGGCAGGAATTCGTGATGGCGAAGGTAAATACGATCCGGTCAGTAGAGAGCAAGCGATCAATCACGTAGCGGACCAGTTCGCCGGCAACTCAGGCAAGGTAGTGGGTATCGGATCACCACGGGCTTCACTGGAGTCGAATTACCTGCTGAAAGAGATCGTTGGCGAGGCAAATTTCTACAGCGGCGCTTCATGCAAAGAGCAGGAACTCACCGATTGCATCATCGACATAATGCGGGATGGCACTGTGAAAACGGCGTCAATCACAGAGGCGGAAGAAGCGGACGCCGTCCTGGTCCTCGGTGAAGACCTGACCAACCGCGCCCCGCGCTTGGCATTGGCGGTGCGCCAATCGGTGAGGAGCCGCTCGAAGGAGCTGGCGCTGCAGGCTTCAATTCCGCTCTGGCAGGACCACGCCGTAAGAGAGTTGGCCCAGAATGAGCTCAGTCCACTCGTTCTACTGACCTCCTCTGCCGATCGACTCGAAGATGTCGCAAGCGTGAGCCATCAGTCGTCAGCGGCAGAGATCGCCCGCATGGGATTTGCCGTAGCGAATGGATTGAATGATCGTTTCGCTGCTGTGGACGATCTCGGCGCCGAACTGCAACAGACCGTTGACCAGGTGGTGGAGATTCTAAAGTCGGCAAAGCGTCCCTTGATCGTGTCCGGAAGCGGCAGTCAATCCAGGCCTGTGGTTGAAGCGGCCGCCAACGTCGCCTGGGCGCTGCACGCGGCCAATATAGACGCAAGCATCGTGCTGTGCGTGCCTGAATGCAACAGCTTGGGCGTGGGTTTGCTGGACAGGGAAAACGGCAACACCCTTTCGGACCTTATGCAGTCATCTGACGACATTGCCACGGCGATCGTGCTGGAGAATGACCTGTACCGCAGGGCTTCAACTGAAGATGTTAGCGCGTTCCTTGCGAAGGTAGGCCGACTGGTGTCAATCGACTCCCTCGACAACGCGACCGTGTCTTCATCCGATGTGGTACTACCCGCCGCTACGTTCGCCGAGACTGGTGGGACCCTGATCAACTACGAAGGCAGGGCGCAGCGGTCCTTTGCAGTCTATGAGGGCAAAGGTGATATCCAGGGAAGCTGGCAGTGGTTGCTCAGTCTGGGTAGGGCCCTCAAGAGCAACCGATTTGCATCGATGCAGGTCATTGACGATGTAACCGCTGACTGTGCTGGCAGGAACCAACTGTTAGCAGGAATAGCCAACGCGGCGCCCTCTGCTGACTATCGAGCCAACGGCATGAAGATCGCTCGCATGACCCACCGCGCCAGCGGCAGAACCGCGATGAGAGCTAACATCGATGTGCACGAACCGAAACAACCGGTCGATCAGGAATCCGCACTGGCCTACACGATGGAGGGATTAAGCGGTCCACAGGCTCCGCTATCCGCCTACGTGTGGTCGCCCGGCTGGACCTCAAACCAGTCGGTGCATAAATTTCAGACTGAAACAGGTGGTCCATTGACGCAGGTTGATCCGGGCGTGCGTCTGCTCGAGCCTGCCGCAGGCGACAGCCTGGCGGAGTCATACCGCGAGATTCCAGCGCAAACGGCTTCCCAAGGAGGGCCTCTGGCACTTATACCCAGATACCACATCTTTGGCAGTGACGAGTTAAGCGCGCGCAGCAAAGCGATTGCAGAGCTGGCACCCACCAGTTATCTGGCGATCAATCAGCAGACAGCAGAGAGACTGTCCGTGGCCTCCAAGGACGGTGTTGAATTTACGATCGGTGATCAGACCGCGCAGCTTGAGGTAGTCGTGGACAGTTCAGTGAACGACGGCTACGCGCTCTTTCCTGCCGGACTAGCCGATACTCTGGATCTGATGCATCAGACGGAGGTCAGTCTTAAAAAGGCGGCGAACTGGATCCCTCGCAAGACCCCCGCGGATAGGCTGATAGCAAAGGAGTAAGTAGACAGCCAATGGAAATCATCCTTGCCCTATTGAACGTCTTCGGAGTCCTGATCGGTGCTGTATTGGCGGCGGCCGTACTGACGTGGTACGAAAGACGAATGCTCGGCCTCTGGCAGGATCGTCTCGGGCCCAACCGCGTCTGGTTCTTCGGCATCGGCATCGTGATCGCCGATATGATCAAGATGTTCTTCAAAGATGACTGGATACCGCCATTTGCCGACAAGCCTATCTTCATCATGGCTCCTGGGATCATGTTGGGTTCGATTTGGATGGCGTTTGCAGTCGTTCCCTTTGCTCCCGGCATACACGTCATAGATCTGAACGTCGGACTACTTTACTTCATGGGTATGAGTTCCATGGCTGTGTATGGTGTACTTCTCGGCGGCTTGTCCTCGAACAACAAGTTCGCCTTGATCGGTGGACTGCGCTCAGCGGCACAGATGGTCAGCTACGAGGTCTTCATGGGACTTTCACTCATGGGTGTAGTGATGGTCACGGGCTCATTCAGCATGGTCGCGATCGTCGAAGCCCAAGCGGATCTCTGGTTTGTCGTCACCCAGTTTCTCGGCTTTATCGTCTTTATGATCGCCGGGATCGCGGAGAGCCACCGCCTGCCATTCGACCTGCCGGAAGCCGAACAAGAACTGGTGCAGGGATTTCACACCGAATATTCCGGCATGAAGTTCGGCATGTATATGGTGGGTGAGTACATGGGTGTTGTATTGGTTTCGGTATTCATCACCACCATCTTCTTCGGGGGCTGGCTGGGACCTGACTTTTTGGCCTGGACCGGTATTGCGTGGCTATCCATAGTCACAGACTTCTTCTGGTTTGCCATAAAAGCGGCATTCTTTATCAGCTTCTTCGTGCTGTTGCGTGCCGCCATGCCGAGGCCGCGGTACGACCAACTGATGTCGTTAGGTTGGAAGATCATGCTGCCGTTGACCCTGCTGAACCTGGTAGTCACAGGGTACGTACTTCTCATGCTAAAGGGCTAGACAGTGTTCGAAAATATAACCAGCCAATTCCGCACGCTCTACGGAGTCTGCAGTCATATGTTCCGCAGGTACACGCGACGGGGACAGATGTTTGAGGCGGATGGCAAGAAAAGATTGTGGGAGACGGTTCAGTATCCGGACGAGATGCCTTACCTACCGCCGAGATATAGAGGAAGAATCGTACTTACCCGCGATCCCGATGGGGAGGAGCGTTGCGTAGCATGCAACCTGTGCGCAAGTGTCTGCCCGCCGGACTGCATTGCCTTGCAGAAGGCCGAGACTGAAGATGGCCGTTGGTATCCTGAGTTCTTCAGAATCAACTTTTCGCGCTGCATGATGTGCGGCCTGTGTGAAGAAGCTTGCCCCACCTATGCCATTCAACTGACGCCCGATTTTGAGATGGGTGAATACCACCGTGAGAATCTGATCTACGAAAAGGAACACCTTCTCATCAGTGGCCAGGGCAAGTATCCAGGCTACAGCTTCTACAACGTTTCCGGCAAGAGTATCGCCGGAAAGGATAAGGGGCAAGCTGACAACGAAGCGCCACCGGTGGACATTCACTCTCTATTACCTTGATCTGACCCAAGGAGGCTAAGTGCAACTGATACTTTTTTACCTTGCGGGGGCCATCGCATTGGGTTGCACTCTGATGGCGATCACTCGGAGCAACGCCGCCCACGCGCTGATCTATTTCATCATCTCGCTCCTAGCATCGGCGGTCATCTTCTTCCTTGTGGGTGCGCCTTTTGCAGCCGTGCTGGAAGTGATCGTATATGCCGGCGCCATCATGGTGTTGTTCATCTTTGTCATCATGATGCTGAATCTGGGAGACGCGGGCAAGAGACAGGAACAGAGCTGGCTGAATCTAAGCGTTTGGATCGCGCCCGCCATCCTGGCAGCGGTGCTGCTGGCTGAAATGGTAATGATTCTGAGCAGCAGTGACACACCCATCCCGGCGCAATCCGTGTCCCCGAAAGATGTGGGCATGGCGCTTTTCGGACCCTATGTCCTGGCAGTTGAGATCGCCTCAATGTTGCTGTTAGCAGGTCTGGTCGGTGCCTATCATTTGGGCAGACGCTACCTGGAAGAAACCAGAGAGGACGAGAGCGAATGATAGAAGCCGTATCAGTTCCGCTGGAACATGGTCTCATACTGGCAGCGTTGCTGTTCAGTCTTGGGCTAATCGGGGTTATGGTTCGTCGCAACCTCCTGTTTATCTTGATGTCTCTCGAAATCATGCTCAACTCCACCGCGCTCGCGTTTGTCATGGTGGGTGCGCGCTGGGCTGCGGCCGACGGTCAGGTGATGTTCATGTTGATACTGACCGTAGCTGCCGCTGAAGTGGCGGTGGGTTTGGGGCTATTGCTGCAACTGCATCATCGATTCCGATCGCTGGATATCGACAATGCCAGTTACTTGAGGGGATAGCATGCTCGACCTGGTTTGGCTCGTCCCGATATTCCCGCTGGCAGGTTTCCTGATACTGTTTACGACAATTGGCAAGCTGCCGCAGCCCCTCGTCGTCGCCGTTGGTGCGGGAAGCGTTGGCCTGGCCGCTATCGTGGCATTCTCTGCCGGCTACACGTTTATCGCAAACGATGTTTCCCCGCTGACGGTAACACTCTATACGTGGATGCATGTCGGCGACTTCTCACCCGGCTTATCCTTCTACGTGGACGGGCTGACGCTCACCATGATGTTCGTGATCACCGGGGTAGGATTTCTTATTCACGTCTATTCCACCGCCAACCGGGCAGTGTTCATAGACGACGATCACCACAGCCGCTTTTTCGCCTACATGAATCTGTTTGTATGCGCCATGCTCCTACTGGTCATGGGTGACAATCTGCTGCTCCTATACATGGGTTGGGAAGGCGTCGGTCTCTGCAGCTACCTCCTGATCGGTTTCTGGCACGACGATCCCGCCAACGGTGCAGCGGCTAGAAAGGCCTTCGTGGTCACGCGGGTCGGCGACACCGCCATGGCCCTCGGGCTGTTCCTGCTGTTCCTGAATTTTCGGACCCTCGAGATTCAGCCCCTCATGGATGCTGCTGCGGGAGACTGGGTTCTCGGTTCGCCAACACTGGCGGCATTTTTGATCCTCGGGGGTGCGGTGGGTAAATCGGCGCAACTGCCGTTACAGACGTGGCTGCCGGATGCTATGGCAGGTCCCACTCCCGTCAGTGCCCTGATCCACGCAGCGACCATGGTGACCGCCGGCGTTTACCTGATCGCGCGCACCCATGAACTCTACTTACTGGCGCCGGACGCTCAACTGGCTGTGGCGCTGGTTGGCGTGATCACACTCCTGATGGCCGCCTGTACGGCGCTGGTTCAGACCGATATCAAGCGCATCCTTGCATTCTCCACCATCAGCCAGATCGGCTACATGTTCCTGGCGCTCGGGGTAAGCGCCTGGTCTTCAGGCATTTTCCACCTGATGACCCACGCCTTCTTTAAAGCGTTACTGTTCCTGGGTGCAGGAGCGGTGATCTTCAGCCTGCATCACGAGCACAGTATCCTAAGGATGGGAGGCCTCAGAAAGAAACTGCCGGTTGCCTTCTGGAGTTTCCTGATCGGCAGCGCCGCACTGGCAGCATTTCCGTTTACGTCCGGTTTCTATAGCAAGGAGCCGATTCTAATGCAGGCTTTCGACGTCAGCCCCTGGCTATGGGCAGGCGGTTTGCTCGGCGCGTTTATCACCGCCGTTTACAGTTTCCGGCTGGTCTTCATCGTATTCTTTGGCGAGGCGAGGACCGAACCCATCGAACCCAGCGGGCTGTCCGGAACTCCTTGGGCCATGGCGATTCCACTCATCATCCTCTGCGCTCTGGCGGTCGCCGGAGGTTGGTGGGGTGAACCACAGGTTGCTGCAGTATTTCCCGAGGCAAGCGGCGAGCACCACAGTGGGGCGCTGGTTTACATCACGTCCGGGGTCCCGTTGGTTGGAATAATACTGGCCTATCTGATATTCCTCGACGGCAGGCTGAAGGTCACTGCACTGACCGAGTCGATCGTGGGCAAGACACTGCGCGATTTCTGGTTCAGCCATTGGGCCATGGATTGGCTCTACGACGCATTGTTCGTAAACCCATACAAACGGGTGACGGCCATGAACAAACGTGACATCGCTGTCGATTCTATCTACAACGGAACAGCAGGCGCTGCTGCATACATCCACACGTTGCTCTCCCAGACGCAAACCGGGGTGCTGCGCTCTTACGCGAAGTCCATGGCGTTCGGATTGGCAGTGTTAATCGTGGTGGTGTTGTGGATCTAATTTGTACTGACTGGATATTGACATGACTTTATTGTGGCTGATCATCGTACTGTTCGCGGGTGGGGTCGTCGCCTGGCTGGCAGAGGGGTGGAACAAGGATTGGCCAAGATGGGTATCCCTCGGATTCCTGGGAATCTCTCTTATCATCGTCGCTTCGCTGTTCGGTAATCCGCTTCCGGCAGATGGCTTCGTCGCAGGCAATCTAACTAACGAGTCTGCCTGGCTGATGCGCTTTCAGTGGAGCTGGATTCCCCGTTTCGGCATCAGTGTTGAGCTCGGTTTGGATGGTCTTAGCCTACTAATGGTAGGTCTGACAGTGTTCCTGGGCATTGTTGCGGTAGTCTCCTCTTGGTCCGAGATCGATCACAGGCCGGGTTTTTTCCAGTTCAATCTGATGTGGACCCTGGCTGGGGTGGTGGGCGTGTTCGTGTCACTGGACCTGTTTCTGTTCTTCTTCTTCTGGGAAGTGATGCTGATCCCGATGTATTTACTGATAGCTGTCTGGGGTCACGAAGACAGGAACTACGCATCGATGAAGTTCTTCCTGTTCACCCAGATCAGCGGCATGCTCATGTTGGTCGCAATCCTCTCACTCGTGTTCATACATCACGGCACGACCGGCGTGTACACCTTCAGTTACTTCGATCTGCTCGGAACGGAGCTTCAAGACACGGTGGCGTTTTGGTTGATGCTTGGGTTCTTCATCGCATTCGTCGTGAAGCTGCCCGGATTTCCGTTCCACCCCTGGCTTGCAGACGCGCATACCCAGGCGCCGACCGCCGCCAGCGTGTTGCTGGCAGGAATTCTCCTCAAAACAGGCGCATATGGTCTAATCCGCTTCACGGTGCCCCTGTTCCCCTCTGCATTCGCTGAAATCGCTCCGTTCGCCATGGCACTCGGCACCGCTGGCGTGATCTACGGCGCACTGCTGGCATTTGCCCAGTCCGACTTCAAACGACTGATCGCATACAGCAGCGTCAGCCATATGGGCTTTGTCCTGATAGGGATCTACGCATGGAACCAGTACACCCTGCAGGGCTCGGTCATGCAGATGATTGCCCACGGATTTAGCACAGCCGCTCTCTTTATGCTCGCTGGAGCCATCCAGCACAGGCTGCACACGCGCGAGATGAGCAAGATGGGCGGCTTGTGGCAGGAGATGCCAAGGATGGGCGCGATCACCCTGTTCTTTATCGTCGCATCTCTGGGCATGCCGGGACTGGGTAATTTCGTTGGAGAGTTTCTGGTGTTGCTGGGCACTTTCCAGGTGAACATACCGATCACGGTAATTGCCGCTCTGGGGCTTATCACTGCAGCCGTCTATTCCTTGATCGCCATGCAGAGAACCTTTCAGGGGCAGCCCACAGCGGACGCCGACTTTCCCAAGGATCTCCGCGACTACGGCGCCAGAGACATTTCGGTCATGATCCTGATGATGATCGGTCTACTCATGCTGGGCCTTTACCCGCAACCGATCTTCGATATCGCTAACCCGGTACTTGCCAATCTGCATACCTACACGCCCCACGGAAGTCCCGCCTGGCTGGGGAGCCTTCTATGAGTAACACTGAATTCGCCTTGAGCAATACTCAGTTAGTTGCCTTGCTGCCGCTGATCACATTCGCTACGGTCATCACCATCGTCCTGCTTGCCATACCCTTCTGGCGCAGCCTCAAGGGAATCTGCGCACTGACGGTGGTCGGCCTGCTGATCAGTCTGGCCACGATCATCTGGACAAGCCCAACGGCCCCGAGTGCAACTCCGCTTCTGGTGATCGATGCATTTGCCAGCCTCTTTATGACCCTCATCTGTCTCGCGACCCTGGCGGTCGCCCTGTTGGCTTACGACTACCTGAAGGGGAGAGACGGACAACAAGAGGAGTTTTTTCTGCTGTTGCTTCTGGCTGCCTTAGGGGCAATGGTGCTGGTGTGCAGCAGCCATTTCGCATCGTTCCTGTTGGGTTTGGAACTCCTCGGCATCTCCCTGTACGCGTTGATCTCCTTTCCCATCAGAGGCCTGGCGACGCTGGAAGCGGCCCTGAAGTATCTCATTCTCTCGGGCGTCGCTTCGGCGTTTCTGCTGTTCGGCGCGGCGCTGATCTATGCGGCCCAAGGGACGCTGTCATTCGAGCAACTGGGTCGACAAGGCTTCAACCTGGCTGCAGGCAGCGACCGATTGTACATCATCGCCGGCAGTGCCTTGATGCTGGCCGGGATCGGCTTCAAACTCTCGCTGGTGCCGTTTCACATGTGGACGCCGGACGTTTACCAGGGTGCGCCGGCACCGGTGACGGCCTTCGTCGCCACGGTCTCCAAAGGGGCGATCTTTGCGATTCTGCTGCGCTTCTTCATCCTAACAGACGCCTACGAGTATCAGTCCATCGTGATTGGCCTCAGTATCATCGCCATTTTATCCATGCTGGCGGGCAATCTACTCGCCCTGATGCAATCCAGCATCAAACGAATCCTTGCTTACTCGTCAATCGCTCACCTGGGATATCTGCTGGTGGCGTTTATCGTAGCGGGGATTGCCGGAGGCGCAGCGCTTGCCGTCGAAGCTGCCAGCTATTTCCTGGTGGCCTATTTCATCACGACCCTCGGCGCATTCGGAATCGTCAGTATCATGTCGAGCGGCGAGCAGGATCTGGACGACATCGCCAGTTACGAGGGCCTGTTTTCACGCCGGCCCTTCCTGGCAGCATCGTTTACAGCGATGTTGCTGTCGCTGGCTGGCATTCCGTTGACGGTAGGCTTCGTGGGTAAGTTCTATATCTTTGCTGCAGGGGTACAGGGAGCGCGTTGGTTGCTGCTCGCCGCCCTTATCGTCGGCAGCGGCATCGGTCTGTTTTACTATCTGAGGATCGTGTTCGCCATGACGAAGCGCAGCCCGGATCAGGGGGAAACCCCATCCACGCAAATCACTATACCGGTCGCCGGTGGCTGGGTGCTGCTCAGTCTGACGGGTCTGCTGGTAGCTCTCGGCATTTACCCGACGCCTCTGATCGAACTGATCGATCGTATGGTTCAGTCCCTGCCACTGTAACGCAATCTGCTACCATCGCCATGCAGCAATGTGAGCCCGGCGCAACGGCGAGTTGGGCCTGTATTTCATTGCTATTTGTGTCGGCACTGAAGCGAGTCTTGAAAAACTCCGGGGCACGAAGCGGACTTGGTGAACCGCGTAATGGTGGAGTTGGGACCGTCCTGAATCGTGGCGCAGCTGGCCTCCTCTGCCGTTGGCGCTGGTTTGGTGAGTTGGTGCAAGAGATAGCAAAAGCCAGTTTTGCTGTTGGTCGCTCGCTTAGCAACCCTCGTGATGAGATCGAGAAGCTGCAAGCCCAGAAGCTTAAGAAGAAAGCACAAGACCCGGATGAATCGTCACCCATGCTGGAATTTGTCAGCCAGGGGGCCCTCCCAGGAAGAGTAGCAAAACAGTCCCGCCCATCTCACATAACTCCATCGCCATACCTGCGTTGCAGGTGCTCTTTGAAATGCCTCGAATCCAACGGACCGCCAGTGGCACGGGTAAGCAGTTGCTGTGCCGTAAGCAGGCAACCCATCCCATGCACATTCGTGCGCAGCCAAGATAGCAACGCGGTAAAGTCACCGCGGCCAATCCCTGCCAGCAGTTCGGGGCTGTCTCGTTTGGCGGCCGCAAAGAGTTGTGCCGCCGTCATGGCGCCGAGACTGTACGTGGGGAAGTAACCGAAGATGCCCGCCATCCAGTGGACATCCTGCATGCATCCATCACGATCGTTGCCCCTGGTAGACAGACCCAGATACTGCTGCATTTTAGCGTCCCACGCCTCAGGCAGATCGGTGAGTGGCAGGCGCCCAGACAAAAGCTCCTGCTCCAGCTCAAATCTGAGGATGATGTGCAGCGGATAGGTCACTTCGTCCGCGTCAACGCGAATGAACCCCTTCTCAACCCGAATGTAGTGCTGATGCAGATTGTCGACGCTCCATGCGGGCCCGTCCGTGGCAAGTTCGGGAAAGCCCTCGCGCAAGATCGGAGCGACGTAGTGCAAGAATTCCTCCGTGCGACAGGCCTGCATCTCCATCAGTAACGATTGGCTCTCGTGAATTGCCATACCCAACGCCTCACCCACCGGTTGGTCTCTCCAAGCCCCCGGCAAGCCCTGTTCGTAGAGGGCATGGCCGGTCTCGTGCAAGACCGCCATCAGCGCTTCCAGGAACGAGTCGTCTCTGTAACGCGTGGTAATCCTGACGTCATCCGGTACACCGCCACAAAAGGGATGGTGGCTGACATCCAGACGCCCGTGCTGCATGTCAAAGCCGAGTGTATTCATCAAGGTCAGTGCAAGCTTTCTTTGCCGGTCGATTGCAAAGGGGCCCGGCAACGGAAACAGTTCCGATTCCGACTGTCTCTGCAGCACCCTGTCCACGAATGGGGGCAGGAACGACTTCAGATCTGCGAACAGAGCGGCGATCGTCTCACTTGTCAAACCCGGCTCATACAGGTCGAGCAGTGCATCGTACTGCGACAGTCCCGTGGCCTCCGATCGGAGTTCCGCTTCCTTATGCGTGAGATTCAATACCTCTTTAAGGAGCGGCAATAACCCATTCCAGTCATTGTTGGCGCGCAATTCGCGCCAGCTCTGTTCGCACTTCGCTGCCGCACGACTCTGCGCCTCTACCAGGTCGCTGGGAACGCATATCGCCAGCGACCACTTTCTCTTCATCCATTCAAGATTGGCTCTCTCCCACTCGGACAGATCCGGCTCAGATGCTGCGCCGGTTAGCAGCGCTTCCAGTTTTGGGTCGGTGGTCAGCTCATGCACCACAACGTCCAGGGTTGCCATCGCTTCGCCTCTAGCCTCCCCTCCGCCAACCGGCATCATGGCGGCCTCATCCCAACTGACAAACTGCTGCACGTGATTGAGGTGACTGATGCGACGGAAGTGATCTTGCAGCTTTTCGTAGGCACTCATAAACAACCCTAACTTATCTGTAATTGCGCCATCGACTCCAAAACGGCCCAGTGGGGCTCTCCCGCATTTCCACTTGGATTGACGGGTTGAACACAGACATGGCTGGCCCCCGCATCCAGATGAGCCCTAATGCGCTCGCCAATCGCTTCTTCATCACCCCAGGCAAACATGGTATCGATGAAGCGATCACTGCCGCCGTCTTCCAGCTCGGCCGGTTCAAATCCCAGCCGAGCCCAGTTGTTGCGATAGTTGGTGAGGCCGATGTACATCCGAGCAGCGTTCTTTGCCAAGCTTCGCGCCTTAGTTGGGTCTGTTTCCAGAATCACTTTCTGCTCAACACACAACCAGGCATCCGGCCCCATGGTTTGGCGGGCCATGGCTGTATGTGCTGGGGGCGTGAAGTAAGGCAATGCCCCTTGGGTCTTCGTTGCTGCGAGAGTGAGCATCTTCGGTCCCAAGGCCGCCAGAACCACCGGGGGTGCTTCCCGCGGCTCAACGGCCTGATAGAGGGTCGTTTCCATCTTCTCGAGATACGCCCTCATGGCAGTGACAGGTTTACCGTACCGATGACCCCGCACCGCCTCGACCAAAGGTTGGTGCGAGACACCCAGCCCGAGTATGAATCTTCCGTCTGATTGCTCAGCAAGTGATTTCGCTGCAGCCATAGTGGCTCCCGGATCACGATTGTAGATGCTGGCGATTCCCGTCCCGACGATCAGTTTCTGCGTATTGGCCAATAGCCAGCCGGCATGCACGAATGGGTGGCGGCCCACAGCTTCGGGAATCCACAATACCGAATATCCGAGCGCCTCAACGCGCACTGCAAAGTCCGCTGCCTCGCTCGCTGAATGCGTGTCGGTAAAGAACCACACGCCTAGTTTTCCAATCTGCATAGCTCGTTCAGCCATCTGAAAAGGGGACGCCAGATGGTAATCTATCCCTGTCGGCTTAGCCAATCCTGTCTGCATTGGCACTCTCTGCACGAACTGGACCGATCTGGAAGCTCCGGATGATCTCACTTCAGCGCCATGGTATTCTCACTGCCTTGCAACGAAATTCCAACAACGGTTTATGAGACTTCCCCCCAGACAGATCATCTGGGTGGCTTCCGCTACCGCTCTCTCCCTGCTCGGCGATCAGGCCCTATACGCGCTGTTACCCATCTATTTTCAGGAACTGGGGCTGGTGCCCTTCCAGGTTGGGCTGTTGTTGTCGGCCAATCGCTGGATCCGGCTTGTGACCAACCATCTGGCGGAACGACTGGTCCGCAACCACGCATCTACACTCCTGTTAGCGCTGTCGTTTCTACTGGGTGCGCTCCTGACCTTCTACTATGCCTTTTCCCAGTCCTTCCTGTTGCTCTTGGTTGCACGACTGTTGTGGGGGCTCTGCTGGTCGTTCATACGACACATCAGCATGATGACGGTAGCTACCCAAACTGCTGAGGGGCAGATGGGGCAGATGATGGGTTTTTACAACGGGATTTCCCGCACCGGCTCGGTGGCAGGCATTCTGCTCGGGGGAATTCTCTTCGATACGGTTGGTTTTGAACTGACGTTCGTCATCTTTGGAGTCATGTCTCTTCTCGCCATGCCGCTGGGGTGGCAATCGCAGAGGGACAATCGGCACGGCAATGTGATCGCGGAGTGGAAACAGGACGAAAGTCCGGTGGGATTCCCCGCCCTTATGATCTGCGGGTTCAGCCTAGGTTGCGTCGGTCCCGGTCTGATCATGTCCACGCTGGGGTTCGTACTGGCGAGCCGCTATGGCAGTGAAGTGGCCATTGGCAGCATCCTGCTGGGGATCGCCACCGTCAACGGTCTGCTACTTGGGGCCCGCTGGGTTCTGGACAGCTTGGCGGCGCCTTTTCTGGGCGCTTTCGTCGATCGAATCGGCATCGATCGAGGTGCGCTGATGTTCTTCATCGCCGGAACCGTGGCACTTGGCTTTCTCTCAGTTACCAGCAGTCTGCCCGCTCTTCTCACCGGCATCTTTGTCTTTTTCTTTAGTGCAACCACTCTGCAAGCCGTCATCACCGGGCAAGCGGGCAAACAGGGATCCAGAGTCTATGCACGATTCGCTTCATCTTCAGATATCGGCGCGGCGGTTGGACCCTTACTCGGTTGGACTGCCGTCGAGTTTATCGGCTTGCACGATGTCGTTTTCTTGTTAGCAGCTCTCTTTTACGGCATCGGTGCAATCAGCGCGTGGGCCGCCTTTTACCGCAAAGCGCCTCAATGAGTAGCGGCGCCCTTGTTTCGCCGAACTAACGAAATTCAACTGGTGTACGTTCTGCCGTATGTGCCACACTGCCTTGTTTGACTCTCTCTGGAAAAAATGATTAATTCAGCCCATCCGCGGAGTCATCTGGGCCGGGCCACAGCCAATCAGCAGGAGACCAGAATGAGTTGGAAGAGCGAAATCGACGAGTTACATCAACGCGCAGCACTCGCAGATAAAATGGGGGGCGCAGACAAGGTAGCGCGGCAGCACGGATTCAATAAACTGACGATCCGCGAGCGTATCGACGCGATCATCGATCCGGATTCCTTTCATGAGATCGGCAAACTGGCTGGCGTTGGCCAGTACGACGAGGACGGCGAGCTGACCGCATTCACCCCATCGAACTTCGTCTTCGGCACTGCAGAGATCGACTCCCGACCGGTGATTGTCTCCGGTGACGACTTCACCGTTCGAGGCGGTTCAGCGGATGCGTCCATCGGCGGCAAACGCAATCAGGCGGAAGGGCTGGCGCAGGATCTTCGCCTGCCACACGTTCGGCTGGTGGACGGCATGGGAGGTGGCGGATCGGTCAAGACAATCCAAACAGCCGGGCGCACGTATATCCCCATGGTGCGCGGTTGGGAGACCGTAGTGGGGCACCTGGCAATCGCTCCCTCTGTCTCGCTCGCGCTCGGATCCGTAGCGGGCATCGGCGCTGCACGCGTAGCGACCAGCCACTATTCGGTGATCGTCAAGAACAGTGCCCAGATGATGATAGCCGGCCCCGCGCTCGTGGACTGGGCCAGTCTCGGAGACGTGAGCAAGGAGGAACTGGGTGCCAGCAAGATACACACGCGCAACGGAGCCATCGACGACGAGGTCGACTCTGAAGAGGAAGCATTTCAGCGCGCGGTCCAATTCCTCTCCTACCTGCCCAGCAGCGTGGATGAATTGCCACCTCGAACCGAGTGCAGTGACGACGTCAATCGTCGTGATGAAGCACTGCTCTCCACTGTCCCCAAGGAAGCACGCAAAGTCTACAAGATGCGCCCCATTATCGAATCGGTAGTTGACAGAGACTCCTTCTTCGAAATCGGTCGCAAGTGGGGTCGCGCCATCATCTGCGGGTTAGCGCGACTGGATGGCGTTGCTGTGGCCGTTTTCGCTGAAGACCCAATGGTATACGGTGGTGCTTGGACAGCGGACGGCTGCCGCAAACTGATTCGCTTGCTCGACCTCGCTTCAACCTTCCATCTGCCTCTGGTTCATCTGGTGGATTGCCCCGGCTTCCTGATCGGCAAACAGGCAGAGGAAGATGCCACCATCCGCTTTGGCAGCCAGGCGCTGGCTACGCTAGGCCAGGCGACCGTTCCATTCTGTTCGGTCATCATCCGCAAGGCATTCGGTGTCGCGGGCGCCGCCAATCACAAACCCGGCGCCAACCACTTTCGCTATTCCTGGCCGTCGGGAGACTGGGGTTCGCTACCCATCGAGGGTGGTGCGGAAGTGGCCTACAAGGCGGAACTGGCAGAGGCGGCGGACTATGACGCCCACTTGGCGAAGATAAAGGCGCGCCTAAACCGAGTCCGCTCACCGTTCAGATCCGCAGAGTTTTTCGAGATAGAGGAGATCATCGATCCAAGAGAAACGCGACCCATCCTGTGCCGCTGGAGTAATCTCGCCTACAAGGCCCTGCGGCCAGGTCCCACCGCCTTCGGCTACCGGCCCTGATGAACTATTCAGGTAGTTGTCACTGCAAGAACATCCAACTCGTATTCCAGACGGAAATTCCCAATGCCGACATACAACCGCGTGTCTGTACGTGTAATTTCTGCACTAAGCACAATGCGGTCTACATATCCGATCCACAAGGAGATCTCACCGTAACAGTTGAAAATGCCCAGCACATCAGTTCATATCAACACGGCACCAACACAGCAGGCTTCATCGTGTGTAACCAATGTGGCGTGTTTGCCGTTGCTCTGAGCAAGATCAATGGCAGGGTGTACGCAGTTCTCAATACCCGAACCTTGGATAGCGCAACCTTCACCAATCCGCCACAGCAGTTCGATTACGATGGCGAGTCCACAGAGGAGAGACTAAAGCGAAGATCCAGGAACTGGATCGGTCAGGTCACTCTGGAGAATTGTGGAGACAGTTTACTTAATTGAGAATTAAGTAAACTGTCCCCCTAATTCCTTGATTCAGTTCGCCAGCTGTTCAGAGAAGAATGTCAGCGTCCGTTCGAGTGCGGTCTTTGAGGCGTCCTCGTTGTAGGACTCGCGGTGCGTACAATTGAAACCGTGATCTGCGTCGTAGGAGTAGACCGGCACGTCTGGTAGCGCCTCTCTGATCTTAGCCACGTCGGACATGGGAATGTGCTGATCCAGTTCGCCGAAGTGCAGCATGAGAGGAACGCGCGGCCTTTGATCGAGGGCACCGGCGATGCCACCACCATAGTACCCCACCGAACAAGCGAGACCTTCGACATCGCTGGCGCAGAGGTAGGCGAGCATGCCACCGAAGCAATAGCCCACTGCACCAACCTTGCCGTATTGGGCGAGATGCTGCACACAGGAACCGAGATCGCCGAGCGTATCGGGCATCTTGAGCTGTCCAAAGGCGATTCCGGCGCCGCGCGTGATATCGTCCTGGCCATATCCCAATTCGATGCCCGGTTCAGCCCGATCGAATATGGCAGGCGCGATGGCTGCGTAGCCGGCCGTGGCGTAGCCATCGGCAACTTCTCTAATGTGTTGATTGACGCCGAAAATCTCCTGAATCACCATGATCGCGCCTAACGGTTTGCCCACAGGCAATGCCCTGTATGCGTTGAAGGTAAACCCGTCGTCTGAACTGATGCTTATCGTGTCACCCATGCTCTCACTCCTGCTCTTTGGCATACTGGCACTACGGTTTCTGTTACGCCGTACCCATGGGAAGTTCTATGTGGGAGGTCTCCGACCGCTGCTCTGGACCCGGGAACGGGGAACGCACTCGTGTTAGCATTACCAAGGGCCGCCGCCGGGCGGACTTGAGAATGCCAATCAGTGAGACTTACCTGAAGCGCACTCTCGTCTACCAGGACGCGTCACAAAATGCGAACTAGGAATGTTGATGAGTCATCCTGATACGCACACATTGAGCCTAAATGCTTCAGCAACGTCCCTCGCAGTGGTCGGCGGCAAGGGGCAATCACTGGCAGCAATGGCCCGCGCAGGAATGCCGGTTCCTGCTGGATTCCACCTGACAACATCTGCGTACAGGCGGTTTGTTGAAGACCACCAACTGCAGGGGCAGATACTGGACCTCGCCAGGCCCACCGTATCGGAGGGATCGATATCGTTCGCGTCGGCATCTTCGGCAATCCAAGAGCTGTTTGAAACTGCGGCGTTATCAGCGGAGCTTGTCGCCGAGATCAGAAAGGCCCGTAGTGACTTACAGATTGGCTCCAAGCGCAGTCACGAACCTGTTGCGGTGCGCTCTTCGGCCACCGCTGAAGACCTGCCCGGTACGTCCTTCGCAGGCCAACAGGACACCTACCTGAACGTACGCGGTGACCAGGCGTTACTGTCGGCCATCCGTAATTGTTGGGCATCTCTATGGAGTGTGCGTGCCATGAGCTACCGGCATCAGATGGGCATTGATCATGATCAGGTGGCGATGGCGGTGGTGATTCAGCGAATGGTCGCAGCGGAAGTTTCCGGGGTGCTGTTTACCGCCAATCCGGCCAGCGGCGACCGGGAAGAAATGATCGTTAACGCCAGCTATGGTCTCGGCGAGGCCATCGTGAGCGGGGAAGTCACGCCGGACACCTATGTTCTCGACCGGGCTGCCGTGTCGGCGAAGGAGATCATCATTGGGACCAAGCAGCAGATGGTTATCGCCTCCGGCGACGAGGGCACTAAATCCGTGAAGGTGGATGCATCACAGCGAGACAGTGCGTCCCTGAACGGCGCCCAGATTGCGGAACTGGCGACACTCGCCGTTACGGTGGAGGAACTCTTTGACGATTCACCCCAGGACATCGAGTGGCTATTTGCCGAGGGCAAGCCGTGGCTGCTGCAGTCCCGCCCAATTACCAACCTACCTCCGCCACCCCTTAAGGATGTGCGCTGGGATGCACCGGAACCCGGTGCGTACCTCGGCAGGTCTCAGTTGGTAGAGCATATTCCGGATCCCGTCTGCACCTTGTTTGAAGACCTGCATATGAAGCGGTCACTGCAGCATTACTGGGGATTGAACCTGGTCAAGCGGGGAAATCACGACTTTGTGGATACCCAACCACCCGCGTGTTTCGTGGTGCAGACCACCATCAATGGGTTCGCCTACCGGCATCTGGGCGAGCCGCCCCGTACGGGCCGGCTAAGGCCGACCAAGCGAATGCGATCGAGGCCCCCGGGGGCGGTGCGGAGATTCTGGTCGAAGATGCAGAGCTACGCTTACCAGATCCGGACATACGGGTTACTCATACCTGAATGGCGCTACGTCTCGCTGCCAAGATACCTACGTAAGATCCGGCGCTGGCGTCGGCTGGACCCGCAGGCCGCTTCGGTTGAACAACTCTGGACCGGGATTCGCGCCATGTCGAAAGCGGAAGCACGGTACTGGTACCGGGGCGGCGTCTGGAATGCGTTCTCGCTGACCCGCGGTACCGAGTTCCTGTTGCACAACTTCCTGCAGGAACATGCTCCGAATCGCTTCACCAGCGGACAGTTCTTGAGCGGCCTTAGGTCGCGGGCTTTCAACGCCCAAATGGCACTGTCGAAGGTCGCCAAGCTGATACGGTCCAACGATGTGCTCTATTCGGCTGTGCTTGCAGCACCACCCAAGCGACTGCTGGATATGCTGCGGGCGCATCCTCAAGGCGAGCGGGCGTGTCGAGAAATCGACCGGTACCTAAATAGCTACGGACATCAGATATTCACTCTCGACTTTGTTGAACCGTCAGATGCAGAGGAGCCAGCCAACATCATGCAGAGCCTGTACGCACTCGTGCTGCAAACTGACTATGACGCGAAGGCAAATCAGCGGGCGGTTACCCAAAAACGCAATGCAACGCTCAAAGAGGCGAATGACTATTTTCAGGGCGAACTGAAATGGCAGTTCCGCTGGTTGCTTTGGAAGGCACGTCACTTCTATCCCAATCGTGAGGAAGCCATGTTTCACATGGGGAAGGCCTGGACGGTGCTGCGACCATTGGCCAAAGAACTGGGTCAGCGCCTGGTCGAAGCGGGTACTCTGACTTGCTCTGACGATATCTATTTTCTCACCACAGATGAACTGGCGCGCGCGATCAGAACGTTGGTGGTTGCTACCAGCAGATTGGCAAAGCTGAGACCTGATGTAGAGATACCGAAAGGGTTGCCGGAATACCAGCAGCTAACGGCTGAGCGAAGGCAGCTGCGCGAGGCCAGACGAAGACTGACCCCACCGATGCATGTTCCGGGACCTCCCCTCTGGAGTCCACCTGCGGATTCCGATGCGCCTGTGGAGAACAGTGACACCCTAAAAGGTTCAGCGGTAAGCCCAGGTCAGGTGACGGCGCAAGTAAGCCTGATTCTCTCACCTGCGGATTTCGGCAAGATGAAACCGGGCACAATCCTCGTCTGCCCGACGACGACGCCTGCCTGGACACAGCTGTTTCCCCAGGCAAAGGGTCTGGTCACGGACATCGGCGGGATTCTCGCCCATGGTTCCATCGTTGCCCGGGAATACGGAATTCCGGCAGTATTGGGATTGGGCGATATCACCAAGCTGGTCGTCAGTGGGCAGGTGATCACGGTTGACGGCACGCGGGGCACGGTCAATGTGGCGTCTGCAGGGGAACAGAAGCCATGATCCACGAAGTCAGTGCCAAGCTATCGTGGGGTGATTTGTGGAGTGTTCTGGAAGCTGCTGACACGTTTGATGCCATACTGAATGTCGGCCGGCCGACCAAGGATTTTCCCCTTCCCGGCATTGAATACAAGCTGAAGTGGTTTGAAGACCATGATCCCTACCCCTGTGCAGACATTTGGGAATGTGTGTTGTGGATCGATGCGAAGATCAGCGACGGTAAGAGCGTCTATGTGCATTGTGAGCAGGGAAACTCCCGCTCGGTATCCACGATCATCGCGTATCTGCACTACAAGGGCATGAGCTTCAAAGATGCTTGCGATCTTGCCGTCAAGATCAAACCGTATTACTCGGGGGCAGGTAAATTCGGCGATCTTCCTCTGTCGATCAGGCCCTGGTTCGAGAGGGATTGGCCGACCTACCTGGAAGAGAAGCTGCAATAGGGGCAATTATGGGGACGCAATGACAAGGGCGAGCAGACTACTCGTAACCCATGTCCTGCATCTTCTCAAGACCGGCAGTGACCGCCTGACGCGCCTCCTCGCTGGCAAAGACGCGTCGATACGCATTGATGGATGCGCGAATGCGGAATCTCGGTACCGTCTCTTTTATCTTTTCGATGGCCATCACCGCTTCATCTACCCGGTTCAATTGCGCCAGGACATTGGCGTAACAGGAGAGTGCAATATGGGGCACGATTCCTTGGTCGGCCGCCTGGCGTGCCCAGTCCAGCGCGTTCTCCAAATCGCCCAGGACCGCATAGCACTGGCTGATGAACACCGCCTGGGAAGGCTGGCCGGGGAGTCGTAGCAGGTCGGCTTGCTGACAAAGTGCCAACGCCCCTTCTCCAGCGCAAAACCCACCTCATCAAGACAGTTCTGCGAGGCCGCGGAGCTTGGCGTTACGAAAAACAGAAAATGGGATGAGCCCATCAGCGCATCTGCCAGTGCATCGGACCAGCGACTTCCCGGGCTGATGCCCTCGTCATACCAGATGTTGATGCCAAGATCGTGTAGAAACTCAATCTCGGGATAGACCAGCTCACTATCCTCATGAGAATAACTCACGAAGATATAGGTGCCATCACCCTTGTAAGCTGGAAACAGCTTTTCCACACCCTGTTCGTGGTTGCTCTGGAAGCAGCCATCTTAACGTAGCGGTCAAGCGATTCAAAGCGATCCAGAATTATGGGGAGTCATCAAGTAAACTGTCCCAATAACTCAGATGCGGCCCTTATCCAGTTCAAGCCGCCCCTTAACCAGGTTGATTCTTAGCAGGTCGCTGGCGCCTTCCATAAGTCGCATGGATCGCACCTGACGATAGAGCCGTTCCAGCGGATGCCCAGACACCAACGCTTGTCCCCCGACCAGTTGAACACCGGCATCAACCACTCTGCCTGCAGTTTCGGTACAGAACACTTTGGTGGCAATGGTCTCATTGACTATGTTCTCGCCGCTTTCAGCCAGCCTGGCGGTCCGATAGAGCATGCTCCTGGCGGCATAGGTTTCTATTCTCATATCCGCATATCTGAGTCTCACCCCTTCTCTTTGTCCGAGCGGCGTTCCGGATCGATGTGGCGCGAGTAGATGTTCAGAGACGAAGTCGATGACCCATATGCACATGCCGGTTGCCTGCGCTGAGACCGACAACCTGACATTGCCGATATTGCTCAGAGCTCGAGGCATCCCCTCGCCGACTTTGCCGATGACATTGGTGATGGGAACCCTGACTTGATTGAATGAAAGGGACGCATGGCCGCTACCATCCAGAGAACTGAAGCGGCGTTCGATCTCCACCCCATCCGATTCACGATCGATGACCACCATGGCTGTGCCGCCCCCGGCACCGGAGTCATCCGCTTCGACATTCACCAGCACGGAGATAAAGTCCGCCGTTGCACCACCGGTAACGAACGACTTCCGGCCGGTCACCACCAGATCGTCCCCATCTCGTCTGGCCCAAGTCGGGCGTTTGGCACTGTCCGGTTCGGTAAACCCAAATGCACCCGTCTTCTCGCCCCTTAACACCGCGTCCAGGTACTTGCTCTTCACCTCACCTTCAGCTGCTCCCAATGCGCCCGGCCCCGGTCCGAACACGAACTGGCTAACGCGCAGATTGGATGCGGCAAATAACTCTCGCAACATGGTCAGCTCCAACGTGCCCGCGGGGCGGCCACCATACTCCGCGGGCTGGGTCTTGTAGAACAATCCCAACTGCTGGGCTTCCTGCCTTACTTTGCTGCTGATCTCTTCCGGTATGGGCGCCTCGGCATCTTCTCCCAAGCTCTCCTCCAGTGGTCTCAGTGATTCATCCACGAATTGCTGCGTCTGTTCACGCAGCGCTAACAGTTCCGGTGAAAGGTTCTCTGGCATCTGCTGTCAACTCCCTTTACTGGCCATAGTCGAATTGGACTCAGAACTGCCAGTTTACCTTTTTCTTGATATCCTTCTCCAATGTCACCGCAACAGAACAGGGCAATCTACTCCTTTTACTGCAACAGCGGTTTGCGTGAAGTGATTCCCATCTATCCGCTGTACGCCATTATGTTCACGGAACACGGTGTCTCCCCGATTGGCCTGTCCGCCCTGTTCGTCACTTGGTCCATCGTAGGACTGTTGGTTGAAGTGCCGTCCGGTGCACTGGCCGATACTTACTCGCGCAAGTGGCTGATTGTAATCAGCGGATTTTTCAAGTCATCCGCCTTCTTCAGTTGGTATATGTGGCAGAACTACTATGGCTACGCCCTGGGGTTTATCTTGTGGGGCGCCGGTTCATCGCTCCGATCCGGCGCGTGGGAGGCACTGCTCTATGATCTGCTGAAAAGCTGGCAGAGCGAGTTTATCTTTACGAAAGTCTATGCACGAATCAGAGCGCTCGCCTTGCTTGGGGTGGGATTGGGAGAGCTGCTCGGCGGCGTGCTGATCGTCAACGGCTATGACTGGGTTCTTCTTGTAAGCATGATGGTACCGATTCTGGCAACTGTGCCATTCATCATCTATGTTCAAGATCCTCCCCGTGTGGGCCCTCTTCGTGGGGACGGCTCACGTACGTCCGGTTATTACCAGGTCCTGCTGCAGGGACTGCGTGAATCCGTCAGCAATCGAGCCGTTCTTTACATCCTGTTGGTATCGTCGTTGCTGATCATGACCTATGGCGTCTACGACGAGTTCATCTCCCCCACGCTGCGGGAGAAGGGATTCTCCTTACAACTGGTCGCGTTCCTGGGTGCGTTTGTGTACTTCTCTGAATCGGCCGGCATGGTGGTTGCGGGACGATTTGAGTCTATGTCGCTGAATTCACTCTTGCGTTGTATCGCCTTGGCCGGCGTCATCCTGATGGGCGCTGTCTTTTTTTCCGGTGCAGGGGTGGTGATCAGCATTGCTATCTTTGCCTTTCTGTTCGGACTCGCCAGCACGCTGTTCGGTGCCGAATTGCAGCGCGTAATCGAAACCGACTCCCGTGCCACCGTTACTTCCGTGACCGGATTTGGTGAGGAGATAGGCGGCATCATGGGGTTTATACTGTTTGGCTGGGTTGCCGAATACCATGGCATGATCGGTGGGACGTTTGCCACTTCTCTGGCGGTGGTTTCGCTGGCACTGTTTTTCGTCTGGCTCGGACGGAGCTGGATGATCGAAGTGCGGTCAGACGACCGCTAGCAACTGAAGCAGGTTGGCACCCGAGAACGACTACATGCTACATTAGCGCTGTGATAGATGCGCTGCTACAGCGATCCACAATGTGAGGATACAATCATGTCAGTCCATGCAAAACAAGAAGGACATTTCGTGCCGCCTGCTGAGGATAAAATGGATCAGGCTTCTGATCCGCAAGTAGCCTATCAGGAACTGCTGCAACGCCTTTGTAGCGTATCGGTAACCAAACGTTACGAAGCCTATCGTGACATCGATTGGGATGCCCCGGAAATGCAGGTCGATCCGGATGACCCTCGATGGGAGCTGGCGCAGGAGCATCCGCTGGGGGCGACGCAGTGGTATCAGACTCAACCTGACGGCATTCGATCTCGAATCGGTCTGAATATGACGGCTGGCTTCTGCTATACCGGCAGGATATTCGAGGGGATCCTCAGCCGTGGCTTGCTTCGATTCGCCGCGACCCAGCCCCACGACTCGCTGGAATACCGCTTCGCCTACCACGAAGTCATCGAGGAGGCCCACCACTCTCTGATGTTCCAGGAATTCGTCAACAGATCGGGCTTGCCGGTTCCCACCATGACAAGCGAGTTCATTCAGAACTCCAGCCGGGTAGCGGAGTTCGGGACTACATTTCCCGAGATGCTCTTTGTCTATGCGCTCGGCGGAGAGGATCCAATCGATTACGTACAGCGAGAAGGTCATCGCAAAGGAACCAAACAACACCCGTTAGTGCAGCGCATATCCCAGATTCACATTACCGAAGAAGCGAGACACGTCGCGTTTGCCAGGTCCTATCTCACCCTTAACGTACCGAAACTCTCGGATGAAAGACGCTACGAGATGAGCCTTACAGCGCCTGCCGTACTTGGCACCATGTCGAAGATGATGATGCAGCCTCCTGAACATATCATTGCCACGTATAATATTCCGGCCGAGGTCATCGACGAAGCATTTACGATCAATCCGGTTCACCGTAATACGGTCGTGGCCAGCCTCAGCAAGTTACGCCAATTGTGCGACAATCTAGGTTTGATGAACGAAGAAGCAGAGAGCATTTGGCGCGAAAACGGGTTGCTACCGCAGTGATTGCCAACGGGCTACCTGAGTGGCTGCTTCACAAGGCTGGGGATAGACCACCGTCGACGTTGATGGATGTACCCGTGATGTAAGAGCCCTGCTCCGAACAGAGGAAACAGGCCAGATCGGCACACTCACTCGCTTCTCCCATTCTGCCGATAGGAATCTGTTTACCCGCTTGTGCAACGAAGTCTGTAAAGCTCAGATTCGACCCGGACCCGTCATAGGCCCTTTGTATCTGATCTGACTTGATCCGCCCGATGTTGAACGCGTTAACCAGAATGTTATGGGGCGCACCTTCACCAGCCAGTACTTTGGTCAAAGCCATCCCGGCTGCGCGGCTTACCGAAGTCGGTGCGGAAAACGCTCCAGGCGTCTTTGCTGCCGTATTGAGGATATTGAGCATTCTCCCCCACTTTCGCTGTTTCATTCCGGGAAACGCCAGTCTGGCCAACCGCAATGCCGCAAAGAGTTTCAGATCGAGATCGAACTGCCACTCTTCGTCGGAAACGGATTCGATGCTGCCGGCTTTGGCAGCCCCGGCGTTGTTGACCAGGATATCAACTTTGTCCAGATCCTTGATGACAGATGCAAACAGATCTTCAATCTGATCCTTCCGGCTTACGTCGCAGACATAGGTTTTGATCCTGCCGCCCGCGGACGCCTGAATCTGTTCTTGCGCTTGCAGCAGAGGTCCTTCTCGTCTCGCCACCAGCGCGACATCGGCTCCAGACTGCGCAAATCTCTGCGCCATGGCAAAACCCAAACCCATGCTTGATCCGGTGACCAGTGCAACCCGATCTTTCATAGTGACTTCCACTTTACTCCTCCGTTTGCAATCCAGCGCGGCAAGCGAACTCTACAGCAAACGCTCAGCATCCTTCAACTGTGCCAATCCATTACATTCCGGACCCCACACTCTCTCCCCATCGTGTACACTTGGCACAATCTGTTGGGCTGGAGGAAAGCAGATGAATCAGTGGCAGATCGGCGCGATAAAGATTACCCGCGTAATAGAAATGGAAGTGGCCGGGGGCAGTCGCTTTATTCTGCCTGACGCCACCAGGGAAGCCGTACTACCGATCAAGTGGTTGGCGCCCCATTTCATGACCGAGGACGGCAGGCTGATTATGAGCATTCACGCCCTGATCGTGGAAACTCCCCGGCAGACCATCATCGTGGATACCTGCATCGGCAACGACAAGCAGCGTGGTATTCCCAATTGGACCAATCTACAGCTGCCGTTTCTTCAGGATCTGGCGGACGCGGGATATCCGAGCGAGCGCATCGACACCGTTCTCTGTACCCATCTGCACGTGGATCACGTTGGCTGGAATACCATGTTGGTGGACGGCAACTGGGTGCCGACGTTTCCCAATGCCCGTTATCTTATGGGCAGCAAGGAGTTCGACTACTGGGATAGTGAGGACGACGGGTCTGAGCCCGGCAACATCATGACCGACTCCGTCAGACCGGTGTTCGATGCGGGCTTGGTGGACCTGGTGGAGATGGATCACAGCATCTGCGAGGAGGTCCGGCTGCAACCAACGCCGGGTCATACCCCCGGCCATGTCAGTGTCCATATATCGTCAGAGGGCGAACAGGCGTTGATCACCGGGGACTCGTTTCACCATCCCTGCCAGATCGCCCGGATCGAGTGGTCCAGCAGCGCAGATTCCGATCCCGCGCAAGCTATACAGACCCGAACCGGGTTGCTGGACCGATACGCCGACGAGGAGATCCTCATCATCGGTACCCACTTTGCCACACCCACCGCCGGTCACTTCAGGAAGGACAAGTCGGACTATTGGTTCGAAGCGCTAGTTGACTAATACCTGGTAGATGCTGCTTATTGCAGACTTTCGTGTATGATTTGTAACACATCATTAGCAACAAGGCTTTCACAGCGCTTGAAACAAGAAGTAAGCAATAAGTAAGCAGCGAAGATCGGCGATATCACGTCCGATAAGGATCGCATTATGGGTTGTGTCGAAAGCCCGCCAGGGGTCTGAACAGTGGAAGTAATGCGAGCCATTGACGAGAGATACAAACAAGCCACAGGTCTGTCAAGTCGGCCTTACTACAAGATCTTCTATTCTCACATTCACGAATTCCCGTTGCTTGTACTTGGTCAGAATCCTGGTGGGGAGACAGATGGGACGGACTTGGTTGCTTCGGAGGGTTACTTCGAAAACTGGGAACATGATTATGTGTGCTTTAGACACAATTCTCGCTACGCTCTTGCACTGCCGATCTGTCAATTGCTGGCAAGTGCGCTGAACACGGATTCAACAGAATCCTTAAGGCAGGTTCCAGCGACAAATGTGATTTTCAGACGATCCAGAAACACTAACAGTCTGAATCTGTCGCCAACCAAAGCTGCAGCCGAAGCAGAGCCTTTTCTATCCGAGATTGTAGGCCTTGTTGGCCCCGCAGCGGTCCTTTTGATATCGAAAATGGCGTACGACCTATTCACCAAATTTCACTGCCTTCCTGGATCCGTTGTCGAAGAGACAGAATCACGCATACTTACCCCCAATGGTCGAAGTAACGCGTGCATTTACCAATCCGCAGTTGGTTTCGTCACCACGCTCGGTCGAGCAACTCCACTGCTAATGGTCGGACACCCATCCAAGTACTCGAGCAGGATCGAATGGCCGAGTGTCATGGAAGCTCTGAGTCGCGCACTCAAGGATCTGGGCATCTCACCAATTGAATCGACTGGTGTGCGTAAGAAGATCCCCGAAGCAGCAGGTTATGGTCCCGCTATATAGAGGGGTACTGACCTGTAACACACAATCCACAGCAATACAGACGGCCTGGACCGGTCTATCTCACCTTGACTCTGGGTGGCGAAGGCTACTCCTTGCGGGTCGCTTCCTGCATCCAGTCGTCAATTTCGCTTGCCAGCCACGCGACTGATCGTGCACCTATTTTGACTGACTTCGGAAAGTTACCCCCATTCATGGATTTGTAGATGGTTGAGCGTGTCAGCCCAATTTTCTTTGAGACATCCACCAATCGCAAGAACTGAGGACCACTTGTTTGCGAATCTGACTCTGCATATTCCCGCTTAACGTGAACATCGATTCCTGAAGAACGTGAAC
>CEQE01036897.1_pt1 | contig 41739 bp, 37 predicted proteins | sample 356201 | NCBI WGS metagenome assembly CEQE01 (sample SAMEA2619970, study PRJEB7988) | marine metagenome | biome: marine biome (ENVO:00000447); feature: mesopelagic zone (ENVO:00000213) & marine oxygen minimum zone (ENVO:01000065); material: "saline water (ENVO:00002010), including plankton...
ATGGGGTCTTAACCTTCTTAACAACTTTATGAGCAGACTCTAGGTAAACTGTCCGCTTTTCCCCCCTCGTCTCCCCCCCACGGCTTGCCAGTAACACTGAGCCTGCAGCTAGTGGAGACATGGGATGGGGGTGTTGCTGGAGCGCCTTCGGAGCGCCGTGGAGCCATGGATGGCGGAACGGTGATCCAGGTGTCCTTGGCCAGGGATGGCCAAGGGCAAGTAGCGTAGGCAATACCCCCATTCCATGTCGCCCGGACCCGCAAACACGAACAGTAATAGCTTAATCTGGCACAGATCGTGCGCTGTTCTATAGTTAGTAGGTAATGGTCAAATCCTTGACGCTGATTGGGAGTGTCGGAGAATCGCGGAGGAAGAATATGACGACTCAGATAGCTCAGAGTGTGGATGATCCCGTATTACAGTGGGTAACGTTTAACCTGGATGGGGAAACCTATGGTATTAACGTCATGCAGGTTCAGGAAGTTCAGAATTATACGGATATTGCACCTGTACCGGGGGCACCCAGCTATGTTCTCGGCATCATCAATCTGCGTGGCAACGTGGTTACGGTGTTGGATACCAGGCAGCGATTCGGCTTGCCGGTGGGGGAGGTCACCGACAATACCCGGATCGTGATCATCGAGGCGGACCAACATGTCGTGGGCATCCTCGTGGATAGTGTTGCCGAAGTCGTCTACCTGCATCAGTCGGAGTTGGAGAGTGCTCCCAATGCCGGTAATGAGGAAAGTGCCAGGTTTATTCAGGGAGTCTGCAATAAGAACGACAAACTGCTGATTCTGGTTGAACTGGAAAAGATGCTCACGGAAGAGGAGTGGGCGGAATTCGATAATCTTTAAACGACCACGAGGGACTGACTGTGGATCTTGAAGTCAACCTGGTTTCGGTAGCCATCGCTGCTGCGAACCTGCTGTTGTGGGTCTGTTTCTTGCTGTCATGGATGCACTGTGACCGCAGAACGCGCTGTGTTCAGAGGGAGCTGTCTGCGCTCCGACAGCAACTGGTGGCGGTGGAAAGCGGGTCCTTCGGGGTGGGGAAAAGCCTGCTCAGGCTGGAGCAGCAAGCCAGGAAGGATGCCGCCCAGAGCCCTGCCGACCACACGTTTGTCTCCTACAAGGAAGCCGCCGGTCTGCTGGAAGCGGGCGCGGATTCGTCCTATCTGGTCAACAAACTTGGCATGTCGCGATCTGAAGCAGATCTCGTGGTTTTGCTCCACCCCCATCTTGCGGCGGCGGAGGACGGTGCAGTTGCTGCAACTGAAGCCGCCGGCGCGGGTTAGCGCGCACCGAGGCTACCGCGTGAGATCGGCCCTCCTCATGACGGCTCATTCGACGGGTGCACTCCAGTCTTCGGGGACTTTGCCCTGCATCATGTAGACAAAAGAGATGACTTCGGCAACCGTTATATAGAGTGCCTCTGGTATCTCGTCACCCAACTCTAACTGGACCAGTATTTCGGATAGCTCCGCATTCTCGTAGATGGGTATGCAGTGGTCTGTAGCGAGGCTTATGATTTCATCAGCGACATCGCCTCGCGCGGAAGCAGTTACAGTGGGTGCGCTCTGACAGTCGTAATAAAGGGCGGCAGCGGAGGCGACGGGTTGTTTGGATTTCAAATCTCGCCTCAGGTCTTAAGATCGATCAGTGCGCTGAACTGAAACTGGTGGGAAGTCGAGTCCTCTTTGGCAGTGTAGGCTGCCGGTCCCACCTCGTAGGGTGCGGCTTCGGAAGTGTAGGTGCCGGGTTTCGCGCTGTCAGGACGAGGACTCTCCCATGGACTGGTTCCTCTGTGACAGCTGATCTGGTCGAGTTCAAGCTGCTGCTTGCGCAGATTCGACTCGAGTTCGCCGAGATGCGCCTGAGCCGTCTCGTAGGTCGATTGTTGCTCTGCCCAGATCGACAAAGAAACGGACTTGTTGATTATGGTGAGGTTGGCAGCCATGGGCCCCAATCCGGGCAGATCGAATTCGAGTTTGATGGTCCACTTCTTGGGCTGCTTCGACCTGGCTGGCCCCGGCTGTGGCTCAGATTCACTGTCCCTCTCTGCGTAGCAGAAAGGTTCTGCTCTGATCTGGAGGCCAAAGACGTCGATCTGATCGTCGGATCTGACCGGAATCTCCATGAACCACTGGTTGCTCTCCCGGCCGGCAAGCTGCTGAACGAGACTTTGCAGTTGCAGTGCCTGTATTCTGGCGACCGCCTGATGCAGCTGAACCAACAGACGTCTGAGTGGCTGGACCGGCGAGCGTGCCACTTGCTCATTGCGACCTGTATCGCCTGGCACCGCCTGTCCCAAGGCGGCCGGCAGAGTCCGCGGGGAGGACGGATTTCGTGCGGGAGCGCTGGACGCAGGCGAACCCGGAGCAGGAAAGGCCCGAGTTGCGACGCTGTGGTCAGGAATCGTCGGCTGTGGGTGACCGAACTTGACGTTGGCCGTGAGTGTCTTGCCGGCAGCGGTACTGATGTAATTGGGTCGGACAGAGGGTCGATCAGCACCTGCGGCTCGGATCGATCTGTGAACGTGTTCTAGCAGCCGAAGCATGGAACCTTTGAGATCGCTCGGAACCTTCTTGGTGGCGACGGACTCATGAAAGATCCCATTGTTAAGGATCTGTCGCCTGACGACGGCGGGCCGTTGCATTTGCTGTCTTGACGGTATCTCTCTCAGTAGCCTGGTCAGTAGGATCCAGCTGTCGCTCACCTTTGGCGTGACCGGAGATGCTTGTGGAGAGGGCAGTCGTTGGGTGGCCAGCCATTTGTTGAGCAGACTGGCGAGGGGTCGCTGCGCAGGCAACGTGTATCGAAGCGTGTGGTTGATCACTTCAAGGGGCGCAACTGTTGGTTTGGCAGCTTGGTATGCCCCCCTTGGATCTCTTACCAACTCTATAATCTGACCCGTTCTCAGCGGCATCTCGGTTCTGAGCTGTATCGATCGCTGCGCCTGCAGAAGCAGTATTCTATACAGTTGCGCTTCGATCAGTTTTACAACGATGCCGGCAGTGGTCCCAGCGGAACCAGCGGGGAGATGGTGTGGTGTTGGCTGTGCCGCTGTGCTCGGAACGATCCGATACTGGCCGGCTGGTTGGGGTGGGGAAGTTGATGCCATAATTCGCTTTTATTTTCGATATAATTGCGGAGCTGGAGCAGTTCAGGTCCCGGATGCTCTTTTTGACACTGTTGAGGAAGATATCGGCCGCATCTTGTGTAGGTTGAGCGTGAGTGCAGGCTGACGATACGGCTGTGGCCAGAGACGAATTCAGGAGGCGAGTAATTTGGAATTGGTGGCACATGGACTTGGCTGCGAGCGGGATCAGAGGCTCTTGTTTGAAAATCTGGATCTGACCGTCCGAGCCGGCGAGATTCTGCGCATTGAGGGTGCTAACGGTAGCGGCAAAACGACGCTGCTGCGAATTCTATGCGGGTTGTTCAACCACTATGAGGGGATGCTCCGATGGGATGAGCAACCGATTCACGAGGTATTCGAGGAGTATGTGGCTCAGTTGGTGTACGTTGGCCATGCCAGCGGCATCAAGAGTTGCCTCACCGCTGAGGAGAACCTGCGGTGGCTGGGCGCCCTGCGCAACGATCATGCAGCAGCGGATTCGATCTGGGAGGCCCTCAGTCAGGTGGGATTGAGAGGGTATGAAGATGTACTCTGCAGTGCCATGTCAGCCGGTCAGAAGAAGAGAGTAAACCTGGCACGACTTTATCTCTCGGCAGGCAGCGGCAATCTGTGGATACTGGACGAGCCGTTCAGTTCCATCGACCGGGAGGGTGTGGCCAACCTGGAACGCTTGATCGAATCTCATGTCAAAGCGGAGGGCAGAGTGATCTTGACCAGTCATCAGCCGTTGCAGGTGGAATACAGGGTGCGCTCAGTCGATCTGGATACCAAGAAGTAGTCAGCATGGATATTGAAGTCACGTCCAGCCACGCCGCCGCCAACGATGCTACGCCGAGTGGGGTCTTCGCCCAGACCATCAAGCGTGATCTGGTAATCGCCTATCGCAATGCCGCAGATCTGCTGAATCCGCTGGTGTTCTTTGTCATTGTGGTGTCTCTCTTTCCGTTGGGTATCGGTCCCTCAGCCAAGATCCTGTCGACCATTGCGCCCGGGGTGCTCTGGGTGGCTGCACTTTTGGCAACGCTCCTGTCGATCGATGGCCTCTTTAAGAGTGATTACGAAGATGGTTCGCTGGAACAGATTCTGCTCAGCCCGCAGCCGCTTTTCCTCATCGTAGTGGCTAAGGTAGTCAGTCACTGGCTGGTGACCGGATTTCCTCTAACGCTGCTGTCTCCAGTGTTGGGCGTGATGTTCTATCTGCCCGCGGAAGGGATCTGGTCGCTGGTCGTCACGCTTCTGATCGGCACGCCGCTGCTCAGTCTAATCGGCTCCATCGGCGCGGGACTTACGGTGGGGTTGAAAAAAGGGGGTATCCTCATCTCCGTACTGATACTGCCTCTCTATATACCGGTTCTCATACTGGGTACCAGTGCCGTTGAGACGACCCTGAATGGATTCTCGAATGCGGGGCAACTGCTCTGGATGAGCGCCTTGCTGGCTTTGGGAGTTGCGCTGTCGCCATTGGCAACCGCAGCCAGTCTCCGTGTTAGTGCGGCTGGGTAGGTCGGGCCGCGTAGGTGGGGCCGCGCACGTCGGGCCGCGCAGGTGGGGCCGCCTAGGTCGAGCGTGTACGTGGAGGTCGTGTGATGTACGTCAATGACATCGTTATCGGGGCAGCGTAATGTGCCCGTTAACACAACAAATTACGGGTTCTTGATTCCCTGAGTCAAGGAGGTTAAGCGTGTGGTCCTTCCTGCATAAACTTGCGTCCCCCAAGTGGTTTTATGAAATTAGTGGCGCTCTGCTGCCCTGGATGGCGGCTCTGAGCGTGCTTCTGCTTTGTACAGGGACAGTGTGGGGACTGTTGTTTGCTCCGCCCGACTACGTGCAGGGGAACAGCTACCGGATCATCTACATGCATGTTCCTGCTTCGATTCTAGCCCAATCCAGCTACATGATCATGGCCGTTGTTGGCGCAATTGGACTGATCTGGAAAATCAAACTGGCGGACGTCGGCATGAAGTGTTGTGCACCTATTGGTGCCTCGTTGGCATTTCTCTCTATCGCAACCGGTGCCATCTGGGGTAAACCGACCTGGGGCACGTGGTGGGTATGGGATGCACGCCTCACCTCCATGTTGATACTGCTGTTCCTGTTTATGGGAATCATTGCTCTGCGTTCAGCCATGGAAGACAAGGAAGCTGCCGGGAAAGCCTGTGCAATTTTGGGGCTGGTGGGCATGGTCAATATACCCATCATCAAGTTCTCAGTTGAGTGGTGGAATACCTTGCATCAACCGTCGTCCATCAAGCTGACGGAAGAATCGACCGTTGCCGTAGAGATGCTTGTGCCGTTGCTGATAATGGTGTTGGGTTTCTACTGTCTTTTCTTTACAACCTGGATGATGAGAATTCGTACCGAGATCCTGGCGCGGGAGCTTCGAACACAATGGGTAAGGGAATTGATCGGTGTGTCATGAGATTCGTTTGCTTGTATGATGGTCATGTAAGACAAGTGTGAAGATGTGCGTGACGTGATGTGGGCTATTGCAAAGTGTTTATGACGTATAATGAGTTTTAATACTGTTTCAGAATTCATCCAGATGGGTGGCCATGGGTTGTATGTGTGGACCGCATACGCGATCGCACTCATCGTGCTCTGCTATAACATCATAAACCCGATGGTCATACACAGGCGCTTCGTGAACATGCAGAAGCAGAATCTGAGACGCGAACTGGCAAGACAGAACGATAGCGAGTAGTCGACAATGAAATTTGGCAAAATGAAACCACACAGAAAGAGACGGCTTTTCGTTGTTGTGTTTATCGTCGCTGCCTCATCGATGTCGGTGGGGCTGGCACTGCTGGCTCTAAATGAAAACATCAACTTGTTTTTCTCGCCGGAACAAATCCTTGCCGGAGAAGCTCCGGTGGGCAAGACCATCCGCGCCGGCGGACTGGTGAGGGCCAACAGCCTGCAAAGAGATGCGCAGTCACTGAAAGTCGGCTTCGATGTGACCGACTTGAAAGGGTCCGTCGTGAGGGTGGAATTCATGGGAATCCTGCCGGACCTATTCAAGGAGGGTCAAGGCGTCATTGCAATGGGTCAGCTCGACTCCAAAGGCGTGTTCCAGGCTGATGAGGTGTTAGCCAAGCATGATGAAAAGTACATGCCGCCGGAGTTGGAGTCGATGGTCGAAGAAGCCCATCCAAGCGGTGCGAAAGAGTAAGCTCTGTCAGCTAACCAACAGATCTTTTAAGTGGACGAACGAATAGATGATACCGGAATTGGGTCACTTCAGTTTGCTCCTGGCTTTGGGCCTTGCCACGATGCTGGCCGTCGTGCCGATGCTGGGGGTGTCACGACATAACGTCCAGTGGATGAAGCTGGGCGGTTCCCTTGCTTCAGGACTGTTTGTGTTTGTGTCGTTGAGCTTCGGCTGCCTGACAATTGCATTCTTGAACGATGACTTCTCGGTGGGTTACGTGGCGCGTAACTCGAACAGCCAGCTGCCGGTATTCTATAAAGTATCCGCTGTTTGGGGTGCGCACGAGGGCTCGTTCCTGCTGTGGATTCTGGTCGCGACTGGATGGACGTTTGCCGTGAGTTTCTTCAGTCGTGGCTTGCCTCTCGACATGCGCGCCCGGGTACTGTCGGTTTTGGGTGCGCTGTCGGTGGGATTCCTGCTGTTCATTCTGTTCACCTCCAATCCGTTCGATCGATCGCTGCCGGTCTATCCCCCGGAGGGAAGCGATCTGAATCCACTCTTACAGGACATCGGCTTGATCGTCCATCCTCCGCTATTGTTTATGGGTTATGTGGGTTTCTCCGTGCCCTTTGCCTTTGCCATAGCCGCCCTTCTGAGCGGACGCTTGGATGCGGCCTGGGCAAAGTGGTCCAGGCCATGGACCAATACCGCCTGGGCATTCCTGGCCGCGGGCATAACGCTCGGCAGTTGGTGGGCTTATTATGAATTGGGCTGGGGTGGCTGGTGGTTTTGGGATGCCGTAGAGAACGCTTCATTCATGCCGTGGCTGGTGGGTACAGCGCTGATTCACTCCCTCGCGGCGAGCGAGAAGAGAGGCGTCTTCAAAACCTGGACCGTGCTGCTGGCGATATTCGCGTTCTCGTTGAGTCTTCTCGGCGCCTTCCTGGTACGGTCTGGTGTATTGACCTCCGTCCACGCGTTTGCAGTGGATCCGGCCCGCGGGATGTTTATCCTGCTGTTCCTGGTTCTCGTAATCGGTGGGTCTCTGACTCTGTTTGCCGTTCGGGTTACCAGTATCAGCAACCGGGTTGGCTTTAGCTTCGTTTCGAGAGAGTCACTTCTACTGGTCAACAATGTATTACTGTTAGTTGCGGCGGCAGCGGTGTTGCTCGGAACCATCTATCCGCTGATCTATGAGGCCATGACCGGCGGGAAGAAGATCTCCGTAGGTCCGCCCTACTTCAACACCGTGTTCGTGCCGATTGTCTTTGTGCTGCTCCTTTTTATGGTCTTCGGCCCCGACGCCCGCTGGAAGAGTAGTTCCTTAAGAGGCCTGGTACGCGCCCAAGTACCTTTGCTGGCTGTCAGCCTGGTGAGTTCAGTCGGCTTGCTGCTCGTGTTTACCGCAAGCATTGACTTGCTGGTGCTGCTATCGGTCTCCTTGTCAATGTGGATAGCGCTAGCGCTCCTCGCACACTTATACGCCAAGGTCAGCAACAAGCAGACGATTGCAGATCGTGCCAGAGGAGTCCTGCGGCTATCGCCCTCTTTTTGGGGCATGTGGCTCGGGCACCTTGGCATCGCCATTGCCGTGGTTGGCGTCTGTCTTACTTCGTTCTATAGCGATGAGATAGATGTGCGAGTGTCCCCGGGTGAGCGCGTATCCCTCGGTGAGCTTGAGTTCACAATGACCGACGTCAGTCGGGTGCGGGGCCCCAATTACGTTGCCAATCGAGGCAATTTCGTAGTTCGCCGCAACGGTGAATACCTGTTCACTCTGAACCCGGAGAAACGAGAGTATGGCATGTCGTCCAACCCGATGACGGAAGCGGATATCGATCCGGGCCTTTTCAGGGATATCTATGTGGCTCTCGGAGAGCCGCTCGGAGGAGGCGCCTGGGCCGTCCGAGTGCACCACAAGCCGTTTGTTAGGTGGATCTGGGGTGGTGGCTTGTTGCTTTCGGTGGGTGGCGTTCTGACCATCTTCGACAGGAGATATCGACTGGTGCGGGCGCGCAACAGTGCGGCCATGCAAAATGAAATGCCCGTTAGCAACGGCTGATGGAATGTTAGATGAATAAAGCGGCTCTATATATACCCCTTGCTGCCTTCCTGTTGTTGGCCGTTGTGCTGGCAGCAGGCTTCTTTCTGGAAGATCCGCACCACCTGCCCTCGGAACTCGTGGGCAAGCCACTGCCTCAGTTCCAATTGGCTGACGTAAACGATTCGAAGCGATCGGTCACTACGGAAGATCTGTTAGGTGAGGTAACCCTGCTGAATGTCTGGGCAACCTGGTGTCCGAGCTGCGTCGCTGAACATCAGCAGCTGCTCAAGATCGCAAGCGAGGATTTGGTGAGGCTGGTGGGGGTCAACTACAATGACGATGTCGCGAAGGCGCGTCAGTGGTTGCGTCGATTGGGCGATCCATATTGGGTGAGCGTAGCAGACACCCGCGGAACGCTTGGAATAGACCTCGGCGTCTACGGTGCCCCGGAAACATTTCTGATGGATGCTAACGGTGTCATTCATTTTCGTCACGTGGGTGCGGTTACAGATCAGATCTGGCAAGAGACGCTGCGGCCAATGGTATTGAGATTCAAGCAGGACGGATCACAAGGTGATTAAGGTGAACCGATTTTCACTGCTGACGATGCTGATTGCCGTTCTGCTGGCGCGCTCCACTGTGGCGGCCATCGACAGTTACGAATTTCCCGATGACCAGTCGAGGCAGCGTTATCAGCTTCTTGTGGATGAACTGCGATGTCCACAGTGTCTGAATACCAATCTGGCAGGATCGGACTCGATGATTGCCAAAGATCTGCGCAGGGAGATCCACCGCCTGGTACTGGAGGGAATGAGCGACGATGAGATTCGTGACTTCATGTATCAACGTTACGGCGATTTCATTCTCTATCGGCCCAGGATGACCGTCCGCACGTTGTTGCTCTGGTTCGGCCCAGTGCTGATTTTGGCCATCGCAATCGGGGTGTTTGTGCGTCACGTTGTCGCCAGAGGGAGGGAAGAAAGCGCCACGCTGACGTTGGACGATCAGTCCAGACTGAAGGAGCTGCTGGCGCAGTCGGCTTCGCCTCCCGCTTCAGACAAGCAGAGCGGATCGGCATGACGACATTCTGGATTCTGGCTCTTCTGCTCTCTGTGGGCGCGTCCGGCTTTATCGTCGTACCGTTGCTGGTGTCTGGGCGGGGCGATCAGCCGCAGGAGCGGTCCCAGGACCAACTCAAGGATCGTAACGAAGCCAATGTCATCATCTACCGAGAGCGACTGCAAGAGCTTGAATCCGGCAGGGAAAGCGGCGAGTTGAGCGAGCAGGAATTTGCTGTCTGTAAAGCCGAACTGGAACAGACCCTGTTGTTGGATGTTGACGAGACCGGGGCAGGCAATGCTGAGACTGAAGATACTTCTCGGCTGATCCCTGCTGTTGCTGCCTGCACGATACCGCTGCTTGCCATCCTGCTCTATGCGGATTGGGGTGGGTCGCTGGGATCGATCGCCGATGTTGAGCTTGCCCGGCAACTGCAGCAACCCGAGAGGGCGCCCCACGAGCAGGCAAATATGGACGAGGCCCTGGAAAGTCTGCAGAAGCGATTAGCGCAGCAGCCGGAAAACCACGAAGGCTGGTACTTGCTGGCTCGCTCCATGCTGGCCCGAGGCCGTTATGGTGACGCGGTAGATGCGTTCGCCCATCTCTTAGTCAGCTATCCTGAAGATGCCACCTTGCTGTCCAGCCAGGCGCAGGCCATGTATCTTGCCGATGGGCGCAAGCTCACCGCCAGAGTAACGCAAGTCATCGACAGGACTCTGTCCCTCGAGCCGAATGCACCGAACATCATGGAGATCTTCGGCATGGATGCATTCGACCGACGTGAGTATCAGGAGGCCATCGACTACTTCAACAGGATGCTGCGACAGGGCATTGGGGAAGGACAAGCACAATCCATCAGAGGCATGATCGCTCAGGCACAAGCGCAGCTTCCTGAGGGTGCTGATGAGACGGTTACGGCGGCGAGTGCAGGCAAGTCGTTGGATGTACTGGTCGAAATCGATGCCGAGATTGAAGTCGGACAAGAGAATGTGGTGTTTGTCTTTGCGCGGTCGTTAAGCGGACCGCCCATGCCGATTGCCGCGAAGAAATTGACGGTCGCAGACTTGCCGACCTTGGTCCGCCTGGATGACTCGATGTCGATGGATCCCAACTTCACGCTGTCAAAGGCTGAGCAGGTGCAGATCGTTGCCAGAGTTGCCATGTCGGGAGATGTGATCGCCAGATCGGGAGATTGGCAGGCCATATCCGATCCGCTCGTTCTGGACAGGGAACACTCGGTTGTCAAACTGCGAATATCCGAAGCGGTTCAGTAGGCTCGTTTAGCGCACGACCCCCACTACTGACTGCGCATCACCTACGCTGAAAAGCTCTTCCCTGCGGCAAACAACGCTGCGGAAAACTAGCAGTCTTTGCAGTTATTTTGTAATAGAATGGGCGAAAATCATCAGACCTGTTTACGGTTCATCTAATCGAGCCCCTGGAGTTAGATCCTTTATATGCGTTTGCGGGCCATTAAGCTGTCGGGGTTTAAGTCCTTTGTAGATCCTACAACAGTTTCCTTCCCCAGTAATCTTTGTGCAGTCGTCGGCCCCAACGGCTGCGGCAAGTCAAACATAATCGATGCCATTCGCTGGGTGCTGGGTGAGAGTTCAGCCAAGAACCTGCGTGGCGACTCCATGACCGATGTCATATTTAACGGCAGCAACACTCGTAAACCGGTTGGTCAGGCCAGCATAGAGCTGCTGTTCGACGACGCTGAAGGCAGTTTGAGCGGGGAGTTCAACCGTTATAGCGAACTGTCCATTCAGCGCAAGGTAACGCGGGACGGGACCTCGCTGTATCTACTCAACGGTCAGAAATGCCGCCGCAAGGATATCACCGATGCCTTCCTGGGCACGGGTCTTGGGCCGCGTAGCTACTCCATCATCGAACAGGGGATGATCAGTCAGCTCATCGAAGCGAAACCGGAGGAGCTGCGGGTCTATCTCGAGGAGGCGGCGGGCATCTCCAAGTACAAAGAGAGGCGCAGGGAAACCGAAAGGCGTATCTCGCGAACCAAAGACAATCTCGAGCGCCTGACCGATCTTCGCGAAGAGTTGGATCGCCAGATACATCATCTGCAGCGGCAGGCGAGGGCCGCGGAAAGGTATAAGAAGCTGAAAGAGGAAGAGCGCTTTGCCAGAGCACAGTTGTACGCAGTTCGTTGGGTGGAACTCGACGATCAGGTAAAGAGCAGAGAGGAGCAGATTGGTCGTTTGCAGGTCGAACAGGAGGCGGTCACGGCGGAAATGCGTAGCATAGACGCCGGCATCGAAAAACAGCGTGCCTTGCATACCGAACTGTCGGATACGAGCAATGCAGTGCAGAAGAGATATTACGATCTGGGCACCGAGATCGCCCGCATCGAAGAGAGCATTCAATACCAGCAGGAGAGGGCCAGCCAGCTCGATCAAGACCTGTTACAGGTAACGGAAAACCAGCAACAGGTAGAATCGGACCTCGAGGCTGATCAAGCCAGGATCGAGGAGTTGAGCGGCAAGCTCGAGACCGTGGAACCGGATCTGCAGTCAGCCGAGCGCAAGGAGCAACTCTCGGTCAGCCAGTTGACCGAGGCTGAAGAGAACATGCACGAGTGGCAGGTGCGGTGGGACCGATTCAACGATGGCGCCGCCGAATCGAGGCAACTCGCAGAGGTAGAGCAGTCCCGCATCTCGCATCTTGATCAATCCATAGACAGGCTCAGCGATCGTCTGCAGGCGCTGGACGAGGAGAGTCAGAGACTGCAGCGGGTGAAGATCGAAGAGGAGATCGGGCCCCTGGAGGAGCGCCTGGCAGCCTTGACGAGTGAGCTGCAAGGCAGCCAGGCCAGAGTGGCCGAAATCGTTGCGGATATTGCCCAGCAAAGGGAGAGCAACAAGCTGCTCAGCCACGATCTGGACGAACTTCGCAGTGGTCTGCAAAGCCAGATTGGTCGCAGGGCTTCCCTTGAAGCTCTGCAGCAAGCGGCACTTGGCCAGCAGGATAACCCGGGAGTGGCATGGCTGGAACGACACGCGCTGGCGGAAGCGAAGCGACTGGCTGAAGAGTTGCAGGTGGACGATGGCTGGGATCTGGCCGTTGAAACCGTGTTGGGCGATCACCTGCAGGCTGTATGTGTCGATGATATCGATGCGGTGGCCAACCTGCTGGCTGATTTTGAAAAAGGATCTGTCGGTTTCTTGGAGACGGGCCACGAAAGCCCGCAGTCAGGAGGGGAATCGCGACTACTATCAAGCAGGGTCCGCTCGGCCTATGACATCTCATCCTGGCTCAATGGTATCTATGTCAGCGCTGATCTGGGAGAGGCTTTGCGGCTAAGAAGTCAGTTGGCGCTGCATGAGTCTGTGATCACCAAAGAGGGTGTCTGGATCGGACCCAATTGGTTGCGCCTCGCCATAGAGAAAGATGCCGGCGCGGGCATCATCAAGCGTCAGCAGGAATTGGTACAGTTGCAGGATAGGATCGCCCTCACCGAAAGACAGGTAGCGGATGCGGTGGCAGGCGTTGCAGCCGGCGACGCCCAACTGATTGAGCTCGAGTCCAGAAGGGAGGAAACCCAGCGAATTGTGGCGCAACAGCAGAAAGTGGAGGGTGAAGCTCAGGCGCGCCTGAGTGCTTGCAGAGTTCAAGCCGAACAACTGAAAGTTGACCGCACCCGAACGGACAAGGAGATCGCTGAGAGCGACGTTCAGGTGGAACAGGATCGACATGATCTGAGCGTCTCGCGCCAGACGTGGCAACATGCGCTCAACAGCATGGAGGCGGATGCCCTGCAGCGGGAGGAGTTGGTAAAGGAGCGGGATCGGAATCGGGAGATCTTGGAACAGGCTCGGCTCACCGTCAGAAACGATCGCGACGCCACGCACCATCTTGCCCTGCAGAAACAGTCCGTCAGAGCCCAGCTTGATTCAACCACTGAAGCGGTCGATCGGCTTACCAGTCAGCTGCAGCAACTGCACAACAGTCGCAGAGCCATTCAGACGGCGATCGAGGAGAGCGATTCACCCAGGAACGATCTGCAGCGCGACTTGCAAGTCCAACTTGATGCCAGGCTGACGGTGGAACAGGAACTCACCAGCGTGCGGCAGCAAGTGGAGGAGATCGCCCACAAGCTGCGGGAATTGGAACAGGATCGTGCCACTACCGAGGAGAAGACGCAGCAGGCACGGGAAAACCTGGACCAGGTAAGGATGGAGTGGCAGGCGTTGGAGGTGCGGAGAAGTACGGTTAAGGAGCAGCTGGAGGAGGACTTCAAACTGCAGGAGGTGGTCGACAGTTTACCGGAGGGTGCTGACGAAGATTCTCTGGAAGAGCAGTTTCTACGCGTCGGCAAACGACTGCAGCGCCTCGGTGCGATCAATCTGGCGGCCATCGAGGAGTATCAAATCCAGTCGGAACGCAAGCAGTATCTGGACGCTCAGAATGAAGATCTGGAAGAGGCCCTGACAACTTTGCAGAATGCGATCAGGAAGATCGACAGAGAGACGCGCACCCGCTTCAAGGAAACGTTCGATTCTGTCAATAACAAATTGCAGCAGCTCTTCCCCAAACTCTTTGGGGGCGGTCACGCGTACCTCGAGATGACCGGCGAGGATCTGCTCGACACCGGTGTCGGTATGCTGGCGAGACCACCCGGCAAGCGTATCACCAGCATTCACTCCCTGTCGGGCGGCGAGAAGGCGCTTGCGGCCATCGCGCTGGTCTTTGCCATCTTCAGCCTAAACCCAGCACCATTTTGCCTATTGGATGAGGTGGATGCTCCCCTCGACGATAGCAATACCGGCCGTTATTCCGATCTGGTCAAGGAGATGTCCAGAACAATTCAGTTTGTCTACATCACCCACAACAAGATCGCCATGGAGATGGCTCACCAACTGATGGGTGTGACGATGCATGAGCCCGGTGTTTCCCGACTGGTCTCAGTGGATATGGATGAAGCGGTCGCATTAGCTACGGTGTAGTATCAAGCCAGCTGGAGAGTTGATGGATCTGGGATTACGAGACTGGTTATTCATTATTGGTCCGATCTTTGTCGTGGCCGTCCTGGTGCACGGCTACTGGCGCATGCGCAGGAGCAGCAACAGAGTTAGGGTATCTCTGGATGAGGAGTTCGAACCCGCTGCGGGAGAGACGCTCGAGATTGACGAACTGTCGCTGCTGAAGGCGGAGTTGCCTACAGGGGGAGCGCGTGTAGTCAACGCTGATTCGGAGCGACCCCAGCAGGGCAGCTTGAATCTTGAGGAGGACGTTCCGGTACTGATGGAACCTGTTAGTTTGCTGGGGACGCCGGTAGAGCAGGAAGACGAGCCACAAGAAGACAGGACGAGTGAACCTGCCGGCAGCGATGCGTCACAAATCGATGGGCAAGAGCCAGATTCATCCCGGCCGCAGACCATCGTCGTGGTGCACGTATTGTCCGATGGTGACGGCTTCAATGGACAGCAGTTATTGGAGAGTTTAGTGGCCTGCGATCTCAAATATGGTGACATGAATATCTTCCACCGTCACCAGGAAGGTTCCGACAAGGTCTTGTTTAGCCTGGTCAATGGAGTCGAGCCAGGCACCTTCGATCTCAACACCATGCAGACGCTTACCACTCCGGCGGTAAGCATGTTTATGAAGTTGCAGGCTCTTGATGAGCCGATTGACGCTTACGAGCTTATGCTGGACACCGCGCGCCGGTTGGCTGACGAGATGGGCGGGGCGTTGCAGGATGAGAGTCGCAGTGCACTGACGAACCAAACTATCGAACATTGGCGACAGACGATTCGCGAGCAGTCACTGAAGAATCGCTAGCATGATTGGCTGCTTATCTCTAATCTCCCTCGCCGCCGAACAGCAGCCGGCAGGTCAGTGATGGCCGTACCAAAAGATGTGATCAACAGAGTCAGCGAACTCAGATCCGCGATCGATCATCACAATTATCTGTATCACGCTCTCGACTCCCCTGAAATTCCAGATGCCGAGTACGATCGGCTGTTCAATGAGCTGAAGACACTTGAACGGCAGTACACGGAAATCGTGTCGCCCGAATCGCCCACCCAGCGGGTCGGCAGTGAGCCCCTCTCTTCGTTCGATCAGGTACAGCATGAATTACCCATGCTCTCTCTGGACAATGCCTTTGAGGCGCCGGATTTGGAGGATTTTGATCGGCGTATCAAAGGCAGGCTGTCGCAGGAGGACAGCGTCGCGTACAACTGTGAACCCAAGATCGACGGGGTGGCAGTGAGTCTGCTCTATCGAGATGGCATGCTTGTCCGGGGAGCTACGCGGGGAGATGGTGCCAGCGGCGAAGATATCACTGCAAATGTAAGAACCATCCAGGCGGTTCCGTTACGACTGCTTGGCAACGGCTACCCAAGTACGTTGGAAGTGAGGGGCGAGATCTACATTCCCAAGACTGATTTTGGCAGAATGAACCAGCAGGCTGCAGCGGAAGAGAAGAAGATCTTCGCCAATCCACGCAATGCCGCTGCCGGCAGCCTCAGGCAGTTGGACGCACGGCTAACGGCAAGTCGGCCTCTGACCATGTTCTGTTACGCCGTTGGACTGGTGCAGGGAGGTCAACTCGCGGATCGACACAGCAACATTCTGCGCAGTCTCGAATCGTGGGGGCTGCGGATAAATCCACTGATCGAAGTCGTGGATGGGATTGACCATTGCCTCGCTTACTACAACAAGCTGCAGAAGATGAGGGACGCTCTGGACTACGAAATCGATGGAGTGGTGTTCAAGGTGGATCGCATGGATCTGCAAGAACGCCTTGGATTGCTAACGAGAACACCGAGGTGGGCCATCGCTTACAAGTTTCCTGCTGAGGAAGCAGTCACAGTGCTCGAGGACGTTGAGTTTCAGGTGGGCAGAAGCGGGGTAATAACGCCGGTCGCTAGACTCAAACCGGTTACCGTTGGCGGTGTTACGATCAGCAATGCGACCTTGCACAACGCGGATGAAATAGACCGTCTGGGCGTGCGAATAGGGGATAACGTAGTTGTGAAGAGGGCAGGGGACGTCATCCCCAAGGTCATCGAGGTCCTGAAGAGGAAAGGTACAAAGCGCACTGGGAAGATCAAAATTCCGATAGAATGCCCCTCATGCGGAGCTGAAGTCGTGACGCTACCGGGTGAAGTGGTTGCGAGGTGCACCGGCGGATTGCAGTGCAAGGCGCAGCGCAGGGAGAGTATTCGCCACTTTGCCTCGAGGCTGGCGATGGATATTGAGGGGCTGGGCGTCAAGCTGATCGATCAACTGGTACAACAGGAGTTAATCAAAACGAGCGCCGATCTATATCACCTTACCGAAGATCAACTGATCCAGCTCGAGCGTATGGCACCCAAATCAGCCAACAATTTGCTAGAGGCGCTTGAAGACAGCAAGGAGACCACGCTGCCGAGGTTCATCTACGCTCTGGGAATTGCTGAAGTTGGCGAAGCTACTGCCCGCAGCCTTGCGGAGGCATTCGGGAGCATTGAGGCGATTGAGAAGGCGGAAGGAGAGATGCTGGAACAGGTGCCGGACGTGGGGCCGGTGGTGGCAGGCAGAATCTTCGAATTCTTCAAACAGGATCATAATAAGGCTGTGGTTAAGTCTCTGCGCAAGTCAGGGGTCGGTTGGAAGGACAGTGATAGTTCCGCCATGCAGAATCCGTTAGCTGGATCGACCTTTGTACTAACGGGAACGCTGACTGAAATGTCGCGCACCGAAGCCAAGGAAAAGCTGCAGTCTCTGGGCGCCAAGGTAAGCGGGTCCGTGTCGAAGAAGACGTCAGTCGTAGTTGCAGGTGACGCGTCAGGCGCCAAGTTGACCAAGGCGCAGGAACTCGGTATCGAGATCATGGATGAAGATCTGTTCGTCGCACTGCTCAAAGAACATGGCCTCTAAAGGAGTGCTCGTGAGATGAAGGCAAGAACAATTGTGCTGCTGGCCCCGTTAATATTGGCCGCCTGTGCAAACCAGCCTCCGGGTGAGCCCAACAACATCTGTTCCATATTCGATGAAAAGGACAAGTGGTACAAGAAGGCGAGAAAGTCCTATAGAAGATGGGGGACACCCATCCCGGTACTGATGGCCTTCACGCATCAGGAATCCGGCTATAGAGCCAAGGCGAAACCGCCGCGCAAGAAGATCCTGGGCTTTATACCGGGCCCGAGACCAGCCAGTGCCTTCGGTTTCGCCCAGGCGGTTGATGAGACCTGGTCTCAGTATAAGAAATCGACCGGACGTGGGGGCGCGGACCGAGACGACTTCGAAGACGCCATGGATTTTGTCGGCTGGTACAACGACCAGAGCCACCGTAGAAATGGCATTGCCAAGTCCGATGCCAGGAACCTTTATCTTGCCTATCACGAGGGTCACGGCGGATTCCAGAAGGGTACTTACCGAAGCAAGAAGTGGCTCATAGACGTTGCCGCGAAAGTCTCTTCGCGCGCTTCGAATTACCAGACTCAGCTCAATAGGTGTGAGAAGAAACTCCAGCGGAACTGGTTCTTCCGTTTGTTCTCCTGACATTTGCGCGGAGCAGGACAGATCCGCAGATACACGCGCTAGTCGCTCTGACCGCGACAACCCTCCCGGAAGTTGATCGGCGCCTCACACATCGTGCTATGCTGTGCAAAAAAGCCCTGAGAGGCGGTCATGTCGCATCGGATAATCCCTGGATTGCTCCTGCTATTGGCAATTGCTGCAGCTATTTCTGTGCCTGGTTGTACACGGGAGAGCAAGGTTGAGGGCCAGTGGCAACACCATGGCGGCGATCATGCCTCGTCGAAATATTCAGGGCTGGATCAGATCGATGCAGACGATTTTTCGCAACTGGCAATAGCTTGGCGTTGGCGGTCAGCGGATCACCGGCTTGATCAGTCAGAGCTTTATTATACCGGAGACTATCGCGCCACCCCGTTGATGGTAGGTGACAGCATCTACACAGCGACTTCGCATGGCCAGGTAGTTGCATTGAATGCTGCATCAGGTGAGGAACTGTGGTTATACGACCCGCAAAGCTACAAAAAGGGTCGACCAGTGGTTCAACCGTTGCAGACTCGAGGCATTGAATTCTGGAGAGACGGAGAAGTAGAACGCATCTTTATCGCAACGCCGGGAAAGCAGCTGATTTCAATAGATATCAGAACCGGTCTACCTGACCCGCAATTTGGCAATAGTGGTATCGTCGACCTGAACGGGGACCTGGGTCCTGGTGACTTTGATCTGAACTACATGAGCAACGGTGCACCGCCCATTGCTGTCGGAGATACGGTCATCGTCGGATCGAAGTTATTCGACTATTCCATGACCAACAATAGCCCACCTGGACACGTTCGTGCATATGACGCGCGCACTGGTCGGCTCAAGTGGCGCTTTCATACCATTCCACGTCAAGGCGAGGAGTTTTCTGAGACCTGGGAACATGATGCCTGGAAAAAAGCGGGCAATACTAATGTCTGGACCATGATGGCCGCTGATGACGAACTGGGATATGTTTACCTGCCGACCGCCACGCCAGCGAATGACTACTGGGGAGGCGAGCGGCACGGTGCCAACGTATTCGCTGAAAGTCTGGTGTGCCTGGATGCCGATACCGGAAAGCGCATCTGGCACTTTCAGACGGTCCACCATGGCGTATGGGACTACGACATTCCCGCGGCTCCGAACCTCATTGACATCACCGTGGGCGGCCAACTGATCCATGCAGTCGCGCAGGTTTCCAAAACCGGCTTTACTTACGTGTTTGATCGCGTCACGGGCGTGCCGATTTGGCCAATCGAAGAGAGGGCAGTGCCGCAGAGCAATGTACCTGGCGAAAAGACATTCCCCACGCAGCCTTATCCGACCCGACCGGCACCGTTCGAGCGTCTGGGGATCAGCATAGACGATCTCATCGACTTCACACCCGAACTTAGAGCGGAAGCGATCGAAATCACGAAGGGCTACAAGATCGGGCCGATGTTTACGCCACCCATCGTAAAGGACCAGGACGGCAAGCTGGCCACAATTGTTGTTCCCGGCGCCGGGGGTGGCGCCAACTTTCCCGGTGCCTCAATCGACCCCGAAACGGGCATTCTATATGTGGAATCGAGTACACGTCCCACTGGCATGGCGCTGATCGCGCCTGCGCCAGACACCTCAGACTGGCGTTATGTGATCTCCTATCAGCCGACTCGAGGGCCACGTGGTTTACCCCTGCTCAAGCCCCCCTATCGCCGCATAACAGCCATCGATCTGAATTCAGGAGAACACGCCTGGCAGATTCCGTTTGGTCAAGGTCCGACCCAACATGATGCGATCAAGCACTTGCAGCTTGGGCCATTGGGCAGCTCCTACACCGATGCGGTGGCGGAGGGAGGAATTCTCGTCACTAAGACGCTTCTGATCACCTATATCTCCAAAGCAGATGAACATCGAGATGCAACAAAGCAGGGATCCTATCTACGCGCCTACAACAAGTCGACGGGTGAATTCATCGCCCAGGTGGATGTGGAGAGTCGGCTTCACGGAGCGCCGATAACGTATCTGACTGGTGGGCGGCAATACATAGCGATTGCCGCGGGGGGTCGCGCCGAACCTCAGGAACTGGTCGCCTTTGCGCTACCGGTTACCCAACTATAGACGCTCTCGGGGTGGATTCTTGGCGTCACTCCCCTAAATGTGAGATGCTTGCATGATTGTTGATCAGGAGAAAACACAATGAAAGCAGCAGTGTATTACGAAACCGGTGGCCCGGAAGTCTTCAAATACGAAGACGTGCCGGACCCCCAATGTCATCCCCGGGGCATCATCCTTGACGTCGAAGCGGTGAGCATCGAGGGCGGCGACGTGCTCAATCGTGCCGGCGGCATGATGAAGAACAAACCACACGTGGTGGGCTATCAGGCGGCGGGAACCATCTGCGAAGTGGGTAGTGAGGTCACCGAGCGCAAGGTTGGCGACCGCGTGGCAACGTCCGCGGGCGACGGCTCTCACGCGGCTAAACGATCCACGCCGGTACGGGCCTCCTGGATCATACCCGACAATCTACCCATGGATGAGGCCGCCTGTATACCGGTCACATTCGGCACCGCGGATGATTGCCTGTTCGAATTCGGTCGCTTGCAGGAAGGCGAGACCGTCCTCATACAAGGCGCGGCCGGTGGCGTTGGTGTTGCGGCCGTGCAGCTCGCCAAGCGTGCCGGTGCGACTGTGCTGGCAACTGCCTCCAACCAGAAGAAGCTCGACTTTCTGAGCGAAGTGGGAGCCGATCATTGCATCAACTACACGGAAGGTGACTGGCTTACAGAGGTGCGTCGCATTACAGACAACAAGGGCGTCAATCTGGTGGTGGACCCGGTCGGTGGATCGGTATTGCAGAACAGTATCCGTGCCATCGCCTACCGGGGACGAGTAGTCACCGTCGGCAACGCCGGTCGAGAATCCATGAATTTCGACATCAGTAGCATTGGACATCAGAACCAGTCCATCACCGGCGTGTTCCTCGGTTCAGAACAGGGCACGCCACGCGCCTACAACATGATCCAGGAACGTATTGAAGATGTCGCCCGGGGAGATCTCAAGGTTATGATCGACAAACGTTTTCCCCTGTCTGAAGCGGCCGATGCCCACGCGTACATTGAAAGCCGTCAAGCGTTGGGCCGCGTGGTTCTGGTTCCCTAACAAATGAAATTAGCAGCACGACATTCTAATTGATGTAAAAGGAGTATAGAAAAAATGGCACCAGTTCCAAGTGAAGGTACGATTGCAGTAACAGGAGCGGCCGGATTCATCGCAGGCTGGGTTGTAAGACTGGCGTTGGAAAAGGGTTATCGGGTGCGAGCCTGCGTGCGTGATGCGAATGATCCGGTGAAGACCGACTTCCTGCGCGCCCTGCCGGGGTACGCATCGGGTCGACTCAGTCTCCATTCCGCCAATCTGGATGACGAAGGTTGCTTCGATGAGATCTTCAAGGGATGCCATGGCGTGTGCCACGTGTCCCACGTCAGTACCTACGACGATCATGACTATGTGCGCAGGGTGTGTGACCACATCATCGAAAGCGTGAATAAATCGGGGACCGTCAATCGCGTCATCGTTACCTCCAGCGTGGCTGCGGTCATTTCTGAAGCGGATATATATGAAATCGCCAGACGGCCCGTATTTTACGAAGACCGTTATCCGGATGAGACCAATCCAAAGAGGACCCCGGAGAGGGGGCAGGGATATTCGATGGGTAAGGTCATCGCGCAACGCGCGTTCTCCGATGCCGCTGAAGCGAGCGGCGGTCGTTGGGATGCCATCACGCTATGCCCTGCTGACAATGTCGGTCCGATTCAGTCAGCCCACCAGAAAAACGGTGGGCCCTGGCAACACAACATTGAAGAGATGCTGCTCGGTAAATACTACCAGAACAGTAATGGCGCATATCGGCCCTGGTTTGTGGTGGATGTGCGTGACGATGCACTTTGTCATATCGGTCTGCTGGAAAGCGTGCACGTACAAAACGGTGAACGCTACATCGCCTGGTCAACCGAGGCCCGCGACGTTCAAGATGTCTGTGCCAGTATTGATCGACTGCTGCCGGAACTCGGATTTGATACGCCGGAGATTACCACGCAGTACCCGGAACGACACCAGGCAAGAGAAGCTGAACTGCGTGGTATTTGGGGGAATGCCGTATTGCGGAATGATCGCATGCGAGCGGCCACGGGAGTCGAATTCCGACCCATGGATGTCTCCATCCGCGATTGTGTCGAGTCCATGCTGACGGTTGCCAACGTGGAACCCGTCCGTCGTGCTGATTACGACCGTGTAGAGAATTCCCCGGCAATCTCAAGAGGCGTAGTTTGGTTGAAGGACTAGGAGTCCAAAAAGTGTTGTTTGGATTCAACCACAGAGAACACAGAGAGCACAGAGATTAGGACAACGGCCCCTGTGTTCTCTGTGTCCTCTGTGGTTAAGAAATTGGCTGGACCTTGCCCACTGGAAGCTTATGTTTGTTGAGAGGCCACACCTAGGCGGCCGCACCTAGGCGACCCCACCTAGCCGGCCGCACCATCCTCTACCAGCTTGATCATGATATCTCCACCGTCCAGGCGGGTGTCCAGATACGCAAAGGGGTCGCCGGTTTGGGGCTTGCCGCTGAAAATCACATCCACCCCCCTGTCATCCATTTTGGCTACTTCCGTTTGCAGATCGGTCACGCTGAAGATCAGATCGATGATACCTTCCCCCCGCCTGTCCAGAGACTCCCTGTAAATCGCGTCCCCTTCGACGGGCTCGATGAACTCGAATGCCACCGGGCCGATTTGCGCCGCCCTGGTTCTCGCCTTGATCGCGGTGCCAGCGTCCGCGCCATAGACCGTAACGTCGTCAATTGAGCTACTGTCAAATAGCGCTTCCGGCTGCACATCCGCGAAACCCATGGAGTCGTAATATTCGGCACTTTTGTCCAGATCAGAAACGACGACGCCATGGCCTCTGAATCTCCAGTCGACGATACCGAGACCCGCCTTCCACTTTATCGCTCCTTCACTCTGTGGCGGTCGCATCGACAGGATAACGTTGCCGAACTCGCGTGTGTCAAGGTAATCCTCAAAGCGAACGCCGTCGATTGTCAGGTCAAATATAATCTCCAGTCCTTGCTCGACAAGTTTATCGGTCTCCCCGTCGATATCAGGCACGTTGAAGCAAACGTGGTTGATGCCCTCACCGTAGGCCAGTGCCTGACCCTCTGGCCGTTGCGCGGGCGCCCGTAGCACTTCCAGTTCGAGGTTGCCGATGTAGAGAAGCTCCAATCCCGAGTCTCTGGGCTTGGCGGGATCTTGCGGCGGCGCCGGCGGTACAGGTTCACCGAATATCGTCATCACCTGCTTTGTCTCTCCCGTACTTGCCGCCGCCCGTCTGCGCACGTGAACGGCGATGCCCAAGGACTGATAGTAGTCCAGCGTCTTGTAGAAGTTGCTTACAAATACTCCCGGATGACTTAATTCCCAGCTACTTGACATATCGACGCCTCACTCACGTTTCCGACAGAATAGAGATGATGGGTAACGATACCACAGGAAATCACGGTGATGACACTCGCTTGCGCTGGCGGAATTACCTATGATGCTGGGATTCTTGAGAGCCACCCGCATATCCAGAGAGTTAGGAGAATTCAGTTGTGAGTAGAACCATGATCAGAGTTGGCATCTTGCTTCTTGTTGCCTTAGTCGTTGCATGTGCATAGGAAGAGTCCGGGCAGCAGAGCGGTACCCCGCCGACAAGCCCCATGGCAGTGGACCTGATTTTGACGAACGGCAAAGTCGTCACCGTGGACAGTGAATTCTCTATTCACACGACGGTGGTCGTGAATGACGGACTGATTGTGGAAACCGGCGGTCAGTCCCTAAACGAGAAATACCAGGCTGCAACTCGAGTCGATCTGGCGGGCAGGACATTGATGCCGGGCTTTGTCGATTCCCACACCCACATCCGTGGACACCCGGAGCGCTACATAGGATTGGGCAAGGTTGGTTCAATAGCCGAAATGCAGCAACTGATTCGAACAAAGGTCGCGGAAATAGGGGTCGGTGAGTGGATCACCGGCTACGGCTGGTCGGAAGATGAGTTGGCAGAAGGACGCAGGCCGCTACGCGCAGATCTCGATAGCGCTGCACCAGACAGCCCGGTGACGCTCACCCGCGCCGGTGGCCACAGTGCGGTGGTGAACACATTGGCGCTGCAATTGGCAGGCATTACCGATGCGACACCTGACCCGGAAGGCGGGGTTATCGAGCGTGACGACGACGGCGTGGCAAATGGCATTATCAGAGAGCGGCAGGGCATCGTAGGGCGTCTGGTTCCGGAGTCTACCTACGATGAGTTGATTGCGAGTTTGGAAATCAATCTCAACGATCTGCTCAGCCAGGGGATTACCAGCATTACGGACGCGTCTAAGCGCCCACGCGATTATCTTATGTGGGAAGAGCTCTATGCCAAGGATGGAGTCAAGTTGCCTCGGGCTGCGCTCCAATTCAGATGGTTCAATCCCGACGCAGTCAAAGAGCTGAAGGCGCGCGTCGGCGATGGCACCGACTTTCTGAAGATCGGACCCGTTAAGGTCTTTGCCGATGGTGGTTTTACTGGTCCGGCGGCTTTCACCCGTGAACCTTATCTGAATCAAGGTGATTACCGCGGTTATCTGAACATGCCGGAAGAGGAATTGGCGCGACTGCTAAACGAAATTCACGATGCCGGTTGGCAAATGGGTGTACATGCGATCGGTGATGCTGCGATCGAATTGGTAGTAAACATATTGGCCGAGGCACTGGTGCGTAACCCACGGGCCGATCACCGCCACTATCTCAATCACTTTTCCATGCGCCCACCGGCAGCCACCATGGAGAAGATGGCCGAGCACAAGATTCATATAACGCAACAGCCCAATTTCACCTACACATTGGAAGGCCGTTATGTAGCTAATCTGGATGGCTGGCGACTGGAGCACAATAACCCCATCCGTTCACCGATGGACCATGGAATTACCGTTGCCATCTCCAGCGATATCCTGCCCATCGGCCCCTTCGTGGGTTTGTTTGCGGCAGTTACAAGAGAGGGTATGAGCGGTCGTGTGTTTGGTGTCGATGAAGCCATAACCATGCAAGAGGCCATTCGTGGATATACCATCACCGGCGCATACTTGAACTTCGAGGAAGAAATCAAAGGTTCACTTGAAGCTGGAAAGTTTGCCGATATGATTGTGCTTTCAGAAGACATTCTCAGTGTTGATCCGGAACGGATCATGGATATTCAAGTCGAACAAACCTACGTGGGCGGAAAACTGGTGTTCAGTCGTTAGCAGGCCCGCCGGCCCACCTGGCCTAATATGTTAGCGATGTGCCGGCGCATCACGCCGTCTCAACGATCAGGTCCCGATCGATCTCCACACCCAGGCCTGCGCCCTCGGGCAGCGGCACGCAACCATCGTCTTCCACAACCAATGGATTCAGCAGAGCAGAGAATCCGTGTTTGTAATCCCCAATGGGCGGTTCGTGTAACAGTTCCAGATAGGGCGAATGATCCCACGAAGCTACCAAGTGTGCATGGGCAACAGTGCCCAACTGGCGTCCACCGTGATGAGGCGCAATCTGTTTGCCAAACAACTCGGCTAAGGTGCCGATCTTGAGTAGACTGGTCAAGCCGCCGGTGACCATCCCTTCAGGCTGCAGCAGATCGTACACATCCTGTTTCACCATCTGTACGAACTCGTGCAAGCCCCGATTGTTTTCACCACCGGCGATCGTCATGTCCAGTTCAGCGTTGAGTCGCGCCAGATCATCGAACGCATAGCGAGATAACGGTTCCTCCAGCCAACCACATCCCATATCCTGCAATGCCAGCGCCGTATGCAATGCCCTTTTATAGTCCCACAGCACACCGGGCTGCCACCCGCCTGCTGACTGTGCCTGGTTTGCATCCACCAGCAGATCCATGTCGTCACCAACGGCCTCGCGCACCATCGCCACCGTGCGAATATCTTCGGCCATCTCCTCGTGATGAATGCGCAGTTTCATCGCTTTCCAGCCCTGGCCGGACAGTTCTACCGCTAGATCAGCACGCTCCTCGGGTGTCGACAATCGAACCATACTTGCATAAGCGGGAATACGATCACGCCCACCACCCCACAGTTTGTACAGAGGCTGGCCACTTACCTTGCCAATCACATCCCACAGGGCGATGTCGATGCCTGCACACCCTCGATAGCTCCCGCCCGCGTAATAACCCAACACTTTCAGGTGTCTCTCGGTATCAAACGGATCCTGGCCGACTAAATGCTGCTTCAGAGCCGGCAGCAACGCCGGCGCAATGCCAGGCCCAATGCCTGTCACGCCTCGATCGGTATGCACCTCCACCACCGAGCCACCGCCCCGTTGCATTCTCATCTGCCCGCCCACATCCCAGGCAGGTTCCAACGTACCCAGCTCTTCGACCACTTTGAGGGTCAGCAATTTGATGTCTGTAATCTTGATCCGCTCCGTCATATCTGATTTCCTATCGATGGGTCTCGTACATAGTTGGCGATTCTGGAAGCGACTATCTTGCATCATCGAGCCCATGCGCAACAAGACTCTCGATGCTGATACAATAGAGCGCTAATCCATGCACCCATCGACGGCATATTCAAACAGTCAGGAGAATTCATATGGCAACCATGCGTGGCGCGGAATTGATAGCGCGCAATCTCAAACAACAGGGCGTCCAGTACATGTTCGGGATAGTCGGGTTCCCCGTGATGTCGATTGCCGCTGCCGCTCAGAAGGAGGGAATTACCTATATAGGCATGCGCAATGAGCAGGCAGCCAGTTACGCCGCCCAGGCAGCGGGTTATCTAACCGGTCGACCGCAAGTATGCCTGGTCGTATCGGGGCCCGGCGTGATTCACGCGCTGGCGGGTCTTGCCAATGCGAAATCGAACTGCTGGCCGATGCTATTGATTGGTGGCGCCTCCCAATCCTACTACGATGGTATGGGCGCCTTTCAGGAAGAGGAGCAGGTCATGGCTGCCCATCAATTCTGCAAGTCCTCCAGACGCATCGAAGATGCGAGGCGCATCCCGTATTACATCGAACAGGCGCTAAGAACATCCATGTATGGCAGACCTGGCCCCGTCTATCTGGATCTGCCCGACGACATTATCCGGCAGGAGGTTGACGAAGAGAACATCACGCCGGCTTCGACAATTCCGGCTGAAATCCCACGTTCACAGGCACTTTCGGAAAGCGTGGACGCTGCTCTGGATCTTCTCGAGTCCGCTGAACGGCCGCTGGTGGTGGTTGGCAAGGGCATGGCCTGGTCGAGGGCCGAAGATGCGGTGCGTGATTTTATCGAGAAGACGCGTCTGCCGTTTCTCGCGTCACCCATGGGCAAGGGAATCATCGATGACAATCATCCGCTGTCCGTCGGCGCGGCTCGCACGCTCGCTTTGCGTGAAGCCGATGTGATATTCCTCATGGGCGCCAGGCTGAACTGGATCATGCACTTTGGCAGAAACCCCAGGTTCTCAAAGGACGTTAAGATCATCCAACTCGACGTGTCCGCCGAGGAGATCAGCCACAGTGTTGCCGCCGAGGTCGCACTGCTCGGAGATGGCAAGGCGGTCGTGCAACAGATCAACAGCAAGCTTGCGGATCGACAGTGGTTCTTCCCGGAAGAAGCTGACTGGCGCACCAGCCTGGCGGACAAGGCGGCGGATAACCACAAGACGGTCCAACCGATGGTCGAAGACGACTCGGCGCCGATGAATTACTACCGGGCACTGGAGGACATCCGCAAGGGTATTCCCGATGACTGCTTCCTCATCAACGAAGGGTCCAACACGCTGGATATCGGTCGCACGCAATTGCCAAACACCATCGCCAGAAGCCGTTTGGATGCCGGCACCTCCGGGACCATCGGTGTCGGGCTCGGGTTTGCCATCGCCGCTGCCGTGGTTGATCCCGCCAGGGCCGTGGTGGCCGTAGAGGGCGACTCGGCCTTCGGTTTCTCCGGGATGGAAGTTGAGACCATCTGTAGGTACAAACTGCCTATCAAGATCGTGATCCTCAACAACAACGGGATCGGCTTTGGTGATACGGAACTGCCAAGCGAAGGACAGGTGCGACCGCATGCCCTGCTGCCGGGTGCCCGTTACGATAAAGTCATGGCAGCTTTTGGGGGGCTCGGGCTGGTAGTCAGCGATCCGAAGGATCTGCAGCAAGCGCTCGCCGAGGCGATGGAATTCGATGGGCCGGCGTTGGTCAATGTTCTGATAGACACCCGAGCGGGGCGTAAGCCGCAGCAGTTTTCCAGCTTTGGTTAGAAAGACTGCACGGTAGAGCGGAATCGTCTTTAGTGATCAGCGTCCAGTCGCCTGATCACGCCGGACTCCTCCAGCGTTTCGAGTTCAGCAGTTTCGAGATTGAGTTCTGCCGTCAACACCTCTTGGGTGTGTTCTCCCAGTAACGGCGCGCTCTTCAAGTCGACTTCCGAGCCGGATAATCGGGGCGGGAATCCCAGTAGCGGCACCTCGCCGTAGTTTGGGTGGGCAACGGTCTTGACAAATTCGCGCGCCAGCAGATGAGGATCGTTATGCAGTTCAACTGTGTCGAGACACGCTGAACAGGGCACACCGGCTGCACCAAGTTTCTCCATTGCTTCCCTTTTGGTGTGCTCTCCCGTCCAGGAGGAGACGTTCTCATAGAGCGCGTCCCGGTTCTCGATTCTCTTTCTGCCGTTTTTGAAGCGAGGATCCACCAACAGTTCCGGTTTGTCCATCACCGTGGCGAGTTCGTCCCAGTGCCCCGCGGTCACGGGCATCATGAATACCCAGTCGTTAGCGCCAAACGGTTTGCACGGGTAGGCGTTGACCGGCGGCAAGCCCTGCCGGTTGCCTGAACGTTTGGCAACTTTGCTGCCCCATTCTGAACCGGCCCCGATGCGCGATCGCATGAAATAGGTCATCGCCTCCTGCATGGAGATTTCGATTTCCTGACCCTCGCCCGTTCTCTGTCGCTGAATGTATGCAGCCAGAATCGCCATGGCCATCTGTACGCCCGTGCCGGAGTCTCCGGTACTGGTTCCGGGAGCTGTTGGCGGACCATCGGCTGTGCCTGTCACGCTGAATGCACCGGATGCGGCTTGGGCGACGGAATCGAAACTCTTGAAATCTGCATAGGGACCGGATGTTCCAAAACCCTTGATACGGGCATAGATGATTCCCGGATGTACCTGTTTGAGCGTTTCATAGTCGATACCGAGCCGCTCGACCACGCCCGGTCCATAGTTTTCAACAAAGACATCGAAACCCGTAAGCAAGCGCATGAACAGTTCCTTACCCTCGGCTGACTTCAGGTCGATGGATACGCTGCGCTTGTTTGCATTCCAGTTGCAGAAGTAACCCGAATACCCCCGATGTTCAGGGAACCCCACGTTTCGTCCGGGATCGCCATGGTCAGGAGCTTCGATCTTTGCCACATCGGCCCCCATCCAGGCGAGGGCCTGCGTGCACGACGTGCCTGCCTCGTATTGCGTTAAATCGAGTATTCTCAATCCGTCCAGAGCTGCCATGGTGACCTTCTGTCGTCTAAGGGGTGTGTGCACAGTGAACACTGTTCGGCAGATTTGATCAAGACTCGGCTGAGTCATTCCACTTGTATTTGCAGCGCAGGCCTTGGTAAGGTCCCAGGCTGAAAGCTATCGAAGGGCCGCCAATTCCATGCCGGAAGATATCGTTGATGTACTGGTTATCGGCGCGGGCGCGTCGGGCGCAGCACTGGCCTGGAGCCTTTCCGATACGCGCATGCGTATAGTCTGCCTGGAACAGGGCGGATGGGTGAATACAAAAGACTATCCGAGTAATCGGAGAGACTGGGAAACAGTCGGCTTCAAAGACTTCAACCCAAGCCCGAATGTACGTCAACTGGACTCTGACTATCCCGTCAATGACTCTGAATCGCCGATTTCAGTGCTGAATTTCAACGCGGTTGGAGGCAGCACGATCCTCTACGCAGCCCACTTCCCCCGTTTTCACCCATCCGACTTCAAGGTAAAGACGCAGGATGGCGTGGCCGATGACTGGCCCATATCCTACGCGCAACTGGAACCTTACTTCGCCGAAAACGACCGCATGATGGGCGTCGCCGGACTCGCCGGCGATCCCGCCTATCCGCCGAAAGAACAGCCACTGCAACCCCTGCCGCTCGGTAAGCTGGGCGAGACAATCGCGAAGGGTTTCAACAGTCTCGGCTGGCACTGGTGGCCTTCCGACAGCGCCATCATCACGCAACCTTATGAGGGGCGTGATAAATGCATCAACCTCGGATCCTGTGTCACCGGTTGTGCCCAGGGCGCCAAATCGACGACCGATATCACCTATTGGCCCGCTGCGCTGCGTCAGGGCGTGGAACTTCGGACCCAGTGCAGGGTGCGTGAGATCACTGTCGACAGCAGGGGAATGGCCGATGGCGTCATCTACTACGATGTGGATGGCGTCGAATGCAGGCAACGCGCCGAAGTCGTGGTCCTGGCATGCAACGGAGTCGGCACACCCCGCTTACTCCTAAATTCAACATCAGCGCAGTTTCCGGATGGGCTGGCGAATCACAGTGACCAGGTGGGACGAAATCTGATGTTTCATCCCAACGGATTCGTGCAGGGGGTCTTCGATGAACCGCTCGGCTCTCATCTCGGTCCGCAGGGATGCTGCATCTGGAGCCACGAGTTCTATGAAACGGATCCGGCAAGGGACTTCAAGCGTGGCTATTCCATGCAGATCACAAGGGGCCCAGGACCGGTAATGACGGCGCTCTCAGGAATGTCATCCGGTCAGATTCCCTGGGGAGATGATCACCACCAAGCCTTTGCCGACCGATTCGATCACACCCTCAATATCGGCATCATGGCAGAGGATTTGCCTGAGGCCCACAACCGGGTGACTTTAGACTCCGATCTCAAGGACGGCAGCGGCATTCCTGCACCAAAAGTGAGCTATCTCATGAGTGAAAACAGCATGCGCATACTGCAGCACGGAATAGAGAAGGGCAGGCAGGTCATGCAAGCGGCAGGCGCTCGAGAAATGACTTCCCGTGCGCCCCTTCGCCCGACTGGCTGGCACCTGATGGGCACTGCACGAATGGGCAATGATCCGGGAAACTCAGTGGTCAACGCTTGGGGGCGTTGTCACGACGTCCGTAACCTGTTCATCATTGACGGCAGTATCTTTGTGACATCCGCAGCCGTAAACCCCACCAGTACCATCCAGGCGCTGGCTCTGTACGTGGCGGACTCGATGAAGAGGAACCTGGCGAATCTTTTTGATTAGTGCTCGGCCCCTCAGTCACTGCAACGTACCGAAAGCAGCTTCTTATTTGGGTTATGTTGCGACTCTGAGTTTCCGTTAGTTGGCTCTGGAGTGAGTGCCTCATACGTGCCCACATCAAAGTCTGCAACCTTTACTGTCGATTATGATTTTCAGGGCGCGTACTCTTTTTCGTTTATCCAAGAGGCCATACAGTAGCGTCATCTCAGGGTCAAAGCGGAGTCCTGTATCTCTCTTTGCTTCGATATGCTCGGGTGACTCATCGCAGTAGGTGTCGCGCGAGTCTTCACATGCTTGTCGAAGACTCTCGGACAGCGCTTTGTAGCTTGTCACCAGTTTCTTGCAGTCCTGTTTCTTCTTTGCTGCTTTAGTTAGAGACGGTTGAGGTGCGGCAGGTAAACGCGGGACCGTTGCTGGGGGCTGCATGATAATGACAGGCCTGATCGGACGTGAAATCTGCTGCCCGGTCTCGATTTCTACGACTTCCAGTTCTTGGGCATCCTCGCAGGGAGTTTCCTGATATGAAGTTTCTCCGTCTGCGTTTGTGCACTTGTAGACGACGGCCAAGCTGGCATTAGCCCAACCTAAAAGGGCAATGATGAGAATACGGTGATGCACTTGGGTACGCCTCTATCGTATTCGTGTCGCCCGTTATTTTAGCAGAAATGACCTCGCTTGGTCCGGTGTATTCCTAAGGCTTGGCGGACTGCTTCACTCTTCGCTTACAATGCACATAATCGTTATCCGTGGAATTGGGCCAACCGTTACGACTCGAGCAGATAACACACTCTTTCTAAGTACATGGTAAACGGTAGAACTCCGATGGTCGGACGTCTTGAGAATAAGATCGCACTCGTCACCGGCGCCAGCTCCGGTCTTGGTAAGGTAACGGCCTTGGCCTTCGCACGTGCGGGGGCGACAGTCGTGGCTGCAGCTCGTCGGAAAGCTGAACTTGACACTACAGTGCAGACGATTCGTGATCTGGGTGGTGAGGCCATTGCGGTACGAACGGATGTGTCGCAACCTGACCAGGTGGAGGCGATGGTAGACACCGCGGTCGCTACGTACGGCAGACTGGACGTTGCCTTCAACAACGCCGGGGTATTCCCTGCAGAAGGACTCGTTCATGAGGCGCCCGAGGATCGCTGGAATACGCTAATGGACACCAACCTGAAGGGCACCTGGCTTTGCATGAAGTCTGAACTGCACTATATGCTCGAACAGGGCAGTGGCTCGATCGTCAACATGGCTTCCTCGGCTGGACTGGTCGGCTGGTCCGACAATCCAATCTACGCCGCCAGTAAATATGGTGTCGTGGGCCTGTCGAAATCCGCCGCACTGCAGTACGCCCCAGCCGGAATCAGAATCAACGTCGTTTGCCCTGCGTTTACACGCATCGAGTCGATGCAAGCGGCTCTCAAAGACAACCCGCAGGCGGAAGCAGCCATGCGCTCAACCATTCCCCTGGGTCGCATTGGACGGGCGGAAGAGACAGCCGAAGCTGTGCTCTGGCTTGCTTCAGATGCATCGTCGTTCTGCGTGGGCCATGCCCTGGCACTCGACGGCGGCCAGACGATCGGATTATGGCGGGAGGATGCTTGACCGTGGCACCTTTGCAGAAATGGGAGGCAGCACGATGAATGGAACCAACAATAGGATCACGCGTCGGAAAGCGCTGAAACTGGGTGCAGGACTTGGGATGGGGGTGGCTCTCGGCCCCTACAGGGCATTGGCGGCCGCAGGCGAACCGGTGAGTGTCGGGGCATCGGGTGCAACGACGCCCAAACTGATCACCAGACCCATACCATCATCGGGAGAGGAGATTCCTGTCGTGGGGATAGGTACGGCTCGTCGATACAATGTTGGTACGTCTGCTGAAGAACGTGATCCACTTCGCAACGTCTTACGTTCGTTGCCACAGATGGGTGGGCGTCTTGTGGACACCGCACCGTCGTACGGGACCGCAGAGACCGTCGTGGGTGACCTGGTGGATGAGATTGGCAATCGTGAAGATCTGTTTCTTGCCACCAAAGTACGCGCACGAAGTGTGCAGGCAGGCGTAGCCCAGATGGAGCAGTCCTTCTCCCGTTTGAAGACGGAGGTGATAGATCTGATGGAAGTCCACAATCTCGCCGGTTGGCAGGAAATGCTGCCGGTAATCCGAGACTGGAAGGCGGCCGGGCGCATTCGGTACGTGGGTGCCACCACGTCAAGTTCCCGTCAATACGACGACTTTATCGCCATGATGCGCAAGGTGGACCTGGATTTCATTCAGGTAAACTATTCGCTGGCGTCGCGCACTTCTGCCGAGACGATACTTCCGCTGGCAGCGGATCGTGGCATGGCTGTGCTGGTAAACCTACCCTACGGCAGGGGCCGCCTCTTCCAGACTGTCGGGGAAACGTCGCTCCCGGACTGGGCAACGGAAATCGGATGCGCTAGCTGGGGCCAAGTATTCCTGAAGTATATCGTTTCCCACCCCGCCGTGACCTGCGCGATTCCTGGCACGGCAAAAATGAAATACCTGGTAGATAATCTTGGTGCAGCAACTGGGCCACTTCCTGACGCTGGCCTGCGCAAACGCATGGAAGCGTTCTATGACGCACTCTAGGCGCTAGACGGCCAGTGATCAGCGCACGAGGATTGTGTTCATTCTCGGGCTGCAAAGCTACACTGAGGCACGCCTCAGAAAAACAAGGAGATCCTAAACCATGAAGGCCATGCTCAAAATAGGACTAGGTGTAACGCTCGTACTGCAGCTATTCGGTTGCCAACTCACTCGGGCCCCCAGTGAGGCCGACGCAATAATCGCCAGATACATCGAAGCGACCGGCGGACGTGCGGCGCAAGAAGCGGTCAATAGTATGATCGTTAAGGGCGGAGCCTATATAGCCAGTGCGGGTCTCGAAGCGGATATGCTGGTCTATTACAAGAATGGCAACTACAAGCGCGTCATTGAAGTCCCCGGCATGGTTCAGGTGGTCTTTGGCGTAACGGGCGATATCGCTTGGCAAGTGAATCCCCTGGAAGGCGATTCGGTTCTTGAGGGTCCTGGGGCGGTATACCAGCGAGAAGATGCCAACATTAACGCTCTGCTGAACTGGAAAGACACCTACCAATCGGCCAAAGTCATGGGCGAGGAAAGCGGCGCGACAGTCGTCGTGTTCACTGCCAGTAATGGCGCCCAGAGGACGCGTCATTTTGATAAAACGTCGGGCCTGATGACGAAAGAGATACAGGCGGACCCGTCCGGCGGTTTTCCACCGTCGACCTTCGCCGACTACAAGCGAGTTGGGGATATTACGATGGCGCACAAGCTCATCATCGAGTCTGACCAGGGAGATATCGAAATCACCCTTGAAGCCGTGGAGCTCAATGCGCCGATCGACGACAACAACTTCGACATTCCCGATGTCATAAAGTCCCTGTTGGCAGACTAAGCGGAGCGCAATTGCCACCTGCGTATTTCTATCATTCAGGCAGTGTGATTGATGTGACTTGCCGACCGATCTTAGTGTACGCTTGCTAGAAACTGAGCCATAGGCCGAAGATATGCGTATACCAATTCTGATTCTTGCCGTGATCATCGTATCTCTCTGTTATCCATCCGCGTATTCCCAATCGCAATCGCCAACGGCCCAGTCGGGCACGACCCAATCGGAGACGAGCCAATCCGGACCGACCTATTGTGCGAGCAGCACCGACGGGAGCGCCATAGTCTGCGGCGCGCAGGCAACATATTGTGAGAGTAGTAGCAAGGGAAGCGCCGTAGCCTGCGGTGGGATGGCGACTTATTGTAAGGGCAGTGATGACGGCAGCGCCGTAGCCTGCGGCGGGATGGCGACCTATTGTGAGAGCAGTAGCGACGGCAGCGCCGTGGCCTGCGGCCGGATGGCGACCTATTGTAAGAGCAGTGATGACGGCAGCGCCGTAGCCTGCGGCGAGATGGGGTCGGAGGAGAACAGTGTGGGAGGGGAAGGTTTGACGAGAGGATTGGAGGCCCTCGCGGTGTTTGGCTTTCTTTCCGCGATTGTCTTGGGAAGCATCTGGTACCGTCTCCGCAAGCGGGCAGCGCAACACGAAACCCTGCGCCTCTTGTTAGAAAAGGGACATGACGTCGATCAGGAACTCATAGACAAACTGATGGATTGACTAACGCCTGGAGCTCCAGCAGAACAGAACCTGAAGATGTGCATGAAGGACTAATCAGATAATCAAGGGAGCAACGCTATGCAGATCGATTTCCACCATGGTGTCACTTATGTGATCGCACGCTGTGCCGGTTTCAGTCACAGGGACGCGAATGTCGTCGCTTACGCTTCGCAGTACGTCGATGACGCAACTTCGGCGGGTACGATTCGGTTCGACACCGGGGCGATGTATACCCGGATCGCCTCCGCTCACAAGATGCTGGATTATCGCAACAGCAAGACTCTTAAAAACAGCCAGGTTTGGGTGCCCTTCCACTTCCTTCCCGGCAATGGTGGCAAAGAGGCCGGTCAGAATCCTAGTGGGAGTTTCATCAACAAGCTGGTCTGCAAACCGGACAGTTACGTATCCCACGATGTGGTTGCCGCGTGCATAGCGGACAAACACAAGAAGTACGGCCTGCATCGATTGGGCGTCACGATGCACGTGTATGCCGATACGTTCGCGCATCAACAGTTCGCCGGCAAGAATCACAAGATCAACACCGTGACCGATATCTATGTCAATGGACGGAAGGACAGGGACTGGTCCGACCGCATCGCCAATTTCTTCGTCGATCGTGCACTGCCGCTGGGCCACGGCCCGGCCCTCAGCTACCCTGACAGACCGTACCTCAAATGGAGTTACAAGAATCACCGGGGTAAGAGGATCACACGTGACAATACGGCGATCTTTGTGGAAGCGGCGGAATCGCTGTGCAAAGCGATGCAGCGGTTCCGTGCCGGCGATGCAGATTTCGATGCGCCAGGATTCGCCGACCAGGCGGACGAGAAGTCGAAGATCAGAACGTTGTTGACCGAAACCAGGGAGGAAAGCGGTGAAGAACGTCACAAGGCGTGGCTATCACAGATTGAAGCAGGCTACTTTGGTTTTGGTCCGCAGCGTGTAACCTATGTGCCCAAGGGCAGGGGGTCATGGAAACACAAGGCCCTCAAGACCCTGGACCCCACCGATGATGATGACGAAAAGTTCATCTGGAGCGACGCGTTTCTCGACAGTCATTGGAAGAGGTTTCACGATGGCTTGCAGGCACACCGCTTCGATGTGCTGCATGACATTCTGCCGAGGTATGGCATTCAAGTGGCATAGCTTCGGCTCCTACGACGAGAACTACGAATATGTCAGCATATAATGCGACCAAGGCTGCTCTGTACACTCCAGCTGAAGATGTGACCTTTTTCGCCAACGGTCGTCCTGAGTCCCATGCAGAATTGTGCGCTGAGATGTCGCGGTTGGCGTACCTTAAGTTTGAAGACGGTGACGAGAACCGGAGCAGCTTGGAGGCGATACTGCAGGCGGTCGGATTCAACAGTTGGAAGTTCTTCAATAGGAACGGTACGCAGTGCTTTTACTGCCGTGATAGCGAGGCGTCCATTCTTTCCTTTCGAGGGACGGAGAGTGATGATCCGACGGACGTGTTTACCGATGCGTACGCGCTTCCCCTCAGGTGGAGTGGTGCGGGTAGAGTGCATGCGGGCTTTGCGGCAGCCTTGCGACTGGTTCAAGATGATATCAGCGCGCTGTTGTCGCAGCATGACCTGCCGCTGATCATTACCGGACACAGTCTCGGTGCGGCCCTGGCAACACTGGCTGCCTCGATCTGGACGCCGCACGCTCTCTACACCTTCGGTTCACCCCGTGTCGGTGACGATGAATTCGGTGCGTCGCTCGCGTCCATCGACACACACGAACGATTCGTAGATTGCTGCGATATCGTGACCAGGGTGCCACCGGAACTTGGCATCTACAAGCATGTAGGCGAACTGAACTATATCGATCAGAACGGCTCGATCGTCCGACAGGCCGACGATGATGTCATCGATGCGGACCGCAGCTCAGCACGCGCGGCCTACCTGCTAAAATACACGTTCGTGAAGGGCAACGTGTCCACACGCGACCTTGCTGACCATGCGCCGGTTAATTATCTCTCGGCGTTTACGGGAAGAACGTAGCTAGTCGACCTATTGGGTTGCCGGAAGGATTCTCTAGTTACTGCGCGCCGGGGCAAGGCGCTCCAATTCTTCAAACCAGTTGTCGGGTTGAGGCGGGGAGCGGCCGGTCCAGTCGCGTTGCGACCACGGAGGCGAGCTTGCGCTCATAGTCCAGCGCCTCCATCTCGTGGCGAATCAGCGCCTGACGGTTGGCGATGGCCAGTTCGATCCCCTCCGGAAGCGCGCCCTCATCCCACCAGATGTTGAAGCCCTGCTCCTGCAACCAACGGATATCCGCACCGACAAGATCGACGTCTGCATGTGAATAGCTCACGAAGACGTAGGCTTCATCCCCCTCGTATGCCGGTAGCTGTCTTTCAGTCATCAGGTGCTCTCATCGTGATGCCCGGAGTCTACACCTCACGGATGCCACGTGCATCCCGGCATCGGCTCTGCCTTTGATCGGCAAGAGCCTCGATGCCCTGATGGTGGCAGTCGGATGCGGGCCAGAGACTAGATGCTATGGCGATTGAGACGCGGCAAAGTGGACCCGTCAGGTCACTTACACGCCATGCTGCGTTCTCGCAATAATGGTGTCTTGCAGATCTCGGTGTAGGTCCACGAACCTTGCGTTATATCCTGCGACCTTCACCACTAGATCCTTGAATTGCTCGGGCGCCTCCTGCGCTGCTCGGAGCGTGTCGGCGGAAACGACATTGAACTGAACCTGATCCACTTTCTGGTCAACCATCACGCGGACGAGGTCTGCCAGTCTCTTGAAGCCGTCAGCCGATTTGAAAACCGTGGGGTCGATCTTCATATTCAGGGTAGATCCCTGGGCGACCTCAGCGTTGTTCACCTTGCCGACTGACTTTAAAACCGCCGTAGGCCCGTTGACATCGGTGCCTGCATTGGCTGAGAGCGCATCCGCCAGCGGTTCTCCCGACAGTCTACCAGAGGGGAGTGCGCGCACTGACTGACCGGCAGGCACAAACATGGACAGGGGCGTTAGCGTCGGCGTTCTTCGGCCGCCGTACGTCGTTGTATACTTACCTGCCTCGCTTGCTGTTAAATGCGTTACCCAGACCACCTGCTCGTCGGCATCGTCATCATCGTTACCGAACTTGGGGGCATCCAGACACATCTTACGGATATCCTCATGGTCCTCGAAGTTGCTGTCGAGCGCCTCGATCAGCTGATCCATTGAGATCCTCTGCTCTTCAAATACAAGCTGCTTGATGGCAGCGAGGGAATTGCCGATATCCACAGAGCCAAGAAGATTGCCGCCGATGCCTACGTTGTAGCGGGCGCCTCCCTCCTCCCGGGGCATCCCCTTTTCAATGCAGTCTTCGGTCAGTGCGGAGGTGAAAAGCGTCGGCGGCAGCCCTGCCATTTCGCCGATGTTGCTGACCACACAGGAGAGCTTAACGAGTCGGGCCACCTGCTTCTCAAAGGCTGCTTTGAACTCCTCAAAGCTGCTGAATTGCCTTGGGTCTCCTGTCTTTAATCCGCTTTCCTTCTGGTCATACTGCCGCATGCCGTTGTAAAGGACGTATTCCAAGGCTGCCGGCAGTGTGGAAATGCCCATACCGGAGCCGCCACCACCGGACCAGCCGGATTCCATGCCCTGCAGGCAGGCGTGGTGGCAGCCGTTGGTCGCGCCGTACTCCCTGATCGCCTCCAGTGTCACCGGCGGGCCACCCGGATTCCCTCGGGAAAGAAGGGTCTCGGTCATAAGATCCGCATTGACGAACTGCGGATAGCCGCCCCCCAGTGAGGTGAGCTGACACGCCTTGATGAGTAGGGCATCGGGTGTCTTGCTGTGCACCAGCAATACGAGGGTAGGTTCCACCATGCCTGGGGTGTGCATCATCGCCTCAAGGCACATATACGACAGGTCGTTCGAACCATCGCTGCCGTCCGCTCTGAGTCCGCCAATGGTGACGTCGTGGCCCGATGTGTGATTGGACATGTGGCGGGCCGTATTTGCCCCCTGCAGCGAAAACATCTGGGAATAACGCATAAACCAACAATCCAGCAGCTCCTGGGCAAATTCTTTGGTTAATCTCCCTTCTTTGATGTCCGCTTCGTAATAGGGATACAGGTACCGGTCGACTTTTCCCGGGCTTGCGCCGCCGTGGAAATAGACCTCCCACCCCAGCATCATATGAACGAACCAGACCGACTGCAGTGCTTCATAGAACGTCCTCGCCGGACGCGCCGGAACCTGATCACAGATCCCGGCTATCTTCAGCAGTTCGGCTTTCCGCTCGGCATCCTCTTCCCCGTCCGCCAGTTCCCGTGCTTCGGCAGCAAACCGGTCCCCTAATTCAGCGGCACCCTCCATGGCCGTGATCACGCCTTCGAGAAACGGCAGCTTCCTGACATCATCGGCCTGCGTCAGATCGAGCCTGGCCAGACGCTCTTCGGCATCCCGCTTTACTCCCAGAAGCCCTTTCTTCAGGACCTTCTCATAATTGACGCTATAGTGGGCCAGAAAACCCACCCCACCGATTCCGGTAATCCCCTCCTTTTGCAGTTCCGGCGGAACGGGTATGGAACGGCCCTGCGTCTTCCAATAGGGAAAGATCTCCTCGCGCAGCTCCCGCTTATCCTCTTCGCTGATGAGGAAAGGGGTGTATTCCCTGCTGTCGAGCGTGTCCAGTTCGGCTGCCAGTCCGACACCTCGATGCGCCACTTCGCTGCCGCGAGGCTCGTGGAATAGCCAGCCCACGAACAGCTCGTCGGGGTAGATATTGATCGGTACCCCTCGAACCGTGGCGGCAAAGGCCTTCGCCCGCCGGGCCATCAACGGTTCTCCCTCCGTCTCCTTCCAGACCCGGGTGACGATGCGGCCGAGATCTATGACCGCTTTGTTCGGCGTATCGAGATAGTGCTGCCGAAGCCTCTCGACTCTCGGCGTTGGCAGCATGGTGTATACCTTTTCCCGCGAGTTTTCCTCGTTCTTTGGTGCGTGCGGCGGTGTTTGCAGTGAGGCCTTTTCCATTTCAACTGTCTGCAGCATTTCGCATTCCCCATTCAATGGCGAGATGGTCATACGATGTCCCAAATTGCGGTCAATTGTCAATAGATTGGCGGTAGGCCGGATTACTCCCTCAGAGCAACGAAGAAAACGCCATGGGAACGGTGGCTATGACTCAGAATCGTCTAGCTGTTCAAGATCAGCCAAATCCTGATATCGACCAAGTGCTCGTTTGTTTGTGATGAGATCATCTCGTGAGATTACCGGGTAGCTAATGCCATCGTCCTCAATCATCAATCGCTGGCCCCAGCAATCATCAAAGTCAACGCCGGTAAGTGACGTGAGTATATCAATCCGGGCAGGGGCATTGCCTAACTGGATGACTTGGCCCGGTGTGATGAAGTCCGCTTCATTCAGTCCCAACGAACCAAATCCGAAGTCCTCTAGGGCTTTGACTAGTGATGTAGCGTTCTCCTGATCAGTGAGAATCCAGACATCCAGGTCTTTCGTATACCGAGGATGACCATGGATTGCGACGGAATATCCACCCACAACCAGATACTTAACGTGGTGCTTGCTGAGTAACTCTAAGAACTCTCTGAAGTCTCGGTTCAACGCCATGGCGTAGTTGATGATACTCCTGTCGGATGGACTCTAGTGCATTAAGACGCTCAGTGAACGAGAAGTCCTTCCAAACTGCAGCATCATTTGGCTCATCTCCAAGCGCGAATTTTCTCGTGACGGGTTCAATTGCCATGCTGCAATTTTACTATATATGGTGAGATGTTACCCGAGATATGGCGAGATGTTACCCGAGTCGATTCGCACTTCAGAACGGGCAGAACAGCTTTACTTGATGCTGGAATCTCCCGCTGCGTCCATTTCAGCGGTTCAGTAGATTGCCTGCTCCCGCTCCAGCCGGCTGATTTCCTCTTCTGACATACCCAGCAGATCACGAAAAATCTGGTCGTTGTGCTCCCCGAGCATTGGAGAGCACCGGTCAATGGCGGCCGGGGTGAGCGATAGACGCCACGGGGGCTGCGTGACCCAGTCCTTGCCCATCACAGGATGGTCCACCTGCATGAATACGTCTCGTTCCTTGAGGTGCGGGTCTTTGAACAGCCCTTCGCTGCTTAGGGAAGGTGCTGCGCAGATCTGGGCCTCCTGAAGCATCGAGGTCACTTCACCAGGGCTACGCTCGAGGGTCCATTTACCGATGATGCGGTCAAGTTCTTCAAGGTTGGCCAGTCGATCCTGAAGCGTTTCGAATCTCGGGTCGCCAATCAACTCCGGCATCTGCATCAACCGGCAGAGCGCCCCCCAATCACGGTCGTTAGTCACGGCGATACTTACCCACTGGTCATCCCCTCTACACGGGTAGCAATTGTGTGGCGCCATCGTCGGATCTTGATTGCCCTGACG